>Ga0187863_10001674_pt1 | contig 17462 bp, 13 predicted proteins | sample June2016WEW_11_1_FD_132975 | JGI IMG/M metagenome (GOLD analysis project Ga0187863, IMG submission 132975) | Peatland microbial communities from SPRUCE experiment site at the Marcell Experimental Forest, Minnesota, USA - June2016WEW_11_10 | ecosystem: Environmental > Terrestrial > Soil >... | reverse complement strand
GGAGAGATTAGTCCCCTGGCGCCGGCGTCGATTCTGCGCCGGCATGGGAATGCAGTTCTCTATTTGGACAAGGATTCTTCTTCGCAGCTGAGTGCGAACCTGCAGAGAGAGCGCGCGGAAGAATCGCGAACGCCGGTGAGTTTTTAGAGCAGGCAAGTTATCCACTAAAATGGCGAGCGCCCGGAAGCCGATTCCGTCGTTACGTTGGTGGATTGGCGGGCTGCTATTTGCTTCGACCGTCATTAACTACATCGATCGGCAGACGCTGTCTCTTCTAGCGCCGTATCTCAAACTCGAATATCACTGGACTAACTCCGACTACGCGAACATCGCCATCGCGTTTCGGGTGGCGTATTCGATTGGGCAGACCGCCTTCGGCAAGCTGATGGATCGCGTGGGCACGCGGCGCGGGCTGACGCTGAGCGTGATCTGGTATTCGGTGATCTCGATGCTCACGTCACTGGCGAGCGGGTTCTACAGCTTCGCGACGTTTCGCTTCTTGCTGGGCACGGGCGAGTCGGCGAACTGGCCTGCTGCGACCAAGGCGGTCTCGGAGTGGTTTCCGAAACGCGAACGAGCGCTGGCGACGGCGCTGTTTGACAGCGGGTCGTCCATTGGCGGCGCGGTCGCGCCATTTATTGTGTTGTGGATTTATTTTCGCTGGGGATGGCGGCCGGCGTTCATGATCCCGGGCACTCTGGGCTTTCTGTGGCTGATTGCCTGGCGCTGGCTTTACTATCCGCCGGAAGAGCATAGCCGCATCAGCCCGGCAGAACTGGCTATGATCGTCGCGGACAAGCGCGAGTCGGACGCTCCGCAAGCCGGCAAGGCAGGTCCGCGATGGAGCGATCTGTTGAGATTTCGGCAGACTTGGGGAGCAATCATCGCCAAGGCGTTTACCGATCCGGTGTTTTTCTTTATCACGGAGTGGTTCCCGATCTATCTGGTCGCGAAAGGGATTGAGCTCAAGAGCGGCTTGATCGCGGTGTGGATTCCGTTCATTGCCGCGGATGTGGGAAGTTTTTTCGCGGGATGGGCCTCGGGCTACCTGATCCGGCGCGGATGGTCCCTGGGCGCGGCTCGCAAGGCGCCGATTGTTTACGGTGGGATCGGCATGACGTTGCTGATTCTTACCATCTTCACGACTAACCTGTACTTGATTGCGTTTCTATTTGCGGTTGTGACTTTCACTTATGCGGGATTCACCACCATGGCCAACGTGTTGCCTTCGGATTTGTTCGGTAGCGAGTCGGTGGCATCGGTCGCCGGACTGTGCGGGACGGGCTCAGGGATCGGGACGATCATTGCATTCAAGCTGATTGGTTATGTCTCCGACGCTCGCCAGGGGGCGGGCACGCATTCGTTCGATCCCATCGTGATTCTGGCGGGTGTGGTTCCACTGGTCGGTATGATTCTGGTTTTGCTGCTTCTGCGCAACACTGAGGCGACGGAGCGAGGGCTGGTGCGCCGGATCTGAACATTTCGTTACACTCGATACGTAGAGACGTTGCTTGCAACGTCTCCTGTGGTGAGGCGAGACGTAGCAAGCTACGTCTCTACGAAACGGTAACAGGAGATTACGTTGAAGATCACGGACGCAAAAGTATTCGTCAGTTGCCCGGGGCGGAATTTCGTTACGTTGAAAATTTCGACCGACGAGGGCCTCTACGGGTTGGGGGACGCGACTCTGAACGGGCGGGAACTGGCGGTTGCGTCGTACCTGTCCGACCATTTGATCCCCTGCCTCGTGGGACGCGATCCGTTTCAGACGGAAGACGTGTGGCAATACCTATATCGCGGAGCGTACTGGCGTCGCGGGCCGGTGACGATGACGGCGATCGCGGCCGTCGACATGGCACTGTGGGACATCAAGGGAAAGGCACTGAACACGCCCGTCTATAACCTACTCGGAGGGCAGAGCCGCACCGGAGTGATGGTATACGGGCATGCGAATGGACGCGACATCGAAGAGACGGTCGAAGAAGTCGCGAAGTATAAAGAGATGGGCTATCTGGCGGTGCGGGCGCAGTCGGGAATCCCGGGACTGCCCTCCACTTACGGAGTAGCACACGACAAACTCTATTACGAGCCGGCGGAAAAGGGATTGCCGCCGGAGAATGTCTGGTCGTCGGAAAAATATCTTCTGCAGGTTCCGAAGTTATTCGAGGCTTTGCGGCTGAAGTTTGGAGATGACCTCCATCTTCTGCACGATGTTCATCACCGGCTGACTCCGATTGAAGCGGCGCGACTGGGTAAGAGTTTGGAACCGTATCATTTATTCTGGCTGGAAGATGCCGTGACGGCGGAGTTGCAGGAGGGGTTCCGCATTATTCGGCAGCATACGACCACGCCGCTGGCGGTGGGCGAGGTCTTCAATTCGGTTTGGGATGCGCACATTCTAATTCAGGAACAACTGATCGATTATCTGCGCATGACGGTGGTGCATGGCGGAGGGTTAACGCACCTGAAGAAAATCGCGGCGCTGGCGGAGATTTATCATGTGCGCACGGGCTGCCATGGTGCGACGGATTTGTCACCGGTGGCGATGGCGGCGGCGCTGCACTTCGATATCTCGGTGAATAATTTCGGGATTCAGGAGTATATGCGTCACACGCAGGAGACCGACGAAGTTTTCCCGCATGCCTATTCGTTCAAGAGCGGGTACCTGCATCCGGGCGACGCGCCGGGATTGGGGGTTGACTACGACGAAAAACGGGCGGCAAAATTTCCGTACGAGCGGGCTTATCTGCCGGTGAACCGCAAGCTCGACGGGACCATGTTTAACTGGTGATGTTTAACTGGTGATGTTCGACTGATAGGGGCGAGGGAATATGGGTTACAAGCCGCTGGATCTCGACGGCAAGGTTGCGGTGGTGGTCGGGGGCAGTTCGGGAATCGGCAAGACGCTCGCGCTCGGCCTGGCGCAGGCCGGCGCAGATGTAGTGGCGAGCGCGCGGCGCATCGAACTTGTGAAAGAACTGGCGGACGAAATCGAATCTCTGGGTCGCCGCTCGCTGCGCGTGACTTGCGATGTGGCAGACCGGGAATCGTTGGAGAAGCTTCTGCAAGCATGTGTTGAGGCGTTTGGAAAAGTCGATATCCTGGTCAACGCAGCGGGGATTACGAAACGCGCTCCCACGCTGGATTATTCTGAGGCGGACTGGAACCGAATCATGGACACGAATTTGACGGGCACGCTGCGGGCTTGTCAGGTGTTCGGGCGTCATATGATCGAGCGGAAGTACGGGCGCATCATCAATATCGCGTCCATGGGGACATTTCTGGCGCTGTTTGAAGTGGCTGCATATTCGGCGAGCAAGTCTGGGCTGGCGTCGCTGACGAAGTCACTGGCAATCGAGTGGGCCAAGCACGGAATTTGTGTCAACGCGATTGCGCCGGGATATTTCCGCACGCCGCTTAGCGAGAAGCTGTTGGTCGGGACGGGCCGAGGAAACGAAGTGTTGATGCGGACTCCCATGAAACGATTTGGCGAACTCGAGGAACTGGCAGGAGCAGCGGTTTTCCTGGCGTCGGACGCGGCGAGCTTTGTGACGGGCGTGGTGCTGCCCGTCGATGGCGGAGTTTTGGCGAGCGGCGTAAATCAGTGACCTATCGCACGTGCTGGACGCTAGTGAGCTTTCTTCTCGCGGAGCGCGGCGCGCGCGGAGTTGACGGCGTGCACCAATTCCTGGGCCGCCGAAGAAATCTTCTCCAGGTTTCCTTCACGCAAGGCTTGCGCGTCGATTAAATCGGCGCCAACTCCAAGAGCAAAAGCTCCGGCGGCGATGAACTCGGCGGCATTGGCTGCGTTTACGCCTCCAGTCGGGATCAGAGCGGCGTGCGGAAACGGCGCTTTGAGCGACTTCAGATATTTGGGCCCGCCTACGTTTCCACAAGGAAAAATCTTGACCAAACGCGCTCCATGGTCGTGAGCATTCATCAGTTCGGTGGGAGTGAGGGCTCCGGGGATCGCCAACTTCTCTGAGACTCGGGCGACCGAGAGCACCGGCGCCGACAATCCTGGACTCACAAGGAACTCAGCTCCAGCGCGAATGCAGGACTCGGCTTGTTCCGCGGTGATGACTGTGCCGGCTCCGATGAGAACTTTATCGCCGTGCTGCTGAGCCACCTCGCGGATCACGGATACGGCATTGGGAACGGTCATGGTGATTTCGACCACGGGAATGTGGCCGGCGCGGATCGCCTGAACTGCGCGGGTTGCTTCGTCGACCGTGGAGGCGCGGACTACGGGAATGATACCGACTTCTTCGATCCTGCGAATGACATCGTCAATGGTCATAGTGTTCTCATGCTGCGTTGACACACGCGAGTAGTGCTAACGACGGCCCTAACGTTCAATCCGCGCGGTTCGCGATTTCATAGCTTGCAGAACTTCGGCGAGCGTGGCCATGGTTGTGTCGCCGGGTGTGGTCATCGCCAGAGCGCCGTGCGCAGCGCCGCATTCCACGGACCACTGCGGATCTTTGCCGGAAAGAAATCCATAGATCAATCCGGAAGCGAAGGAATCGCCGCCACCGACGCGATCGTAGATTTCCAGATTTTCACGCATTGGCGCATGGAAGAAGCTGCCCTCGCTGTAGCACAGTGCTCCCCAATCATTGACCGTAGCGGTTTTTGCGTGACGCAATGTCGTCGCAATCACGGCCAGCGTGGGATATTCCTTCACCACGGTCTCGATCATTCTCTTGAACCCATAGGTGTCGAGATTGGAATGCTGCTCGTCGAGACCGGGGACGGTGAAGCCCAGCGCGGCGGTGAAGTCCTCTTCATTGCCGAGCATCACGTCGACCAGCGGCGCGAGACGTCGATTCACTTCTTGCGCTTTCGTCTTTCCGCCGATCGATTTCCAGAGCGACGAGCGGTAGTTGAGATCGTACGAAACCACAGCGCCGGAGCGCTTCGCGGCTTCCATCGCTTCCTGGGCGACCAGCGGAGTGGTTTCCGACAGGGCGCAGAAAATTCCTCCGGTGTGGAACCAACGGGCTCCGTCTTTCGAAAAAATCTGGTCCCAATCGATTTCGCCGGGCTTCAGTTGAGAAACGGCGGTGTGTCCGCGGTCGGAACAACCGAGGGCAGGGCGAATGCCAAAGCCGCGCTCGGTGAAATTCAATCCATTGCGCACGGTGCGGCCAACGCCGTCAAAGGGCGCCCAGCGAACGTATTTCTGGCTGACGCCGCCTTGCAGTATGAGGTCTTCGACCAGGCGGCCCACGGGATTGTCGGCGAGCGCGGTGACGATCGCAGTATCCATGCCAAAGCAGCGCTTTAGGCCGCGGGCCACGTTGTATTCCCCACCGCCCTCCCAAGCGCGGAAATGGCGGGTCGTGGAAATCCGCTCATCACCTGGATCGAGGCGCAACATGACTTCACCCAGGCTGACCAGGTCCCAACTGCAGCCACGTTTCGGTTTGAGGTCCAGTTTCGTCATGATTGTGCGGCCTAACCCGTTAAACCCAAATATGATACAGGTTGCTGGCTACACCGCAGAAAAGACTCACGCTTCCGACTCAAGAAAATAAAGCGGGCGGGGTTGTAAGAACTTATCCCCCGGGCCGTCTTTAGTAGTGAAAGAGCAATTGGAGGCGTACCCTGCAAACCGCGCTGGCAGAGGAATTGGCGATCGTCGTACCGAGCGAATTCGAGCGGGTTTTCCGGGCGCATCATGGCCTGGTATTCCGCACGGCGTACCGGATTACCGGCAACGCCGCGGATGCCGAGGACGTGTCGCAGACGGTGTTTCTGCGGCTGTTCCGGCGGCGGGCAGGCGCGGAGGCGCTGGAGAATGAAGAGAGTTATCTGCGCCGTGCGGCCGTCAACGCTGCGCTAGATGTGATGCGCTCGCGGCAGACGGATCGAACGGTGGAACTGCTGGACCTGCCGGCTGAGCCGGCGAATGATGACCCTCGCGAGCTTCAACTAGTGCTGGGGCAGGCTTTGCGGCGGGCGCTGGCGCAACTCAAGCCGCGTCCAGCAGAAATTTTTACGTTGCGATTTCTTGAGGGTTTCAGCAATCCGCAGATTGCGCGGATGCTGGGCATTTCTCAAGTGCTGGTCGCGGTGATTGTTCACCGCACTCGGCAGCAGCTTCGCAAGGAGCTGGGAGCGTATCGATTTTCACGTAGCTAATAGGGGCACCCGGAATCAGGACACCAGAATTAGGACACAGAATTAGAACACCCAGGAGAACAGGCCATGAAGAATAAGGATTTCGATCATTTGCTGTCGGAGATTCGAAATGAACAGGTAGATGACCAAGTGGTCGCGCAGGCTAGCGACCGCGTCTGGAAATCGATTGCCGGCGCGCCCGCCGCGGAGCTCAGCGCGCACACGCTGCGAACCTGTGAAGATTTTCAGGCACTGATCCCGGGATACCTGAGTAAGCAACTGGCGCCCGCGCGCGCCATGTTGTTTGAAGATCACACGCATGCCTGTGTAGCCTGCCGGCATGCGCTGGAGCGGGCGCGCGACGGCGAGCGGCAAACGACTTTCCGGCTCGAAACCAAGCGGCCCACTTCTGTCGCTCGTTCCTCCGCTGGTTCCTCGGCTCGCTCAAGGGCATGGGGCTGGGGAATGGCTGTGGCTGGGGTCGCGGCCGTCGCCGCTCTGGTGGTTGCGTTCAATCTTGGGATGCTTCCCGGGCAGCACGCCGTGCGGGCTTCGGTCGAGACTGTGGACGGCGCGCTCTATGCGGGATCGGGCGCGGAGATGCGGCTGATTCCAGCGGGCTATGAGATCAGGAACGGAGACGAGATTCGCACCGCGAAAGGGTCGACGGCGGTAGTGAGGCTGCTCGACGGCTCGCTGGTCGAGATGGGCGAGCGCTCTGATCTATCGGTGACGCGGGCATGGAAGGGCACGACGATTCACCTGGATGGCGGCCAGGTGATTGTGCAAGCGGCGAAGCAGCGGACGGGCCGACTGTATGTCGCGACCGACGATGGTTTGGTCTCGGTGAAGGGGACCATTTTTTCAGTCAACCATGGGCTCAAGGGCTCGCGCGTAGCGGTGATTGAAGGCGTGGTGCGTGTCGATTACGGAGAGACGACCACCGATCTGAACGCCGGGGACGAAGCAACTTCGAATCCCAGCGTGGCGAAGGTCCCGATCCAGAATGAAATTGCGTGGAGCAAGAATTCTGCGAAATATCTGGCGCTGCTCGGGGATTTCGCGGTGCTGCAGAAACAGTTTGCGGCAATCCCGGGACCCGGATTGCGTTACAGCTCTGAGTTGCTGGCCTACGTTCCCGAGAACACAGTGGTCTACGCGGCGATTCCGAATCTTGCGGACACTTTGGGAGAAGCCAGCCAGCTTTTCGAAGATCGACTGCAGCAGAGTCCGGCGCTGCGGGATTGGTGGAAACAACAGCAGAAAGGAAATGGGCCGAAGCTGCAAGACGTGTTGAATCAGGTGAAGACGTTCAGCGGCTATCTGGGAGATGAGATCGTATTTACCGTTGCCAAGAACGGAACCGGATACACGGCGCCGGTCATCCTGGCAAAAGTGAAGGAGAGCGGCCTGGAATCGTTTATTCAGAGCGCGGGCCGCAAGCTGAGTTCGAATCCGTCGCAGGCTGCGTTACAGACGGTTCGGAATCCGTGGGCGGTGACGCCGGGTCCGGGCCAGCCGCTGCTGGTTTATGTAAGCAATGACCTGATGGTTGCCAGTCCGGATCTGACCGAACTGCAACATGCGGTGACGCGGACGCAACTGGAAAACAACAATGCCTTTGCCGCGACGCCGTTTTACCAGCAGATTGCGCGTTCCTACGAGCAGGGGGCGGAGTGGCTTTTCTGCGTCGACATGGAACAAATTGTCGCGCAGCACGTACAAGCTGGTAGCAACTTGCCGGAGGGGATAGGCGACGTGCGCTACCTGACAATGGAACATCGGGAAGTCGGCGGCAAGACCGAAAGCCATGCCGACCTGACGTTCTCTTCCGAGCGGCAAGGAGTGGCGTCGTGGCTGGCCGCGCCGGCGTCGATGGGGTCGCTGGATTTCGTTTCGCCCGACGCCAGCATGGTGACGTCGGCCGTGATCAAGAATCCGAGAAGCATCATGGAAGAAATGTTCAAGATGATTGGGAGTGGGGACGCGCAGTTCAGCGAGCACCTGGCCGACTTCGAAACCAAGGCGGGCGTGAGTGTGCTGGACGACATCGCGGCTCCGCTGGGCGGCGAAGTTACCATGGCGTTCGACGGGCCGATGCTGCCAACACCGCGCTGGAAGCTGATTTTCGAGGTGTACGATCCGGCCACGCTGCAGTCGACGATCGCGAAACTGGTCGACAGTTTCAACCGCGAGGCGAATACCGAAGGGCACGCCATGCAGTTGGCGCAACACCAGGTTGGGTCGCGAACTTACTTCGTGATCAGCAATCCGAATCATCCCAACTCTGAAGTTGACTACACGTTTGTCGACAATTATCTGATCGCCGCGCCCGATCTGGCGACGATTTCGCGGGCCATTCAATCGCGCGAGGCGGGATACACGCTGGCGAAATCGGCGGGCTTTCAGGCACTGCTGCCGAGCGATGGCTACACCAATTTTTCGGCGATCTTCTATCACAATATTGGGCCGGTGGTGGGTCCGCTGGCCGCGCAATTGAAATCGAGCGGAGCGTTAACCCGGCAGCAGCAGCAATCGGTGGACGCGCTCACGGCGAACTCCGCGCCCGGCTTGATTTATGCCTATGGCCAGCCCGACCGGATTGTGGTGGCGAGCAACACGGGGTTCATGGGGTTTGATCTGGGCACGCTGTTGACGATGGGCGATAATGGGCCGTTCCTGCCGCAGATGTTTCTGGGCGGCGCGCTGAATCACACGACAGCTCAAACGCAGTGAGTACGACGACCCAACTCGGAGTGGCAGCCGGCGCGAGCACGATGACGCCGGCTGCTGCTTCGACGTTGCCGTTGCCGCTGATCGATATGCAGGGGCTCTCGGTCCGGTTTGGCGACCGCGACATCCTGTGCGGTCTTACCGCTTCCCTGCGCGGAAATTCTATTGGCCTGCTGGGTCCGAACGGCGCAGGCAAATCGACGCTGATCAATACGCTGCTTGGTTTCTACAAGTCTACCGCCGGTTCGGCGCGGGTGTTCGGATACGACGTCGGAACGCAAATCGCAAAGATTCGCGGGCTGGTTGGCTACATGCCGGAGAACGACGCGTTCATTTCGAAGATGAGCGCCGTGTCGTTTGTGCAGATGATGGGCGAACTTTCGGGACTACCCGCGGAGATGGCGCTCGAGCGCGCGCACGAGGCCCTGTTCTATGTCGGGCTGGCCGAGGCACGCTACCGGCAGCTAGGGACGTATTCGCTGGGCATGAAGCAACTGGCGAAGCTCGCGCAGGCGATCGTACACGGGCCGAAGCTGCTGATCCTCGACGAGCCGACCAACGGATTGGATCCTTCGGCGCGGCAGCGCATGATCCGCATGATTCGCGACATTCGGGACGGCAAGGAAATGCGGATTGTGCTGTGCTCGCACCTGCTGCGCGACGTCGAAGACACCTGCGACGAGGTTCTGATTCTGAAGCAAGGACGTATTGCGCATTATTCGAATCTGGATGAAGAGCGGCGCGCTAACAGACGATTCCTGGAACTGGAAACTTACGGCGCCAACGGCGATTTCACCGAGGCGATTGAAAAACTTCGCTGTGAATGCGCGGTGACTGCCAATCGCATGAAGATGATTCTGGCGGATGGGGTAGAGACGCGCGACATTTTCAAACTGGCGGCGGAACGACAGGTTCGCATCCGGCGACTGAATTTCCGGCGCGACACGCTTGAAGATATTTTTCTGAAGGCCATGGAAAGTTAAGAGCTGAAAGCTGAGAAATCCCCACTTCTCGCAAAAGGACGCGAGAAATGGGCCACCCGTACGTGAGCGCTGACATGTTCAACTCGACGGCAGAAGGGAGCACACGTGGCTGTTTACCGGCGTAGCTACAAGCCATATGCGGGTGCGCTGACTCCGGCGTGGTCGCGGTGGTTCATTCTTTTCCGGTATTCCAGACGCGACCTCTTCCGTTCGAAATTTCTGACTGCGCTGTTTGTGGCCTGCTTTTTCTGGCCGGTGGTGTGCCTGCTGATGATCTACCTGGCTCATAGCGTGAGCTTTCTGCAAGAGATCGGGCTGCCGGGCGGGTTCATCTCCATCGACAACAAGTTTTTCTACCACTTCATGGGCGTGCAGGGAGGTTTTGCATTTCTTCTGACTGCATTCGCGGGGCCAGGATTGATTTCTCCAGATCTCGCCAATGGCGCGCTGCCGTTGTATTTTTGTCGTCCGTTTTCGCGTGCCGAGTACGTGCTGGGCAAATCCTCGGTGCTGGCGATCCTGCTCTCGCAGATCACCTGGGTGCCGGGATTAATTCTGTTCGTCATGCAAGCCGGCATGGCGGGTGCGAGTTGGACATGGTCAAACCTCTGGATCGCGGGCAGCCTGTTCGTTTCTTCGGTGATCTGGATCGCGATTCTGTCTCTGCTGGCGATGGCGCTCTCAGCGTGGGTGAAGTGGAGAATTGTGGCAGGCGCCCTGCTGCTCGGTGTGATGTTTTTCGGAGCCGGCTTCGGCCAGGCGATCAACGCGGTGCTACGAACCTTTTCGGGGAATTTTCTCAACCTCGCCTTTCTGATGGGGACGGTTTGGAACGCGCTCTTCCAGGTGGATACGGAACATGCGATTCCAGTGGCGCAGGCGTGGATCGCGTTGCTCGCGTACTGCGCCATCTGTCTTGGGTTGCTCATCCGCAAGGTTCGCGCCTATGAGGTGATCCGGTGAGCGCCCCAGTCAGACCCTCAGTGAACTCTTTGATGAATGACCGCATCGTTTTCGAAGATGTATCGAAGTTCTACGGCGAGATCCTGGGCGTGAATCGGGTGAATCTGTCGATTCCGCCAGGCATTACCAGCCTGGTGGGGCCGAACGGTTCGGGCAAGACCACGCTCATGAACCTGATGACGGGCCTGGTGCGGCCCTCGCGCGGAAGGGTCGAGGTGCTGGGGTACAAGACCGATGATCCCGAGCACTTGTTCACGATTCTCGGCTACTCGACGCAATTTGACGCGTTTCCGAAAGGTCTCACGGGATATCAGTTCATCTATTCATACTTGAGGCTGGCGGGCAGAGACGCGCAAACCGCCGAGCAAATGGCCTGGCGAGTGATTGAGCGCGTGAACCTGGTGGACGCCGCCAAGCGAAATATTGCGGGCTACAGCAAGGGAATGCGGCAGCGAATCCGGCTGGCGCAGGCGTTGGCTCACGATCCGAAAGTGCTGGTGCTCGACGAACCGCTGAACGGCCTGGATCCGCTGGCTCGGTCGGAAATGATTGCACTGTTTCGCGCGGCGGCGGCGCAAGGATGTTATGTGATTATTTCCAGCCACATTCTGCACGAAGTCGATGTCATTTCTGATCAGGTTATCCTGCTGAGCAACGGGTACGTGGTGGCGGAGGGCCAGATCGCGACTGTGCGCGGCGAGATTCAGGAACATCCCACACAGATTTTGATTCGCTGCACCCGTCCGCGCGAACTGGCGTCGAAAATGTTGGAGGACACGCACACGATCGAGGTGACGATCCACAAAGACGAAAAGGGTGTGCTGCTGAAAACGCGGGATGCCGACGGATTTTATCTGGCGCTGAACCAGTTGGCCATGAATGGGATCGACATTGAATCGATCGCGCCGGCGGACGATGATGTGCTTTCCGTGTACGAGTATTTGATCGGCAACGAAGAGGTCGTTCGATGATAACCGCGATGACGGGCCCGAAAACGAGCGGAATGAGAATCTGGTGGGCGCAGATCAAGGCCGTGATCCGGCTGGAGATGAAGAAGACTTTCTTCGCCAAGCGGGGGCTTTGGATTTACCTGGTCGCGGCGCTGCCGGTTTTTCTCTTCATCGCGTTCGCCGTGGCGACTTCTGGGCGTCAGCATCAAAGAGCAAGCGTCGCGCGGCGAGGCGAGAAAATCCTGACTTATCAGGATCTGCTGGCGGTTCAGCCGGGCATGACGAGCGAAGAAGTCGTTGCAATCCTGGGCAAGCCTCCAGTCAATTTTCATTGGGCCGAAAATCGACCGCTCGGTCCGGGAGTAACCGCCAATGTGCTGCGCGAAAATTACCACTACTCCGACGGACAAAACGATCTTTTTGTGGGCCTGCTGGACGGTAAGGTCGAGAGCGTCAACATTGACAGCGGTAACAATCTGGGTCAGGACTCGATCATGTTCGCCGGAGTCTTCCAGTTCTTTTTTCTGCGGCTGGCGATCTTTTTCGGATGCCTGGGAATTTTCATGAATCTGTTTCGCGGCGAGATCCTCGACCGCAGTCTGCACTTTTATTTTCTCGCACCCGTACGCCGCGAAGTTCTGATGGTGGGAAAGTTCCTGGCCGGGTTGCTAGCGACTGGCACGATATTTGTCGTCAGCGAACTGCTGCAAACCGCCGCGTTTCTTTGGCATTTCAGTCCGAGCGCGCGCGAGGTTTACCTCTACCACAATCATGGTCTTGAACACGCCGCGATCTACGTGGGAGTGACCGTGCTTGCCTGCGTCGGGTATGGAGCGTTCTTTCTGGTTGCGGGCATGCTGTTCCGGAACCCGATCCTGCCGGCGGCGGCCATCTTGATCTGGGAATTCATCAATCCGTTCCTGCCGGGGATACTCAAGCAGTTCAGCGTCATCTATTACCTGAAATCGTTATGCCCGGTGGAGATCCCGAGCCCGCCGGGCACTTCACCCCTTCTCGCCTTGCTGGTTTCCAACACCGATCCGGTCTCGGCCCCGGTGGCCGTGGTGGGGATTGTGATCGTTGCGTTGATCGCGCTCTACGCGTCCAGCGTTCAGGTCCGGCGGATGGAAATTAACTACACCACTGAATGAGACTGCCGCGCACATAAGCGGGACTGGCGGTTTGCGCGAGGCGGTCTACAAAACATATAGAACATGTTCTGTTTAAAGCAGGCCACTCGGCGGCGGCTGCATCGGTCTGCGGGTCGTGGGCGCGTGACGACTGGGGTCTTCCTTGTGTAGAGTGTTGTGCGGAACTCCGAGCCCTGATCCGGACTATCTGATTAAATCATCTGGAGGAAATCTTGAGGAACAAGCTGACCTTATCCCTATCTCTCGTGTGTGTGCTCGCTGTCATGACGGCGCTGATCGCTGGCCCAATATCCGTGGTGGCGCAGACGCCACCGGCGCCCGCCCACAAAGTATCGGCTGCGGCCGCGAGCATTGATATTCCGATTCCAGACATCAAGTACACCAAGTTCGTGCTGGCCAACGGGCTGACCGTGCTGGTGCATGAGGATCACAAGGCGCCGATTGTGGCCGTGAACACCTGGTACCACGTGGGTTCGAAGAATGAGAAGCAGGGCAAGACCGGATTTGCCCACCTGTTCGAGCACCTCATGTTCAGCGGCAGCGATGACTTCAATCACACCTACATCAACGCCATGGAGAAGATTGGGGCTACGAACCTGAACGGCACAACCAACAACGATCGCACCAACTATTTCGAAAATGTTCCGACGTCCATGCTGGACTATGTGCTGTTCGCCGAGAGCGACCGCATGGGTCACCTGCTGGGCGTGCTCGACCAGAAGAAGCTCGACCTGCAGCGCGGGGTGGTGCAAAACGAAAAGCGCCAGGGCGAGAACCAGCCGTATGGCGTGACCGAACAACTCCTGACGGAGAACACTTATCCCGTCGGCCATCCTTATTCGTGGACAGTGATCGGCTCCATGACAGACCTGGACGCAGCCTCGTTGAGCGACGTGCAGGAATGGTTCAAGACGTATTACGGTCCGAACAATGTGACGGTCGTGATTGCAGGCGACATTACACCCGAAGTGGCGCGAGAAAAAGTGGAAAAATATTATGGCGAGATTCCTCCCGGGCCACCCATCGCCAAGCAGGAAGTGTGGATTGCGAAGCGCAGTGGCACGCATCGCGGGTGGGTGCAGGACCGCGTGCCGCAAGCGCGTCTGTACCGGGTCTGGAACGTTCCCGAATTTGGTTCGCCGGAGGAAGCGCAACTGGACCTAGTGGAGCAGGTGCTCGGCCGAGGAAAAACGTCGCGGCTGTACAAGCGCCTGGTTTACAAAGATCAGATAGCGACCAGCGCGACCGCGACCAATGACACCAATGAGATCGGCGGGCAATTCGATCTCACATTGACGGCTAATCCGAACGGAGACTTGAGCAAGGTGGAAACAGCCGCGGACGAGGAATTGCAGAATTTCCTGAAGAACGGTCCGACGGCAGCCGAGTTGCAGTTGGCGAAGACACAGATCCTTGGCAGTTACGCGCGCATCGTGGAACGCATCGGCGGTTTTGGCGGCAAGAGCGACCTGATTGCCAAGTGTCAAAGCTTCAAGGGCAATCCCGATTGCTGGAAGGACTATTTGAAGTGGGTGAAGGCCGCCACTCCCGCGTCGGTGAAGAAGGCCGCCAATGACTGGCTGAGCGATGGCGACTACGTGCTCGAAGTGCATCCGTATCCCACGACGTTCAAAACGGACGCGAAGCTGGATCGCTCGAAAGAGCCCGCTCCTGGCGACCCCGTATCGCTCAAGCTGCCTTCGCTGCAGAAAGCCACTCTCAGCAACGGGCTGAAAGTTGTGCTGGCCGAGCGGCACAGTGCGCCGGTGGTGAACTTTACTTTGATGGTTGACAGTGGATATTCCGCCGATCCGGCCGATGCGACCGGAACAGTGAGCTTCGAGCAACGGATGCTCGAGGAAGGCACGCCGACGCGCGATTCGCTGAAAATTGGCGAAGAACTGGAATCGCTGAGCGCCAACTTCAATGCCGGCGCGGGTCTCGACTATTCCGTGGTCAGCCTGAATACGCTCAAGAGCACCATGGACCCGTCGCTCGAAATTTATGCCGACCTTATCCTGCATCCGGCGTTTCCGGAGAAGGAGTTCCTGCGTCTGCAGAAGGAACGCATTGCCGGCATCCAGCGCGAGAAAGTCGCACCCCAGGCCATGGCGCTGCGCGTGGTACCTACGCTGCTGTACGGCGCTGGACATCCTTACGCCGTGCCTTTCACCGGAACTGGCACCGAAGCCAGCGTGAGCAAGATGACGCGCGAGGACCTGGTTAAGTTCCACGAAACCTGGTTCAAGCCCAACAACGCCACTCTGCTGGTGGTGGGTGACACCAGCCTCACCGAACTCAAACCCAAGCTGGAAAAACTTCTGGCGTCGTGGAAGCCCGGCGATGTGCCGCAGAGAACCGTGCCGCACGTGGCAGAACCGGCGAAGGATGTGGTCTACCTGATTGACCGCCCGGGATCCGGACAGAGCGTAATTTTTGGCGCGCAGCTGGCGCCTCCGCAGAATGATCCGGACGCTCTCGCTCTGCAACTGGTGAACGACATTTTTGGCGGGAAGTTCAGCTCACGCATCAACATGAATCTGCGTGAGGATAAGCATTGGTCCTACGGCGTGCGCTCCGTGTTGCCGGCAGCCAAGGGCCAGCGGCCTTACATCAGCATTTCTGCGGTGCAGACCGACAAAACGAAAGAGTCCATGGTCGAACTGGTGAAGGAATACAACAACGTCGTGGGCTCGAAACCGATCACGGAAGAAGAACTCAGGGACGAGCAGACCAACGCCACGCTTGCATTGCCGGGAAGCTTTGAGACCGTGCAGCAACTCAGCGGCGCTTACAGCAACATTCTGCAGTACGGACTGCCGGAGGACTACTACAATACGTTCACGCAGAAAGCGCTGGCCCTGACGCCAGACAGCGCCAATGAGATCGCAAAGAAATATATTTTGCCGGACCATCTGATCTGGGTGGTCGTAGGAGATATGAGCAAGGTAGAATCCGGGGTGCGCGAACTGAACCTGGGTGAAGTTCACAAGATCGACGCTGACGGCAACCCGGTGCATTGAAACCGGGATCCAAGAGCTAGGTCCTACAAGTTGAAATAATTAATGATGAGCCATAACGCCCTCTGGCGTCGCAGCTATGAGCACGCGCATCCGTCACTCCGGCGGCGGTGCCTGCCAATTCTGCTGGCTTTTCTAGTGGTCGGTTTCAGCGGCCGGGCACAAACGTCTTCTACCATTGCGTCAGGGAGTCCTACCCAGGACTATCTGGTTTACGTGGTTTGCGAATCCGCCGACAAGATTGTGCTCATTCGCTTTGGCCCGGGCGGCGCGCGGATTGAGAGCCAGACGCGCACCGGCCTGATGCCGACCGACATCAATGGCCCGCACGGCATTGCAGTTTCTCCCGACAAACAATATTTCTACGTTTCTCAAGGCCACGGCCGGCCGGAGGGGCTGGTGTGGAAGTACCACGCAGGCGACAACGCTGTGATCAAGTACACGAGTCTTGGCCTGTTCCCTGCGACGACCGACATTACTCCTGACGGCAACTTTATTTATGTGGCCAACGCTAATTTCCATGGCGACATGGTTCCATCGTCGATCTCGGTCGTGGCTACGGATCAGATGATTGAAGTCAAACGGATTCCCACCTGCACCATGCCCCACGGATCACGCCTGAACCACGCCGGCACAAAACATTACTCGGTTTGCATGATGGACGACATGCTGGTTGAGATCGACACCAGCAAGTTTGCCGTCTCGCGCTATTTCATGTTGGCGCAGGGCAAAGAGATGGGAATGACCGGCGCTCCGGCCTTACACAGCATGTCCAATCCGGACATGGCCGATCATAAGCCATCGTGCACTCCGACGTGGGCGCAGCCGTCGAATGATGGATCAGTCGTTTATGTGGCCTGCAATTCATCGAACGAAATCGTCGCTATCAACACCGACACCTGGACGCTGGCTCGCAGATTTCCCGCCGGCACCGGCGTCTATAACCTGGCCATGACCAGAGACGGACGCCTGATCGCGACTAATAAGCGCGGACAGTCCGTATCCATCTTCGATCCCGTCAGCGGCCGCGAACTGGCGAAAATTCCGACGCAGAGAAAAATTGTGCACGGCGCGGTGGTGTCGCCCGACGATCGCTACGCTTTTATTTCGGTCGAAGGAGTTGGCTCCGAACCGGGCACCGTGGAAGTGATCGACCTAAGCAGTTTGAAAACTGTCGCCACAGTCGACGTTGGGCCACAGGCCGCGGGCATTGATTTCTGGAAGATGGAACCGAGCAAACCGTAGTCCACAAGACAATATCTGCTTGCCACGGCGGAGGGCGAATGTTCAATCAGCGTGCAGTTGTACTGGCGGTTGCGGTTACGACTTTTTGCTTTGGAACTGCCGCGTGGTCGCAGAATGCGGCTCCGGCCGGACAGGAGGCGGCCACGACGTCTGTGGCTCCCGCAAGCGTCGAGATCACTCCCAACCTCCTCGACGTTCACGTCGGAGAAAAAGTCAAGTTCAGCGCTACGGCCAAAGACGCCGCGGGCAACGCCATCGACGCGAAACCTTCGGTGTGGTTTGCCGCTCCTT
>Ga0187863_10001673_pt1 | contig 17467 bp, 19 predicted proteins | sample June2016WEW_11_1_FD_132975 | JGI IMG/M metagenome (GOLD analysis project Ga0187863, IMG submission 132975) | Peatland microbial communities from SPRUCE experiment site at the Marcell Experimental Forest, Minnesota, USA - June2016WEW_11_10 | ecosystem: Environmental > Terrestrial > Soil >... | reverse complement strand
TGATTGGTCACGACGAGGCCGGAGGCGTCGACGATGACGCCCGACCCCAGCGATTGCGCGATGTTGCGCCCGGGCTGTCCGCCGCCCTCGCCAAAGAAGCGGCGGAAGATTGGATCGTCGAAAAACGGATTGGCGGGCGTGCGGTCGACGCGCGAGGCGAAGACGTTGACGACGGCGGGTTGCGCCTTCTTCACCACCGGCGCGAAGGAGAGGACCGCGTCCGCGCGTGATTGCGGTACGACCCGTTCCTGCGGAGCGGGCGTCGTCTGCGCAAAGGCCATTTTTGTCGCCGCGCGCGGCAAGAATATCGCGCCGATCAAGCAGATCGACGCGCCGACGATCAAAAAACGCGGGAAGGGTCGCATCCGAACTCCATGGCGAGGGCGTCGGATCGGTCCGGCCGCGGCGCGGCTCTGGCGTCCAGGCGCCGCGGGGTTTGGCCGGCGGGGCGCCCGGGCGCGCCGCCGGTGACGGGATTACTTGCTCGCGGGCGCGGCCTTGGGCTTGGTGTCGACGCGCTCGGCGATGCGCGCCGATTTTCCGCGGCGATCACGCAGATAATAGAGCTTGGCGCGGCGGACCTTGCCGCGGCGGACCAGCTTGATCGAATCGATCAACGGCGCGTGGAGCGGAAATACGCGTTCCACGCCTTCGCCGTAGGAAATCTTGCGGACGGTGAAGCTCTCGTTGAGGCCGCCGCCGTTGCGCGCGATGACGACGCCTTCATAGGCCTGGACGCGCGAGCGCTCGCCTTCCTTCACCTTCACATTGACGATCACCGTGTCGCCGGGGCGAAACTCCGGAATGACCTTGCCCTCAAGGAGCTTGGCCGCCTGTTCGGCGTTGATTTCTTCGATGATGTTCACAATAAACTCCTGCCGTTTCGTCTTGGTCCGCCATGTTTGGCGGATGACGAGCGTTTCGGGACGCTGTTTTAGTTGAGTTCGGTCCCCTACACGAAGCGGAGCAAAATGTCGATAGGGCCGCGCCGTTACGAAAATTCGTCAGCGCGGCTGTTGCAAAGCAAATTCGTTTGCGTCATATAACGCCCCGCGCCCGGTTCGATGGACCGGCGGAAACGGATGCGGGTGTAGCTCAGGGGTAGAGCACAACCTTGCCAAGGTTGGGGTCGAGGGTTCGAATCCCTTCGCCCGCTCCAGTTTCCCTCGATAAATGCAAGATGCTAAAGACGGCCCTTCCGGGCCGTTTTTGCTTCGAGAGCCAGCCCGGCGAGAGCGAAGGCATCGGCGCATTTGGCGGGCAAAGGTTAGCGCGTGGAAGGCAGTGGGCAGTTGTCTCGAAGACGTCTCGCTTCGATGGTGAAACCTGAACGCCTGACAGAACCGTCGATTGCGCCCGTTGAGCTCCTTTTCGATTGTGCGCGATACCAATCCTGAAAATCACCAGTGAACAAAATGCTCGTCACTTCGCGACCGTCTTTGCTATCGCAGGCGATAGTGACGATAGTTTGATCGCTCGCGCGCTCCACCAGCGGCTTAGCGCAATTCTCGTCCGAAGCGCCGACGACGCCGTCACTCTCCTCGATGCAGACTTCGTTTGTCCGCATGCCAATTTCGGGGGAAATCGTCGAGATTCGCCAAAGTCCCGGTTTGCGTTTCGGCAAATCGGCGATCGGTGGATTGGACGCCGCCGTCTCGGCGTGGCCAGCGGTCCAGCCGGCGCAGGCCGCCACAAGTAGCAAGGCGAGGAAGCGAACCATTCTCGACCGACGTTCTCGCGACGGGAGCCGGCGCGAATCCGAATCTGTCCCGGCTTGCGGATTTTGGACAGAGAATTTGCGTCGCAAGGGGCCAACCACGGACGTTAGCCGGCCCCCGCGACAAGCTGAAATGAATGCGGCGCGTCAGATCTCAGCCGATTCGTAGCTGGTGATTTCCATTCCAACGCAAATCTCTGTGATTTCGGGGGTCGTCCAGGTCATCTTCGGGCTCCTTTATGTTAGAACGCGTCCGTATCGAATGCAGCGGTCCGCCAATGTGAAAGCTAACATGGACGACAACGCTTTCGCACCGTGAATAAATCTCAATGTGCCTTCCGATCATTCCCGAAAAGTCCGCGCCTTTGGCGTCGTCGCCGCTAAGGTCGCCTTCTCACGGTTCATCTTCATCGTCCTTGGGAAGCGGCAATGACACCGCGATACGCGTCCCACCGATGGCGCGTCGGTCCATGGAAATACTTCCGCCGAGCGCCTGCACGCGCTCCCTCATGCCCATCAACCCGAGACCTAGAGTGGGCTGTGTTGGAATCCCCACGCCGTTGTCTTCGATCGTAATCAGCAGCGCGGGTGCGCATTCGGCTTCAATTTCGCTGGACGATGAAGGACCGGTTGAGCCAAGCTCGACGCGAATCCGCGCCGAGTTCGCGTTCGCGTGCCGGAAGATATTAGTGATCGACTCCTGAACGACGCGAAACGCGGTGAGCGAAATCGACTCGTCGAGGATCGACAAATCGTGAGGGCAAATTAGCTCTAGCGCCACATCGGGGCGGCTGGTTTGCCAAGAGTTTAGGAGGCCCTTCAGAACTTCGCGCAATCCAAATTCCGACAACCCCCTTGGCGCGAGTCGAACAAGGAGCGCCCGGAACAGATTTTGTAGAACCTCGCTGGCTTTGTTTACGTTGGCGCAGGTTTGTCGAATCCGTGGAATATCCAGCGTTGCAGTAGCGGTGGATTCGGAGAGCGCGACGGCGCCCGCTCGAATGGAGAAGAGACATGGACCGGCCTCGTCGTGCAGATCGCGGGCTATTTCTTTCCTTTCGTCGTCTTGAACGCGAATGAGCCGATCGACCAGAGCCCGATTCTCGATTCGCATGCGGTCAAGGGTCTCGGCGAGAGAATTCAAGGCCGCGGAGATGACTCTGAACTCCGTCGCGCCACGCACTTCGATTCGCACATTGCTCTTTCCGGCTTCGAGATCGGATAGTCCGCGCTTCAGTCCCTCGAACGGTTTCAGAGATCCTCGAACCAAAAGCAGGACCAGGCCCAAAATAATCGAGGTGACCAGCAGGCCCACCAACGCAAGCCAAGACACGTCGGACCAGACTTCCGCGAGCTCGTCAACCGGATTGGAGATGATGGCTATACGCCCGTAATTGACGCCCTTGATGGTCACTGGAATAGTCACGACTCTCGGCGGCGTATGAACGAGATCGATGAACCAACTTGGAACTTCGCTCTGATTTTTGGGCATTGGCTTTACGGAAAGAACTTGCGACACGTCGCCCGCTTCCATCACGTTCACGTCGACGTGACGTAGGTTGCCGAGGCTCTCATAGAAGCGATTGAGCGCGGGAAGAGGGTCGTCCGTTTCCTGGAGACTGCCAATGGCAGTCACCACCAACTCCCGCGTTAGATGGAGGCTGGTGTCATCCTCCGCGCGGACGCGCGGCCCGGCGTGGGCGATCAGAATCGACAAATTGATGATCAAGGTCATGAGCATAACGAGGCCAATCAGCCAGCTCAACTCGGTTTTCAGTGACAGGCAGCGCATTCGATCTTACCTTCACGCGGATGAAGTGGAACGTCGAGCCGAGTTCGGAAGGCGCGCTGTTCGCGCTTCGCGGTGTAACCTGTTTAAGGAACCGCCAGCAATGGTCGATGAGCTAAGTAGGCGCCTGCTACTCAATCAGTTTGCCGATATTTCCCGGCGACATCGGGAATATTTGGAAGCAATTGACACAGCCAGCCAACGCTCAGCATAGTCTTCTATCGACCCTTCAACACAGAATAACGCATGCGCATTCTCATCGTCGACGACCATCCCATGGTGATCGAGGGCTGTCGCGGAATGTTATCCGGTCAGCCAGATATCGAAATCCTGGAGGCTCACAACGCCGACGAGGCTTTGGAAGCTCATGCCTCCGCGTCGCCCGATGTGGTTGTGCTCGATATCAATCTTCCCGGCGTTTCGGGATTTGAATTGCTTCGACGCATGCTCAAAAGAAATCCGAATTCGAAAATCGTCATATTCACGATGAACGACGATCCGGTATTCGCCGCGCGCTCGATCGAGCAGGGCGCCCAAGGATATATCGCGAAGAACGAAGACCCAAAGACGTTCATCAAGGCGATGAGAGCCGTGGCGGCCGGCGAACGCTATCTCTCGAGCGGACTCGCCCTGAAACTGGCCTTCGCGGAACAAAAGCTGGGCGCCAGCCCGCTTGACGGATTAAGCGGGCGAGAAGTTGAAATTCTGCGTAATCTCGCTGAAGGAAAAGACATGCTCGAAATCGCTCACCTCTTGAAAGTGTCTTATAAGACGGTGGCGAACAATTGCACGCTGCTCAAAGCCAAGCTGAGCGCTCGGTCAAGAGCCGACCTTATACGCATCGCCGTCGAGAACCGAAGTTCCGGCAGGCTAGGCTGATCAGAGGCATCCGTTTCCCTCTCGGCAAAGCGTCTCTGTTGTTTTGAACACGGCGGGGTATTTAAGGAGTCTTTTCAACGCTCCCTCCAGGCGATCCGTAACGCGCGCTTAACTGCGAGAGCGCCGCGTCCCGATCCGCGCCGCCATGGCGCAGGGTGAAGTAAAACTGGCACAGTTCGCCGTAGGTTTCCTTGCCGCGCTTTGGGTCCACGACCGACGCAAGTCCCTCAATGAGCGCGGCGGGTTGCTCGGGCTTGCCATCTTCGGCCAACATTTCCGCAAGCTGCGCGGTGCGATTTGCGACCATGCGGTCCGATTCCAAAAACCGCGTCGCGGCCGCGAGGAACGCCTGCCTGATGCGTCCAACATTCGGGTCGTCGGCCGAAAGCGGACCTCGCGCTCCCTTGCTCGCCAGCCAAATCGCCGGGTCGATGTCGTCGTTTCGTCGAATCCAGGATTGCGGCGCCTTGATATTCGCGTCAACCATGTCGCTCGAGCCAATCTCGCGGTCTCGTTTGCGATCGTCGCATGCCGTCATGGCAAGGCAGGCGAAGGCGAGGAGAATCCGCTTCCCGGGACTCATCGAGTTCCTCCCGAAGCGCCGTCGATGAAGGCCATTGAGCGCGGACCTTCGCCCAATCGGAGCGTTGCGATCCGCCGTCCCGTGGCGAGATCGAGAATTGAGAGGTCTCCCGAGAACCAATTGGCGACATAGCCCTTGCCATCAATTCCCAACACTGCTTCGGGATAGCGACCGACTTCGATTGTCCGGATCACCTCAAGCGTATCGGCGTCGATCGCGGATAAGTTGCCGCCGTGTTGATTGGTTACGAGTATCCGATTGCTGGCGCGATCAACGGCGACCCCATAAGGCGAACCGCCGACGCGCACGCGCGCCGAGACGGCCTCCTTTTCGGTGTCGACGACGCTTATGTCCCCGCTCCTGACATTGGCGACGAACAGACGTGCGCCCGTCGCGTCGAGCGCAAGGGCGAAGGGACCGTCGCCCACTCCGATTTGTGTCAAAGCGCGCATCGATCCAGTTTCGATGACGCTGATGGAGCGACTTTCTCGGTTCGCGACATATAGCCGGGCGCGCGCCGCGTCCAGCGCCAAAGCCGCGGGCTCTCTTCCCACCGGAGTTTCTTCTAGAGTGGCGCCGGTCAGCCCATCGAGTTTGCGCACGACGTTTTTCTTCCAGTCGCCGACGTAGATAAAACGACCGACGGGGTCGACGGCGATCCCGAACGGCGTGCCGCCGGGGGTGAATATGCGCGGCGCGCCAAGGTCGACGGCGTCCAGTTTCGTGACTAAACCGGATTCGGGATGGGTGATGAAAAGCGTCCATCCGTCGCGCGTCGCGGTGATCATCGCGGGTCCCGGCGCGACGCCGATGCGCGCCGTCACCGCTTCCCGGCTCGTGTCGATTCGGACTAAGCTCGCGTCGTCCTGACAGACGACGAACAACTCGTGAGCCAAGCATGTCGCCGGGACGAGGATGCCGTGAAGGATCAGGCCGATGCCGAGTCGCGTCGCGAGGCGCACGGATTATTTGCCCTCCACCTTCTTCTTCAGTCCCTGGAGTCCCGCGCGCAAGAAGTCGGACATCGCCGTGCGCGCCGCGTCGTCGTTGAGATTGTCCGGCGGCTCATTGCCGGTGTCGCCGCGGTAAAGCCGGCCATACCATTGCACCTCGCTGCCGCCTACGGCCGCGGGCTTGATCATGAATGTGACCGAATAGGAGCTGATCGGCAGGGCTTCGAGATTTGGATCGGACATGCGATAGGAATATTTGAAGGATGATGGGTCATATTCATCCAACCCCTCCTTCAAAGTTCCGCCCTTGCGCAGAGTGATCTCACGTTCGGCGCCTGTCGTGTCGCCGCCCTGGGCCTTCACGCTCACGACATCTGGATGCCAATTCGCCAGACCATTAAACTTGCCCGCGATCGCCCAGACTGCTTTGGGATCGGCCGCGATGATGATCGATTCATCGACTTTGATCGGTGTTGGACCATGCGCGAGCGCCGGTGAAGCGAGCAAAGCCGCGATTATCGTCCACAAGATTTTCACGAGATTCTCCTTTTTTTGGCTTCCGTGCGTTTTGAGCGCGATCAAGTCGAACGGCGGCAAGCCATTCGAAAACAGGCAGGCAGATGTAGAGCGCGATTAGCGCAACGCCGGCGGCGGCCCCGAGGAATGGGCGCGGATCGAGCGCGTCCTTACGGTATCGCTGCGTGGCGGCGGTCTCGAATGCGCGTAAGAGGCGATCGGCGTCATCGAGATGGGCGTAAGTTAGCCCGGTCCTATCGGAGAGGGATTGTAGATAGGATTCTCGAACGGACGAAAGATGTTCGACGCCGACGGCAACCGCGGCCCCGAAAGGCGCATTACGCGCATTGTAGCCTTCGCGCAGCTCCACGCCGGCCGGCGGCAGGCCGAAGCGGTTGTCGTGAGGGACATCCTCAACCCCGTAAAAGCCGATTTCGCGTCCGTTATCGTCGTATTTCGGGATCGGCGAAAGCTGGTGTCCCCCGACGCCCACGATCAGCCCATGCACCTCGCCGGAACGACCCTCGAAAGGCGGAGGCCCGGAAGGGGGAAGCGGCGGGGCTTCTTGTCCATCGGTCAGGAACAAGAGATCGGTCTTCAATTCGCGCGCCATCTCGATCGCGCGGAAGAGACCCGCCGCGATACGGCTGTCGCCCTCCCAGGCCATGCGCCAATCGAGAGCATGAATCGCGGCTTCAAGCGGCGCGTAATTGGCGCACGTCTCGATCGGCTCAAACAGAAGAAAGGGGCGCCTTTCGGAGAAAACCCCGAGAGCAACGCGCGAAGCGCAAGGAAGCTTTCCGATCATTTCCGGAAGCGCCGCCTTGACGAACTCCAGCCGACTTATTGGACGTCCGGCCGCGCTATAGTCGCGTGTGTTCATGCTGCCGGTGATATCGACAACGACGAGCGCATCGAAGCTTGCTCGCTCGACCGACGCTCGCGGCGCAACCAGCGCAAGCAGCGCGAGCGACAGAGCCGTCGACAAAAGCAGCAGCCGCGGATCGCGGAAATCGCGGCGTGTCATGGCAGGCCCTTGGGAACGCCGGGCGCGTCGGTCCAAAGTTTCTTGGGTTCAGCTTGAAGCTCGTCGCCGTTTTCCTGCTCGAAGCTGGGGTAGTCTCGCACGAGACGCGACGCCACGTCGAAGTTGAATTTGGCGTCCCAATAAGACGGCGCGAGCTGTAGCGCGCGCCGATATTCGCGCTTCGACAGATTGACGAACGGGCCCGCTCCATCGAGATCACCTCGCTCGATGAGGTCAAACGCCCGTCGCAGCAGCGCGTTGGCGAGCGCATAACGACCCATGGCGGAAAGATCCTCTCGTCCGTCGCGGTCCAGGGCGTCCACGAGCACTCGCGCCCCGTCAATTTCGTCGCGTCGCGCCAGGAATTCGATCCGAGCAAGCAGGAGCTCCGGCTTGGCGTCAGTGGCGATCGGCCGATCACGGCCCGCGCGCAGCGCCGAAATCTCCTCGTCGACAACGATAGCGTTCCGCCACTGCAATGCAGAAGAAAGGGTTCCCGCGAGGCCGGCAAGCGCAATGGCGACGAGCAGCATGGAACGGTGGTTCCGCCACAGTCGCGCCGTGTTCTCGCGCAGCAAGCGTAGCTTGCGAGAAAACGCATCCGCAGGGTGAGTATCCGGACCGCGCTTGCTCATGCGACCCGTCCTCGATAGGGCAAGCGAACCTCGCACAGCTTGGCGAGGAGAAGCAGCGAAATGGCGAAGGATGCGAAGGCGAAGATCGGAGCGGATAAATCCTCTCGCGGCTCGTTTTCCCTAAAATGCACGGGGTGACGCTCGAGTTGATCGATCTGATGGATCGCCGCCTGTATCGCCTCGGGTCCCTCGGCCTCGAAAGCGCGGTAGGAGACGCCAAGCGATTTAAAAAAGAGATCGAGATGACGTTCCGGCGCGGCCTGCGGCGTGTCTGACCCCGCCTCCGGCGGTTCATAAATACCAGGGCTGCCGGCCGTGCGCAGGAACAACCAATAGAGATGAACATTTGTCTTCTTGAACCCGGCCCGCAAATCGTCCTGGATGCGCGGATCGATCACACCGGCGCCGTCCGAGACCAGCAGAATGGCGCGCGAGCGATCCGCCGCGGCGGCTTTGAACATCGACAGCGCCATCGCCAGGCCGCGACCAATGTTCGTATAGTCCAGACCGGGCCGATCCACCGCGTCGATGGCCGCCTTCGTCGCCGCGCGGTGATCCGTCAACGGCATGACAAGCATCGGGGATGTCGAAAAAGCGGCGACGCCCACGAAATCATTTCGCCGTCCCTCGACGAAGCCTTGCAGCAGCCGTTTGGCCGCGGAAGCTTTCGATTCCTCGCCGCCAGCGGGCGTTCGTCCCGCGAAAGTTTCGTTCATGCTGCCGCTGCGGTCGATCAGGAACACGATTTCCGCGCCTTCGCCCAGACGTTCAACTTGGCCGCCAACACGAAACGGCCCCGCGGCGCCGAGGATCGCGGCGGCGATCGCGGCGACTCCGCAAGTCTTCAGACCGATCGTGATCCAGTATGACAACGGATCTGCCGGAGCGGCGTCAATCGACGGCGCTCTCGATGCGCGAAGAGGCGAACGAAACAGCGGAGCGAGCGCCAAGGGCGTCAAGGCCAAGGCTAGCGGATAATCGAAAGCTATTCGGATCATCGGGTCTTTTCCCGCTCGGCAAGTTCCTCGGCGAATCTGACGAGGTCCGCGATGGAGTAATCCTTGGAGGTCGAGCCGCTCGCCCCGTTAAAGAACACTTCGTCCGACACCGCGAAGAAGCGTTCGGCCGACGCCCGCGACGAAGCAAACTCTGGTCGTCCACGAAAAAATTCCGCGAGATCGCCCTTCAGAATGCTACGCCCGCACGCCGTATCGATAGCGCGATGCAGTTTTCGCATCGCCAAACGAAATTCCTCTTCGCCGCAGGGCCCGCGCGCCTTTACGGCCCATTGGCGCGCAAGGATTGAGAAAGCGCGCGCTCGGCGCTTATGGAACGGCGGCCAAGCGCGATCCCGGGCGACCGCGAGAACAAAGAAAATCGTGATCGCCGCCGACGTGATAAGCGTCGCTAGAGGTTTGCTTTCGTCAACGGAGTCAGCGACGGGGTCGGGACGCAAATAGTCCGCGCCTTTTTCTTTCTGTTCGGGCGCGATTTCCCGAAGCGGCGCGACCCCAAAGCGCCAACCGGGGACATTGACGGCCATGTCGCCGCCCGGACGGGAAAAGCTCAGCGTAAATCTAGGGATCTCCAAATTTCTGACGTCAAGCGCCACGTAAAAGTTTTGATATGTGAGGTGGATGCGCCAGAATTTCGCACCCATCTCTTCGATCTCCTCCGTCGACACATCGCGAAGATCGAGCGAGACCGTTAACGAGCCGGGATGCGGGAGCGACGCCGAAATCAAGCTCGCGTTCTCTGGCCCATGGACGTCGACGCGGGCGCGCACGAGGTCGCCGACGAAATGCCCGAAGGGTCGCTCGGAGTGAATTTGCACCGAAAATTCGTCGGCTTGCGCCGGACGGAACAGGGCGATCAAGGCTAAAAGGAGAAGCGCTGAACGCATCGCGGGCATCATGCCGCCGCCAGTTGTTGGCTTAAAGCAATCGGATCTAATGCGTCACGAATGATGATCGGCGGTCGCGCGCAGTTCGCCGCGAGGCGCGCCATCTGGCGCTGGCGTTCTCGTTCTCGCGCGATCCACCGGGCGCGCAGCGTGGGGCGCATGGCGACAAATTGCCTGCGCCCGCTCTCGGAGTCGACGAGTTCGAGCAGCCCCCACGCAGGAGGGGTCTCTTCGACGGAGTCGACAATGACGAGCGGTATCGTGTCATGTGGCCCGAAGACCTCAAATACCCGTTCAAGGAGGGAAGTAGGCCATCTGAAATCCGAGATAAGGACGGCGATCTTGCGCGCGGCTCCCAGCGACGACGCCGCCGCGATGAATCCCTCGGCGCCGCGACCGGCGCATATCGTCGCCCGCAACCGCGCCGCGGCGCCAAGCGCAATGCCTCTGGAACGGGTCGCGGGGAGGAAGAGATCCTCGCGCACCGAGTCGTCACACCCAATCAGGCCGAAACGGTCGCCAATCCTCGTCGCCGAATAGGCCAATGCTTGACATATTTCGCGGACGAGCGAGAACTTCTCGCAGGCTCCCACAAACGCCATCGACGCGGAAACATCGACGATCGCATAGAGATCCACGGAACGACGCTGTTCGAATCGGCGAACGTGAATTTCCTCGAATGGATCGCGCAAGCTCGCGCGAATATCTATGCGTCTCGCGTCGGGATGGCGCAGGAACGGCGCTTGGTCGCGAAATACGCCGAATCCACCCACTTCGCTCGACGAATGTGAACCGATGTGGTTCGATCCAAAGCGTCCGCGCGGACGATAGACGATGTCGGCTGGGCTTTTCATGGCGCCGGCGTCGCTTCGAATACCGCGCGACACAACCGCTTCACGGGATCGTCGCCGCGTATAGCGTAAATCGGATCCACGAAGATTCGATGCGCCAGAACCTCGATGAAGATTTCCCGAATGTCTTCGGGCGTCATGTAGTCTCGTCCTTCCAGCCAAGCGCGCACGCGGGCCGCGCGTGTCAGAAACGCCAATCCGCGCGGGCTGGCTCCTCCTTTGACGAGGTTCTCGACGTCGATATCCGGTAGCGATACGCCAGCGGAAGTCGGGGTAAGCAAGGCGCGCCACAGGCTGAGCACATAGTTTTGCAAAGCTTCGGTGGCGCCCACGTTTTCCTGAATCAGGCGCGAGACGTCAGGGATTTCGCGATAGTCCAGCGCGTCGGAACCAACCTCGTCGAGGAGCGACTCCGTATCGTGAAATTTGGGATCGAAGATCAACCGTCGGCGCGTTTCATCGTCCTTTGGCGCGCTGATCGAGATTTCCATAAGAAAACGATCACGCGCCGCCGCGGGGAGCTCGAAGGTTTCCTCGCGCTCGACCATGTTGCGGTCGGCGAAAACTTGGAGAAACGGGAACTGATAGTCGCGATTGAATGCCGAGACGCTTCGCTCGGCCATGAGCCGGAGCAGCAAGGAATGCACCTGAGGCCGGGCGCGATTGATTTCATTGAAGAAAAAAACCGACAATCGATCCGCTTGCAGCAAGATCGATGCCGGTTCGACCCGCGGGCGACCATCTTCGGCGAGATAAGTATGATAGATCAAATCGCTCGGCATCATGTCGACCGTGCCTTCGACACGACTGAATTCACCGCCGAGCGCCCGCGAGACCGCGCGCAAGAGCGTTGTTTTGCCGACGCCGACGTCTCCTTCGATCAGGACATGACCGCGCGCGAAAATAGAGATCGTGATGAGCCGAACCGCGCGCGCTTGACCGACGATCGCCTTTTGGATCTCATGTTCGAACGCGAGCGCGCGTTCTCGAGAATCGGCAAGCTTTTTCTTGACGTCCATCGGTCCGACCAAGTCACACCCACCTTCGAAGTAAAGCAGACGCGTCCACGAACTCGGGAGAGGAAAGATGCGCTCATGCCTATGAACATCATTCCAGATCGTGGACGCGTCTCGCCGTCACCACCCCATGGCGACGGAGTTCCTATTCGGTGGGAATCTTGTCGACCTCGTAGATCCATCTCCCGGTCTTCTTGAAATAGGCGACGCGCTTCTGGTTGCGTTGTTCCATGGCCTCGACCGACGCTGCTTGCTTGGCGAGTTCCTTGGGATCGTGCTTAGGGTCGTATTTCGAACCGGCAATTTTATCCGGGAAACCCGGCTTCGGCTCCCAGCAGTTGCCTGGCGCCTTGCAGTTCGTCCCATCATAGGCGAGCGCGGATGCTATCGGAGTGACGCAAATCGCCGCGAGGAGCGCAAAACCGAATTTGCAGTGTCTCATTTCATTTCCTCCTATGTTCGTGAGCGGTGAACTTCCGCGCGGACGGATCATTTCCCCGCGGCCGTCGCACACATTCCAGGTGCATTCTCGGGGAACGTCTCGCCCTGTTTGTAGGGCTTGTAGTTTTTCTTCTGCGCCTCGGTGAACCACGGCGCATGGTTAACGTCGTCCTTGTAGAGGTGACGAACCCAAGCCATGACCTGCAGCATTTCATCAAGCTTCAGATTCTGATATTGCGGCCCCATCGACGCCTTGGCGCCACCGAAGATCGTCGAAAAGAGGCCCGCGTCGGTCTCATTTTCGGGATAAGTCCAGTAATCGTCATTGAGTCCGGGGCCTATTTTGCCCTCCCCGAGATGGCCGTGACAACCAGAGCAGGCGGAGAGAAATATTTGCTCTCCCTTTCTCAGACAGCTCTTGTCCTCGTTGTATGGGTTCGCGCCCGTCTGCAAGAATTTCTTCACGCCATCGGTGTCGCGACCCTCGGGGAGCGCGTCGTCGAAATTCAACACCTCTCCAGTGATGGTGTTACGAAAGGTGATCGCGGAACTTTGCGCATATGCGGCAAACGCGACCGTCGCGGCGCCCATTCCCAGCACGATTGACAGTCTCTTCAGCCTCTTGGTCACTAGTGTTTCTTTCCTGCTCCGAGTGTACATTTCATATTCATTGCGTGATCGGCAGGAGAGGAACACCGTCCGCCCGCAAGATCGCGTCAATCTTCGGTTTGGCCTTGGCCAGCGCCACATTGACCTGTCGCAGGAGAGCCTGGTCATCAGGGCGCACGCCGACCGATTGATCGAAACGTTGCGGCACTTTTTCGCCGCTCGTCTTCGCTGCATTATCCTCGATAAGCGTCATGCGCAGAGGAACTGTCGAGGCCTTCGCATAGCGCGCCACGTCGGGCGCGAAGCCTACCGCGGCGCCCGCCGCTCCGGCGGCGACCTCGCCGACCATCCGCGCTGGATCGATCTGGCTATACTCGTTGCGAGCCGAGCGGAAATTCACCAGCGAATAAAGATAGGCCATGTTGTCTTCGTAAAGGCCCTTGTCCTTGAGCAAAAGCTCCCCCGGCGAACCAAACGAGACGGCAATGTGACCAAGCTTCCCTATTCGTGGATCGGACCAGGACTTGATATCCAGATCGCGATCGGCGCGCGTTATAAAAACGTAGCCGGTGCGGTAGTAGGGGGCCGATGTGGCGACGCGGGGATCTCCGGTGTCCAGACCGATGATGACATCGCAGAGACTCTTGTCGAGAAAGTCGCGCACAAGATAAATCGCCGGCTTGTCGCTCCAGACGAATTGCGGCTTCAAATTCATCGCCCCCGCGAGGGCGACGCCGATTTTGTTTTCCAGCCCGGAGCCGTCTTCGAGCGATAATGGCGGCTGCTTCTTAGCGGCGCAGATTCGAAGAGAAGCCGGATCTTGCATAGCCTGACTGGGAGGCGTGGATTGGGACGCCGGCGCCCCAAGGTCCGAGGGAAGCCCAAGCGACGCCGCCTTCGCCGGAACTCCCCCAGCGAGAGAGACCGCCGCGACAACAAGCGTCGTCAGCAATTCACTTCTACGTGTCATTTGAAGCCGCTCCAGCGGTCGTTGTTATTCAAATCCGTCCCGCTCTAGCGATACTCGGATGCGTATGAACGCATCCGAGTGGGCGCCATTCGCGTCACGCGAAATGGGAGGAGGATCGTTGAGGAGGAGTTATTCGGACCGAAATCAGTTCGGCTTGTACTCCCCGACACTGAGGTCGTCGTATGGGCCCTTGCCGTTGAGCGAAAACACCATCACTCCGCCGCCCATTTGGGTATAATTGGCAAGCTGCTTAAAGGCGCCCACAGCGCCAAGTCCAGCGGTTGGATCCTGGAGGTCGAACACGAGGCCGACTCCCGGCCATCCGCCGACGCCATACATGATCGCGAGGTACTCGACGCCGTTGTGTTGATAGACGATCGGGTGGCCAATCACGCCCGACGGAAGCTTGAACTTCCAGAGCAATTCACCGGTGTCGCTGTTGCGCGCCTTGATGAAGCCGTCGAGCGTTCCATAGAACACGACGTTGCCAGCGGTTGCGGCGGTGCCGCCCCAAACGGCGAAGCGTTCCATCTTCTCCCATTTGAACTTGCCGGTGATGGCGTTGTAGGCTTTGATCTGGCCCAGACCTTCACCCTTCTGGCGATCTCCCTTCGGGCCCGGATACATATTCAGCGTCGCGCCAACGAAGAACTGACCCGCGCGATAGGGCAGCATGAAGGGCTCCCAATCCATGCAGATGTGGTTCACGCCAAGGAAGAACAACTCCTTCGTCGGATCATAGGAGTCGAGACCCTGATTGTGATATCCCATGGCCGAGGGGCAGATGTCCTTGCCCAGATGGTCCATGCGCGTGCCATATTCTGGATCGCGGACAGGAAGGCCGGTCTTGATGTCGACCTTTTTGAACACATTGACCGTGTCGTCGATCTTGTCGGCGGAAATCAGCGTGCCGTCGGTCCGGTCCAGAGTATAGACGATGCCGTTGCGATCCGGATGCGTCAGCAACTTACGTAGATTGCCGTCCTTGTCCTTCTGCTCGGAGAGCATCATAAAATTGATGCCGGCGAAATCCCACTCGTCGTGCGGCGTCTTCTGATAACCAAACTTCGCGGCGCCGGTGTCTAGGTCACGACCCCATATGGTCATCGTCCATTTATTGTCGCCTGGACGCATCGTCTCGTTCCACGGCGCCGGATTGCCGCTTCCGTAGTAAACAAGATTTGTGTCCGGATCATAGGCGAACCAACCCCAATTGGTGCCGCCGCCAATCTTCCAGGCATCGCCCTCCCAGGTCGAGGTTCCGAGTCCCTTCTGACCATAGTGCGGATTGGCCTTGTTAAAATCGTCGCCGATCAGCACGTCCGAGTCCGGGCCGGTCGCGTATGCGCGCCATTTCTGTTCGCCGGTGCGCACGTCGTACGCCGTCATATATCCGCGAACGCCAAGTTCGGCGCCCGAGCTGCCGATTAACACGATGTTCTTGTATACGTGCGGCGCGACGGTGAGCGTGGACCCCACCTTGAAATCCGAATTTTCGATCTTCCAATATGTCGCGCCGGTCTCCGCGTTCAGCGCGACGACGTTGCCATCGAGCAGAGTCTTGATAATGAGCGACGGCGTAAAGCCATCGCCGGGCCAATAGGCGAGTCCGCGATTGACGATGTCGCAGCAGGCGACGGCGCGAGCGGCCGCGCTTTGCTTGGGCTTATCCTGCCAGAGGATGCGAGTTGGGTCATCGAGGTTCAGGGCGAAGGTGTTGTTGGGGAAGGAGGTATGGATAAACATTTTGCCGTCGACGACGAGCGGCGCGCCTTCGTGGCCGCTAAGAAGGCCGGTCGAGAACGACCAGGAAACTTTGAGGTTCTTGACGTTTTCGGCGTTGATCTGAGTCAGCGTGCTGTAGTGGTTGGAGCTGTAATTTTTGCCCTGCATCGCCCAATTGTCTTCGCTGTTGGACAGAGCCTGAAGCTTGTCCTCCGCGCGAGCCGCCGACGCAGCGAGCGGAACGGCGAGGCAGATGCATAGCAACGAAACCGAATTGACCAGCTTCTTCATTGACGATTCCTCCCGCGACGAGCGCGTTTTTCAACCGCGGCGTCGCTTCATGACAACGATGTCTCTCGTTCTTATCGGAGCCATCTTTTTTGATCGGTGATCGCTACTTTCTCGCTTCATGCGCACCGCGCATTGCGGAGGAGACGATGCGTGCTCATATAAGTTTGTCGAAGCATCGCTGTCTGCATGATTTATTGGTAATATAGCTCGGGAAAATAAGGCAATCCGATCAGGAATACTTCCCAATCGCGCCGAGCGCGATATTCGACGGGGCGGCGCCAGCGCGAGGGGATAGCCTTCGTTTGCGCGAGCGTTGAGTGGAGGTGGCTCCACATCACCGATGACTGGGCTTTACTTCGCCTCATGCAACCGGTCGCGGGCGACGTAAAACCGCAACCCGTCCCCGATGCGTCGTTCGTGGCGACCGGCCTGGAAATGAGGGTCGTGATGGTCTCTCCCGCCGGACATTCCAACTCTCGCTTGGAGTCGACAGTCGAGGAATGCATGATCCACACCGTTGACGAACCGACCGAATCGCGCGCCAGGAAAGCTAGGCATGACTGCAAGGATGGTTACGGCGGTTCCGGTTCAGGACTTTTCACCGAAGACGGCCGATTGATCGCCACGCACAGCGCTTCACTGGACATGAACGCGAAGCGACCTTCCGACATCGAAACGCATTACGGGTCGGCGCTCCTTCTCGAGGGAGACCTGCTTGAAGCGATCAAGAGCGACGTGCAAAAGAAACCATAGAAACGAGAATTACTCGCGCGGGGGAAGGGTGCGAATCCAGGCGACAAGCGCGTCGACGTCCTCCTCGGTCATTTTGGAAAAATGCGCCCTTGAAAGATTTGCCATCGTCGGCGCCAGCGGAGCGCCATTCTGGCCTATCCCATGCGTTATCGCGCGCTTGAGCTCTTCATCGGTTCATGCGCGTACTCCCTTCGTGGGGTGGGAGGTGATGTTGGAGGCGACGGCGACGCCGGCGCGAGTGCGAAAAAGTTTTCCTCCTGCTCCGAGGCGACCTTTCGGATCCGAAGCGCCTCCGGATTCGCCGGTATGGCAGCTCATGCATCTCGCCAAGGAGGCGAGATATAGGCCGCGCTTCAATCGGTCTGACAAGTCCGCGTCGGTGAAAGGCGCCTCGGCGCCAGGAATCGCAGGACGCTGCTCTAGCGCCCCACCCGTTTGTTGCGGTGGGAGACTGGAACTCACAGGCGCCGCGGCGCGCAAGAAGCCGATGATTGCCTTTAGGTCTTGCGGCGTTAGCACGCGGTACGATTCGGAAGGCATCACCGGAGCGAGACGCCCCGTGGGGCCGACGCCTTCGACGATAGCCCGCGCGAATCCGCGCATCGGACCAAGCGCCAATCCCGGCGTGGTGGTCTGGCGAGATGTTCGAGCCTCGAACGATGTAATCCTTCTCGGAAAAAACTTGCGTTCCCCCGGAGAACCTTAGGCTCATATCATAGCCATCGGGACCGCGCGGCGTGTGACAATTGTCGCATGCCATGAGCGCTTCGACGAGATATCTTCCGCGCGCCAGTTCGTCCCCGCTGGCG
>Ga0187863_10001668_pt1 | contig 17485 bp, 20 predicted proteins | sample June2016WEW_11_1_FD_132975 | JGI IMG/M metagenome (GOLD analysis project Ga0187863, IMG submission 132975) | Peatland microbial communities from SPRUCE experiment site at the Marcell Experimental Forest, Minnesota, USA - June2016WEW_11_10 | ecosystem: Environmental > Terrestrial > Soil >... | reverse complement strand
GGTCGAAAGGATTAACCATCGCCATTGCCTCTTCCCAGATTTGCCCTACGCCTTCATTCCGATCTGAATTCGTGCGAGCAGTAAAAAATCCCCACCCCCGCGCAAAAGGAGAGAGCAATCGCGGAGGTGAGTCTCGCACGCGCCACACAGGTGGTAGCGGAACGAAGTGGAGGTCATCCGATCCGGTCGCTTTACACTCGCTTCACTGTAGATAACGGACTTTCCGATCTTTTATTCCAAGCGGTCCTAAAAAGTTTCTCAAACGGGATTCTGTGGGCTTGAGGAATGAATCGCGGGCTACGGCGAACCTGACTTGACGAAACCAACTCCGCCGCAAACCCGCGACTCCTTATTGCCCTGTCTCCCGCGAAGGAGTCGTGCGAACCTGCGCCTCTTCGGGCCCACTGCCAACTACGCGCAAGAGCATCGCGCTGCCCTTGTCGATGTTCACGGCCTTGCGGTTGGAGGCCAACGTAACTTCACCAAGCGGCCCGCGGCGTTCGGATTGGAGGATTTTCAGGTCGCCGAATCCGTATGCGCCGCGGGCATTCACTGAGAAGAGCCAAAATGCTTGCTGACGGGCATTGTCTTCGATCATGCCCCCGCTTGGCGCGCCCGAATCCCGGTCCACATAGGCGAGCACGCCTTGGCTGGTGTATTTCCCAACGATCTGCTCTCCCACCATTACTGGGCCACCTTCGCCGTAGGAAATCTGGTCGCCTCCGATTTGAACTTGGTCGTCGGCATAATCGGGCGAGGTTAGCTCAGGTGTGGCAGCAAGTACGGCAGACCTTGACGCTAGTGCGCGCAGGTTGGTGGTTATTGGGATGGTCAGGTTGCCAAGTTGGACCTGGTCCAATTGAAATGAGACCCTTGATTCGTCAGATCCCTTTCCCGGAGTGATGGCGCCGACTACATGGCCTGTCACCTTGGATCCTTTAGGTAGCATTCCTCCGCCGCCCAGCGGCACGTCCTGCATGACCGTCGCGATTATCGTAGCTCCACTTCCGTTCTTGTCCGAGCGCAAGGCAGTGTTCAAGCTGACGGGAAGAATGGTGCCCGCCGGAATCGGTTCTGCAGATCGTGTGTTCTGCTCTTGGGCCGGTTGATACTTTTGTTTCACATCCTGTCCTGTTCCGGCATGCAGGTACATCGGCAGCATGCACAGCCCCAAACCAAGCATTTTCAGATTGCTTTTCATTTTGTTCCTCCTGAAGGAGTTGCTAAAGAGCGTGTGGTTCTTCCGCACCACCATTGCCTCGGTGACTCCAGTTCGCTCAGTGACTCGTGGTGTAGAACCGACGGGAACCGGGTTTATTCCGCGACATTTGTTTGTGGGTCGTGGGAATAAAACGGTCGTCCGCCGGTTTACCCGTGTGTGCATGTCGGAGAGAGCCTGCCATCGGAGTCGTTCGAGCAGCTAGCCATGCCTCACTTCGAGCGGCTCTATAACTTTGCCTGCTGGCTGACCCATGACCGGCAAGAAGCCGAGGACCTTGTGCAGGAGACTTACGCCAAAGCACTTAAGGGTTTTTCTTCGTTCCAGCTAGGCACAAATTTTCGGGCCTGGATCTATAAGATCCTGCGGAATACGTTTCTGACCTCCCGTACCGGGCTGAAGGCGACTGCTCCCGTGCCACTCGATCTTGAAGGCGAAGAGGAAGCCTTGCCCGCAGTCAAGGAAACGCCCGAGAGCATCCTGCTGAGGCGCTCGGATGATCAGCTTGTGCGGCAGGCCTTGGAGCAACTGCCAGTTGCCTATCGCGAGATCCTCTTGCTCTGTGAGGTCGAAGAAATGTCCTACCAGGAAATCTCTGCCACTCTCGCCATCCCGATGGGAACGGTGATGTCGCGGTTATCCCGAGCCAGAAAAGCCCTACGCGGTGGCCTACAGGAACAGTTTGCAAAAGGATGAACTAAAATGGTGACCTATGGTTTGTGAGTCCTGGAAGTCGAAACTCGACATGTACATCGACGGTGAGGTTCCGGAGGAGGAGATGCGCACCTTCGATGCTCACGTACGCGGCTGCCACTCTTGCTCGGCGGATGCCCTTGTGCTCGTGCAGATGAAGCGCGCGATTCACGTCGCTGGAAAACGTTACACTCCCAGTGCTGAGTTCCGAAAGCGGATGCAGCAGAAGATTGCTGCAAAACCGCGGCGCAGTTTCGGTCTGGCATGGACGCTAGCTGCTGCGGCAGCCGTCATTCTCGTGGTCGGTACGTTAACATCGGCCTATCTCGGAACTCGATCCGGTAGAGATCAGGTTTTCAGCGAGATCGCAGACTTGCACGTGGCGACGCTCGCCAGTTCATCTCCGGTGGATGTGATCTCCACCGATCGGCATACGGTGAAGCCCTGGTTTCAGGGAAAAATCCCCTTCGCATTCAATTTGCCGGAGCTCCAGAACTCCGGGTTCACCCTGCTTGGCGGCCGGATGACCTATCTTGATCAAACGCCGGGCGCGCATCTCATTTACGACGCAGGGAAACATCATATTTCCGTCTTCATATTCCGGGAACAGTCTTTGCCAGCTAGCTTGGATAAAGATCCCGTCTCGCCGAAGCAACTGACGTTCAACATGGAAACATGGACTCAAGCGGGGCTACGCTATTTCGTAATCGGCGATGCCAGTGCTACGAACGTCGATAATCTTGCGAAGCTTTTTAAGGCCGCGTCTTAGCTGAAGAAGAGCCTTCCGAATCTCTGGAACAAGTTCCCGCTGCCGGGCTTTGGACGCCGGACCGGGCTAGAAGCGCTGAGTGAGGTGAATCGGCTGATGCTGGACTTTCTGGGTAGTGTGTGGACGGCAAAGGCACAGCTAGGTGAAGATTGCACCTTGCAGCAGAACAAAATAAAGGTGGGCAGCGCTTCCGTGGCAGAAGCTGCTTAAGGCAAGAACTTGTAGCCCCGGCCCTGTACTGTGAGAAAGTGTAACGGGCGGGAAGGGTCGCTCTCCAGTTTCTGTCGTAACTTCAGGATGTGGTTGTCCACCGTTCGGGTTCGAGGACAGTACTGGTAACCCCAAACCTCCTTGAGAAGCTCGTCCCGTGAGATCACACGTTCAGCATTCTTGGTCAAGAATTCCAGCATCTTGAACTCCTTTAGAGTGACCGTGATCTTCTCCCCGCAACGGGTGATCTCCGTCTTGAAGAAGTCCACCCTCACATCCGCAAAGACATATACGTCTGCGGCCTCCGGGTTGGAGCGCGACGCACGCCTGATTAACGCACGCAAACGGGCAACAAGTTCGCGTGGGCTGAACGGTATGGTCACGTAATCGTCGGCGCCCAGTTCCAGTAGCAGGACCTTGTCCACGATATCCGAACTCCCGCTAAGAATTACGAGAGGCGAACCTTGAATCACATTTGTAATTGTCTTGCAAAGATCACACCCTGAAGATCCCGCGCGCGGCAGATCGAGGATCACTGCGGCTGGCGCCCGTTGCTGAATTCTTTCCAAACCGCAAACGGCATCAGGGACAACATCCACCGCGTATCCTTCCGAAGAGAAGAGTCGCTGCAGAATCTTACCCAACGCAACATCGTGCTCGATAATCAAAACCCGCTCGACTGAAGGTGGCCGCAGTTCTAGTGTTGGAATGCTCAAGGTCGCTGCCAAAGTGGTAGCTGCCATGCGCTTCTCCTCCTTCTCCGGTTGCCGCTTGATTCACCCGGCAAGCGTCACAGCGTCGCTTACCACGGTGGTCTCGCGGTGTATTTCACTCCCCTCCTAGCGCACCCCGATGGGATGAGGCAACTCTCTCGATAGCGGTGCATTTGGAGCGCTACGGAGTGACTGGCGAACTTCCTTCCGTGCCCTAGCCAGACGGGACATGACTGTTCCTATTGGGATCGACATTACTTCCGCGATCTCCTGGTACGACATTTCTTCCACTTCACAAAGGAGTAGCGTCTCCCGGTAGTGCACCGGCAGATCCTCGATGGCACGCCGCACTCGTTTCGAATCGGAGCGATTCATTAAAATCGTTTCGGGAGTTTCCGTATCAACCGCCAGTTCAGGTCCGTCCGCCTCCAAGTCCATCGCAACCGTCATGCGCCACTCGAGTTTTGCGCGCGAACTCAGGAAGGTGTTTCTCAGGATTTGAAAAATCCATCCGCGGAAGTTTGTGCCCGGCTGAAACGACGCGAAACTGCGAAAAGCCTTGAGGTAAGTCTCTTGTACGAGATCTTCGGCATCGTTCGAATCCTGCACCAGCCAGCGCGCGAAGTTGTAAAGCGAGTCGAACAGGGGCATGGCCAACTCTTCGAAGCCCCCCGACGGTGGATGTTCTTGTGAGGACGAAGCCCCGAATCGGACCAACCTCAGTGACCTAAGTCCAATATTCCCCATATGCCTTCTCCTGAATCAGCTCGAACCCCGGTTGCAGCCCAATTCGAAGTGCAAGTTGTCCGGCGTCAATTAACTGAGGACGGGTGGCGGGACCCTAGATTCGTCAGACGATGCTCCATCTTTGAGCTGTTCGGCCATAAACGGGTTGATGCGCAGAAGTCCGACGCCCCGAATGTGCAGTTCCTTGAGGAGAACAATTCCGGCGGCATCGGCGAATGAAACGTCCGCCAGCTCCAGGGACAATTGCACTTCCTGGGCGAAAGTGTGCACATCGCATGCTCTGCGGAGCTCCTCGACCGAGGAACCCGTTATCCGACCTTCTACCCGAAGGGTCACGGCACTATTTGACGACTCGACAACCGAGACCCTCAGCATCGCGATTCACTTATCTCCTCTGGACGTGATAAAGCAATTGACATGCCCTTCGGAGAATCCGGCCAGGTCTGTGCGATTCCCGGGATCTACCGAGATCACTCGATCTAAGATTTATCTGGAATCAATCGGTTGCGAAGGCTTGCCACCATTTTTTTCGCAGTCCGGCAGTCAGGATGGGCAGGCTGCCGTCTCCTCCAGGGCACTGGCCTGAAAGTTGGAACCACCACATACGGTAATCACGCGCCAGTTGAGGTGGGAGGACTACGATGGGCGGTGACGAGATCCCTTGATGCCGAGCTTATCCATCCGATGGCGAAGCGTGTTTGGATGGAGGTTCAAGATCTTCGCCGCCCCTTTTGGACCATCCACCACTCCACTGGTATGTTGAAGGGCGGCGAGGATATGGTTGCGGTCTACCTCGTCCAGTGTTAATAGCGGTTTTGGAGACTCGAGGTCAGCCTGCGGATGCTCGGGAGCATCCGTCTCAGGAGCCTCCATGCCTTTGGTAGAGGTGGCAATCGGCATAAGGTCGCGGTCCAGCCGGAGGGTTGGACCCACCGACAAGACGACTGCGCGCTCGATGACGTTCTGCAGTTCCCGAATGTTTCCCGGCCAGGGATAGTGCACCAAGTTCTCCATCGATTCCCGTGAAACGCCGTCGATCTTCTTCCCTAACCGCTTGGAGAACCGGGATATGCAGAAAGCCACTAACTGTGGTATGTCGGACCGGCGTTCTCGCAGGGGGGGGAGCTCAATGGGAAAAACGTTGAGGCGATAGAAGAGGTCTGAGCGGAAGCGGCCCGCCTGAACTGCTTCCTGGAGGTTGCGGTTGGTGGCGGCAATGACGCGTACGTCCACACGCAAGGAGCGGCTGCTCCCTACCGGCTCAAACTCATGTTCTTGCAGAACGCGGAGCAGCTTCACCTGCGTCTCCAAGGACAGCTCCCCGATCTCGTCCAGAAAGATCGTGCCACCATGAGCAAGCTCGAAGCGGCCGATGCGCCGCTCGAGAGCCCCCGTGAAGGCCCCCTTCATATGGCCAAACAGTTCGCTCTCCACCAGACCCGCCGAAATGGCGCTACAATTCACGTTCACGAGGGCACGGCCGTTGCGGGCGCTGCGGCTGTGGATGGCGCGCGCCACGAGTTCCTTCCCCGTCCCCGTTTCCCCGTAAATGAGCACCGTTGAATCCGTAGGAGCGACCTGATCGACGGCATGGAGCGCCTTTAGGAGTGCTGGACTATTTCCCACGATCTCCTCGAAGTTGTGCTCCGTGCGCAGTTCCTCCCGGAGATAAACATTTTCCTTCTCCAACCTAGCCTTCAGGCTGTCAATTTCCTCGTAGGACCGCATGTTCTGCATCGCCAATGTGACCTGGTTCGCCACTTCCTGAAAAAAGGCGGCATCCTCATCCGAATACCGATCCTGTCCCCGGCTTACCAAGCTGAGCGTGCCGATACACTTTCCCTGGAAAACCATGGGCACGACGCAGATCGACCGGATACCCTCTGCAACGAGGCGGCGCTCATTGGGATACTGCTGCTCCTTTTCAAGATCGCGGCGCACGAGAGGCGCCAAATGTTCGAACACCCAACTGCCGCAGGTCTCGTCCCGGCTAAACTCCAGTCCCGTCTGAAAGTAGTCCGAGTGCAGCTCTCCCTCCACGGCGAAGAAACGGAATGAGTCTCTCTCCGGCTGATAAAGGGTTATCGCACATCGGTCAAATGGGAAAACGGGATGCAACGCCTCGGAAATAGAGCGCAGGAGAGCTTCCTGGGTCAGATTCGTGATGATGGCATTGTTGATCTGAAGCAGGACTCGGTTCTTCTCTTCACTTTTACGCAGCGCCCCTTCCGCCTGCTTCCGCTGCGTGATGTCCTCGGAGAGCGCCATGATAAATCGCGGCACGCTTTCAGTACCCGGAACCAACGAAACGTTGTTGCTGACCCACCGCAGGGTGCCATCTTTGCGGCGATATTGTTTCTCGACCTGAAACTGTTGTCGCTCTCCCTCCAACAGCTCGTTGATCAACTCCCAGTTGGCGTCGCGGTAATCCTCTTCGGTGATCTCCAGAAAAGTGAACTGGCGGAGTTCCTCTTCGGTGTAGCCCAACATCTTCTCGTAGGCCCGATTCACCGCCAGGAAGCGTCCGTTGAGATCGGTAAGCGCCACCCCGATGGCCGAATTCTCGTACACGGACCGCCACCGCTCCTCGCTCTTCCGCAGCGCCGATTCCGCCTGTTTCCGTTCCGTGATATCGATAAAGGTGATCACCGCGCCCAGAGTTTTGCCTTCGCGAACCACAATATGGGACCAAAATTCCACAGGAAAGCTCGTGCCATCCTTTCTCCAATAAACCTCATCGTCCCGGTGCACGTCCTCGTTTTTTTGGAAGCCAATATAGATGGGACATTCTTCAATGGGATATGGGGTGCCGTCCTTTCGGGTATGGTGTTCCAGCGCATGCATGTTTTTCCCGATTAATTCCGCGGGATCGTCGTATCCGAGTATGCGCGCCGCGGCAAGATTTGAGAAAAGGCAAATGCCTTCCGAGTCGCAGCCACAGATCGCTTCCGCGGCGGAATCGAGAATCAAGCGGATTCGCTCCTCGCTATTGTGCAGAGCGTTTTCCGCTTGCGTTCGCATCGTGCTGTCTTCAGAAAGCGGCATAGTAAGACTGCCCTGTTCCCGTAACACGAAGACCTCGGCGGACGAGATTCAACGTGTATACAAGGTCCAACTTCCTTGGCCGAAAGCCGGAAAGCGATTTTCGACCATAACTCAAAGAACACAAGGGCAAGTGCGATGCCTATCGACACCTCGAAAAACCGGTGAAGTGCAACTGGCGCTGTGAGATCGCGGCAGGAGCATCACGATTGCGAGGGTAATGCTCGCATACCGATAAGCGCGTTGGACTCGCCGGCGTCCAACTTTGAGACGTTTCATTTTAGATGCGACAACCGAGTTCATACTCGCCCATCAATTCCGTTGTCAAGAAAATCTGGAAGCGCTCGCTCGGCGTGACAGCATGCAGCCCAGGCTCAGTTTATTTTCAGCTAGGACTTGGAGGAGAGGTTCATCGCCGCGCCCCCGCCTCGAACCCTCCACTCCGCCTCGAATCGCGCACGGTCATAGAAAGATTTCTGGGTTCCGACACTGGTTGTCGAAAGTGCCGCGTACAGGTTTGCGCGTCGTACTGCTTCGTGTTCCCCGGCCCCCTCCGCCAAAAATACTGCGAAGCTTCCGATAAATGCGTCGCCCGCTCCCGTGCTATCGATGCTTTTCACCGGAAACGGCGGTACGTGTTCCATCGAGGTTCGACCCGCAAGCAGAGATCCTTTGGCTCCTAGCGTGATGATTGCTCGCCGAACGCCGCCAGTCAACAGTTTTGCGGCACATTTCTTCGCGTCGTCGACACTCTGTACAGGCAAGGCAGTGATGGTCTCGGCCTCAGTCTCGTTGGGAACAAAATAATCAAGATCGGCGAATGCATGCATATCGACCGGCTGGGCAGGAGCGGGATTCAGGATGCAACGGATCCCGTGCTTTCGCGCGAACCCAATTGTGTAATAAACAGTCTCTAACGGAATTTCAAACTGGAGCACGATGCAGTCGGAAGTTCTTAACATCTCAGCTGCGGCATCGACGTCAGCGGGCTTCAACTCGTCATTTGCACCCTTCACCACGAGGATGCGATTTTGTCCGTTGGACTCGACGAAGATGGGAGCGACTCCGCTCGAAACTCCCTCGACCTGCTTTACGTAAGACGTGTCGATACCAATCTTCTTAAAGTTCTCAATCGTAGCCGGTCCGAACAGGTCGCTTCCAACGCGTGCGACCATAAACACGTCCGCTCCGCAGAGGTGCGCGGCTACCGCCTGGTTTGCGCCTTTTCCTCCGAATCCCAGGTCGAATTTCCGGCCAAAACAGGTTTCTCCGGGCATCGGAAATCTATCGGTGAAAGTCGTCAGGTCGATGTTGGCACTGCCAACCACTGCAATTCGAGGTCGCTTCGCCATAAAAGTATTTGAGAACCTTTTGCCCGCCGAGTGTATTTGTAGCTTCTCCTTGTGTCAATCGAGGCAAGTCTCCCGGCGGGAATCGAAATGGTTGCATGCCAAGTCTGCCTCCCCGCAAACCCGATGTTAGGTTGCGAAGCCCGGGACGCGAATTTAGCGCTTACGCTTGTGGTGCAGATGAAAGAAGAGTACAGTTACAAACTTTCTACCGCGCGCTAGCCAAAAGGAGAACAATGTTCACGCCATCGAGTTTGGGGATTGCGCTGTTGATGATGATCACGAGCGCTGTTTGTTGGGGTTCGTGGGCAAATACTTATAAGGGAGTGAAAGGTTATCGCTTCGAACTCTTCTACTGGGATTATGCGGTCGGGATTTTCTTGATTTCCTTGGTCCTGGCTTTCACGATGGGAAGTACCGGGCACGATTCCTCGAGCTTTTTGAATAATGTCCATGCCGCGGATGATTCGAACATTGTGAACGCTCTGATCGGAGGGGGCCTTTTCAACCTTGCCAATCTCTTGCTGGTGGCTGCCATCGATATGGCCGGACTTGCGGTTGCATTTCCAATCTCCATCGGGATTGCGCTCGTAGTTGGAACGGTGTTGAGTTATGCGCTTCAGCCGAAGGGCAATGCGATGTCCCTGGCGCTCGGTGTCGCCTGCGCATTTATAGCTGTTCTGCTCGATGGCAAGGCTTACGGAAGTCTTCGTTCAAGCGGCCGCTCGGTTTCGAGAAAGAGCGTGGTTACATGCGTGGTGTCCGGCGTGCTGATGGGATTGTGGGCTCCGTTCATGACCCACGCAATGACGCGAGGCAATCCACTCGGACCTTACAGCGCAGCCGTATTCCTCACCCTCGGCGCGTTGCTCTCGTGTTTTATCTGGAATATCTATTTCATGAAACATCCACTTGTAGGCGAGCCGGTAAGTTTCAGCGGGCTCTTCAGCGGGCCTATCTCGGGGCACTTACTCGGAATTTTGGGCGGGTGCATTTGGGGCGTAGGGACGGTTTTCAACTTAGTAGCTGCAAACTTTACGGGCGTCGCCATTTCCTACGCCATTGGGCAGTCTGCTCCCATGGTGGCGGCACTATGGGGAATTCTCGCCTGGAAAGAGTTTGAAAACTCCGGCCCGCGGGCTAAAGCCTATCTTGCCTTGATGTTTGTCTTCTACGGTATCGCAATTTTTCTGGTCGCACGCGCCAACGGCTGAGGTGGGCATCCTCTTCTCCGCCATCTATTTCTCCAGCACTTATCGCCTTGGGGGACGCGCCGTCGAGAGCGACAGACTTGGAGACATTTCGAGAACCACATGCCTTGCGGGGCCCGGGTCGCCAGCTATCCGGTCGAGCAAGATACGAGCGGCGGTGGCGCCAAGCTGATAGCCCGACTGGGAGACGGATGAAAGCGCGGGATTGGCCTGCTTTCGCCTGGATCGAGATCGTCGAAACCCATATAAGGAAAATATCTTCTGGGCAACGACGGCCAGCCTCACGGATTGCCAGAAGCGACCCCAGCGCAATCATGTCGTTATCCGCGCAAACTGCTGTGGGGCGCGGCATCGGTTTCAGCAGTGTAAGTGTCTTCGAGTGGCCACCCCGCTTGTCAAACGTAGTTTCCTGCACATATCCAGGCCGAAGAGGTAGCTTGGACTCGCGCATCGCGCGCTTAAAACCGTTGAGTCTATCTTTCGCATTCGTCAGATGGAACGGGCCCGTGATGGTGGCTAACTTCTTGTGCCCTAGCCGAATTAAACAGCGGGTCGCATCGTACGCTCCTTGCTCATTATCTGCCGTGACGCTATCACCTTTCCAGTTAGCGGGAAGCCGGTCCACACACACCACGCCGGTGCCCGCTTCGCGGTACCTTTCTGCGTGCCGTGAGATCGCTGAAGTTGGAAGGAATGACAATCAGGCCGGCGGGCGAGTAAGCACGTAACTCATTCAGATGGACTAACTCCTTAGAATGGTCATTATCCGTATCGCACACGATAAGACGATAGCCATTCCAAAAAAAGCCATGTCTTCCGCGCCACGAACCACCGTCGGGGAAAAACAATTTGTGACATCGGGGATGATCATCCCTGTCATGTTGGCCTTGTCGCGCCGGAGGCCGCGCGCAAGTTGATTGGGCTGATAGCGGGCCGCCTGCACGGCGTCGAGCACCCGCTTTCGGATCGGCTCCCTGACGCTAGCCGAGTCGTTGAGCACGTGGGAAACCGTCCCGATGGCGACGCGCGCCATTTTGGCATCTCCTTCATGTTGGCCATGGCATCTTCTCCATGTCTATCAACATAGCCTGAAAACGGGAGTCTCCCGGGACAAACGCACATTCCATATACTCGCAATGAAACGTTTCAGAGCAAGCTTTCGCCAAAGACCTCACCGGCTGAGATTGACTCTGCGATGCAACCAGGTGAAACCGATGCCGCGTCACTTCTGCTTGATCACAACTGCCGTTTCGCTTCTATTTTCGGCGCTGAGTTTTCCCCAGAATGCCAAGCTGCCTGCTGACCTCCTCGTCACCGGCATCGTTGTCACCATGGACGCCGACCGCCATATCTACGACGACGGCGCAATCGCCATCCAAGGCGACACCATTCTCGCTGCCGGTCCGCGCGCCGAAGTCGATTCCCGCTACTCCGCCCCTCAAACTCTCGACGCCGGCGGAAAACTCATCCTTCCTGGCTTCATTAACGGCCACACGCACGTTCCCATGACGCTGTTGCGCGGTCTCCACGACGACGTCACCCTCAATGACTGGCTCTACAAATACATCTTTCCAGCCGAGGCGAAAAACGTCACCGAGGACTTCGTCCGTTGGGGAACTCGCCTCGCCGCTGCCGAGCAAATTCGTTCCGGCGTGACAACTTTTGCCGATATGTATTACTTCGAAGATGCCGTCGCCGAAGAGACGAAAAAGGCCGGCATGCGCGGCGTCCTGGGCGAGACGTTCATCGACTTCCCTGCTCCCGATAACAAAACCAATGCAGCCATGCTCGCCTACACCGAGAAATTCCTGCAGAAGTGGCAAGGCGACCCGCTCATCCACGCCTCCGTTGCGCCGCACTCCATCTACACCTGCTCGCAGAAGACGCTGCAGGATGCAGCCGCTCTTGCACGCAAGTATCACGCGCCAATTCTCATACATCTTTCGGAGATGAAAAAAGAGAATGACGACAGCTTCAAGAACAACGGCATGTCACCAACGCAATATCTCGAAAAGATCGGAGTACTTGGGGCAGACGTCGTCGCCGCACACTGTATCTTTGTCGACGAGGTCGACCGCAAAATGCTTGCCGAAAGGCATGTCGGATGCGTGCACAATCCATCTAGCAACATGATGCTTGCCAGCGGAGTCTCGCCCGTCCCCGAAATGCGCGCGACTGGAATCGCGGTGGGACTTGGCACCGACGGGCCCGCAGGCAGCAACAACGATCTCGACCTTATGGAAGAAATTGACCTGGCTGCAAAACTGGCCAAGGTCACCAGGATGACTCCGCTCGCTCTGAACGCCAAAGCCGTTGTCGAAATGGCCACCATCGACGGCGCCCGCGCGCTCCACATGGAAAAAGAAATTGGCTCGCTAGAAAAAGGTAAGAAGGCCGACGTGATCGTCATCAGCCTCGATTCGCCGAACGCTGTCCCTATGTACGACGTTTACGCGCAGATTGCTTATTCGCTGAAAGCTAGCGACGTGGAGACAGTCATCATCGGCGGCCGCGAGGTGATGAAGAATCACAAGCTGCTGACCGTGGACCAAGCCGCTGCCGTCGCGAAAGCACGCCAGTATCGCAAGTCGATCGCAGCGTCGCTGGGGGTGGAGTAAGGAGACGGCGAATGCCCGCCTAAGTAACGACAGAGGAAGATTACTGCAGTCGTCATGTATTGCTAACTCAGAAGATCTCTTCTTCTGCAAGCGGGCAGGGGTTCAGTCCCAGGTCGATCGAAACGAGCGAGGGGAAACCTGGCGTCGCGAGAGACCGGGAGCCTTGCCGCAACCCGCGTTCTGGTATGGGACTGCTGGCGGCACGCGTCGCCCTGGGCGATCAGCACGAATTTACCGGCCTTGACCGAGGTTTCATACTTGACGATGCTGTCCTTCGGAATGCCCAGACTGAACAACCCTGCTCCCAACGCACTCACTCCGCCACCAGAGCTGCGCCTTCCAGGGCGGCGACAATCCAGATGACAACCAGACCGGCGGCGAAGATTGGACCTAGACCGGGGATCAGGAAGAACGCCGACCCGAACAGCAAGCCCCAGAGTCCGCCCCAAAAGGCTCCCGTCTTGTCCCAATACATCATCCGGTCGCCCGTGTTGTAGAAAACAACCCCATTTTCTTCCGAATGATAATCGCTGCCGATGATGGAGAGCTCCTTGACGTCGAACCCACCGTCTTTCAGTTCCTTGACCGTTTTTTCGGCACCAGAATACCGCCCGAACACTGCCGCCACGGAGTTTCAAATTGCTTGACGCTGTCCTACGAGTGATGATTCGTTTCCTTTCAAATGTTGGGTATGAATACAGCGATCTTTGCGAACCGGAGGTCGTTGGCTGTCACCACGAAGGGGGTACGCCCCAAGTCAGTCTTCCCCTCGTGCCCGAGGTTAGCTGATCAATTCTGATCAGTATCGAGAACGAGGTTCGGCGACTCTATAAAAACAGCAAAGGAGACAACGTGGCAAAAACTGCAGTAGGTTTGTTTGTAAATTCAGGGCTGGTGGACGGCGTGGTTTGCGATCTTACGGCCAAAGGATTTCTCCCGAAGGACATTCGTGTTTTAGGAGAGCCCGTCGAGATGCCGGGCAGCGGTCTCATGAGCACTCCACACACCGATTTTGAAGTGGATTTGATTCGGGATCTGACGGCGTTTGGGGTGGTCAAAGCGGACGCAGAAGCCTACGTCGGGGGTGTGCGGCGCGGAGGGGTCATGGTCTTTGCAACCGGTCTTGGAGAAAGGGCAGAGGAAGCGGCCGAGATCATGAACTGGCACGGTGCAGTCGAGATTGAAAAGATCAGCGCGCCACGGCCAGCGCTTCCGAACGCGGAGATCGATGAGGAGATTCCAGTTCGCGATCCTTCGACTCAAATTGGCAGGCTGCGTTCCCCCGGTTCCGGTGCTCGTCTGTTCGTCTGGTAGTTTCTTCGCAAAATGGATCTTTGGGAAATCGCATCCCGAATGGAAAGGAGGTCCGAGAATTATGAAAACTGTCGGAGTGTCTCGAACGATCCGGGAATCACGATTGAGTAAGCAGATCCTAGCCAACGACGATGCTGCGGCCCGTGCGGAAGAGGTGGAAGAGCAGATTGAGGAAGACAACGTGGAGAAGGCAGCAGGTGACAATCGAACCGGCGCTCCGATCCCGTTCATGAGCAGTAAGCAGATCGAGACTGCCGATGATGCTGCGGCCTCCAGGGAAGAAGTCAAAGAGCAAGCGGAGGAGAGACGCATCGACAAGGCGGCTTTTGAAGATGAAATCGGCACGGCGGCAGCCGAAGAGCGCACTCGGCACGGACACACCCATGATTGAGAAAACGCTGGAGCATCCGGGCAAAACTGTACTGACGCCATTGTCGAGCGACAAGATACAAACAGTTACCTCCAGCACGTTTACCCGCGTGGTTCTAGAGGCAGAGGGACCAATCGCGGTTGAGTTCATGTCGTATGGATGCGCGCACTGCCGAGCGATCGAGCCGGTCTTGGAGCAGGTGGCAAAAATGGTGGAACCCCGGGAGAGGGTCTTCAGGGTTATAATAACGTCGCAGTCGAACAGGAACTCGCAGGCAGCTACCAAATCCAGGGTACGCCAACTCTGGTCATGTTTCTTAACCGGGATGAGGTTGGACGAGTCGAAGGTCCATCCCCCACCATATCGAGCGTCCTAACAGCGGTGACGCAGCCCTTTGAGTCGTGAACGGAGAACAATTAACCATGCTGCAGAAGCACTCTCAGCCAATTCTCCTGTTCAATGACGAATGCGCTGTCTGCCGGCACATTGGGCACTGGGTGCAAAGGTCGGCGCAGAGCAAATCGGCCGGGACGAGCATCCTCGTACAACCGATTGGCGACGACCCGGTGAGCCTTCGGTCGCTCAATCCTGATCTCGACATCTGGGATGCGTATGAAACGATCCACGTCCTCATGCCCGATGGCTCGATGAGGCTGGGAGGGGAAGCCGTCGCGGAAGTTCTAAGAGATTTATCCAACACCAAATGGTTCGCGTGGAGTTTTGCCACTAGCATATTCGGATTCCGGCCATTTCAAGTCATACTCAACGTGGCTTATGCCGTCCTGGTGGATGTGCGCCCGCTTTTCGGCTGTGAGAGTTGCGGTAAGCCGAGAATGCTGAGATCCATTGAGCGGGTGACTGGATGGGCGAAGAATCGATTCGGCGGAAAGTCTTCATCCGAGCCCACATTTCAGTTCGTTTTCGGCCGCGAGGCGTCCACCAGTGGCGGTCTCGGTGGAGCCGCTTCCGCAATCAAGTCACTCCTAAGGTAACAAAGTTTGGTTCGATTTCCAGCCAGATAAACTCCCAGCTCGCGGGGCGATCTCTTCGGTCCGACTGAGACGAGGAAGCGGTCTATCCGGTGAGCGTTATTGACCAGACTGCGACCTTTCCTTCCTTTAGGCTTCATGGATAGAGATGTGTGTCTCTTATGGAAGACACTTGTGGCCGGCTTGCACGCAAGGAGAAAGGCAAATGCTCCGACTCGCCAATGATCTAAAGGGTTACAAACTGAGCGCCCGCGATGGAGATATCGGTAAGACGGAAGAGTTCTACTTCGATGACCAGAGTTGGGCGGTTCGATATCTCATCGCCGATACCGGTAGCTGGCTGGGCGGCCGGCAGGTCTTGATCTCGCCTTACGCGCTAGACCCGGCTCGCAAGGTTGACCGGGTCATTCCAGTCGATCTGACCAAGCAGCAAATTGAGAACAGTCCATCCTTGGAGACCGATAAACCAGTTTCCCGGCAGTACGAGATTCAGTACTACTCGTTTTATGGTTGGCCGGCATACTGGGGCGGCCCTTACATGTGGGGCGATTTCGCTTACCCTCAGCGACAAGGGCAATGGTCCGCGGCCACTCGTCACAAAGCAGATAATGACCCCCACTTGCGCAGCACGAAGGATGTAACCGGCCGCACGATTCAGGCCCAGGACGGAGAGATCGGCCACGTCTCGGATTTTGTTGTGGATGACATGGATTGGGCGATTCGCTACTTGGTTGTGGATACACGCAACTGGTGGCCGGGTAAAAAAGTTCTGATTTCGACCCAATGGATCGGACGAATCAGCTGGGACGAAGCGAAAGTCTTCATTCACCTCACTCGGGAAGCCGTCAAAGGATCTCCGGAATACAGCGAGGACTCTCTCATAACTCGCGATTACGAAGAGGAATTGCATCGTCACTATCTTCGCGAGAGGTATTGGCATCGTGGGAAGCCCGGCCCGGAACCTAAGGAACTCGTTGGGCATCATTGATTCGGCTCCCGAAATCTACGTGTCCGCCCAAGCCCGGCCTAGCACGAAACGCCCGCGGGAGTGATCGCCGCTGCCAGAGCATGGAGCAGCGATTTGGCCGAGATTCCCGAGCCCGTGGTGCCGAACGTGTCCGCACGGAGAAGAGTTCAACCGCGTGAAAGAACCCTATCGAGTACCACGGTTAGCGATCTGCGGGGCAACGGGCCTGAACCAAGGCCGGCATGGAACTGCAGATGAGAACTGAACCGCCCTTTTCGAATCTTGGCGCCGTCGTTTCTGTGCGCGGAAGCGTAGTCGATGTGCGCTTCGATCGGCACTTGCCGCCAATCTTCTCGGTGCTGCGCGCCGGGGCGAAACAACAGATCGTGGTCGAAGTCATGACCCAGCTGGATGCGTGTCGTATACGCGGAATCGCCTTGACGCCCACGCAAGGCTTGGCCCGAGGAATGCCGGTCGAGGACACGGGCGCCCCGTTGCAAGCGCCGGTCGGCAAGAAGATCATTTCGCGGATGTTCGACGTGTTCGGTCACGCCATCGACCGGCAGCCGGAGCCCGCTAATGTGCAATGGAGAACCGTCCATCGCGCCCCACCGCCACTGTCCGAGCGCTCCACAAAATCCGAGATTTTCGAGACCGGTATCAAGGCCATCGATGTCCTTGTGCCCTTGGAGCGCGGTGGTAAGGCGGGCTTATTCGGGGGCGCCGGCGTGGGCAAGACGGTGCTGCTGACGGAGATGATCCACAACATGATCGGGCATCAGAAAGGCATGAGCATTTTTTGCGGGATTGGAGAACGCTGCCGCGAAGGCGAAGAGCTCTATAGCGCCATGAAAGCGGCTGGCGTTTTGCAGAACATGGTAATGGTCTACGGCCAAATGAATGAACCGCCCGGCAGCCGGTTTCGGGTTGGGGATGTAGCGTTGACCATGGCCGAGTATTTCCGCGATGACGAGCATCGGGACGTTCTCTTGCTGATCGATAATATTTTCCGTTTCATTCAGGCTGGCATGGAAGTATCCGGCTTGATGGGCCAGATGCCGTCGCGCCTCGGCTATCAACCAACGATGAGTACCGAGTTGTCTGGGCTAGAAGAGCGCATCGCCAATACCCACGCTGGAGCCATCACCTCCATCCAGGCGGTGTACGTACCGGCCGACGACTTGACCGACCCGGCGGCGGTGCATGTGTTTTCGCATCTCTCGGCTTCGATCGTGCTCTCGCGCAAGCGGGCGAGCGAAGGACTTTATCCGGCT
>Ga0187863_10001662_pt1 | contig 17524 bp, 12 predicted proteins | sample June2016WEW_11_1_FD_132975 | JGI IMG/M metagenome (GOLD analysis project Ga0187863, IMG submission 132975) | Peatland microbial communities from SPRUCE experiment site at the Marcell Experimental Forest, Minnesota, USA - June2016WEW_11_10 | ecosystem: Environmental > Terrestrial > Soil >... | reverse complement strand
GCGACATCAGACTTCCGTATTTCCTCGCGATGCATATTTTTCATTTCATGGTCACGTGTGACCAGCATCCAGCCGTTCCTAGTGCAGAACTTGATGACTTCTGAATCCGGGACGTTTCTGAGAGGCTGGCCCTCATTATCTCTAAACCATTCAGGAAACCTCTGAACGGTGAACCCTGCGGTGCGGAGTCGAGTAGCAACCGACTCAGCTGAAAAGCCTTCATCGAGAAACAAGACGCATTCCTCACGCCGCTTTTTGACGTACATCAACGTGTATCAGCGCCTTCTCCACGATCTCAGGACTCAGACCATAGTCTTTGGCAATTCCCTCGACTGTTTCTCCAGCGCGTTTACTTCCCAGAAGAACATTTACGGGAATGCGGGTTCCTTCTACAACCAACCGCCCCGACATGATGTTCGGATTCAGTGAGACAGGACGACTCTCCCGATCTGTCGATGCGAAGCGCCATGGGTATATGAATTGGCCGGGCTCAATCCGCTCGGCAAACATGTCAACAACCTCTTTGAACGCTTGTTGCCCCGGATTTTGGCCAAGGGAAGTCACAGTGCGCGGGTTCTTACCGCGCGCTGGCTTGTCGTAGACCAAGTCTTTTAAACATTCCTTTACAGCGTCAGCCCGCTGGAGAGGGTGCTGGGATCTAAACATCGTGCGGGCATTCCGCATGGATTTTCGCAAGAATTGCAGGGAAAACTGAAACCTCTCGCGTAGCAAGTAAACCCGGTAGGCCTCTTCTATGTCTCGATATGAAAGAAGGTGGATGTTTCCGTAAGTTGCAGAAGCCCTTAAAATCGGCTCGTCCCCTTCATACCAAGAAAACATCGTTCTGGGCGGGATTGCCAAAAATTCGGAAGCCTCCGGAATTGTGTAGGTTGGCACAGTTCGGAGGTCTTGCCCTGGTTTTCGGCTTGGCTTGTTCCTGAGCATTTCATCTCCAGAACTTTAGATGCTGCAATTGAAGGACCGAACCATATTACATTAAATACCTTCAGGCCGGGTGGGAGACGATCAACCTCAGCTCGCCGCCTTTTGTTCCCTATCGATCGAACCATAGACCTTGGCGAGTGTCCTAACTCTCCCAAAGCCGAATCCGTCACCGGCGGAGCGGCAGAGAAATCCTCGACTGGTACCCGAACGGGTGTTGACGCAACTGCGTGTCAACCCCCATTCCTCCCGGCCTCAACGTATCTCCCTTATCGTCAGCGCCTTCCACTCACGGCCAATTTGCAGATAATTTCTCTCAACGCGCTAATCTGTCTTTAAAGGTGTGTTCTCAGCGCAGACCCGCGGCGTCGCGTTCCGCTCCATCTCTCACACCAGCCCGCGCAAGTTCCCCATTTTCAGGAACTTGGCTTCCAGATTCCTCAAAACAAACGAATTACGGCAGAACCCTGCTCCCAGCGCATTGAAAATAGACAACTTGCCCCAAACACACCGGGGGGGATACCCCCCCTGCTACCCGCAAGAAAGGACTTCATGGTCAACGAATGTCGTCACGTCATGCCCAGCGGACTCCATTGCCAGTCGCCCGCCATGCGCGGCAACTCTTTCTGTTACTTCCACGCCCGCCCCCAGCGTCCCGCTCGCCCACGCGAGGCCCGCATTGAAATGCCCGACCGGCTCGACAGCAAAGGCACTCAGGTCGTCATCCGCCGAACTCTGCAGGCCCTTGGCGCCGGGCACATCAGTGCCCGCCGCGCCGCAGTCCTCCTCTACGGAATCCAGATGTCCTCCGGCCAGTCGCCGCAGATCCCAATCTTGTAGCCTTAGGGCGGTTCCAGAGTCCTTGAGCCCTGGGTGCCGGGTGCCCGCATTTTCCCGCACTTTGCAATGCAGCGATCTGGCATCTTTGTGTAAAGTTGTTAGGTGACCTCATTTAGAACTTATAGAGAAAATAGCGCCAGGGATGCCGGAGATTAAGTGCTCTGACAGGCTTGCCGAAAGAGGGTAAGACGATGGGCCTGATGTTCAATATTCTCGCGATTCTGAACAATGTCGGCTGCGTCCTGACGTTAACAGTCTTCATTTTGTACCACAGAAATGCGTTCAAGAAGAACTCGTGGGAGCAACTCGGGGAGAAGAGAGGACGATTCAGGGAACACTCAATCGTCATGCTTTGGTGGATATTTGGGACACTCCTGATTTCAATATTTAATCTCAATATTCTATTCATATTTCCGCTGCTGATTTTGGGCGCATTTTCCGCCACGTTTTGGAGTGTTTCTCCCAACCCTCAGGATCGAGATCCGCTACACCCCGCAAATTTACAGCAGCAATTTGATTTCTCCGCCGAGTTGCCGGGCGGAAATCGAGACTTGATCCAGCAGGAGGTCAGCCCAAGCCAGGCTGCGCTTTTGCCCGATCTTGGAAATCATCTTTCCCAAAAAGGCGTGCCGCAGGATGCGTTGACGGTTTATCCATCGTTCATGATCAAGGACATCGCAGTTGTGGGGTTGGGAAGCTACTGCGTCACCAGGGTGCAGGAGATCGATGGCAAACTTTATTGCGGCGCCTTCGATTTCGGCAACGATGAACTCGAAAGTATTCTGGCGCAGGCGACGGAGAGCACCAGGGATGCAGTAGCCGGAAGTTTGAAGGACGACCCCCAGAGCGTGCGGCACATTCCAATCTCAGATCCCATCCATGTTGGCATCAAGGCCGCTCTGGGAAAGCCGCAGCAGGGAATTGACGAGACGTTTATCCCGCTGATGATCACCGAAGTTTTTCCCGCGCATTGAAGGCGAGTGGAGTGAGGGCAATGCGCCGCCCTCGCACCAGTGAGACGGCAGCAAGGTAAGGTTCATTCAACCGCGTAAGTAGCTCCACTCCGAGGCAATTGAAGCGGCTCTAGGCTCGATGGTCCCCATGGTCAGTCCTGCAATTGTGATCGCTGCTTTGTTCACTCTGGCGCCGTTTCTTGCCGCTGCGTTCCTTGGGCATTGGCTCGCAAGTGCGGCGGATCGGCTTCCAGTTCCGGTCCGGATACTGGTGCCCGCCTTGCTGTGCGTGACCTATCTGCTGGTTGCCTGCTCGACCGGAACCTTTCGTTGGGGCTGGCTGGCGGTCTATGTGCTTCTTCCCGTCGCGGTCTCGGCGCTGATGCATCAGGCCAGGCGCGCCGATCCCGAACAGCGCGGCAACTGGCGTGACTTTCTGGTGCTTGCCGTTTTGGGGTTGGCGGTCGATCTGCGCTGGTTTGAGTCCGCGTGGCCTGCGCATCTTGCCATCTTTAACAAAATTCTGCTGCTCGATGCAGGCATCTATGGCCTTCTTTTAATCCGCCAGCTCAACGGAGTGGGATTCGATCTGCGTTTGCGCCTTCGCGATGCCGGCATCGGACTGCGTGAGTTTGCTTTTTACGCACCCATCGCGCTGGCGCTCGGTCTGAGTCTTGGTTTTCTGCACGCGCACGCCATCTGGCCGAGTCTGCCGCAGCTCGGCGGCGCTTTCCTCTTGACGTTCTTCTTCATTGCCGTTCCGGAAGAGCTCTTCTTTCGAGGATGGCTACAGAATCTGCTGGAACGGCGCATGGGGCGCACCGCGGCTCTCTTCTTGACCGCTGTCCTTTTTGGACTGGCGCACTTCAACAAGCGGACAGCTCTCTTCAACTGGCACTACGTGATCTTGGCGGCGCTGGCGGGAATCTTTTATGGCAGGGCATGGCGCCAGGATCAACGCGTGGGCGCCTCAGCCATAACCCACTCCTGCGTGGATACTGTGTGGTCCATCTGGCTGCGGTGAGTAAACTTGTTCGGATTGTAGGTAAAGTAGCCTAGCCCTACGCGCATGTTGTGGTGTACGGGACCGGGAATCGTGATGGCAATCGAAATTCCCAGGATCGCGTGCGCCATGGCCAGCGTGTAGAGGCTACGATAGTGCAGAAAGAGCCGGCAGGATGCCCATCCCCAGAACAGCGTCAAGACCGTAAGAACCGGGTTGGGAAGGTGCGCGATCGTGAACAGACCCGTTGCCACCAGGACTGCCGCATTTCTGCTGGGGAGCAGCCTCACCAGGCGCAGCAGGAAAAAATTCAGCAGAAGGAACTCCTGCAGAAACGACCAGATCGTATAAGCCCAATAGCGCTGGACAAAAAGGACCGGAGTTGCCGGCGCGTGCAGGGTTTGCACTCTGGTCGCCACCAGGACTGCGGCCGCTGCAATCAACAGTGCCGCGCCAGCCACCCAGAGCGAACGGTGGAATCCCGGCCCGCGCAACCCCATCTCTCTCGAATCGTCGATTGACAGCCAGGTAACCAGCATTACCCACACCAGCGCGACAAGGGAAATGACTCGCTGCCAGGGCAGAGGCGTCCACACTGCAAGCAATATGAGCGCATAGGTAACCACGAGCACGATGCGATCGTGCCGTTTGCGTTGAACGGCTCGGGGATTGCTTGAGCCGATCAGATTTGAGTTGTCTGCAGGCGGGGAAGCCATGCTATCAATTTCTCCAGAAGAACCATGCGGCCATGGATAGACCGATAACGACCACCAGGCCGCGCAGAAATGATTGCGGAACCATACGAGCTAAGCGGGCCGACGCGTACCCTCCAACAGCGCAGGTTACCATAGCCAGCAGGCAATAGCGCCAAACGACCTGGCCCTCCACGATAAAGATAATAACGGCGATACCGTTAGCCAGTGTGGTGGAGACCACTTTGAGGGCGTTGATCTCATTCAGATCCTGGTAGCCGAAGACCGAAAGTAGGGTAATAAGTAGAAAGCCGGCTCCGGCGCCAAAGTAGCCAATGTAAAAGCAGACGAAAATCGTTGAAAAAAAGATTACCACGCGGCGCGGGGGATGGGTTGCGCCGACGATCGAACCCCGGCGCCTTGCCAGCCAGCGGGAGACCGGGCCGCTGAGGGCAAAGATGGAAGCGGCGACCAAAAGCAGCCACGGAACCAGGTGCAGAAAGGTCATCTGCGGAGTGCTGAGCAGGACCACGGCGCCGACCGTACCGCCGATGAGGCCAGCCAGGCCCATGGGAATGGCCAGGCGCAGGTTCTTCCGAATATCCTCGCGGTAGGCGGCGACGGAGGTGAGCTGGCCAGGCCACAGGGCTACAGAATTAGTGGCATTGGCCTGGATGGGTAGGATCTTCATGCTCAGCATGGCGGGGAACAGCAGGAATGAGCCGCCGCCGGCCACGGCGTTCAGCACCCCGGCCAAAAATGCGGCCGTAATCAGCCAAAGCCAGTGCCAGTCCATGGTTGAGGGAAGACCGAAGAGTTGCGCCATCTGGTTTTCATTGTAAGAGCTGAAACAGAGATTCGGAATCTGAGACGAGGGAATGGGAATCACAACTCGCGGCATTCATGTAAACCTGCAAAGCGAGAAAATCGTCGAAACTTTATTCCGGGGCCGGTGTTCAACCGGGCAGCAGTCTGGATTTAGTCACACACGATTTCTGCATTACAACTCTGACGACGCCAAGAAGCAACGATCATTCTGAATGGAGGTACTATCCCGATGAGCATAAAATTACGCAGTTCTACGTACCTTGGGCTCTGGCTCGGTGCATTGCTCCTGGGTACGATGTTTCTACTGAACGGTTGCACTTCAAACTACTATCGTCCCCACCAACAGGCATACCTACAGGTTTACGCCGCCAATGGCAACGCCATCAGCATCTTCGCTGTTCCAGGCAACAGCAGCGGCAATGTGAATGTCGCACCCGGCGCAACCCTCACCGGCTCAAACACCGGACTCGATGATCCCCATCGCCTGACGTTTGACTCGAACAACAACACCTACATCACCAACGCGGCCGGCAACAGCGTGACGATCTTCTCCCCCGGATCTACTGGCAACGTCGCGCCTGTCGCCACCATCAGCGGCTCAAACACCGGACTCAGCGGGCCCAGCGGCATCGGGCTTGATTTTCAAAACAATATCTATGTCGCCAACTCCGATGGCAATTCAATCACCGTCTACGCGGCTGGAGCCTCAGGAAACGCAACGCCCACCGCCACCATCAGCGGCTCAAACACCGGGCTCGATTTCCCCAACGGCCTCGCGATCGGCCCCGGCAGAACGATCTACGTCGCCAACGAAGATGGCAACAGCATTGAAATATTCCCTGAGAGCGCAACCGGAAATGTGGCGCCCACCACCACGATCAGCGGCTCAAACACCTTGCTCGACGGCCCCCACGACCTGACCGTGGACAACTTCGGCAACATCTTTGTCGTCAACGGCGCCGGCAACAGCATAACCATCTACTCACCCAATTCAACGGGCAATGTCGCCCCCGTCGCGAGCATCAGCGGATCGAGCACCGGCCTCAGCAACCCCAACGGCATCTCTATCGACAACGCGGGGAACATCTACGTCGGCAACGGATCTGCCATCGATATCTTTGCCGCCATTCCTGCCGGCGCCGCGAACGTTGCTCCCGCAGTTACAATCAGCGGCTCGAGCACCGGATTAACCGCTCCAATTCACGGCATCGCAGTTTATTAAAGAAGATTGGAAGCTGTTTCATAACTTGGCTTTGAAAGGGCACGGTTTCACAGGCTGCCGAGAAACTCGATTCGGAGGGAGGCGGGGGTTTTAACCCCCGCATAAAGCCTATATAAACATTGTGGGCTTTAGCCCCTGAGGGAATGCCCCGCAGTACGCCAATGCCGTTATGAAACAGGTTCTATGCAAGTGCTTTGCAGTTCAAATTCTCGAAGGGGTCGCCGGGCGCTCTGCCCGGCGACCCGCGGAATTAACTGTATCGAAACGGGAAGCCAGGTTCCACGCGAACATCGGATCCATTTTCCGGTTCAAGTCGAGCCGGCGCAGTCCGGCATTTCCGGGTAGACTTTGAAAATCGAGGATACCCATGAAGATGCGCCGTATGCGGCTGGTCGCATTCGTCTTGCTCACCGCCTGCGGTCTGTTCGCGCAATCCCCGGCGCAAATCCCGGCGCAAGCTCCCGTCAAAGTCGATCCGTGGACCGGACTTCGCTTTCTGATCGGATCGTGGGCTGCAAAAACCACCGGCGGGGTGGCGCAGGCACAGGCCTCTGCCGGTTATTCCTTTCGGCTTGAGCTCCGCGACCATGTGCTCGCGCGCCACTCCAGAAGCGGCGCCTGCATGGCACCGGATGACTTCGACTGCCAGCACAGCGATCTCCTCTATATCTATCCCGCTAACAGCGGCCAAGCGCTCGAGGCAATCTACTTCGACAATGAGGGCCACGTCATCCGCTATGACATTTCAACTCCTAAGGCCGGAGCAGCTGTTTTTCTTTCCGACGCCTCGCAGCCGGGGCCGCAGTACCGCCTCAGCTACGAACTGGCCGAAGGCGCCCTGAATGGCAAATTCGAGCTGAAAATGCCGGGCCAGACGGACTTTATGAGCTACCTGGAATGGAGCGGGAAACGGCGGTAAATAGCCAATCTTGCGTGCTCAAGGCCTGATCATGAGCGAAAAACTCCCGCATCCGACTGATATATTTGATGTTATAGTATTTATAAGTATATGAGCGCATATAGCGCATATTTTATGAATCGTTTGTGCTATAGTGTTATCAGATTGGTTGAGTGGCTGGGACTCAGGTCCCGCCCATCATTCGAGAAAACAATTGGAGGATACATTTATGGCAATCACTCGTTGGGACCCGTTTCGTGAAGTTGTAACTTTGCAGAACCGCGTCAACTCGCTCTTTCGCGACCTGAACGACGGAGAGAGCCCATTGACCACCGCCAGTTTTGTTCCGGCGGTCGATGTCTATGAGGATGACAAGAAGGTCACGCTCAAGCTCGAAGTGCCGGGCGTTGAAGAGAAGGATCTGGACGTGAGCGTGGAAAACAACACCCTCACCGTCAAGGGCGAGCGCAAGTTCGAGGCCGAGGAGAAGGAAGAGAACTTCCATCGCATCGAGCGGCGCTACGGTAGCTTTTTCCGCGCCTTCACGCTGCCTTCCACCGTGGATACGGAGCACATCAAGGCGGCTTACAATGCCGGCGTGCTGAAGCTGGAACTCACCAAGAAGCCGGAAGCGCAGCCCAAACAGATCAAAATCAACGTGAGCGGCGCAAAGAAGGTCGAGGAGCCGGAGCTAGCCGGGGTACGGTAATAGAACTTACTCATCTCTCAGCTTTTGCGCCGGGTAGGCAAGCAAGAATCCGCCAGCCCGGCGCTTCTTTTTATGCAACGGCCTTGTCGGGTACGGAATCATTGTGGAAGAATACCTGCTCTGAGGGCGCTCACGCACTTGAAGACTGAAAGCTGATGTCTGGGAGCTGAAAATGGCAATTCGTTGGGAAAAACTTACAGTCAAGTCTCAGCAGGCGATGCAACAGGCGCAGGCGCGGGCTGCGGAACTCGGTAACCCCGAGGTGCAGCCGGTGCACCTGTTGCTGGCGTTGGTGGAAGACCGCGAGGGCGTAATTCCAGCGGTTCTCGAAAAGATTGGCGTGCCCACTGAGCGGCTGGAGCACGAGCTGCACCAGATCGAGGAGAAACTGCCTCGAGTGGCCGGAGCAGCCACGCAGCCCGGCCTGAGCCAGCAACTGAACAAGGTGCTTGAGCAGGCCTTTCGCGAGGCCGCGAACTTCAAGGACGAGTACGTATCAACAGAACATCTTTTGCTGGGCGTGGCTTATTTGAAGGGCGATGCGGCGCGCGAGGCTCTGTCTACCGCCGGCGCCACGCATGATGCAATTCTGAAGGCGCTTACCGCGGTGCGCGGTTCGCAGCGCGTGACCGATCAGAATCCCGAAGGCAAATTTCAGGCGCTGGAAAAGTATGCCAAAGACCTGACTGAACTTGCCCGTCGCGGCAAGCTCGATCCGGTCATCGGGCGCGACGAAGAGATTCGCCGCGTAATCCAGGTGCTGAGTCGGCGGACGAAAAATAATCCGGTCTTGATCGGCGAGCCGGGCGTGGGCAAGACGGCGATCGTTGAGGGCCTCGCGCGGCGCATCGTTTCCGGTGACGTGCCGGAAAGTTTGCGCGACAAGCGGGTGATCTCGCTGGACCTGGGGTCGATGCTGGCTGGCGCAAAATATCGCGGCGAGTTCGAAGACCGGCTCAAGGCGGTGCTCAAGGAGATCGAAGAGTCAAACGGCCAAATCGTGCTTTTCATTGACGAACTGCACACGCTGGTCGGTGCGGGCGCGGCAGAGGGCGCCATCGACGCCAGCAATATGCTCAAGCCGGCGCTGGCGCGCGGTGAACTGCGGGCCATCGGCGCAACCACGCTGAATGAGTACCGCAAATACATCGAAAAAGACGCGGCGCTGGAGCGGAGATTCCAGATCGTTTACGTGGGCGAACCCAACGTGGAAGATACAATCGCGATTTTGCGCGGCCTGAAGGAACGCTACGAGTCGCATCATAACGTGCGCATCAAGGACGCGGCAATCGTTGCGGCAGCCACGCTCTCGCATCGCTACATCAGCGACAGATTCCTGCCCGACAAAGCCATCGACCTGGTCGATGAAGCCGCAGCCTCGTTGGCCATTCAGATCGGCTCGGTGCCAACGGAGATTGACCAACTCGAGCGCGAGGCGACTTCGCTTGAAATTGAGCGTGCTGCGCTTAAACGTGAAACCGACTCCAACAGTCGCGAGCGGCGCGATGTGGTGGAGCGCGAACTAGCACGGCTCAAGGAGCAGACGACGGCTCTGCGGGCGCGCTGGACCAAAGAGCGTGAAGCCATCAGCCACGTGAGCGAATTGAAAAAGAAGATCGAGGCGCTGCGCTTTGAGGCCGAAGAGCAGACGCGGAAGGGCCAGCTCGACCGCGCCGCCCAAATCCAGTATGGCGAGTTGCCGAAACTGGAAGCGGAGCTGAAGAAATTGGATGCAGCCCAGGGTGGCAAAAGCGGCGTGGCTCGAATGCTGAAGGAAGAAGTGGACGAAGAGGACATTGCCAAAATCGTCAGCAAGTGGACGGGGATTCCTGTCTCGCGAATGCTCGAGGGCGAAGTGAAAAAGCTGGTGGAGATGGAGACGCGGCTCCGCGAGCGGGTCATCGGCCAGGATGCGGCGTTGACCGTGGTGGCCAATGCGATTCGCCGTTCGCGTGCAGGCTTGAGCGATCCGAAGAAGCCCATCGGCTCATTCATTTTCCTTGGGCCAACGGGCGTGGGCAAGACGGAAACCGCTCGTGCTCTGGCCGAATTTCTCTTTGACGATGAGCAGGCCCTTGTTCGCATCGATATGAGCGAGTACATGGAAAAGCACGCCGTGGCGCGGCTGATCGGCGCGCCGCCCGGCTACGTTGGATACGACGAGGGCGGCCAGTTGACAGAGGCCGTGCATCGCAGGCCCTACTCGGTAATTCTCTTCGACGAGATCGAAAAGGCGCATCCCGATGTCTTCAACATTCTGCTGCAAGTGATGGACGACGGCCGCCTGACCGACTCGAAAGGCCGCACCGTGGACTTCAAGAACACGGTGCTCATCATGACCTCAAACCTGGGCGCGAACCTGCTCGTCGGCGACACGCTCAAAACGGAGAAGGACTTTGATCAGGCGCGCGAGACGGTAATGCGCGTGCTGCGCGAGCACTTCAGACCGGAGTTTTTGAATCGCGTGGACGATATTGTGATCTTCCGTCCGCTCGCGGCCGCGCAGTTGGGCCAGATTCTGGAACTGCGATTGAACGAAGTGCGCAAGCTACTCGAAGACCGTCAGATTTCGCTGGAGTTGACGGAGCCTGCGCGGCAGTTGATCCTGACCTCCGGCTCGGATGCGGCCTATGGAGCGCGCCCTTTGAAACGAGCCTTGCAGCGCATGGTGCAGGACCCGCTGGCAATCAAAATTCTGAACGGTGAAGTTCTGCACGGTGAGCATGTCCGCATCGACGTGGACCGCAAATCGAACCAGTTGACCTTCGAGCCAATGCGGCGGGAAGCTATGGCTTGATCGGTTAGCAAGCTCAAAGAAGAATATTGAGGCCGCGAAGGGAGGATAACTTCGCGGTCTCGTTCTTGTATGCTGTCTATCACTCAAGTCACAATCAGCGAAGTGTACGCCAGCCCTAGTTCCCTGTCGACAGCACATCATAGTAGTAGTTAATAGAAACTCCCTTTATTTGACCCGGCATATTGGGGATTCTCACTGTCTGTTCCAGAGTATCCAAACCGGTGATATGAACCGCCCCTATACGCAAAACTTTGCCGTCGGCAAACTCCAGATAGATTGGAACGAGCATCTTGAAGTTAGAAGATACCCCCGATTGAGTGAGCTTAAAATGAAGGTTATCTACCCCGGCATTCTCGGTAACCTGGCCTTCGAAGTGATAGTCCGGTAAATCCGTTCCGTAAACATACTGATTGAAAAACCAGTCCATCTTTCCATTGCCGTCTAAATCCATCTGCGGGCTCATGTGCTTTTCCACGATAGCTTTAAAGTCCTCTGTAGTTACCGCCTGCAAACGATAAGTGTTTACGAGGTCGTGCATGGTGGCCTTGAATCGATCATCACCCTCTTTTGAGTTCCACATCATCATCCGGATCATGTGCAGGATATACGCGCCCTTTGGATAGACCAAGTCCCCGTAAATGTTCCATCCCGCTTTAGGCGAACTGAGCCGCACGCCCATTGTCACGGGACCTACATCGTTGGGCCTGAAGCCAAACTCATTCTTTTCAGTAAGCGCCTTCCGTTCTTCCCTCCAAAAATCGCGAAATTCTGTTCCCTTGGGTCGCGTTACCTGAAGAAAAATTGAGGCCGAGGCATCCGCAAATCCTTCGCTCATCCACTGGTCGCGATAGCTACGAAAGCCCACCGTCTGCCCCCACCACTGGTGAGCCATCTCGTGCGGAGTTACCACCTTCCAATACATATGCTTATTGAGATTTTCGCCGCCAATCCCCATGAAGTGTTGTGTTGTCGCGTCCAGAAACGCACAGATCGGCAGATATACCAGCATGGGCCAGCTTTGGCCATAATTACAGGCAGACTGCTGGGTAACGGCTACCCTGGTAAAAGGCAACGGCCCGAAGTAATTGGTATAAATCTGCGCCGCAACTTCCGCCTGGCTTAATTCCGAGGGCAACAGAGATGCTGTATTGAAGGTGCCCAGAGCATCGGTTGACAAAGTATTTGATTGGTAAGGCGTTGGGGCGGAATCGTGATGGGAGAAAGCCTCTGGAGGCATCGTATTGGCATAAGCATCTATGGTCAAATTACCGTCCTTTTTACTCTCTATCTTTGCCTCTTTCATGGTGAAATCGCCCAGATTAAAGCCCACCATTGCCAGTGGCACATCGGTTTTCCATTCGGTGGTGGTAATCTTTCCGTCGGTCTTCTCGCTGATCTTGGTTCCAGTGGCAACAAGCTGCAGCCCTTTGGAAATATGAAACAGCATGTGATATGTGGCATAATCGCCCATCCCGCTGGCTGAGTTTGGGTACCAGTTTTCACGCGCGACAGGGTAGTAGTTCGCATTTCCCTCGTCGATTACGACATCCTTGCCGCTATAGGTTAAGCGCAGAGTGACGGAATCGCCCTTTTTCAGCGGTGAAGCGAGCACCACTCCGAAATCCGCGTCTTCTTCCTTCTTTTCCTGCACAAAATCCAGTGGTTCGCCCTTTTCTGTCTCTGCACGGCTTACGCGCAGGGTGGGGTGGAGATTAAATGGAATAACTGCTACGCCGTCCACGTCGGCCGTGGCGTGAACAGTAGCGAGGCCGGATAGAAACCCATTTCTTTCGATGGACACATCGAGGTCCTCGCTGTTGATGCGATAAGCGGCATTGCGTTCCTGTGCATCGCCACCTGTGCGGTTGAGGCCGATCGCCGTATGAAAAGCCGCAGGATAGGTCAGGCCCCATTCGCTCCAGTTCAATAGTGCAACCTCTTCGGGCGCCATTCCGGCAACGCCGTGTGGGTCGAGGATAAAGACAAGGCGCGAATTTTTCCTGCCATGGATTGCAGCCAGAAAGTAGCCGCCCTCGGCCGGGCTCAGAACATCTTCAAGAATGCGCAAATCATAGTTATCGCGTAACTTGGTTTTCGCCAGGTTATGAAACTCCTGCGCACCCTTGCCGAAAGCAGAATCTGGCATCCCCTTTCCTACCGATCCCTTTTGCAGCTCTGCCGCTGTAGTGTCGGTAAAACGCAGCACGAGCACATCAAAGTCCTCGTCGAACTCATCCTTGTGACTGACGATAGACAAATTATGGCGTTCCTCTTCGGTTGGCGGTGTGAGCCGGAAGTGCCCATCGCCCCTGAAGACCGCGCCGGTCACTTTGCCGTTTACCGGGGCAAAAAAAGCGATGCTGCCCTGGCGAAATGTGAATATGGCTGCATCGCGGCGTAACACCAGGTTATTGACTGTGATCACATCATTACCAGGCATCAAACCACGCAACTGCTGATAAACGGCGTTGGAGTTGGCTGAGTGCTGGGCTTGCAGCCCTGCGCAGCAGCTCACAAGCAAAAGGCACAGAGAAAACGCATGACTGCGAATCGACATAGCAGGCTCCCAGGTGACTGATAATTGTGGCACAAGTATATACCTAAATCGACTTTGCCGTGGGAACTGTCGATTTATTAAGAAGCCCTCATAAAGGAGTTACGCAAGTCTTCTCTAGGTGAGGCCGGCCATCGCCTCGCAAAGATACCACCTCACCAGCTGTTCCCGGCTCCCGCTCGGATGCGGCGCATGCAGCGCGTCTGCTGAAGAGAGCTTTGCACTACATGGTGCAATCCCAGGTGGTCAAAAAACATTCTGAAACGGCGAAATGCAGCGCGAGACACATCTATCCCGCGGCACTAAGCGCACCCTCTGCAACTCCGGCCGGGATTAGTTCTCCGTCGACAGAACGTCGTAATTGTAGTTGATCAATACCCGCTTTACCTTACCAGGAAATTTGGGTAAATTTGCAGTCTGCTCTTTTGTACTCGAACCGGTTATTCGGATGGACCCAATGCGGAGAGTCTTGCCGTCGGTGAATTCCAAATAAATCGGTACAAGCATCTTGAAATTCGGCGAAACTCCCGATTGAGTCAGCTTGTAATGCAGGCTTGTTCCTGTGTCGGTCTCAGTCGCCTGGCCTTCGAAGTGATATGCCGGCAAGTCCGTCCCGTAAACATACTGGTTGAAAAACCAGTCCATCTTTCCGTTGCCGTCAAGGTCCATCTGCGGACTCATGTGCTTTTCAACCGTGGCCTTGAAATCTTCCGTGGTGGCCGCCTTTAGACGATAAGTGCTAACAAAATCGTGCATTGTGGCCTTGAAGCGAGCGTCTTCCTCTTTGGGCGTCCACATCATCATCCGGATCATGTGCAGAATATAAGCGCCTTTGGGATAAATCAGATCCTGATAAATATCGAATCCTGTTTTGTTCGAGTTGAGCCGCATACTCATGGTCACCGGACCCACGTCATTTGGGCGGAAGCCAAAAGCGTTCTTCTCGGTAAGCATCCTTCGTGCCTCATTCCAGAACGCCAAAAAATCATCCGGCTTGGGTCGCGTAAGCTGAAGGAAAATTGAGGCGGAGGCGTCTGCAAACCCTTCGCTCATCCATGCATCGCGATAACTATGGAGGCCCACCGTATTAAACCACCATTGGTGAGCCACTTCATGCGGAGTTACCATCTTCCAATACATATGCGGACGTATATTTTCGCTTCCTATCCCCAAAAAGTGTTGCTGGGTTGTGTCCATAAAGCCGCATAGCGGCAAATAAATGAGCATGGGAAAGCTTTCGCCGTACCCACAGGAGTACTGCTGAGTTATCGCGATACTGGCAAAGGGCAACGGGCCAAAGTAATTAGAATAGATTTGCGCGGCCGTCTGCGCTTGACTTAGCTGCATGGGCAGCATGGAAGTGGTGCTGATGTTGCCGATGGTGTCAACTTTTGGCCGGATTTCACTCGCGTAAATCGGCAGATCGTAGTCATGGCGGGTCCAGTTGTCGGGAGTATAGGTGTTGGCGTAGGCGTCGATCGTTAAACTGTCACCCGCATTCCCTTGTAACTTTGCCTCCTGCATTTTGAAGTTGCCTAGATTGAAGCCAACCATCGGCAACGGCACATCGGTCTTCCATTCGCTGGTAGTGATCTTTCCGTCGGTGTTCTCATTAAGTTTGGTTCCCGAGGCGAGCAGTTGCAGCCCCTTGGGCACATGAAACGTCATGTGGTATGTCGCGTAGTCGCCAAACTCGACAGCCGCATTGGGATACCAGCTATCGCGCGCGTACTCGACAGGGTAGTAGTTCGCACTGCCCTCGTTTTTCACCACGTCTTTGCCTGCGTAGGCTACGCGTAGCTCGGCGGATTCGCCCTTCTTAAGCGGCGCCGCGAGCACTACCCCAAAGTCGGAGTCTTCGTCCTTCTTTTCCTGCACAAAATCCAGCGCTTCGCCCTTTTCCGTGTCCACGCTGCTCACGCGCAGTGTGGGATAAAGACGAAGCGGAACAACCGCAACGCCGTCCTGGTCGGCCACGACACGGACAGTTGCGAATCCAGTAAGGAAGCCTGACCTTTCAATGGAAATATCGAGATTCTCGTTGCCTATGCGATAAGGAGCATTGCGTCCATGGTTGTCTTTACCGGTGAGGGAAACGGCTGAAGCAAGATGAAAGGCCGCTGGAAAAGAAGGGCCCCAGCTATTCCAGTTCATCAGTGAAACTTCCTCGGGCGCCACTCCGTCAGCTCCATGTGGATCGAGCGTAAAAATCAGCCGAGAATGCTGCTTGCCATGAATGTCAGCCAGAAAATAACCGCTCTGCGCGGGGCTGAGCACGTCCTCCAGCAAACGCAGGTCCAGATTGTCTTTGAGCTTGGTGCGCATGAAGTTGTGCAACTCGCGGGCTTCCGACTCAAACGCACCCTGCGGTTCCCCTTTGCCCGCCGAACCTTTGTGTAACTCTTCAGCAGTTCCATCCGTAAAACGCAGCACCAGTGCATTGAAGTCTTCGTCAAGCTCTTCACTGTTGTTGAAGGTGACGTCGTTGTAGTTGAAGGCGGATATGCTGTGGCGCTCCTCGGCGGTTGGTGGGGTAAGGTGGAAGTGGCCCTCGCCCTTGAAGACAGCGCCGGTCACTTTGCCATTCACGGCGCTATAAAAAGCGATGCTGCCCTGGCGCAAGGTGAAGGTAGCTGCGTCGCGGTGTAACACCAGATCCTTGACTGCGATCACATCGTTGCCAGGCATCAAACCGCGCAATTGTTGGTAAGTGGCGTTGGAGTTGGCCGGGCGCTGAGCCATCAACCCTGCGTAACAACTCACAAGCAAAAAACAAACAAGAAACGCACGATTGCGAATCGACATAGGAGGGCTCCCAAATGGCTGATAATTGCGGAACCAGTATATACCTGATTGGAAGCTGCCGCGAGAGTGCTTGAATTATCAAGCGGTTTATAAAGGAGTTATACGCAAATGCGCCAGGCGAGGATTGCTCTCGCCTGGCGTAAATAGGATTTACTTTAGATGAATCAGGGGCGCTTGGAGACCAGGTCGCCAAACGGCGCCACCAGCTTAAAGTCGTCCGACCAGGTTGTGTACATGATTCCTGTCGCGCCTGGCGTTTTGTCCATAACCTCTAGCCATCCCTTGGGATTATCGAGGGCGGCGGAGTCGGGTCCGATTGAAGCAATTGTTTTGAAGCCGTGACTTGAAAAGAAGTTGAGAGATTCCTTCCGCCGGTCGAAATACCAGCAGACTATTCCCATATTTTTCGGCATGTACTTCCATGTGTTCTCCAGAGAGCCATCCACGAGGAAGTACTTACTCACCGCGTTGTGATTGGGATCGAACATATCCGACCAGACCAGCACCTGCGCCTTGGGGTTAACAGCGTGCGCTTGATCGACTAGCCACTGCGTAGTATCGCCGACCAGCGCCGATGCGGTCTTGTTCCGGTGCTTGCAGGATTCATCGCGATTAAATGCGCGTTGCTCGTCACCTATATCAAAGAAATAGCGTTTTGGGGCCAGGTACTTTTCAATCAGCGGAAACTGCTGCTTCCATATCTCGCGAAGCTTCGCCGTCGATGGACAAAGGGGAATCTCTGGATCGTCGTCCGCATAGATCGTGGTGCCGTGATAGTAACTGACGCGCAGCCTCGCGCCGTCATGGATGCGGCTGCCGGGCAGCAGGTGAATCGACGGCATCGGGTGCGACCAGTGGAAATCGAGATTCGGGTCGCTCACCGCAGCGAAGTCCCGGCCCTCTTTGTAGACGATTCCAGTCTTCTCATCGCGAACAGTCAGAGGCGCGCCATCCCTGCGGATCACGTTCATCAGGCCCACCTCTTCCACTTGCACATCGTCCACCCAGACCTTGCCCTTGACGCCCTTGAAGACGCCGAAGGTCAAATCGATCCGGTCCGCATACCAACTGTTGAATGCGGTGGTCACCAGTCTCCAACCGGAAGTGGGCGACGGCGCGACCGCCTCGTAAAGGGCAAGATCGCGGCCATCGGGCGTGTATGCTTTTATGCTGAAGAGCCTTGCCGGCTCAACATCTTCGGTCTTTACCCATGCGCTCACGCGGTAGCATCGGTAAGGCTTGACGCGAATCTGTTGGGAAATTTTCGCAACTCCATCCATC
>Ga0187863_10001661_pt1 | contig 17529 bp, 15 predicted proteins | sample June2016WEW_11_1_FD_132975 | JGI IMG/M metagenome (GOLD analysis project Ga0187863, IMG submission 132975) | Peatland microbial communities from SPRUCE experiment site at the Marcell Experimental Forest, Minnesota, USA - June2016WEW_11_10 | ecosystem: Environmental > Terrestrial > Soil >... | reverse complement strand
GGTGGTTTCCGGAAGAGCCCGGGCCCGATTACGGCGTGTGGAAATCGAACGTCAATCTGTTGACGGACAATCAGCCGCCTTACGATCCGGCGATGGGAACCTATCAGCTGCGCGGTCTGCTGTGCCGTGTCGCGCCGGCGGGACATGCGGCCTGATCGCCCGATCGAGTTGTTGCGAAAGGATATTAACTTCCATCCGTGTCGCGGCATTGCCGGGATCGCGTCGCGCGGGCCGCGCGGCAATGGGCAAGGGAAGGCTTGACCCGAGGCGCATCAACGGAGAAGCTCAATGCCGTCTCGGGACAATAAATATAATCGGGCAGGGAGGAAAGCCATGAGGATCGGATTGTCATTCCACGCGACGCTGGTCGCGGCGGCGATAAGCGCGCTCATAGCGTCGGGCGCGTCGGCGCAGCAACCGTTGAAGATCGGCCTGATCGTGCCGATGACGGGACCCTTCGCCTCGACGGGGAAACAAGTCGATGCGGCGGTCAAGCTCTATGTCGCCGAGCATGGTGACGTCGTGGCGGGCCGCAAGATCGAGGTGCTGCTGCGCGACGATACCGGCATTGCGCCGGAAACGACCAAGCGTCTCGCCCAAGAGCTCATCACCAACGATCATGCCGAGATCATCGCCGGCTTCGGCCTGACACCGCTCGCCTTTGCCGCCGCCCCGGTGGCAACCGAGGCGAAGACGCCGATGATCGTCATGGCCGCGGGCACGCTGGTCATTCCGTCAAAATCGCCCTATATCGTGCGCACCTCGTTCGCCTTGCCGCAGCAAACGGCGCCCATTGCGATGTGGGCCGCGAAGCACGGGATGAAGAAGGTCTACACGCTCGTCACCGATTACGGCCCCGGCATCGACGCCGAGAACACCTTCAGGACGGTGTTCACGGCGAGCGGCGGAACGGTCGACAGCGCGCGCGTACCGCTCAACAACCCGGACTATGCGCCCTTCATCCAGCGCGCCAAGGACGATAAGCCGGATGCGGTGTTCATTTTCGTGCCCTCGGGCGAAGGCTCGGCGGTGATGAAGCAGTTCGCCGAGCGCGGACTCGCCAAGGCCGGCATCAAGCTCATCGGCACCGGCGACGTGGTCGACGACGACATTCTCGACAGCATGGGTGACCCGGCGCTTGGCACGATCACCTCGCATTTCTACTCCGCGGCCCACCCCTCCGCCGAGAACAAGGCCTTCGTCGCCGCCTTCGAGAAAGCCAATGGCGGCATGCGGCCGAACTTCATGGCGGTCGGCGGCTATGACGGGATGGCGCTCATCTACAAGGTGCTCGTGAAGACCGGCGGCTCGGCCGACGGCGACAAATTCATCGCGGCCGCCAAGGGAATGAGCTGGATGAGCCCGCGCGGCAAGATGACCATCGACCCCGAGACGCGCGACGTCATCCAGGATGTCTATTTGCGCAAGGTCGAGCGTGTGAACGGACACCTTTACAATGTCGAATTCGACCGCGTCAGGGACGTGCACCCTGACGGCAAGTAGAATCCGGCCGGCGCGGGATCGGCCGGACGGGGCGCGGCATCGGCCGCGGCGAGGTAACGTCTCGTGCTGACGGTCCTGTTCGATGGGATCGCAACGGGGGCGCTCCTGTTCATGCTGGCGCTCGGGCTGTCGGTCACGCTCGGCATCATGAACTTCGTCAATCTCGCGCATGGCGCCTTCGCCATGCTCGGCGGCTATGTCGCCGTCGTGCTGTTGAAAGACTGGGGCGTGCCCCTGCTGTGGTGTCTGCCCGCGGCGTTCCTGATCCCGGCCGCGGTGGGCATGGTTTTGGAGCGCACGCTCTATTCCCGGCTTTACGGCGCGAGTCCCTTGGACCAGGTGCTGTTTACGATCGGCATCGTCTTTGCGTCGATGGCCATGGCCTCCTATTTCATGGGGGCGCAGCACCAGATCATCCAGCTCCCGCCTTTCCTCGGCGGGCAGTTTCACGTCTTCGCGGGGTTCGACGTCGGCGTCTACCGGTTGTTTCTGATCGGCGTCTGCGGGGCCATCGCGCTGCTCCTTCACGTCGTGCTGACGCGCACGCGCTTCGGCAGCCAGCTGCGCGCCGCGGTCGACAACGCCCGCATGGCGCGCGGCATGGGCATCGATGTCAACCGCCTGTTCGCGATCACCTTCGCCGTCGGGTCCGGCCTCGCCGGTCTCGCGGGCGCGCTCGGCATCGAGATCCTCGACCTCGACCCCACCTTCCCGGTCAAGTTCATGGTCTATTTCCTGATCGTCGTCGCGGTCGGCGGCACGGGAACCCTGGGCGGGCCGCTTGCCGCTTCGCTGGTTCTCGGCATCTGTGACGTGGCGGGGAAATATTATATTTCCGAGGTCGGCGCTTTCATCATCTACACCGTCATGGTCGTCATGCTCATTGTGCGTCCTCAGGGGCTGTTCGGCCGGCCCGCCGTCCGTTGATCCGGATTCTCGACGCGGGGCGCGCGGCATGAAACCGGGAAGCCTCGTTCAAAACGCGGACCTGCCGCGCTATCACGCCGAGGTCGCGTATCTGCGAAGCTTGGCGGCCTGGCGGCCGGCCGAGTACGTCTTCTGGATCGCCCCGATCCTGCTTTACTTCTTGTTTCCGAGACAGCTCGTGCTGTTCAGCCAGGTGGCGATCATGGGGCTGTTCGCGATCTCGCTCGATCTCATTCTCGGCTATGCGGGCGTCATCTCGCTCGGGCACGCGGCCTTCTTCGGGCTGGGCGGCTACGCGGCCGGGATTCTCGCCCAGCAAGGCTGGGGCGAGCCGCTGAGCGGATTGGCGTTCGGCGGATTGACCGCGGGCGTGCTGGGCTTCGCCACCAGCTTCCTGGTGCTGCGGGGCTCGGATCTGACCCGGCTGATGGTGACGCTCGGAATCTCTCTCATGCTGTTCGAGCTCGCCAACAAGATGCGGTGGCTCACCGGCGGCGCCGACGGATTGCAGGGGGTCGAAATCTGGCCGCTCTTCGGCGTCTGGCGTTTCGATCTCTACGGCCGCACCGCGTATTGGTACAGCATCGTCGTGCTGTTCCTCTCATTTCTGATCATCCGCCGCATCGTTCATTCGCCGTTCGGCCTTGCCCTGCGCGGCATCCGCGAGAACGTGCGGCGCATGCCCGCCCTCGGCACGCCGGTGGGGCGGCGTCTGGTTGCGGTCTACACGATCGGGGCGATATTCGCCGGTGTCGCGGGCGCGCTCTTGACCGAGACGACGCAGTTCGTCTCGCTCGACGTGCTCTCGTTCGATAAATCCGCCGAGGCGCTGCTGGTCGTGGTTCTGGGCGGCGCGGGCACGCTTTACGGCGGCATCGTCGGAGCGTTTGTGCTCATCGTCGCCCAATATCTGCTCTCGGGGCTCACGCCCGAGTATTGGCAGTTCTGGACGGGGATCGCGTTCATCGCGCTGGTCTTCTTCGCCCGCGGCGGCATCCTCGGGCTGGCTTCCCGAATGGCGGCTGTCCTGCGCCGGATTTCGGGCGTCGCCTAGAACGCGCGCGGAGCAAAAGCATGACCGCGACTCTCGAAACCCGGGACTTGTTCATGCACTTCGGCGGGCTGGCCGTCACGAACAACGTCAACCTATCCATCGAGCGCGGCGCGCGGCAGGCGCTCATCGGCGCGAACGGCGCCGGCAAGACGACGCTCGTCAACCTGCTGACCGGCGCCCTCACTCCCACCGCTGGGCGGGTCATTCTGGATGGCGTCGATATCACCGGCGAGCCTCCGCATCGCCGCGTCGCGCGCGGCCTGGTGCGCACCTTTCAGGTCAATCAGCTCTTCCCCGGCATGTCGCCGCTCGAAGCGACCGCGCTCGCGGTCGCCCAGCGGCAGGGCGCCACCGCGCGCTGGTGGCGGAGCCTCGCCAGTCACGGCGCGGTGATCGAGGAAGCGGCGGCGCTCCTGGATCGGCTGGGACTCCTCGACTGCGCCCATGAGCAGACCGGCGCTCTGCCCTACGGCCGGCAACGCCTGCTCGAGATCGGGCTCGCGCTCGCGCTCGAACCGAGCGTGCTGCTGCTCGACGAGCCGGCGGCGGGCGTTCCCGAGGGCGAGAGCGCGGAACTCTTCGCCACCCTGGCCGAGCTGCCGCGCAGCGTCACCGTTCTGTTGATCGAGCACGACATGGATCTGGTGTTCCGCTTCGCCGAGCGCATCACCGTGCTGGTGGACGGCGCGATTTTGGTCGAAGGTCCGCCCGCGCAGATTTCCGCCGATCCGCGCGTCCGTGAAGTCTATCTGGGCGAGGCCCAGCATGACTGAGCTCCTGCGCATCGAAAATCTGTCCTCCGGTTACGGCGAGGCGGTCGTGCTGTCCGGCATCTCGCTCGGCCTGTCCGAGGGCGGCGCGCTCGCGGTGCTCGGCCGCAACGGCATGGGCAAGACGACGCTGGTCGCGACCCTCATGGGCGCCACGCGAATTCACGGCGGCCGTATCCTGTTTCGCGGCGCCGACATCACGCGCATGCCGAGCCATCTCCGCGCCGCCGCCGGGCTCGGCTGGGTCCCGCAGGAGCGGGAGATCTTTCCGTCCCTCACGGTCGAAGAGAATATGAGCGCCGTGGCGCGGCCGGGCCCGTGGACATTGCGGCGGGTGTACGATCTCTTCCCGGGGCTCCACGAACGGCGGCACAATTTCGGCAACCAGCTTTCAGGCGGCGAACAGCAGATGCTGGCCATCGGCCGCGCGCTTGCGCTCAACCCGGCGCTGCTGCTGCTCGACGAGCCGCTCGAAGGATTGGCGCCGATCATCGTGCAGGAGCTTATGAGCGCCCTGCGCGACATGATCCGCTCGGGCGGCATGACCATGCTGCTGGTGGAGCAGCACGCGCGCCAGATTCTGCCGCTCACCAACGAGGCCGTCGTGCTTGCGCGCGGCCGCATCGTCCACCACGGACCGAGCGCGGCGCTGGCCGCCGATCCCCACCTGCTCGACCGCTGGCTGGGCGTCGTCAATCGAGCGGCATCGGGATAGCGAAAGCCCGCGGCGAATGTTTACTTCGAACTCCAAGCATCGTACTTTGCGGGCGGCGATTGCGGCGGCACGGATGACGGAAAAATCGGTCAACTCTCGCGCTCGCGGGCAAGGCGTGAAACCCGTCGAAGAGACGCCGGGCGGCGGCGCGGCGGCGCCCGATTTCGGACCGCAGACCTTGCGCCTCTGGCTCGCGCGCGCGGCGGACGCCCATCCGCGCAAGACCTATCTTCACTTCATCGACGAAGACCGCGCGATCAGCTATGCCGAGATGCAAGAGGCGGCGGGGCGGATCGCCGGCTATCTTGCGGCATGTCGGATCGGCGGCAATGATCGCGTGGTCCTCCTCGCCGACAACTCGCTCGAGCATCTCGTCATGTATGTTGGGGTCCTGGCCGCGGGGGCCACGATCTGCACCGTGCATGTCGAGATGAACCGCGGCAACCTCGATTCGATCGTAAGCCGGCTTGCCCCAAAATTGGTGCTTTACGAGGAAGGACTTGGCCTTGAATCGCTCGCCGGCACGATGCAAATGCCGTGGCGGCCGCTGGGCCGGTGGTCGGCGAAGGGCGGGGAGGGCGTCTTTGCCGAGATGGACGCGGCCGCCAGGACGCCCGCCTTAGCGAACCCGTCGGAGGCGGGCGATGCGGCGATCGTGTTCACCTCCGGCACCACGGCGAAAGCGAAAGGCGTCGTGCTGAGCCATCGCGAGCTCCTGACCAACGCCGTCGCCACGGCGGCCGCGTTCGGCGTCGGCCCGGAGGACCGGCTCTACGATTATCGCTCGTTCAATTGGGTCTCCGCGCAGATTCTAAGCGCGCTCGCAACGCTCAGCAAAGGCGCCACGCTGCACTTCCGCCGGAAATTCTCCCGCACGCGATTTTTCTCGGACATCGCGCGGCTGCGCACGACGATCGCCGCCGGCAATCCGACCATCGTCAATATGCTGCTGCAGGGCGAGGCCGGCGCCCAAGACGCCGATCTCGCCCATCTTCGTTTCATGATCTCGAGTTCGGCGCCGCTCCTGGTGGAGGAGTGGCAGCGCTTCGAGGAGCGCTTCGGCATCCGGTTGGCGCAGGGTTACGGCTCGAGCGAGACCGGCTGGATTTCCGGCAGCACCGGCGAGGCCAGGCGCCTTGGCGCGGCGGGCAAGCCCTTGCCTTATCTCCGCACCGCCATCGTCGACCGCGAAGGCCGTCCGCTGCCCGCGGGTCAAGTCGGATACATCGAGGTCGGCGGCTTCGAGGACGTTCCTTTTCGCTACATCGCGGACGACGGCGGAATCCATGTCAGCGCGGTCGGACGCGCCAGAACCGGCGACATGGGTCATTTCGACTCCGAGGGATACCTCCATCTCACCGGCCGGGAAAAGGACCTCATCATCCGCGGCGGCGTCAACATCTCGCCGCTGGAGATCGACGGCGTTTTGGCGCGCTTGGCCGACGTGGCCGAGGTCATGACCATCGGCGTTCCCGACCGCATCTATGGCGAGGAGGTGGTGAGCTATGTCGTGCTCAAGCCCGGCCGCCGGCTGAGCGAGTCCGACATCTTGAAGTTCTGCATGGACCATCTCGCTTCATTCAAGGCGCCCAAGCAAATCGTCTTTTCCGCCAGCCTGCCCAAGACCGCGCGCGGCAAGCTCGATCGCAAGGCGCTCCTGGAGGCCTGGCGGCGCGCCAACCTTGCCGCGGCAAGCGCGCCCGGGGACGGATCGCAAGGATAGTCGCCGCGCCTTCGCGCGGGCGAAGGGCCTGTCAGCCCGAAGACGGCCGCGCTCTAACGTCCGGTGCGCGCCAGCGAATGCACCCAGCCCCGCATCCGTTTCTTCGCGTTTTGGATGTCGGCATTGGTGAAGAAATCCTCGGGCTTGACGCGGTCGACCGGATATACGGGCCGGAGGAAGTCGCTTTCGTAGCCGAACGGCACGGTGGCATCGATGCCCATGCCGCCTTCGAAGACGGTGTTCGACGCCGTCCACTGTTTCCCGCCCGCGGTCATACGCTCGGCTGGCATGAAGGTCTGGCCGCGGCCGCCGGGGATGGGATTGAGGATGTCGGTTTGCGGATTGACGCGCGTGGTCAGGTTCCACATCACATCGTCCATCGAATAGGGGTCGGTGTCCTCGCTGACCGCGATGGCGAGGCGCATTCCCTGCGAGCAGGACAGGATGGCCGAGAGGAAGTTGCGCTGCCAGCCTTCGTCGATCTGGTGGCGCTTCTTCACCTGGATGATGCAGCCGCCCCAGTCGGTCATGCTGTAGGGAATGACGGCGTTTTGAATGATTCCGGGCTGCAGCCGTTCGCACAGCTCGAAGATGGCCGCCTCGCGCACGCTCGTGTCGATGTTGTGATCGTCGAGCGTATGGACGCCGAGCGCGAAGATGATCGGCTTGCTCTCGGGTTTCCGCATGGTCACGGCGGTGACGTGGAAGGTCGGCGCCTTGTAGGCCTTGCCCATGTACCCCGCCCATTCGGGATGGAAATGGTAGCGGCCTTGCACGCCGGCCTCTTCGCTTTCGCGCGTCTCGTAGCGCCGGTCGCGGGGATCGACATAGCCCTCGAGCACGACCTCGGCATCGGCCAATGCCATCGCGTCCACCGTGCGCGCCTTCACCAGCCTCACCGGCGCGCCCTGCACCGCGCCGGCCACGCCGATCTCGTCGCAGCCCTTGGGCAGGATGACGTAGTCGAACCCGGCGCCGGCGAGCAGCGTGCAGGCCGGCGGAACCCCGAAGCACACCGTGATCGGCACCCGTTCCTTCGTCTCGTAGTAACTGTTGACCACCTGCCACATATGCGAGCCGGGCGAAATCTGGAATGTTCCGACATTGCCCCAGCGAAAATTCATGCGGTTGTAGCCGAGGTCCGATCCACCGTCGAATTGTGCGCCGGTCACGCAACGGATGCCCGAGCCCACGGTCAGCTCGGGCTCATAGGTGGTGTGGCGGATGGGCACCATGTAATCGTTCACGTTCTGCGGCTTCTCGATCACCGTCTCTTGACACGGCGCTTCGCTCTGCGGAATGACGACCGGCTTCAGAGGATGGGACAGCGCATGGGCCAGTTTCCGGACGCGGTCGGGATCGTTCTGCCAGCCGAACATCTTGTTGATGATGTTCATGTCGCCGAACAGATTGGTGACGACGCGATGCTTGGGTTTTCCCTTCACGTTGTTGAACAACACCGGGCAACCGCCATCCATGTGCTTCTGCAGCCCGGTGACCTGGAGGTCGGGATCGACCTCCTTGTCCGTCACGATCAGGTCGCCCTCCGTCTTGAGCCATTCCAGCGTCAGACGCAGATCGCGCACCTCTTTGGCCGTCGGCCTGTTGGTCTTGGTGGTGATCGTGTCCATGGCTCATTCCTCTCCTAGGCGATGACTTGAGATGCGCGGGGCCTTCATATCCGGGCCGGTTTGGACGCGCTCGCTTCCCCGGACCGTTTTAATCGACGGCGTCTTAAGATGCAAACCGGCAGTTTAGCGCCCCTTGGTCTTTGCCCGCCCCGCCCCGTCGAGCATCCAGGAAAACATCTCCTTGGTCCGGCGCGCCGTTTCCGGCAGAGGCATGTTAACGATCGGATACTGGTCCTTCCAATAGTACGGCCGGCAGGCGTCGATGATGGCGCGGCTGTTGGTGAAGTCGCCCTGCGCCTTGCGGTCGGGCGGGATCGACGGATCGAGCGGCGTCGACCAGGCGTTGCGGATGAAATCGATCGACGTCGCGGGGTCCGAGCGCGAGCACACCGCCCACATCAGCTCCTCGAGATTGGATACGTCGATGTCGTCGTCGACCACGACCACATACTTGCCGGCATAGGCGGCCGAACGACACATGGCCGCGAGATGCCCGGCCTGGCGGGCATGCCCCGGGTAACGCTGCTTGATCGATACGGCCGTGAGCTGACGCGATCCGCCTGCCTCGTGGCACCAGGTGGCCACCACGTCGGGCAGGCCGGTTTTCTTCAGCTCTTGTTTCAGCAACGCCGACCGCATCACGGCGCGATAACGCGCCTGCTCCTCCGGCGGCCGTTGTGGTGGGCAGCCGAGCATGATCGGGTCGTTCCGGTGATAGATCGCCTTGATGTCGAGCACCGGTTCGGAGCGCATTTTCGAACCGTAGTAGCCCGTCCACTCGCCGAACGGCCCTTCCGGCAGCGTGTTGCCGGGTTGGACGAAGCCTTCGATCACGATCTCGGCGTTTGCCGGAAAGGGCAAGCCCGTGTGTTTGCCCAGCACCACCTTCTGCGGCCGGCCGCGATAGGCGCCGGCGATTTCATACTCGCATATGCCGTAAGGCACTTCGGTGCACGCCATCAGGAAGGTCAGCGGATCGGCGCCGGTCACGATGCACACCGGCATCGGCTGGTTGAGCGCCTGGTATTTGTCGCGATGGATGCGTCCGTGCTTGCCGGGCGAAATATAGAAGCCGAGCCGTTTGGCGTCATGGATCATGACGCGATACGTGCCGGCATTGACCCATTTCTCGTCGGGATCGCGCGTGACGTTGAAACTGCCGGTGCCGATATATCGCCTTCCCTCGTCGCGGTCGTGCCAGACCGGAGTCGGGAAACGGGTCACGTCGACGGCGTCGCCTTCGATCACGTTCTCCATGATCGGGCCGGTTTTCACCACCTCGTAAGGCAGCGGCTTGTCGGAGATTTTCTGGAAATCGGCGAGAAAGGATTCCGACAGCTCGACCTTGTTGAGGCCGGGCGGGAAACCCAGCGTCATGTTCTGCCGCTTGGCGCCGAAGAAGTTTGTGAGCACCCGGAAGCCCTTCGGATAGCCCGGGATGTCGTCGAACAGCGCCACAGGAGCATTGGCGTCGTGTTGCAGCAACTCCGCCGCCATGCCGATGTCTTCCTGCCAGGAGTACCCGTTGGCGCGCACCAGCTCACCGAGCTTGTCGGCTTCGGCGATCCATTCGCGCAGATCGTCATAAGGCACGCGGGCCTTGCGGTTGTCGGTGAGGGCGACATTCATGCGCGCTTTTCCTCTCCAATCCTGTGATTGCGATCAAACCAGACTTTTCTTGAGCGGGAATTCGAACGATTCCTATCTTGCTGCCTTGCGCGGACAAGACCTTGATCTAAATCAAGCACTCGGGTCCTCGAGACGGGCATTATCCGCCAGCGGGAGAACCCGCCGGACCGCCTAACCCTCTGAGAACGCGACTCTTTGGCTGCTTCCTTTGTTCCATCGCCATTGCGTCCATTGGGGAAAATCGCTTCCCCTTGCATCACCACCGTGTCCGAGCGATGAAGACGGCACGGCGGGCGGTCTAAAGAATCGTTGCCGGACGGGGCAGGAGAGGTTTGATGAAGATCGCAACGGTGAAATTCTCGATTATCCTGTTCGCTTTATCGCTGCTCCTGAAATGGCAAGCGTGGCGGCATCCCGCTTTCCGCGACCGGCTCAAGGAACGCAATTTCGTGGCGCAGTTCCTCGCGCGGGATGAGGAAACCGGGCGCTGGTTTGCATTTCGCGACGGTAAATTTTCTTCCGGCGCCGGAAGGCACGCCCATCCCGATATCAAGCTGCTGTTCAAGAATGCGGCGCTCGGCGCCAAACTTTTGACTCCGCCGATCAATTGGCTCAATCAGATCAACGCGCAAAAGGATTTCAAACTCGGCGTCGATGGGCCCGAGGACCTGACGAACTGGTTCGCGCAAACGCTGATGATGGCCCAGACCGTCGGCTGGAAATTCGGCACCAAGATGCCGGACGGCATGATCCGTTACTGCAACATGACCAATGGCGGCCCGGTCTTCATCTACGTCAAGGACGGCAAGATCGTCCGCATGACGCCGATCGAGTTCGACCAAACCGACGCGGGTCCCTGGACGATCGAGGCGCGCGGCTTGAAGTTCACGCCGCCGCGCAAGACGACCTTGTCGCCGCACGGCCAGAACGCCAAATCGATCATCTATTCGCCCGACCGGCTGCTCTATCCCATGAAGCGCGTCGATTTCGATCCGAACGGCGAGCGTAATCCGCAGAACCGCGGCAAGTCCGGCTATGTGCGTATCTCTTGGGCCGAGGCGCTCGATCTCGTCGCGAACCAAATCAAGCAACTGAAAAGCACTTATGGGCCGGGCGTGATGGCGGTATCGCACGGCTCGCATCACACCTGGGGCAATATCGGCTACTACCTGTCGGCGCTCTATCGCTTCCGCAACGCCGTCGGCCATACCCAGGTCCATCACAACCCCGATTCCTGGGAAGGCTGGTACTGGGGCGCGGCCCATCACTGGGGCTACACGTTGCGCGTCGGCCAAAGCGAGACCTACGGCACCGTCGAGGACTGCCTCCAGAGCTGCGACATGATCGTGTTCTGGGCTTCGGACCCGGAGAGCACCAGCGGTTCTTACGGCGCCCAGGAGGGCACGGTGCGCCGGCAGTGGCTCAAGAACCCGAAGCTCGGCATCAAGGTCGTCCACATCGATCCGTATTACAACGCGTCGGCGCAGTTCCTGCCGGGCAAGTGGTTCGCGCCGCGGCCGACGACATCGCCCGCGTTGGCCATGGCCATCGCCTATGTCTGGATCAAGGAAGGTCTCTACGACAAGGAATACGTCGCATCCCATACCATCGGCTTCGACAAGTGGAAGGCGTATCTGCTGGGCGAGGAGGATGGCATCCCCAAGACGCCCGAATGGCAGGAAGCCGAAACCGGCGTGCCGGCCAAGGACGTGCGTGCGCTGGCGCGCGAATGGGGCCGCAAGCGCGTCTATCTCGCGCCCGGCGGATGGGGCAACGGACACGGCGGCGCCTGCCGCAATCAGACCGGCATCCAATGGGCGCGCACCATGGTGTGCCTCATCGCGATGCAGGGCCTTGGCAAGCCCGGCGTCAATATGGGCAATCTGCAATGGGGTTGCCCGCTCGACTTCAACTTCTATTTCCCGGGTTACGCCGACGGCGGCATGTCCGGCGATCTCGAGAACACCTCGATGCCGGTCGAGCTTTATCAGCGCATGCCGCAGCTGCCGACGATGAACACGCCCTTCCAGAAAATTCCGCGCCTCTTCATGCCCGAGGCGATCATCGACGGGAAAGCGGAGGGCTATCCCTGGGTCGGAAAGTCGATCGAGCACCAGTTCGCCAAGTTCAGCTATCCGGCGCCCGGCCATGCGCCGGTCAGGATGCTCTACAAATACGGCGGCTCGATGATCGCGACCATGAACAACACCCATCGGCACATGCGGATGTACCAGTCGCCGAATCTCGAATTCGTCGTCAACCAATCGATCTGGTTCGAAGGCGAGGCGAAATTCGCCGACGTGATCCTGCCGGCATGCACCAATTTCGAGCGCCCCGATATCAGCGAGTGGGCCGGACTCGGCGGTTACGCCCATCACGGCCATCAGCAGCTCAATCACCGCGTCATCGTTTTCCAGGCGCCGGCGATCGCGCCGATGGGAGAATCGAAGTCCGACTACTGGATATTCAACGAACTCAGCAAGCGCCTCGGCCTCGCCAACTATTTCTCGGAGGGCGTCAACGAAATCGACTGGGTGAAACGGCAATTCGATGCGTCCGATTTGCCCGAGCGCATTTCGTGGAAAGAGTTCATCCGCAAGGGCTATTACGTCGTGCCGGCCGAGAAGGAAAAGCTGCGCGCGCCGGTTTCGTTCCGCTGGTTCTGGGAGAACCGCAAAAAGGACGTACCCGAGCCGCAACCGCTGCCATCCGATTATGCCGGCGAATACCTCAAGGGGTTGCAGACCCAGTCGGGCAAACTCGAGTTCGAGTGCAACAGCCTCAAGCGCTTCAAGGATCCGGAGCGGCCGCCGATCGTCAAATACGAGCCGTCATGGGAGGGGCCGCATTCGGGCGCGCTGTTCCGCAAATATCCGCTCCAGCTCCTGACGCCGCATTCGAAGTTCAGCTACCACACCCAGGGCGACGGCAAGGACAGCTTCCTCCTCAATATCGAGGATCACCGCGTCAATGTCGGCGGCTGGTACTATCTCGTGCTGCGCCTCAACGCGGAGGACGCCAAGCAACTCGGCATCAAGAAACACGACCTCGTCAAGGTCTACAACGACCGCGGCGCGGTGATCTGCGCCGCCTTGCCGACGCAACGGCTGCCGCGCGGGGTTTGCCACGGCTACGAATCATCGGCGATCTACGCTCCGATGGGCGAGCCGGGAAAATCGGTGGACCGCGGCGGCGTCCTCAACCTGTTGACGCCGCACAAGACCCAGACCAAGACCACCCATTCGACGGCGGGCGCCAACTCGCTCGTCCAGGTCGAGCGCTGGGACGGCAAGACCGAGTACATTTCCGAGGCCTTCGCCGGGAGCAAGGAACGCGGGCTTCCGTCGGAATTGAGGCTCGAAGACCGTGTGCCGGCGCAATAGCGGCGGGGGAATGCGCACATGAAGAAATGGAACATGATCATCGACGTCGCCGAGTGCACCAATTGCAACCTGTGCACCCTCGCGGCGATGGACGAATACGTCGGCAACGATTTTCCCGGTTATGCCGCGCCGATGCCGAAGCATGGGCACAAGTGGATCAATATCCTGCAGAAGGAACGGGGACAGATTCCGATGATGGACATCGCCTATGTTCCCACGATGTGCAACCACTGCGACGACGCGCCCTGCATCAAAGCGGCGAAGAACGGCGCCATTTCCAAGCGGGACGACGGCATCGTGCTGATCGATCCAGTGAAAGCCAAGGGGCAGAAACACCTGGTCGATTCCTGTCCCTACGGCCATATCTGGTGGAACGAGGAACTCCAAATCCCGCAGGCCTGGCCTTTCGACGCGCATCTTCTGGATCAGGGCTGGGACAAGACTCGCGGGGACCAGTCCTGCCCGACCGGCGCGATGAAGACCGTGAAGCTCGAGGACGAGGACATGGCGCTTCTGGCGCGCGAGCAAGGCCTCGATGCCATGAAGGCGGAACTCGGCGCCAAGCCGCGCGTCTATTACAAGAATCTGTGGCGATATTCGACCTGCTTCATCGGCGGGGCCGTCTCGGCGAAGCTCGATGGCGCGGTCGATTGCGTCGAGGGCGCCAGCGTGCGGCTCTTGAAGGACGGCAAGACGGTCGCCGAAACCACGACCGACAATTACGGCGATTTCAAATTCGACAAGCTCGCGGAAGGTTCGGGCCGCTATTCCGTCGAGATCGCGGCCAAGGGCCGGGCCAAGAAGGTGCTGACCGCGGAACTTGGCGCCAGCATCAATCTCGGCGAGATACAATTGTAGCAACGCTTGCCCGCTAATCTCGAGCCCGGTTTCCTGGAACCCCTCTCGGCGATGGCCGAGGTTCTGCTGCGCGCCACCACCGGCCTCCTGCTGATTCCGCACGGGCTCCGGGCGTTCTATGGGTTCTTTCCGAACAGCGGGTCGCGGCTCCTGAACAAGGCCGCGCTGGCCGCGTCGCTGGCTAGGTCAGGTTACCGGCCCGGCATGTTCTGGGCGACGGTCGTGTGGTTCGTGGAATTCGTCGCCGGGCCGATGCTGGTGTTGGGGTTGTGCACGCATTTCGCCGCGTTTCTGGTATTCGTGTTCATGCTGGGCTCGACGGTCGATCATGCGCGCGCCGACGGATATTTCTGGAACAAGCTGGGACTCGAATACCCTTTGCTGTGGTCGATCGCCGCTTTCTACTTTGTTTTCCACGGCGGCGGGCGGTATTCGATCGATTTCCTGATCGGCTGGTAAAATATTTATTGATTGCTCAGTTTGTCTTCCGCTTTCGCAAGGTTTTTCATGCGGCCGTCCCAGCGTTTCGCGAAAGCCGTTTCGATGCCGAAATGATCGAGCACCCGCGTCACGATATGATCGACGATGTCGTTGATGGATTCGGGATGGTTGTAGAAGGCGGGCATCGGCGGAATGATCGACACCCCGATCCGCGCCAGCTTCAGCATGTTTTCGAGGTGCACTTCCGATAACGGCGATTCGCGCGCGACCAAAACGAGGCGCCGCCGCTCCTTGAGAATGACGTCGGCGGCGCGATGCACCAGGTGTTCGCCGTAACCATGGGCGATACAGGCAAGCGTGCGCATCGAGCAGGGGATCACCACCATCCCTTCGGTGATGAATGAACCCGACGAAATCTCCGCCGCCATGTTGGCCGGATTGTGATTGACGGTGGCGAGCGCGCACACCTGTTTGACGGTATAGGGCGTCTCATGTTCGATGGTTCGTTGCGCCCACTTGCTGACGATGAGATGAGATTCCACTTCGCTGTCCTTGAGCGCCTCGAGCAGCCGCACGCCGAGGATTGCACCGGTTGCGCCGGTCAGGGCAACGATCAGGCGTCGCATCTTTCTCTCTCCACGTTGGCCGAGGCGCCCGGGCGCTTCCGCGTCGCCGGGTTCATCGGTTCGTCACTTCGAAAATTCCGTCTATACCTCGAGCGTTTCCTTATGGCCGAAGCCCTTGGTGTTGTCGATCATGACCAGACGCGCCGGTTCCAGGCGATAGACCGATATCCGTGCATAGGCTTGGCGCAGCTCTGCCGGCCCCGCCGTCAGTTGCCGCAGGAAGGGGTAACGCGCCTCGAGCAACGCCAGGAGTCGCATCCGATGGTCCTCCGCCACGATCCGGCGCGCCGTGCCGGCGATCTGCACGCCGCGAATGGCGGCAAAATCAGAGTAATCCGGCGCAATGGTCGCCGCAACGCGGGAATCGGCCTCGATTTCGCGGGAATGCCTGGTATCGGGCTCGGAAACCCAAACCAGCGCCAAGCCGTCGCAAGCATAAAACAGGTTGGCGGCGTGCGGTCCGTTGGGGCCGGACGTGGCGAGCGACATCACATGGTGAGCCGCGAGGAACGAGCCGATACGGTCGGCGAGATCGGCACTCATGGCGAAAGCGTCCATCCTGTTCGACGGATGAGAAGTCGGCATTGTATTGGAATTTGATCGCGCGCGGCGGAATAATCACCCCGCGAAAATCTCCTTGAGGCGCTTCACCATCTTCGCGTGGCGCGGCGCGTCGGCGACGCTGACCGCCTTGCCGACGCCGAGATAGCGCTCGGCCACTTCCGGGTTCTTGAGCAGGGCCTTGCCGGTGCCGGAAAGCGCCACGCGGCCGTTCTCGATCACATAGGCGCGGTCGGAAATCGCCAGCGAGAGCTTGGCGTTCTGCTCGGAGAGCAGGATGGCGCGGCCTTCGGAGCGCAACGCGGCGATCATCCGGAAAATCTCCGACACCAGCACCGGCGCCAGGCCCAGCGAAGGTTCGTCCAGAACCATGATGCGGGGGGAAGCCATCAGGCCGCGCGCGATCACCAGCATCTGCTGTTGCCCGCCCGAGAGATTGGCCACATGCTCGCGCCGGCGCTCGAGCAGCACGGGAAAGCTTTCGCACACGGTCTCGATGCGCTTCCTCATCTCCGTCTCGGACAGGCCCTTGCGCTGGGCATAGGCGCCGAGGCGGAGGTTTTCCTCCACCGTCAGCCCGCCGAAAACCTGGCGGCCCTCGGGCACGTGCGATATCCCCCGGAGCACGCGGGCGCGCGGGCTCAGCCCGTCGATGCGCTGGTTTTCCAGGGTTATCTGGCCGGCGCGGATGGCGATCAGGCCGGAGATGGTCTTGACCAAGGTGGATTTGCCCGCGCCGTTGGCGCCGACCAGCGAAACGATCTCGCCCGCGCCCACCGTGATGTCGACGTCGTGGACGACATTGGCGGAATCATAGCCGGTGGAAACGCCCTTCAATTCGAGCATCACGTTTCCTCCCCGACATAGGCGGCGATGACGCGCTTGTCCTTCTGCATCTCGCGCGGCGTTCCGGCCGCCACGCTCTTGCCGGCGTCCAGCACGATTACCCGGTCCGCCACGCCCATGACCAGCGACATGTTGTGCTCGACCACGATCACGGTGATGCCGCTGTCGCGCACCGCGCGCAACAGCTCGGCCAGATCCGCGGTCTCGGCGTCGTTGAGGCCGGCGGCGGGCTCGTCCAATAATAGAAGCCGCGGTCCGGCCATCAGCGCGCGCACCACTTCCAGCAGCTTCTGCCCGCCCATGGGCAGGTCGGTCGCCGCCATGTTGCGGAATGGCTCCAATCCCACCAGTTCCAACAGCGCATCGGCCTTGGCCGCAAGGGCGTGTTCCTCGGCCCTAGCGCCCGGCAGCCACAGCATCTGCCGCCGGACCGCGCTTTTCGCATGCATGTGCGCGCCCGCGAGCGCGTTTTCGAGCGCGCTCATGCCGGGGAAAATCCGCGCGGTCTGGAAGGTGCGGATCAGGCCCCGCGCCGCGATCTCGCCCGGGCCAAGGCCCAGGATGGACTCGCCGTAGAATTTCACCTCGCCCGCATCGGCCGGGTAGAGGCTGGTCACCAGATTGAACAGCGTGGTCTTGCCCGCGCCATTGGGACCGATCACGGCGGTGAGGCTGCCCTGGGGCACGCTGAGGCTCACGTCGGAAATCGCCTTCACGCCGCCGAAGCTTTTCCAGAGATTCTTTATCTCCAGCGCCAACTCGGTCATGGCTTGACCCCTACCGGCGGTTTGCGGCGGAAGATCGCCGTCACCGGCGCGGCCAAGGCGCCGAACATGCCGTCGCGCAGCCAGAGGAAGCAGAT
>Ga0187863_10001650_pt1 | contig 17597 bp, 16 predicted proteins | sample June2016WEW_11_1_FD_132975 | JGI IMG/M metagenome (GOLD analysis project Ga0187863, IMG submission 132975) | Peatland microbial communities from SPRUCE experiment site at the Marcell Experimental Forest, Minnesota, USA - June2016WEW_11_10 | ecosystem: Environmental > Terrestrial > Soil >... | reverse complement strand
GGTAATTGCCAATCTTGAGTACGGCACGCTGGAAATGGCTGACGGTATGAGCATCCTGCACCAGCTCCGCAGTCTTGCCGAAGTAGGTGTGCGTCCCGGTGGCGTAAACCATTGCGTCGGTTTCACCGCGCTTGATAATCGAGCCTGAAAATACTGCCTCGCCAGGTTTGCGCGTCGCGGGCAACGATTCTCCGGTCAGGGCGGACTGGTCGACCTGCACCGGGTCGCCGGCCAGCAAACGCGCGTCGGCGGGCACGATGTCCCCCAATCGCAGGCGAATGACATCGCCCGGCACCAGTTCCGCTACCTTGGGAGTCGCCCATTTTCCATCACGCAGGGCGCGAGCTTCAGTCGCCAGCTTCGCGCGCAATGCGGCAATTTCGTTGCCCGCCTGATGTTCCTCCCAAAATGCAACCACCGCGTTGGAAAAAAGCAGAAATAGAATGATGAAGAAATCCAGCCAGTGCCTAACCACCCCCGACAGAATCACTGCCCCTTCAATCATCCATGGGATGGGCCCCCAGAAGTAGCTCAGGAACTTCAGGAATAGATTGTCTTTCTTCTCCTTGATCTCATTCGGACCATATTCCGCCAGCCGCTTCTGCGCCTCGGCTTGCGTCAGTCCTTTCGCTGACGATCCCAATCTTTTTTCGACTTCCGGCAGGGGCAGGGATTTCAGATCGTCCTTGGAATCGGACTTGGACACCGGTTTCGTTGCACTTGATTCCACGATGAATACTCTCCTGTCCTTGTTACCTCGCGAGTCTCGCTCAAAAGCGAGTCTGGGAAAATCGTTTGAATGCGTGTTGCGAACAAATACCAGATATGCCTGATGCGAGGTCTTAAATTCGGCAAATTACAGTATCTTGCGGGGGTGATGCGGAAGCTGAGCAGTTTTGCTCAGGCACGAGTGGAGGCGAGGTCAGCGTCGGGCCAATTTTATGCGCGGTCGAAATTTAGCCTTGGCCTAGAAGTCGCCTCTCAAAGAGCGATGCTAAAGCATCGATGTATCGCAGGATCATTTTCTCGTCTTCTCATTTCTCTTCTTGCACCGTGGGATTAATCCATGGTCCGTCATTGGCGATGAGATGGCCAGACTCGCCGGGCCCCCACGTCCCCGGTTCATACGGATGCACTGGCGTAACGTTGCCCAGGATCGGATCGACCGCACGCCATTGCGCCTCGACCACGTCTTGCCGGGTAAAGAGCTCAGTCAGTCCCCGCATAGCGTCGCCCAGCGGCCGTTCGTACGGCGGCGTGTCGTCGGCGGCCTGCTCGGTGAGTATGAGTTCCACGTCGCTGCCTGTCATCTGCTCGCCCGGTGTCTTCACTCGCACACCCATTCCGATGGCGATGTCTGGACTGATACGCATGCGCAGATGTGCGGATGTACCGCGCACGGTTTCGCCAAAGGTCTCCATCGGCGGGCGCTTGAATTCAACGAATACTTCGGTCGCGGTGCCGCATAAGTTACAAGTTGACCGCTAGGTTCCGAGCCGCTGTTTTAGTTCGGCGGTGCCATGCTCATCCTTTAATAACGAATCTCGCTATTAAAGGACAGAGGATTATCCTTTAATAAGCAACTGGGCGATGTAGCCTAGACTTCGAAAGATGAGATCGTTGATTCGCCTTATGTTCGCTAGCGCCGTGTACGACAGGTGTACGATGAACCCGGCTGTGTGGCACTTTTGGCATTTTGAGCCCTAATAAAATCAGCAACTTGCACATTCTAAAAGCTGTGGAAAAGAACGACTCCCGTCGCCACCAAGAACTTGTTTATTATCAATAGCTTACATACACATTTTAAGTTCGTACAATAGCATTGCCGCGAATACTATTTCTCCGCCGGAAGTTTCTTTCTCGCCGATTACAAACCAATCGAACAATGTTCTTGGACGGTCAGCAAACAGGAACTTACATAGGGCCTTTGTTCGACCGGCGGGGCGAGCAGGAGTAACTGGTGATGCATCCGGTCGTCCTCGTCAGGGATTAGGGTGTTGTCACGCCAAATGAATTGCCTGAGGCGCAGGGCGGAGTCTGCCAGCCATCCTTACCAGGTCGGCTAGGGAATTCGCCTTCATCTTTTGCATGACCTGCCCGCGGTGTGCTTTTACGGTGAATTCGCTGATCCCCAGCTCTCCGCCGACCTGCTTGTTCAACAAGCCCGAAACCACCAGTGCCATGACTTCCCGTTCACGAGGAGTCAAGGACGCATAGCAGCTTCGAAGATCACGCAACTGCATTTCGCGATCAAGCGACACACGGCCGCGTTCTAGGCTTAGGCGGATTGCAGCCAGCAAAACGTCATGGTTGAACGGTTTCACGAGAAAATCAACGGCCCCGGCCTTGATGGCTTGGACGGTTGTCGGGACATCTCCATTCTTGGAAACGACGATAATCGGTGTCTCAGCGCGTTCTCGAGCGATCTGCTTTTGCGCTTCGAGGCCGTTGCTATGCGATGGAGAGAGAGCAAGGATCAGGCAGCTTGGAACACTCGCCCGCGGACGGTCGAGAAACTCAAGCGGGGATGCAAATGTCTCCAGCTGCCACCCTTCGCAGCGGGCTAGCACTTCCAGGGACGCCCGCAGCGAAATGTCGTCGTCGATAACGAAAATGATTGGCGCGATATGCGATGCTGGGCAGACCCCTAGGTCTCGACCGATTGTGTGCGTTGCAGTTCTGATGCTTGCAACAGGAAATCCGGTTACGGCTGAGCTCATAACTCAACTCCTATCTTGCATTCGTTCGCGAGTACCCCAAAGAATTGTGGCAACCGATAACAGTGCAACGTCCAAGGACCGTTCGTTTGGCAGTCTTGAAGCGTGGAGTGAGTGTGCAGCAACCGGCACTTCGTCTACAACGGTAGATGGTCGAAGTTCTCCATCAACCAAGGTCTAGTCAGAAAGCACCCCTTTTGGATGGTCAGAAGATGTCATTAGTTTCTACACATGCAGGTGTCTTCTCCCATAAAGACGCGCATCCACAGAAAAGGCACCTGGCCCCAGCATGGCAGAAGTTACGCCGATGGTTGCTAACAAGATCGAAATCCACGGATCGCCGAGGTGCGTCACTGCAATCCACAATTCGGCGACGGCAATCAACGTCCCCGCCACTGGCGTCCAGAGGCCGACGAGAAAAAGGATGCCAGCACATGCACCCACGAGATGCGGCATCATGGATGCGGAAAAAGACGAGTCTGTGAGCTGGATAACGCAGAAGCGAACCAGCATGATTGCGGCTACAACGCGCTGCAGCAGAAGGCCCGCACCGGGCCAACCGTTGGCAAATGTCGAATACAGTCTTTGCAAGATCCCTCCCTCAAGATCGTAAAAGGAATGGGGAGGAGATCGAAAGACCTGAAGGTCGGAGAGTTCTTCCTACTTTTGGCTAGAATTCAGCTCGATGATGCCGCGCTTCAGCCCAATGGTGACGGCGTGGGCTCGATCGTTGGCACCAAGCTTAGACAATATATTTGTAATGCGGCTTTTCACAGTCGCTTCGCTAATCGAGAGCTCATCGGCAATCTGTTTATTTGCATTGCCGGCTGCGATCAACCTCAAAACTTCGATTTCGCGTTCCGTCAGGGCATCGTCGGTAGCATGATCAGCCAGCTCGGCCGCGATATCGGGAGGGATACGCTTCTTTCCTGCATGCACAGCGCGGATCGTCTCCAGGAGTTCGTCGAGCACGTGACCCTTAAGGATGTAGCCCCTTGCGCCAGCTTTGAGGGCGCTCACGACCTGGACATCGCCGGTGTAGGTCGTCAAAACGATGATTCTCGCGTTCGGAAATTCAGTGCAAATGGCGTTGATGGCATGAATCCCGTCCAACTCCGGCATTTGCAGGTCCATTAAAGTTACGTCCGGCTGGTAAGATCGAAATGCCTCGATGGCTTCTTTCCCATTCGATGCTTCCGCGACCAGCTTCAAGTCGGGTTCAGGATTAATTAAGGCTGCGAGCCCCTTGCGTAGGACAGGGTGGTCGTCCACTGTAAGGATTCGGATTAGGTTATGAGCGGTGTGCACGACTCGTCACCTTTCGAAGCAATTTCGCCCGATACCTCTCACGGGTGCTTTCGTAGGCAAGCGCAGCCGGAATCGCCAACTCAACTTCGGTGCCCTTGCCCATTTCACTCCAAAATTCCACACTGGCTCCGATTCGCTCGGCACGTTCACGGATGCCCCGCAGCCCCCAATGTCCGGCTCGTCCACCCTCTTCTAACACATCTGGATCAATGCCTCTGCCATCGTCGCGAATTCGCAAGCGAAGCACGTGATCCCCATATCGGATCTCGGCCTCGATGCGAGGAGCGTGCGCATGCCTATAGGCATTTCTCAGAATTTCGAGTGCGATTCGGCAGATCTCGTTGCCGGTCGCCGGAGACAGCATTTGCTGCTCGCCTTCTTCGACTAAATCGAAAACCGGCGCCGCCGGGCCTGCCGCAGTGCCTGCCAATTCCCGACTCGCCGACATGAGCAAATCCGCAAGGTTGCCCGTTGCCATCGGCTCCAAACGTAAACCTTGAATCGTGTCCCGGCTTTCGGCCAGCGCCTTTTTTGTCTCACCGATCGCCTCGTCCAGGGATCGCATTGCGTCATCCGGCCTTCGGGGCAAAAGGTTGCGGGCCCCCTGAAACTGAAACATAAGTCCGTGCAAGCTCTGCAGCAGCGTATCGTGCAGCTCGCGCGCGATGCGCGTGCGCTCATTGACGCGTGCTTCAAGACCGATCGCGAACTGGCGCTGCAGTTGCTGAACTCGGAACTGATAGATGGCCCAGAGCAGCACCAGAAACGCGACCGCACACGCTATACGAAACCATGCTGTCTGGTATAGCGCGGGAAGGACCCAGAAATCAATCGAGGCGCCGTCTGGGCTCCATATTCCGTCGCTGTTACTGCACATGACTCGGAACCGGTACTTGCCTGGGCTCAGATTGGCGAAGGCAGCTTCCCGGTTGCTGGTGGCCTCACTCCATCCGCTATCAAGGCCTTCGAGCCAATAGCGGTAACGGACTCGCTCAGGATTCGCGAGACTCAACCCCAGATAATGAAATGCGATTCTCTGCGCTCCTGCGGGAACCCGGATCGGCTGCCCCAAATTGACTTCGCTGCCGTCAACCGTGATGGCTTCGACATGTAACAATGCCGAAAGGAAGTTGACGGCGCTGCGATCGGGATTCACAACCGAGAGGCCATGATTTGTAGAAAACCACACATTTCCCTGGGAATCTCTTACCACCGACTGAAAGCGCTTCACACCTTCGGTCCCGCCCAAGCCCTCGTTCCACCCATAGACGCGAAAATCGGAATCGGCGAGTGCCTGCCCGCTCGTCAAACTGTTTCGCTTCGCTCGCAGCAGCACAGTACCGCTCGCGATCCACAGCCATCCGTTTCTGTCTTCCGCGATTCCAAAGATCGGTTCGCTCAGCCACTCCTGCGTGCCTTGAGGTATTTGGATGTGTCCATCACGAAGAAACGCCAGGCCTCCGGTAGTGCCGATCCATAGAGCGCCCGCAGAATCCGGCAAAAGACAATTCACATCGTCGGATTTCAACCCATCAGAGATCCCATAGCTTCGCCATCCCTTTTTCGAGAACTCGCTGAGACCTTTGGGCGTGGCAAACCACATCTTTCCATCGGTCCCTTCCGCAATTGCGGATACGGTATTCGAGGCGAGACCGTCGGCCGTTGTGTAGTTCGTGAAGTGTCCGTCTTTCAGTTCACTCACACCACCACTCAGCGTACCGGACCATACGCTGCCATCCTTGCGCTCATAAACAGCGTAGACGCTGTTTTGCACCAAACCGTCCTGCTGTGTGTAGGTCTTGGCGTGAAGCGAGTTGCCAGAGTACCGAAGATAGGTAAGTCCACCGCGTTGTCGTCCTACCCAGATATCATCCACGTCAGTCCCCGCGTCAATGCCCGCAATCGAGTAGACGATATCGTTGGCAATCCCTTCGGCGGTGACCGCCCCGCTTTCCTCCCCCTTCACCCATCGCAAACCGCCCTGAATGGGCGCAACCCAAGCGCGGCCGCGCAAGTCAACGTGTAAAGGCCCCGTGCTTTGCGATTTCAAGTTGGGCAGCGAGTACGTAACAAAGGCGCTGTCGCGCACTCGCTCGAGGCCGCGTGTGCCGCCGAACCATATATTCCCCTCCCGATCTTCGAAGAGAGCGGTCACCGGCCCACTGGGTTCGTAAGTACTCACTAAAGAAAGTCCATTCGTGTTGTATCGAAACAGCCCGCGGCTCGTGCCAATCCAAATGTTCGAGTCCCGGTCGCGAAGAATGCTGAGTACGTCGAGCCGCAAAAGAGAGGACGGTACCCCCGCCGGACTAAGTTCTTTTCCATTCCAGTGCAGCACACCATTCGCGGTTCCGATCCACAGTTCCGAGTTCTGAAGCGGCAGGAAACAATTTATTTTTGTATCGGGCCGGCTGCTCGAAACACTCGAAATGTGGCCCTGGTCGAGATAGAAAAGCCCTCGATCCTCTGTGGCGAGCCAAATCTTTCCATCATCGGTCTGCGCCGTTGAGACCACCAGCGACGTGGGCGACGCCAGACGATCATGCCAGCTGAAGGGTGTCGCGTGCTCGTCCGGGGCATCGCTATTCGCGACTCTCGCGGCATCTGCGAGAAGAGCTGCGGACGACAAGCTTCGAAAGCGGTTCTCACTGTATGTCAGAGTTCCCGCCGCGGAGGATGAGAGCAAGACAGCCCCCGACGTCCCGCGCACCATTGACGTTGTGCCGCCCGCAGCCCAGCCACGGATAGGCTCGAAGATTCCATTGTGGTAACGAAAGACTTGGGTGTTTTGCAGCAAGATCCAGAGGTTATCGCTTGCATCAACCACGAGCGCTCGCACAGCACTGATCAGCATCGGGTCAGGGTAGGCCCGCTCGAACTGGCGAAAATTCAAACCGTCGAAACGGACCAGGCCTCTATCTGTCCCAATCCAGAGATAGCCATCGGAAGTCTGAGCAATGGCAGTTATAGACTCGCCCGGGAAACCTCTTTCTGGTCCCCACGAGTCGTGGAGATATTGCGATACGACCCGGGTAGGGTCGAGCGCAGACCCTGGAACAGCTGAGCAGAGAGCAAGGCCGAGAATGGCATACCGAAAAAGCAAGTGCCTTCCAAAAGCTTCGTCAAGGAAGGTACTCAAATTTTTCAACCACAACCTCGCTTGGCTTCTGCATCGGATTTTTATCGCTCGCAACGACATAAAAGATCAGCCGAGGTACGGCCTTGCCCGGCGTCGGTATCTCAGAGGTGAACTGATGTTCCGAAACGAGTTGCACTCCAGCGTCCTCAGGTCTTCCGCGGAGGGTCCTGAAAGTTGCATGTTCAGATTCCCAGCGCAGAACAAACGTCAATCTGCCCGGCGGCGTCGCGAAAGCGAACAGGTTCCCGGGAATATAGAGCGGTTGAACTGCATATTGTGCATTATTTTTATGCGCAGGGTCGCCCCGCCCGCCAACCTCTACGTCCATTTCGCGAAAGTGCTGTTCGCTGTTCGAATCGTCGAAGGTAAACATACCGAAGACCGCGGCCGGCTCTAATTGAGAAGTATCACGCACAGTTACTGAATAGGTACCGTACCCGAGACTGCGATTTAAGAATATTTCCGCACACGACCACTTGTCCGATTTCTTTGTGATCTGCAGGTGCAGCGCGCCGCTGGCATCCACCTTCGCGTTTTCGGCGTCGTATAGGTTACTCATGCCTCCCTTGTCACTCTCAATCATGCGGACGTCCCAATCATAGCCGCTGAATTTAAGCGATCCGGTGGGGGCGAGTTGCGGTGTCCCGCTACCCTTCACTATGGTCGCGAGAGCAACGGAACCGCCTTGGGCTGGAGTTACGTCTAGTGTGGGTAGCGCTTGATAATCCGGCTCTACCAATAAGGCAGCGTACTCAAATCCCAAATGGGTTTCCGTGCTCCACGTTGAATCCGCTTTGATGGGAATGAACGGATGCTCAGGCCAGGGCTGTACCCACCATTGCCCGGCATGCGCATAAATAACAATTTGCTGCCCGGGACGAGCGTTTCTGACGCGTCCGGCGATCGTATCGACCCTCTCTCGGCCGCCCTGTGCTGCGGGTGGGATCTTCGTAAACTCAATCGTCGGGTTGGCGCTGGATTCCCGAGACTGGCAACCCTGGAGAGCGAGAGCACAAGCCAAAATCAGAGCAGGTATCAGCGTCGCGAACTCGACTGTGAGGTTTTGATCGGTCAGTACAATTCGTTCAAGACGGCGTCCCACGAAAGATCCTCCGCCGAAAGTATTCTTGAGGGCACGGGTCGCTCCGGAGGCCGCTGACCGAATCCCCGGGGTCGGTCCTTTGTCATGGTTAGGATGCACCAGTCCATGCGCAATGTCCAACCCCTACCCTGGTATTGGTCGAGACCTTCGTCGAATCGACTCGCCTGTGCGCTCATGGCTTAATCGCACGAGTCCCTCAAAGGAACGGGACATCCAGCGACGCTCCGAAGGAGAATGGATCGAGTCGTAAGACAGGTGCACTCCGTCGGCGCGCTAGCTGAGGACAAGCCGATCGAGGTCGATGGAGATAATTAACGGTTCGGGAGCGGGTCGTCCGTCCGGTTGTCGTCGGAAGACGCGCCTTTTTGTCGGGAAGACGATGCCAGAAAACTCTTTGTGATCGTAGACGTAGTGTGCGGCTCCGGCGGTGCCATCGATTTCGACGTTGTAGTCGAGTCTCCTCAACAATCCTTGCCGGTCGAGATAGAGTGTCTGCTCTGTGCTGTGGGTTGCGATATCGGCGGGGAAGCAGACTTTCAGGCGACGCCACGTTTCGCCTGCCTCTTGCCACGGCTCGACTTCTTCTGACTCAACTCCGGGTCGGGCAAGGAGAAAGGGAATACTCAGATAGGTCCACATCGCGTATCCGGCGAAATAGGCGACCTGCAAATCGCTCCAGCGGGCAGCGTGTCCATCGAAAGAGGAGCGGGGTTGAAGGAGTTCTTCAAGGACCCCGCCGTTCGCGTTTTCGAGCGCGACCCGGTGCGGCTCGAAGCGCGACCTTCGATCCGGAGAACCGAACGGCCAGTGCGACGCCTTCTCGTCGCGGAGGTCAACCGTCACGGTCACGTCCGCCAGGACTCCCGCCTTGCCCTTGGCGGCCCAGAGTTCGCCGCCATCGATCAGGTGAGCTGAAAGCGTGCTGAAGCGGTTCCAGCGTTCAAGGCCACCGTGGGCATCGATTGCCTGCTGCGCGAGTTTGTTCATTGTCATTGTCCTTGGTTGCGCTGAGTTTCGGTTCAGCTGATTGCTTGCATTCTCGGTCGAACCTGTTCCGTGTCAGGTGTTCCGTGTTCGTGGGAAAACGTCTCGATGATCGCGTCGGCGATCGCGTCGGCATACTCGTCGAGGACGAAGTGTCCGCCGTCGAAATAACGCAGTTCGGCCGCCGGCACGGCCTGCTTGATGATTTCTGGAGCCGCTGACGAAAAGACAGGGTCATTTCGTCCCCACACGATGAGCGACTTCGGCTGTCGGTCTTTAAGATAGGCGTTCCATTCCGGGTAATGCGGGATGTTTGCTGTGACGTTCATAAACAACCTTGACATGAAGGCCCGAGTGGCCGGGATCGAGAACGCATAACCATCAATCGCCCAGTAGTCCGGGTTCAGGGCCTCGGGCCTATGCGCTCCCCTCTTGTGGAGAAACATGGAACGGTCTACCGTGGCAAATTGCTCGGTCTCGGCCAAAGTCTCTGGGGTTTCAGGACCGCCGAGCCGCTCGTAGACTTTCAGGCGCTCGGGGTTCCAACCCTCTATTGAGATGGTGAAGTTCTGAAAAACCAGGCCGGCGATCCGCTCCGGATGGGCCGTCGCGATACGCATCCCGATCGGACCACCAATGTCGTGCATGTATAAGATGACTGGCCCGGGCGTGCACTGGGCGATGAACGCCTCGATGGCCGTCGTCATATCGTCGAAGGTCGGTCGCAGCACGGTTGGAGCCGGCACCTCGCTGTAACCCATGCCGGGGTAATCCGGCGCGATGACATGAAACCGATCCGCTAGAGGCGGAATCAGGTCGTGGAAGGAGTACGAGGACGAGGGAAAACCGTGCAGCAGGACGATGGTCGGCTTCGACGGATCCCCGGCCTCACGGTAAAACATCTTAACGCCAGCAACGTCAGTGGTCCTGAAGTTCATAAAGTTCTTTCTCCTCATTCGGCAATGGGGGATTGCCGATGCTGTCACAGCTTTCATCGCTCGCTTCACCCGGCTAATTTTGCGACTACCCATTCATTTCCTGCGCGGGAGATGCGCAGCTCCGATAATTTGCCGTTATGCTCCTAATGTTGCTTGAAGTGGTGCGGCATGAGCCCGGGTCGATGATCCCAATCTGGCAGCAAGCCGACCATCGATCCAGTCTCGGATGTCGTGCATGACAACGCGCTTGTCGAGGTCGTTGAGAAGATCGTGAAGCCCTCCTTCGTAAAGCTTTAATGTTTTGTCGACGGAGCCGGCCATGTCATAAAAGTGCTGGCTGCCGCTGGGCTTCGTGTTCTGGTCGGCAGTGCCGTGAAGAATCAGCAGGGGCAGCGTAATCTGGGGAAACTCTTCCTTGAGCCGCTCGTCGGCACGAACCATTGCGGCCATCGTTCGTGTGGGCTGAGTTTCGTGAGCGATCAGCGGGTCCGCGTTCATGGCTTCCACGACTTTCGGGTCGCGCGAGAACCGCTCATTCGGAAGGTGCAAGATGTGAGCATGCGGCGCCAGGCAACCCAGTCCCTTGAAAACCGCAAGGGCGAAATCGGGCGCGGGCAACTCATGAGCGAAACTCTCGCAGATCATTCCAGCCACTTCGCCCTGATGATCAAGCGTGTAGAGGCAAGAGACGACCCCTCCTGCGCTGTGACCGAGAAGAAAAAAGAGCAAGCCTGATTCTCGCGATCTCGCCACCTTAACCACGGCATCAACGTCGCTGACGTAATCCTCAAAGTCGTCAACGTAGAAGCGCTCGCCATCAGAATTTCCGCGGCCGCGCAGATCCACGGCGTACACGGCTAAGCCTGCTGCAACAAATTGTTCGGCCACCCACGTGTAATAGCCACTATGAGCGTTAAAACCCGGAACAATGATCACAACGGCGGGCGGCTCTTCTTTGGGGCGCAGCGACCGAAAGAAAATGCTTAGACCGCCTGACCCTTCAATTCTTTCTCCGCTATTTCTGAAGTCTGACATTGAGATTCTCCTTTTTGTAAGTTCGCAGGTTTTTCAATTTCCTGAGGCTCTTTCGCTGGTTCAATAAGGTGCAAACTGCGAGTCTGACGCAAGGAAGGCGGCTGCCTGCCTCGTGAAGGACTTGTGAAACTGGAATAAGGAACCATGACCGGAGTCGGGATAAGTAAGCAGCACTGCGTTCGGCAAGTGCTCGCTCAGCAGATAGGAATTTCTGACCGGGATTAAGATATCGAACACTCCGCTCACCACGAGGCACGCCTGGCTAAGTTTGCGAAGTTTAGCGAAGTGCTCGCCGGTGAAGCTCTCCCACGCGCGAAAAGCGGCGATCTGGGCCTTTGCAACCTCGCGGCCCGATGCGGGGTCGCGATCCTGGTTACGTTGTGTGAGTCTTGCTGTGAAAGCCTGGCCCGCCGACTCACTCGACGCGCTCGGTGCGAAGAAAAGCTTCACCAGCCTTTGCGATGCTGTGAGATTGGAAGCGAAGATTGTTTTCACCGCCGGCTTTTCCATGCGCATGATTTCTTCACCACCCTCGGGAGCGGTGCCGACCAACAGCATTTTCCGTACAAGTGACGGTCGCGCGAGAGCGATTTCTTGCGCGACCATCCCACCAAGGGAGAACCCAAGCAAATCCACGCGTTCGACGCCGAGCGCATCCATGAACGCCAGCGCATGCGCTGCCATTCCCTCAACCGTCTCGGGGACCTTGCCAGTTGAGCGCCCGACGCCTGCGTTATCGAACAGAATTACTTCTCGCCCGGACGCAAGGACATCGGTGACCGCCGGATCCCAATTGTCAAGATTCCCCGTGAAGTGCTGGAGACAGACGAGAGGATGCGCGAAACCGCCGCCGAAGCGGCGGTACGCGCACGTTTCGTTCTTCACTTGCAGAAACTGCGTTGGCGCAGTGATGTTACTCGGAACGATCGTTAAGGTTGACATATCGATCTACCCTCCTTCGAAAGGGCGAGATGCACCTTACTTGGCTGATGCGTGGCCTTCATGGGTTTGGTCATCTTCACTTCTCGCGTGCAGTTATTTCTGCTGGGGAGCGGGAACCGTGAACTCCACCACTTTGCTGCAACCGGCGATCGGCCTGTGAATTGTGTCGGCCAATTCGAGGCGTACTTTGTGCGGGCCCGGCGGAAGACCCACGAAGACCACCGTCTCTCCGCTTGTATCGACCGTGGGCCAGGATTGGTCGTCCAGGAAATAGTGCAGGTGGCCAACGCGTGGTGACACTTCCAACGCAGCCTTGCCGAACACCGGAAGAATGCGCAGGTTTTCCGTTCGATACTGAATGAAGACGCGGCCCAGGGCCAGCTGTTCGGGGATCGGGGGATCGACAATCAGTTGTGCGGGAGCCTCATTCTGGATTGCCACGAGCGGCGTCGCCCCTTTGACGTCCTTGGCAGTCTGTGCCGAGAGCGAGAGCGCACTCAGCGCAAACGCAATGCCGATCACGGCGGCCCTGCCTTTGGCGCTTACCGTGATGTTCATGGCCTTCGATGTATTGAGCATTGAAACCCTCCATGCTAAGAAGTTGTTCGCTTATATGCATCGCTTGCGAGGATGCAAATGCCGAACGACACAATATTCTCGCGAGCGCGGCAGTCGCGCTATTAGACGAAGGTCGTGACCGCTACCTAGGTAGTGGTTCTCATTTGCGGGGCATCCTGAAGCAACTACCACTACCAAGGTGGAATTGCGCTACGCAGTAAAATTCTGCATTCTTTGTTCCTGTAGAGCAGCACACGGACAGTCTTGAAACAGAGCAACTATGAAACGAATCATTTTTTCGCTGGTTGCAATTGCAGCACTGGCCGCAGCGGTTGCCTCATTCAACCCGGCATCTGGACATGCAGCTGAAGAAGCTTCTCCGATCTATGGAGTCACGATCCCGCCGGGATACCGCGATTGGCAATTGATCGCCGTGAAGCAACTCCAGTTCGCCGGCAAGGGCGAGCAATTGCGCGCTCAAGTCGGAAACGATATAGCGATCAAGGCTTTCAAGGAAGGGACGCGTCCGTTCCCCGATGGCGCCATCATCGCGGCTATGCATTGGACTCGCGTCCCATCGGCAGACAACGACAAGGTCCTTGACCCCGCATTCCCCGGCACTCACTCGTTCGTGATCGGGTCCCCGGTGAATGTTCAGTTCATGGTCAAGGACTCAAAAAAATACGCCGCGACGGGCGGCTGGGGATTCGCTGACTTTACCAACGGAAAGCCGGGCGACAAGGCGCTGCACGAGACCTGCTTCCCCTGCCACGCGCCTGCGAAAGACCGCGACTTTGTCTTCACGAATTACGCGCCCGCGCCGTAACGCTGAGAGCTGCAGCATAAATTTCGGACAGTTGCCCGCTCACCCACGAGAATGTCGATAAGGGAGGAACCCGATGAAGAGGATTGCTTTTTTGTGTGTCGCAGTTGTAATGGTTGCCGGTGCCGTCGCCCTCACGACTTCGGCATCCGGCCATTCCGATGAAGAGGCTGCCCCGGTCTACGGAGTGAGAGTTCCTCACGGATACCGGGATTGGAGGTTGGTCTCCGTAGCCCGCGTCGGAGATCCGCTCAACGACCTACGCGCCAAACTGGGCAATGACATCGCGATCAAAGCCTACCGGGAAGGAAAGCTCCCGTTCCCTGACGGCGCAATTATTGCCCGGCTCGCCTGGCAACAAGTTACATCAGAGACAATTAAAAATGCCTTTCGCGTTCGCGGAGGAACAGAGACCCACCTGTCTCCGGAGCAAGTCGAGAAACTGGCCGACGGATCTTTCGTGTCCGGTTCCCCAACCAACGTTCAGTTTATGGTCAAGGACTCAAAGAAATACGCTTCGACCGGCGGCTGGGGCTTCGCCCAATTCAATGATGGCAAACCTGCCGACGAGGCGACCCACAAAACCTGTTTTTCCTGTCACGAGCCTGCCAAAGACGGCGACTTCGTCTTCACTCGTTACGCGCCCTGATTTCTAGAAGAAAAGAACCTGGCAAATCAGGCGCATGAAATTGACAGCAACGACGCACAAGGGCGCGATCCGGAGTTTTTGAGGTTCCCGCTGATGCGAATGCGAGTAGTTTTGCTTTTCAGGAATCGAAGAATCCATGAAAAAAGGAGACACCAATGACAACTTCTACGACATGTTCTCAAGCTCGGACGGCGGTGTGCAGAATTCTCTTTGTGACTTTCTTGGCCCTCAGTTCTATCGCACTCAGCGCGCAGAGCGGAGACCACCGGGTGCGCAACGTCGTGTTAGTCCACGGTGCTTGGGCCGATGGCTCGGGCTGGAAAGGTGTTTACGACATTCTGACCAAGGATGGCTACAACGTGAGTATCGTTCAAGAACCAGAAACATCTTTCAAAGATGACGTCGAAGCGACGAAGCGTGTGATCACTCAACAGGATGGATCATGCATTCTCGTCGCCCACAGCTATGGAGGCGCCGTGGCAACCGAAGCGGGAAATGACCCATTGGTCGTCGGCCTCGTCTATGTCGCCGCTCACATGCCGGATACCGGCGAAAACGAAGCAGAAGATGGCAAGCGCTTCCCGAGCGATCTCAGCAAATCTAGCGGGATCAAGAAAACGCCTGATGGCTTTACTTATCTTGATCCGGCGCAATTCCATGAATATTTCTCGGCCGACCTGCCCGCGGATCTAGCTGCATTTATGGCACGGTCCCAAGTGCCAAATTTCGCTGACAACTTCAAGGCCGTCATTTCCGCCGCCGCATGGAGGACCAGGCCGAGCTGGATGCTTGTGGCCGGGGCAGACCGAACCATTAATCCCGACTTGGAGCGGTGGTATGCCAAGCGAGCCAATAGCCACACGATCGAAGTGCCCGGTGCAAGCCATGCGGTGTATGTTTCGCATCCGAAGGAAGTCGCTGCGGCAATCGAGAATGCGGCCACCCACGTTCAGTAGGTACGAGGCATTTTTCGGTAAGGAGGAAAAAACATGGCAAATCTGACACGTGAAGTTCACAGTAGTGACACCAGAGGCGCGATCGTCACTGGTGTTGACATGAAACTGGAGGTCGTCATCATCCCTGTTTCTGATGTCGACCGCGCGAAGGAGTTCTACAAGAAGCTCGGGTGGAGGCTGGACGTCACGCCGCCCACGGTGGTTCAGTTCACGCCGCCGGGCTCATGGTGCTCAGTCCAATTTGGCAAGACGCTCACGTCGGCAGCGCCCGGTTCAGCCAAGTCATACCTGATTGTTTCTGACGTTGTGGTCGCGCGGAACCAGTTGGTTGCCGCAGGCATCGAGGTCGGCGAGTTTTTCCACTTCGGCCCCGAAGGCCGGGGTGACGGTCTGGATCCCGAGCGTCGCACCTACCGCTCGCGCGCCTCTTTCAGCGATCCAGACGGCAACGTCTGGCTGCTCCAGGAGGTTACGGGCCGGCTTCCCGGGCGCGTCGACTCTGGCGTGACGTCGTTCAGTTCCGCGAACGACTTGGCGAGCGCGCTGCGGCGTGCTGCAACCGCGCACGGCGAGCACGAGAAGCGCATCGGCGCGGCAGATCCGAATTGGCCCGATTGGTACGCCGAGTACATGGTGCGGGAGCAGACCGGCGAAGAGCTTCCGCATTGAACGAATACGATGCGACCGCGATTGGCCGCGCTCGCTCCGAAGGCATTCCCACCGTGCGCTAAACATCTCAGAGTGCATCGGGTTCATGAGCCGGAAAGGACAACATTATGATGAGCTTCGACTACGACGTCGTGATCATCGGTTCGGGATTCGGTGGAAGCGTTGCAGCCCTTCGTGCCGCAGAAAAAGGCTACCGGGTTGGTGTGATGGGGTCTGGCAGGCGTTGGAAGGACGAAGAGATTCCGAAGACTCAGTGGAGTCTGCCGAGTTTCCTATGGCTCCCTGCAGCAGAGTTGTATGGAATCCAAAGGATCGAGTACCTGGACGATGTACTCATACTCTCTGGAGCAGGTGTGGGCGGCGGCTCGCATGTCTATGGCAACACTTTGTATGTCCCTCCCAAGAAGTTTTTCGATGCTCCCGGGTGGAACGATGTAGCGAACAGACCAAGTGTGATATACCGTTGTAAAGTTTATTCGACCTCTGGGGTGAAAACGCATCCATATCGTTAATCGGTTGCGCCAGCGGTTGCCTTACACCTGTTTTCGTGATCGACGACCGATAGCCTGCTCCTTCCCGGGAGTCCTCGAATTGTAGAGCGAGGGCATGCGGTTCGCAACCCAGGCGTGAGCAACATTTGTGGGAGGCAACATGAGCAAGGTCCAGAAACGCTATCTGTGGATCGGCGGAGTTCTCGGCTTGATCGTGCTCGCGCTGATTGTTGGAGCCGTTCGGCCGTACAAGCAAGCCATGGGCGCGTCGCCCAGCACTCCAGATGTTGAGGTGGCGCAGGTTCAGAAGGAGGACGTTCCGATTTATGCGGACTGGATTGGCACGCTTGACGGTCTGGTCAATGCTGACGTCCGGGCACAGGTCACTGGCTACCTGCTGAAGCAGGGCTATCAGGAGGGCGCGTCAGTCAAGGAGGGCCAACTCCTTTTTCAAATCGATCCGCGGCCTTTTCAGGCGGCGCTCGATCAGGCTCAAGGCCAGCTGGCTCAGGCGAAGGCCGCGCTCGCCAACGCCCAGGCAGTGCAGCACCGCACTGAACTTGACGTGCAGCGCTACAAACCACTGGCAGAGCAACAGGCGGCCAGCCAGCAAGATCTCGACAACGCGGTTCAGAACAATCTCGCCGCGATCGCAACCGTAGAAACCGCAAAGGCTCAGATTCAGACCTCCGAGGCTACGGTTGAAACAGCGAAGATCAATCTCGACTTTACGCGCCTCGTTTCGCCGATCGACGGTGTGGCCGGCCAGGCGCAACTACAGGTTGGCGCGCTGGTCAGCCCCAATAGCGGGGTGGTCACTTCCGTTTCCACAGTGGACCCGATCAAGGTCTATTTCACCGTGAGCGAGCCTCAATATCTTTCATGGCGGAGACGTTTTCCGACTGAGGAGAGCCGCTTGCAGGCCGACAAGGAACTGCGGCTGCAACTGATCTTAGCGGACGGCTCAATCTATCCGCACGAAGGAAAGTTTTATTTTGCCGACCGCCAGGTGAACGAGACCACCGGAGCGATTCGAATCGCCGGACTCTTTCCCAATCCAAACAATATTCTGAGGCCCGGCGGCTACGGCAAAGTCCGCGCGGTAATCCGGACCCAGCCGGGGGCGTTGCTTGTTCCGCAACGCGCAGTGTCGGAGTTGCAGGGCGGCTACCAGGTGGCTGTGGTTGGCGCCGACAACAAAGTTGACGTTCGAACAGTCACCGTGGGTGACCGCGTCGATAACCGATGGATCGTCGCGAACGGGCTGAACCCGGGAGACAGGGTCG
>Ga0187863_10001648_pt1 | contig 17601 bp, 18 predicted proteins | sample June2016WEW_11_1_FD_132975 | JGI IMG/M metagenome (GOLD analysis project Ga0187863, IMG submission 132975) | Peatland microbial communities from SPRUCE experiment site at the Marcell Experimental Forest, Minnesota, USA - June2016WEW_11_10 | ecosystem: Environmental > Terrestrial > Soil >... | reverse complement strand
TGTGCGACTTCGACATTCACCACACGACAATTCAATTCGAGCACGTCCCCTGTGCCGTGTCCCACGACGGGTGCGCCATGTCCAGCGGTCAGGCCCACCAACATTAATGATCGCGAAATGACGATATCGCATATCGAACTGCTCAAGGCGAGTGTCGATAAGTTGATTCGGGTGCATTGTCGCGATGGAGAAACCTTCATCGGGAGGATACTGTCGGTATCGGCGGATGAACGGGACGTCGTCTACGACCTCATTTCAACGAGCCGTGAATCTCAATACGATAAGGCCGATCCGCAACCGGCCTATCTGATGAAGTTCGATGACATCGAATCGGTCGCCGTTCATGAGTAGTAGTGAGCCTACCCCCGCCCGAAAACCCACACTTCCGCCAATCCGAAATTCAGCAGCCCGGCTAAGCCCACGCTCAGCAGATTCGCTGGAATGAGCCGTATGTGCAGCACGCCCACGAAAAATGCCATGAGGACGAAGTTCGCTACCAGCGACACCAGCCCATTCGCCAGATGAAAGCGCAACAGCCGATACATCACGGACTGATGCGGCCGCCCGCGCCACGTCCAGAGCTGATGCCAGACGAAATTGTGCAGCACCGCGACCTCCACCGCCAACACGGTCGCCAGCAGATACTGTACGCCGGCCACACGCTCCAGCAACCACAGCACGCCGAGTTGCACTGCCAGCCCCACGCCGCCCACCGCGTTGAATTTCAGCCAGCGCAGGATCACCGCAGGGTCTCGGCGCGATACAACTCAGTCCCGTGCTTCACCGCGGACCACACAAATGCCAGCAGCATCCCGGCTGCGCCGATCGCGCCGCCGACATCGAACAACAGATAATGCCCGCCGAAGATCGTTACCACGGGCCGATACAGAACGGCGATGTTGCCCGCGATCATCAGCAATCGAAACTCAGTTGGCCCGAAAGCCGCGAAGGACAAATGGAAAGTGCCCAACGTATACGTGGCCAGATAGACCTCAATACTCATCAGCAGCCACGCCACCAGCAGCGCGAGCGCCACTCTCTCGCTCATGTAGCCCGAAAGCGCCAGCCCTCCGAACACAAACACGCTGCCGCAGGTGTCCAGCACGTGGTCGATATAGAAGCCGTACCGTGGGCGCTGCTGGTTGCGCACGCGTGCCAAAGTGCCGTCCAGACTGTCGCCGAACCAATTCACCACGAAGAGGACTGTCGCCAGAGTGAAGCCCGCTTTGGACGAGCGAGCCCAGTAATATGCCGCCGCGATGCCGATCAGCGCGATGAACCCCAGGGCCGTGAGATGGTCCGAGTTCACCCACCGAGGCATGCGCTCCGCCATCCAAATGAGCGCCTTTTTCTCGATGGACGCGAGCATGCTGCGATGCTCCCGTTTGGCATTGGTGAACGCTTCCGCCGTGGGCATGACGGTCCTACTCTATCGCGGCCTTCGTCCCCACCGCCTCCTGATACACCTTCGTGAAGAAGTCGCGCGAGCTGGGCGAGCACCCAATCACCAGCGCACCACTGCCGGGCGTTTCCTCCACAAAGCCGAGGTAACCGAGCCAGCCGATGTCGTCCAGAATGAACCGCAGGGATTCGCGTTCGCCGAGCGGCAAATTCGCAAGCGAAATCTCGAAGGCCTGGCCACTGCACAGCGCATCGAAGTGGGCCTTGCCGGTGGCGAACTCGCGGCCCGCACGCGAGGCGTAATCGAGCGGACGCGCTAGTCCGGTCACTTCAATGGGAACGAAACTCTCGCCGTGCGGGTGCAGCTCCTCAAACAGACGGCGCGTTTCAAATACGATGGTGAGCAGCGTTCCCAGCGCCGAAGGCGAAGCGTCCAGATACGAATCGCGGTGCTCGGGATCGAACTCGCCCAGCGAACCGTACCCGTTGCGCCGCAGCAGAAAACCGAAGTAATCGGGCTTGTCCATTGCCCGCACCAGCCGCGTGCCCTCGTCGTGTTGGATGTCTTCGCAGGTGCGATAGGTCAAATCCTGCGGCTTCATCCAGGCCGACAGGCGGTTGGGCGCGCGCTGCACCGGGTCGAAATCGTACCGGTATTCATCCTGCAGTTTCTGGAAATCGTCCGGGTCCTCTTCGTACATCGCCAGCAACTGCTCGGCGCGGCGCACGCGAAACCAGTAGGTGGGTGAATAATCGCGTTCCATCTGCTCGGCCAGCGCCTGCCATATTTCGCGATTGTGCACGGGGCTGGAGGAGAAAAACACTTGCGCCACCGACGGTGCATTCCCTTTAAGATCGGGCGCACGGCGCGCCATGTCCAGGAACTCAGCGACGCAGCCTTCGCCGCAGTGGTAAGCCCACACCGCCCAATCGAGACCGCCGAACTTCTGCTCCATGTTCGCCAGATACCGCGCCGCTGCGGGAATGGCACGAGCCGGATCCAGCCTTTCATCGCGCACCAGCACGCTGTAAGTCGTCTTCACCTTCACGTTCCGGTATACGGGTTTGCCGTGCTTCTTCTTCACTTCGCGCCGCTCGGTGTGGACTTTGTATTTCGTCGAGTAAACGATCCGCAGTCCCATAGCGCGCGCGGTGGCCTGTGAAATCTGCATGATGCCTTTGGGCCCCGTGGGGCTCTCAGCGGTGGGCAGGCCGAAGCTTTCCAGAAACGCGATTGCGGTGATCATCGACGCGGGAACGCCGCTGCGGCTGGCCGCGTCCCCGACGATCTTTTTCATCTTCGGCGTCGTCATGCGTTCGGCCCCGGCCATGGCCCGTGCATCGCGCATGATGGCGAAGGTCTGTGCCTCGGTCATCAATCGAATGCGCTCGTCCAGCATCACGTCGGACAGGTTTTTGCGGTCGACGCCAATCGCGGTGAGGCGGTTCGTGGGCGTGAAGTAATCGGCGGCGAAGGAGGGGAGCGCCAGAAGCGCAGTCGGGATATAAAGAAGCTTTTTGCGGAGAAGACCACCTCTCCGCCAGCGCGGCACTCTATTCATCACTCGAAGTATAGACGCGCCGGAACAGCGAAAGTAATCGAGGCGGCAGCGGGAGTTCGCGTTCAGATGCCTTCGCCGCCGGTGAAGCGCTCAGCGCGATGCAGGATGCCGGAATCTTCCAGAGCCTTCATCAACTGTTCTACGGCCGCTTCATCTTCGCTCGCGAGTTGAGGCAATGGCAGCGGATCTTCCGGCGGCGCCTCCGCCACGACGATGGCGATCAGTCCGGCGGCGAGCAATGCCTGCACGCTCGTGCCACTTTCTGTGATGGACACCGCCGCGCCCTGCGCGAAGAGATCCCGCTCCAGCAATGTCGCCAAATGCCTGCGCCCCGGCAGCCAGATCAGTGCCGGTTCATGCCCCAGCCGGTCCGCACGCTCGCGTGCACTCACTGGCCCGCGATGCTGGTCGTTCGCAATGGCGCCGCGAATCATGCCCGCCGCCAGCGTGGCGTTTGAGAACGGGTCGATCAGAATGAATGCGCCGGTGGACCGATTCTCCTGGTATGCGTCGAAGAACACGGGCCGGGGCACGTCGATGGTCACCGAGCCGATCTCATTCAGCTTCAGGTCGCGCGCGGCTTCCTGCTCCAGCGTGTTCACATCGATCCTGGAGCGCACGTTTCGCACCGTTGCGCGCACCTGCCGCGTAGTGTGCTTTAGCAAATAGGATCGGCCCGGCTCCAATGGAGCGTCGTTCATCCACACCAGCGTGGCATCGAACGCACGGGCCACCACGGGCGGCTCTTCTTCCGCGCGCACAATCATGTTGCCGCGGCTCACGTCAATCTCACGATCCAGCGTCAGCGTAATCGACATCGGCGCGAAGGCCTCATCCAGAGACCCGTCATAAGTGGAGATCTCTTTCACGCGCGCGTTGCGGCCCGATGGCAAAACGCGCACCTCGTCGCCAGGCCGAATGCTCCCCGACGCGATCTGTCCGGCGTAACCACGAAAATCGAGCGAAGGCCGAATCACATACTGTACCGGCAATCGGAACGCCTCGCCGTCGGCCGCATCCGCCAGCGGCACCGTCTCCAGATAATCGAGCAGCGTGCTGCCATGGAACCATGGCATCCGCTCGCTGTGCGCAACAACGTTGTCGCCCTCAAGCGCGCTCATCGGAATGAAGTAGGTCTCGCGAAAGCCCAGGCCGCGCGCGAATGCCAGAAAATCGGCTTCAATCGCCTCAAACACATCACGGCGGAATTCCACAAGGTCCATCTTGTTTACGGCGACAACCACGCGCGGAATGCCCAGCAGCGACGCGATATATGCGTGACGCTTCGACTGCGGCAACACGCCCTTGCGCGCATCAATCAACACGATGGCAAGATGAGCGGTGGACGCCCCGGTGGCCATGTTGCGCGTGTACTGCTCGTGCCCCGGCGTGTCGGCGATGATGAACTTGCGGCGCGCGGTTGAGAAATACCGGTAGGCTACATCGATGGTGATGCCCTGCTCGCGTTCGGCTCTCAGCCCATCGGTGAGCAGTGAAAAATCCAGCGGACCGCTCGACCGGTTCAGACCCGATTTCTCAATCGACGCAAGTTGATCTTCATAAACGCCGCGCGATTCGTACAACAACCGGCCAATCAGTGTCGACTTGCCATCGTCCACGCTGCCCGCCGTCGAGAATCGAAGCAGGCTCTTCTCGGGCGCGGGTACGGCGCTCACCGTACTGGCTGCGACAGACCCCCTCGCAACGGCTTGTTCCACCGCCATCAGAAATAGCCCTCGCGCTTCTTTAGCTCCATGGAGCCATCCTGATCGTGATCGATCACCCGGTTCTCGCGCTCGGAACGGCGCACGTGAATCAGTTCATCGATGATCTGCGGAACGGTATCGGCTTCAGATCGCACCGCGCCCGTGCAATACGTGCATCCGAGCGAGCGCATCCGGCTCATCACCATCTGCGGTTGTTCTCCGGACTCGAGCGGCGGATTGTGTTCCGGCGGAATCAGCGTACCATCGCGGACGATCATCTCGCGCTGCTTGGCGAAATACAGCGGAACAACCGGGATGTTTTCCTGCTCAATATACTGCCAGACGTCCACTTCGGTCCAGTTTGAAAGCGGGAAAACGCGGATGGTCTCGCCCTTGTCGATGCGCGCGTTGTAGAGGTTCCACAGCTCCGGCCGCTGGTTTTTTGGGTCCCATTGGCCATGGCTGTCGCGAAACGAATAAATGCGCTCCTTCGCCCGCGACTTCTCTTCCTCCCGCCGCGCGCCCCCGAATGCCGCGTCGTAACCACCTTCACGCAACGCATCCAGCAGGGCCTGGGTCTTCAGTAAGGCGCAGCACTTTTGCGTGCCCAACCGAAACGGGTTGGCTCCGTCCTCAATCGCCTTCGTGTTGGTATGGACAATCAGCTTCGCCCCGATCTCTCGCGCGAAGTTATCGCGAAACTCGGTCATCTCGCGAAACTTGTAGGTGGTGTCGATGTGCAGCAGCGGGAATGGAATGGGCCCCGGCCAGAACGCTTTCTGCGCCAGCCGCACCAACACCGACGAGTCCTTGCCGATGGAATACAGCAGCACCGGACGTTCGAACTCGGCCACCACCTCGCGAAAGATGTAAATGCTTTCGGCCTCCAAAGCACGGAGATGTGGCAACGTTCTCATGCAGTTAGGGATATTGTAGCATCCCGATGGAATTAGCCTTGTTTGCACCGGCTTAGCCGGCCGGCCCCGGAGGCGCCTGACCGATTATAAGGCAGTTCACGGGGCGGTCCGGGTCGGCGGCCATGGCTTCGATCAGGGCGCGATACTGCTCCAGAATCACGTTGCCCGCGCGTTCGGTGAAATGAGCCGGGCTGTAATCGCAGCGCAGGGTGAGCCGCCCTTCGACAATGGTGGCGTGAATGTGCAACTGGAATGGCGACGACGGCGCCGCGACAGGACCAAAGGTGAACTGGAAGCGCAGCACCGCGAAACCCCGGCCGGACGCTTTTTCGGCCTGATACAGCTCGCGCCGGCACTGCTCCATCAGCTCGTTCGAACTCGGTGCGCCCCCTGCGTCAATGCGAACCGGTAACATCCGCCCATCGGCGTGAACGCCAATCAGCAGGCGATCCTGATCCGCGATGCGCGACACAAGAACGCTCCAGGCGGTGAGCAAGGCCACCATTCGCGACCGGTCGAGAGCATCGGGCACTTCGCTTGCGATCGCCGATGGCGCGGGCAGCGCGGCCTGCCGACGGCGATTGGTGGTGGTGAAGCGCCGCGAGTTAGCTCCCGACAAATGCTTGTGTAAGGCAACGAGGCTGTCGGCCATGTCACTTTCCATGGGACTGATCGAGAGCGTTGAGCGTAAGAGAGAAGCGCCCCTTGTCGATTGTCCGCTTGATGCGCGGCGGAAACAACCCACGGAGGTACGGGGGAAGGGCTCAGATTAGTACCAGGCCGGCAGGAGAAAAGCCTACGGCTGCATCCGGTCAGCCCAGCGGAGGTAACGCCACAGGTCGTGACGCAGGCGCCATGAGAGTGTCCAGAACTCGCGGAAAGTAATCTCTTCGGCGGGCCGGCCCAGATACGTTTCCACGCGCCAGCGTATATACGGGCTTCGCCATGGCCGCAACCGGTAGCCCTTCGTTGAATGCCACAGGAGTTCCAGCATCAGGGCATGCGAGCGCTGGCCGATTTCGGTTCCTTGGCGCCAGCCTCGGTTGCGTAATAGCCTGTGCGCGTGCGCACGGTTGGCGATCCTGGCCCTCGCACGGTGACGTGAATCTGGCGGAACGTGCCGTCGAGGGCGGGATTCGTCGGCGTGTAAGCAATGATGTACTGATTGCGAATCTCGTGCGCCACGGTCAGGGCGATCTCGTCTACTTCCGCCAACTCCTTCGGATAATACGCGAGGCCGCCGCTGGCGGTGGTCAGCGAACTCAGCACTCGCTTCGCCTTCTTCGCTTCGTGCGGCTCTTCGTCGCTGAGCAGACCGATCGCGAAGATGAGCACTTCGCTTTTCTGGGCCTTGTCCACCAGTTTCTCCAGCGTGTCGCGGTCGTTGCTCGCGGTGTCATTGCCGTCGGTGATCACCAGCAGCACTTTCTTGTCCTTCTTGCCTTTGGACTTTAGATAGTCGATGGACATGCTGATGGAATCGCGCAACGCGGTTCCTCCGCGCGAATCGATCCGCGCGATCCCCTGCTGCAGCAGGTTCATGTCGTTGGTGAACTCCACGTCAAGATAGGCTTCGTCGTTGAAATTGACGATAAACACTTCGTCCTGCGGGTTCGAAGCTTTTACCAGATCGAGCGATGCGCGTTCCACCTTGGCACGCTTGTCGCGCATGCTGCCGCTGTTGTCGATCACCATGCCGATCGATACGGGCACATCTTCACGCCGGAATACCTTGATGCTCTGCTCCGCGCCGTTCTCGAAGACCTTGAATGCGTCCTGCGGCAGCTCCGTGAGAAGCTTGCCCTTCTTGTCCACGACGCTGGCGTGAAGCACCACCAGCCGCGTGTCGGCCTTGAACAGTGGGACGTCGTCGCTTTGCGCCAGCAGCACGGAGGCCGCCAGCGGAATCAACAGGCTACTGACTCGGAGCATAATACCCAAGACGATAAAATGCCTTCAGCGGAGGGAGCCCGGCGGGCTGCGCCAGTTTCACCTGGACATGCCGGTACTTCCCGTTTCGATCCGGATTCTTTGGAGTATAGCCCAGCAGGTACTGATTGCGAAGCTCAATGCCAATCTTGGCCGCCACGTCGGGCAGGTCGGCAAGGTTATCCACTTCATACGCGCGCCCGCCGGTTTGCTCGGCCACCTGTTGCAGCAAGCCCGGCCCAGCCATCTCTTCCGGCGTCCGGCCTCTGCTGGACATTGGCTCGTAAATGCCGATGGCGTAGATCTGCACGTCGGCTTCGCGCACGGCATTGCGAATCTCAGTCTCGGTGTAGCGGCTGCTGTTATCGCCGCCGTCGGAGATGATCAGAATCGCTTTACGCGGATTCCTCGCCTTCTTCATCTCGTGCATGGCGAGATAAATCGCGTCCAGCAGGGCGGTGCGTCCCTTCGATTGCGTAAAGGTCAGGCTCTCCTGCACCTTCTCGGAATCCGGCGTGAACGGGACGGCCAGCTCGGGGCTGTCGTTGAACTCCACCAGGAAGAACTCATCCTGCGGATTGGCGGTCTTGAAGAACTCCGCGGCGGCCTGACGCGATTTTTGCAGCTTGGGGCCCATGCTCCCGCTGGTGTCGAAGACCAGACCCACCGACAGCGGCGCATCCTCGCTGGAGAACTGCGTGATAGCCTGCTCCACCTTGTCTTCGTAAATCTTGAAATGTTGTTTTTCCAGCCCGGTGACGAACCGGTTCAGCGGGTCGGTGACGGTAACCGGGATCAGTACCAGTTGCGTCTCCACGCGAATGTTCGAGTGGGGGACCAATTGCTGTGGAGCGGGGGTGGTGCTGACGCGAGGGGTAATGGCGACGTGCGCGTCCGGATCTTGAGGAGGAGGTGCGCCCTGGTCCGCGCCACCGGGCATTTCACAAACCAGCCATCCGAGCGAAATAACAACCGGGATGAAGCGGGATAACCCGCGGACTCTGGTCAGCACGGCGTGCGCCCTCAGTTCCGGCCGAGCCTCAGTATAACACCAGTTCGCAAAATCCCGCGTCACAATACCTTATGGATGATTTATGTAAACTCTTTGTTTCCAGATTATTGGCGACCGTGTGGCGATGGACGCACAGTTGTGCCACCCGGTTTCACGGCCGGTTCAAATCTGCCGTAAAATTCCTTCCAGCGCTTCCACGAAGAAATACTCGCCCCACATCACCGATTCGTCCACCCCCAGCTCTTTGTGGATGTGATAGACGCCCCCTCTCAGGATGCCTTCCCATTTCTTGTCCTTGCGCGCGAGATACTTCTGGCAAAGCGTCCGAACGATGAGCGCCGCGCTGGACCAGTAAAAGTGCGAGCGCAGCCGGTCCGGCGTGGCGCCTCGCAAACGCAGAAGCGCTGCCGCGGCGATCGCCGCCGCCGACGTGTCCAGAAGCTGGCGGTTATGCGCCGGCGCATTGAAATCCCACGGAGGGACGCCATCGGCGTGGGTGTTGCCAAGAAAGTAGGTGGCGCAGGCTTCGGCGGTTTGCAGAAAACGCGGGTCGCGCGTATATTCGAAGGCCACGGTGAAACCGTACATGGCCCATGCCAGACCTCGCGACCAGCAGGAATCCCCTCGATAACCCTGCTGCGTGCTCTGCCTCAGGAACTCGCCCGTTTCCGTGTCGAAGATGCCTTCGTGCGCGGTGGAACCGTCGCCCCGCACCAGATAACGCCGCGTCGTGAGACAGTGGCGCAGAGCGATGTCGCGCAACTTCCGGTCGCCGGTTTCGGCCGCCGCGTAATAGACGATGCCGACGTTCATCATGATATCGATGAAGAGCGAGTCGGGCGAGATGAAGGACCGCAGGTAGCTGCCCTTCTCCTGAAACCGTTGCGCCAAAGTACGGCCTGCGTCGATGAGCACATCGTTCAGGGCCGGGTCTTTGGTCAGCTTGAACCAACGATGATACGTGGAGAGAAAGATAAAACCGAGGTCCTGGGCGTCTTTATCCTGCTTGCGGGGTTCCAGCGGCTTCGAGTAGCGAATGGCCTGCTCGCGCCAGGCGGAGGGCCCGCCGTTCTCCTGCATGGCGCGTCTCTCGAAGATCCACATCATGCCGGGAAGAAATCCATCGCACCAGTTGGTCCACGCGGGCCCTTCGTGCTTCCAGCGCCCGTTTTGCGTGTACATCGGATAGAAATCCGGGTACTTGTGGATCAGCTCGCGAACCTGATGCTGGGCGAACCGGAACGAATCCTCGAACAGCGTCCGGTCGTCGTCGAGTAAGAACTGTAGCAATCCCCGCTCCTTGCTTACTTAGTGTACGTGAGCCGAATCCCGGTTGCGTGGCCTCGGCCGATCTGCCAGGATCACTTCATGGCCGCAACCAAAATAACCGTGCGCAACAATGGACCCATCGTAATTGAGGGAGATTTCGAGATCTTTGACGCTGAGGGCGGGCAGTATGGTCTGGCCGGGCGCAAGGTGATCGGGTTGTGCCGGTGCGGGCTCTCCGACAACAAGCCGTTCTGCGACGGCCACCACGGTGTTCAGGGGTTCGAATCGCTTTGCCGCGCGTTCGATCTGCCGGAGCCGAAGCCCAAGGTTTGACGGGAAAAAGTTCCGGCGGTGGGCAATCCTAGCGGACAGTCACGTTGAGCAGCACCGCCCAATACTGCGCGGATTGTAGCGTGAAACCAATCAGAATCAGGCCAACGCCAAAAGCCCCCATGCGTCTTTCTGGCACGTGATCGGCCATCCATTCAATGAAGGGGGTACAGGGACCGACGATCGCTGTAACTACGCCAATGGCGAGTCCCGTCTTCAGCCCGACGGCGATGGCGTGCTGGGGTTGCTGCGCCACCAGGCTGCTGATGTAACCGGTGACCGCGTATCCAATGGTGCGATTCGCTGCCGCCAACAACAGGAATCGGGTCAGGCGCGGACGGGTAGCGGGTTTGTAGTCGACGGTGGGGCGGATGCCAAGCCGATAGGCGATCGACTGTCCCAGCGTGCTCAATACGCCAAAGGTGATGCCAAATGGAGCGCCGAACAGCCAGGACGCGCCCAAAGCGAATCCGCACCCGCGAATCGCGCTCATGGCCGTGTCCAGCCAGAATCCCGGTTTCGGAGCGTGCCGGGAAGCGCGCGCATACTCCCATCCGAGGGTGATGCCGTGCGCCAACCCGCTCGCAACGCCGAAAACGGGCCCCAGCGCAAGGCCATAGCCGGTTCCGAACAGCGCTCCGTAGGTGACCGTGCGCGTCAGCGTCCGGAGCGGTCCATGTTCGCCGCCCAGCAGATCGTAGGCGAGATACAAAGCGCCGAGCATGTCCAGCGAGCTCCCGATGATGCTGATCAGCGCGAGCGTGTGCTTGTCCATAATCATGCAAGGGTAACGAATTGCCCGTTGCCCGGCACCAGGAACGAATCGCCCCGGGCGCATTCGCCGAGAAGTTTCCTCGGCGTGTCGATTGCGTCGTCCGCCAGTTGGAACGTGCCGTGGTGGATCGCGATGCTGGTCTCGGCGCCCAGGATCTCATGGGCTCGTACGGCGTCCTCGGGACTCATGTGGACCGATGACATAAACCAACGCGGCTCGTAGGCTCCGATCGGCAGCAGCGCCAGACGCGGCGTTCCAAATCGCTCACGGATCTGCACGAAATGGCCGCCGAAAGCCGTATCACCCGCGAAGTAGATCACGCGGTTCGCCGCTTCGATGACATACCCACACCACAGAGTTCGATTGCGGTCGAATAATCCTCGCGACGAAAAATGCGACGCCGGCACGCTGTGAATGGTGGTTCGTGCGAACGGCAGAGATTCGCCCCAATCCAGTTCGTGAACAGGGCCGATACGATGGGATCGCAACAACCGGCCCACCCGGGCCGGAACGATGAATTGGGATTGCCCGCGATCCCCCAGCCGGCGCAGGGTGGCAATATCCAGATGATCGTAGTGATTGTGGCTGAGGAGGACGATATCGATGCGCGGCAGATCCTCCCACCGCACCCCCGGCTTCCGGCGGCGGCGCGGACCGGCCCAGGCAACCGGACTCGCCCGCTCCGACCAAATCGGATCCGTCAATATGTTCGAGCCGTCCTGCTGCAGGAGCAGCGTGGAATGGTTGATCAGAGTAACTCGCAGCTCATTGCCTTCCACGGAGGACGGTGGCTTCGATTGCTCCACGTCCGAAACAAAACGAGGGGATGGCTCCGGCCGGGTGGTGAGTTTCCATCGCAGGACGTCCAGAAAACCGCGCACCTGGGGGGCGTTTGGATTGAAGAAGCGCTTCCCGTCAAAGTGCCTCGAAAATGGCGGTTCCCCGGCGCCACGCTGCACGAGTCTCTATTCTACTCAGATGGAAGTAACCGAGAAGAGCTGCCGGGAATAATTCAGCGCGCGTTAGGGCACCGTCAGTAACGCGTTAGCGGAAAGCGCCGTCGTTGGTTCATGTCTTTCCGCGCACTGGCGAAACGGCCGTCTCTTACGCTCACGGCTTTGTTGACCATCGCGCTTGGTATCGGCGCAAATTCCGCGATCTTCACCGTGGTCCGGGCGGTTCTTCTGCGGCCTCTGCCGTTCCGCCAGCCCGAGGGCCTCGTGTACGTCTGGCAGACGCATCCGAGCCTCGGCCATCTGCCGGTCACTTATCCCGACTATCTCGACCTGCGATCCGCCCGCTCCTTCAACGGCCTTGTGGCATACACCATCGAGGCCATGAACAAAACCACTCTGGAAGGCGAAGGCCTGCCGGAGCAATTGCAAGCGACCATGGCATCCCATGAACTGTTTCCGCTCATGGGGATCGGCTTGATCGATGGGCGTTTCTTCTCCGCGGAAGAGGAACGGGGAAAGCAGCAAGTAGCGCTCATCAGCGAAGCGTTGTGGAAACGCAAATTCGGAGCATCGCCGCACCTGGTGGGGCGCGCCATTCGCCTCGACAAGCAGGCTTTCACTGTAATCGGCATAGTGCGGCAGCGCGAAGCGTTTCCGGTTTGGGCGGACCTCTGGATTCCGCTTTCGCTGGTAGAGCCCCAGCTTCAACAGACTCGCCGTTTCCATCCCCTCGAACTCGTGGGCCGTTTGCGCGACGGGGTCTCGGTAGCACAGGCGCAGACCGAGATGAGCGCAATCGGGGCGAACCTCGCGCGGCAGTATCCCGCGACTGATCGCAACATGGGGGCGCATGTGGTGCCCATGTTGTCGGAGATGACATCGTCCATCAGGCCGGCTCTGCTCATCGTGTGGATGGCGGTCGGTCTGGTGTTGCTGGTGGCGTGCGCGAACGTGGCTCATCTTCTGCTGGCCCGGACCATGTCGCGCCAGCGTGAACTGGCCATCCGTGCCGCGCTGGGTGCATCGTCATTCGATCTGCTGCGGCTGCTGAGCGCCGAATGCCTCGCGTTGGTGGTGTGCGGAGGCGCACTTGGCGCAGTGGTCGGCGGGTTACTGGTGTCTGTGCTGAAGAACATGGCCGCCAGTTACATCCCACGCATGGGTGACGCCGGTTTCGATGCGGGAGTGGCGCTGTATACGTTCGCTGCGATGTTCGTTTGCGCCGGGACCGTGGCGCTGCCCAGTTTGGGGAGGGTCGCTCGGACCGATCTGGGTCAAACCATGAAACAGAGCGACGCGCAGCTCTTCTCGGGACGCGCGGGACGGCTCGGTTCGATGATGATGGCGGCGGAGATCGCGCTGGCCTTTGTGGTCTTCGCCGGGGCCATCCTGCTGACGCGGAGTTTCGCGTCGCTGCGCCACGTGGATCCCGGCTTCCGAACCAGCGATGTCCTCGCAATGAACCTGACCATGACTGGCCCCGACGGATGGGCCAGCGCCCAGCACCTCCTGAACGACCGCACGCTTCGCGCCATACCCGGCGTCACGTCGGTTGCCGTGGCGAACATGGCGCCGCTCACGCTTGATCGCACCGAGCTCAGCCGTTTCTCCTCTCGTTTCGGAATCGTGGGAAGAACGTTCTCGCCTGGTTCGTATCCGGTGGCGCAATTGCGCTGGGTGAGTCCCGATTATTTCAGAACACTGGGCATTCCTCTGCTGCACGGACGCCTGCTTACCGAACGCGATCGCAACCAGCCGAACTGGCTTATTAACGAGGCCCTGGCCCGCAAGTTCTTTCCCGGGGGAGACGCGGTCGGCAGGAAGATCCTTCTCAATGTCGACACGCCCGGTGTGTATGCGGTGGAAATCGCGGGCGTGGTCGGGGATGCGCGCGACCTTTCGCTGGATCTCGACCCGCAGCCGACCGCCTACCTCATCGACGCCACTCCGCAAATGAGCCTGCTGGTCGGCGTCGCCGGTGATCCGAAGTCCGTGGCGCCGGCGATCGCCCGAGTGATTCGTCAAACAGCACCGGACACTCCCATCACGCTGATGGAACCGCTCGACCATCTTGCCGAGCTCTCGATGGCGCGCTATCGCTTCGTATTTCTGTTGATGGCCGGATTTGCCGCGCTGTCCGGCATCTTATCCGCCATCGGCATCTATGGCGTCATCGCATATGCCGTCGGGCGCCGCATGCGCGAGTTCGGCGTGCGCACGGCTATTGGTGCAACCCCAATGCGGCTAATGCGGCTTGTACTGGGCGAGGGCCTTGTTGTGACGATGGCCGGAGCGGCGGCCGGCGGTCTGCTCTTCGCACTGATTGCCGCGAAGTTATTTCGTCCCATTTTGTTTCACGTGCGACCATTCGACGTGGTATCGCTCGAAGCCAGCGCGGTGGCTGTCGTGCTGATCGCGCTCGTGGCGATGAGCGTCCCGGCACGCCGGGCGTCTCGCGCCGACCCATGCGCGTCGCTCAAAGCGGAATGACTCCGCTTATTCCGGATTGTGCAGATAGTAACGAATGCCCACGTACGGGCCGGATAGTGTGTCGATGAAATAATCGTCCGCTTTGGGAGAAGTCTTGAAGTGGATGGCCTTCGCGCCCAGCAGAAGCTCCGTTCTTCCAACACGAAATGCCAGCGATCCCTCCGCCTCCCAAATGTCGGCGCGATGAGGAAGGCCGAATCCATCGGCCTTCAATTCATAGCGGAAATGCCGGAACGGCTCCTGTTCTATCTCGCCGCCAAGCGTTGGAAGAATGAGGCTCTTCGATTCGCCGACATCGTTGGAAACCACCGAACCGGAGGAATTCGTAGTTACCGGCGCATAGGGCGCGTTGACGCTTGCCGCAAACAGCAACCACTGCGCCTCCCACAGAGTCTTAATCCGGATCTTGTGTTGCCCGGCGGGGATTCGGAACGTCAGGAAATCCCACGATGCCTTCACGTCCTGAACCTTCCAGGTCGTCACCAGCCAATCTCCGGCGCTATACGGAGTGCCCCCCAGCAGAGTCAGGTTCGTGGGCGCCGTTTCGCTGCCGTGGCCATATGACCGGAAATACGAAACCCGGATGGTGCTCTGCAGGCCCGTCGGGATGCTCAGGATGCCGCCGAAGCTGTTCCTGCTGACACCAGGAAAGTTCAGATCGGCGTTCGAGTAACTGGAACTTTGGCCGCCGCGCACATCGGGCAACTGCTGAAACATTGGCGTCAGCCAGTAAAACGGCTCGATGGAGAATCCGCCATCCTCAATCGTCGACGGCCCTCGAGGCATTGCCGGCTGCACAGGCGCGGGCTGGGCCGGTGCCGAGGAAGAAGAGGATGAAGACGAACTAACCTCCGGCTGTTGTTGCGCATGCGCGCAAATCGAGAATGCCATGAGGAACGGCACACTTAGGATGCCGGAGTGTCGAATCAAGACCATGATCCATGGTAACGTGGCCGGCCGCACGGGGGTTTCTCATGATTTGTAGTCGGCGGATACGTCAACCGCTCAGGAGGGCGTTCCGATGGTGCTCCGGAGAACACTTACGGCTTCAAGACTGAAGACCGCTCAGGCGCTTTCGTGCAGCACGCAGACGTCTTTCAGGTTTCGGTAGTCTTCGGCGTAATCGAGACCGTAACCGATGACGAACTCGTCCGGGATTTGGTACCCGACGTATCGCGGCTGCACGGGCCTCTGGCGGCGTTCGGGCTTATCGAGCATGGCGACAATACCCAGCGATTTCGGCTTGCGCTGTTCGAGCACGTTTAGCAGATACGTGAGCGTGATGCCGCTGTCGATGATATCTTCCACCACCAGTACGTGACGGCCTTCGATAGATACGTCCAGATCTTTGGTGACCTTCACTTCGCCCGAACTTTTCTTGTCCCGCCCGTAGCTGGAAATTCCCATGAACTCGATGCGGCACGGCGTGCTGATGGCTCGCGCGAGATCGGCAAGGAACACAAACGACCCTTTCAGGATGCCGATCAGATACAACGGACCTTCCGGATAATCGCGCGAAATCTCGCGGCCCAGCTCATCGACGCGATCCCGAATTTGTTTGCTGGAAAGAAGAACCGTCAGCTCGGCGCTCACTCAGTCGGCCTCATGAAGCCGCGCCAGCCGCGTGCTGCCCGGGCCAATGTGAATGTGCGCGCCGGTTGCTTTGCCCGGAACCGCGGCGCGGAAGGCGTAAAACGGAATGTTGTGCGTTTCCAGATACCGGCGCAGCCAGATGCCTTCCGGTTGATCGGGCGTTACGGCCACATCCACGCGTCCGCGATGATCGAATCCGAGGGCGCGATGAACGGCGGTCTGGCCGTTGGCGCTGATGGGCATCGGATGATCATACTGTTTTTGCCACGCCGCCTCAACCAGTTTCAGATCGCCGGGCGTGAACGAACCCTTCCCCGCGAAATGCTGCTCCACCATGCTCGAGTCCGCCCCCGATTCCGCGCTCTGCTCGGTGCGGGCAATTGCGGCAAGTTCCGTTACCAGGCTCGCTCTCTCCCGCGCCAGTTCCAGAGTGGTTTCGCGGAAGTTCAGCTCCTGATTCAACGGGTCGAGCGCGTTACGAGCGGCGATTCCGGCGTCAATCTCGCCCTGCATCGTTTCGATCTGCTTTTGTTGCCGGTCGACGCGCCGCTGAGCCGCCGCCACCATTTCGGCTGTCTGGTCTTCAGTCATGCTCTGTGCCGGAAGGTACAGAGTGCGGCGCAGGATTAGATCGTCCTGCGCATCCGCCAGCTTGTCGCGAGCTTGCTGCAGGCGAATATTGGGCAACGCGCCCGAGTCCACCAACCCGGAAACACGACCGATCTCATCGATGGCCAGATCGGTTTGTTTGCTTGTTGGGTTATCCGCCGAGCCTGCCGGAGTTTGCGCGAGCAGGGAAAGTGAACACAAGGCGAACAGGAGGGTTCGCATTTTTGGGAATCTTATGAACCAGTGTACCATCAGGATAGGAGAAAAAGTCTTATTCGAGGTCAGAGCAGCTCAGTTCGGAAAATCCCACCCACCCTGGCAGATTCCGCACATTCCCCCCAGTTAGACGAAGAGGCCGGTATTCCGGAGACGGAAAAAACGGCGCCTGAAGAGTTGGAACCAGCCTGGCTGACGGCCGTCCGCGCGATCGATTCGCGGAAAGGCGCCGATATCCGTGTGCTCGATCTGCGCGAAATCACCTCGTTCGCCGACTTCTTCGTGATCGCCACGGGGTCCAACCCACGCCAGATTCAGGCGATTGCCGAAGAGGTGCAAAAGCGCCTTAAAACACGTGGTGAGCGGCCCATCAGCGTGGAAGGCTTGAATAACGCCGAATGGGTTCTTGCCGACTACGGTGACTTCATCGTGCATATCTTTGCGCCACAGTCCCGCCAGTATTACGATCTGGAGCGGCTCTGGCGCCACGCGAAAGAAGTGTCCATCCCCTCCCCATCCGAGGCCGCCGGCTAGACGTTTTGGACGGTCTGCGCGGGTTGCGCGGCGGGCGGCGGATAGCTCACCGGCATCACGATCCAGGCCACGATGTAGCCGATGACTCCGATGAACGGAATCGGCCAGATCACCAGCACAATCCACAGAATGCGCACCAGTGTGGCGTCCACGCCGAAATATCGGGCAAAACCGGCGCACACGCCTGCGATCTTTTGGTCATCGGCAGGCCGCGAGAGCTTCTCGGTGCGTGGCGGCGGAGCGGTGGCGGACCCCGTCTGTGACGCGCCGCACTGGCTGCAAAACCTGGCGCTGTCTTCGAG
>Ga0187863_10001638_pt1 | contig 17648 bp, 9 predicted proteins | sample June2016WEW_11_1_FD_132975 | JGI IMG/M metagenome (GOLD analysis project Ga0187863, IMG submission 132975) | Peatland microbial communities from SPRUCE experiment site at the Marcell Experimental Forest, Minnesota, USA - June2016WEW_11_10 | ecosystem: Environmental > Terrestrial > Soil >... | reverse complement strand
GGTTGGCGTGAGGCAGATGATTCCAACTTTCGACTGCTGGAGTTTGCCTGCGATGTCGGATGCCCAGCGTGCACCGGCGTCGATGTCGGCGCTGGAAAGCCAGGGCTGGATTGCGTTGATCATGAGGGGCAGGTAGTGGTGGAGTGTTTCCGCGACCTGCTTGCTCTGGGGACCGGACCAGCTGATGAAGACGTCCATAGTGCAATGGTGGCCCGACTCCTGCATTGTATGCAATTTTTGGGGAGCCTGGCGTTGTTTGGCCACGTTATCGAGCATAATCGTAATTACCGATAACACATATTATGTAAACTCTTTTGAATGCTCAAAAAGAAGGGCTCGAATCGCTGGGAGGTGCTCTTCGAGCCCGAGGGAAGAAATTTGTTGTTGAAAGCTTTAGCGGTGTCCGCCGCCTCCGTGCCCGCCCCCACTCGCATGGCCGCCAGTGCCGCCGGTCGCGTGGGTGGTTCCGCTGCTTCCGCTGCTGCTACTCCGCGTGGTCGTGCCGGTGCCGCTGCTGCGCGTGCTGCTTCCATTGCTTGAACCGCTACTACGCGGCGCCTGATAACTGGGCGAACGTTGTTGCACGATCGGCGGGCTGATGCGAATCGCTTGTCCGCTGCCGCCCGAATAGCTTCCGAAGCTCCGCGTCCCGGTTGCGCTCGTCGATCCACCACTGGGACGCGTAGTCTCCGATCTTTGCCAGCCGCCACTCTGAGTCGGCTGTGATGTTCCGCTACTCGCCCCGTGAATCGGCTCGCCGAAGCGGTTCCATCCATGGCTGGCACCAGCCGCGCTAGAACCAGCCGAAATGGCGCCAGCTGTGCCTGCGCCGCGCGAGGATGGCGCTGCGGAACTGCCGGCCGCACCGCGGCTAGGCGCGCTGAAATCGGAATGCGAGAGCTGCTGCATGCCCCGCTGCTGCTGCGCGAACGAAACATGGCTCACTTGCGGAGCCTGCGTATGGCTGGCGAAGCTCTGGGAGCGGCTTTGCGCGACGTTCCCGCTCGCAATCCGGTTTGACATCTGCAAGCTGGAGCGTCCCGGCGCTACTGGAACGGCGCCGCGCACCAAACCCGCCTGTTGGATCTGCGCGTGATTCAGCGATTGAACTTGCGCCCCGCTGCGGCCAAACTGATTCGCGGCCACGCCGCTCACGCCGCCGTTCACGCGGGCATTGCGATACATGCCGGTGATGTTCGTGTTGTTGACGATGGTAGTGCCGCGCGCGAAGCCTCCGCCCCGGAAGCCTGCGTAGAAACCGCGTCCATACCAGGGGTGAAACACTTCAAAGGGCGCCAACGGTACCCATCCCAGACCGCCGAACCCGAAGCCGATTCCCACTCCCAATCCACCTCCCCAACCGAAGAAGCCCACATAAGCCGGCGCCCAATAAGGATGTCCAAACACAGGACCCGGATACCACGCCCATCCGCCGGCGCCCAAGAACCAGCGGCCGTAATGGTACGGCGCCCAGCCCCATGGATCGTAGCTGACCCAGGTCCATCCATAGTAGTCTTCCCAAACCCATTGGCCATTTTGATAGGGCGCCCAGCCGGGATCTACCGTGGGTTGCCAGACGTACCCATAGTTCGGATCATTGGTCCAGCGGCCGTTCTGATCCAGATCCTCGACGCCGGGAACGTCGCGGCTGACATGCTCATAGCTGCGCGAACGCAGCAGATATTGATCGCGCTCGCCATTCCAGCGGTCCCAGCTATCGGGTGCGATGGCGTCCACCACTTGAAACTCGGGATCTGACGCAGGGCCGCGCGCGTACATGGTGCGGCCAACGGGCAACCGTTCGCTACCGTGTGGGCTGAAAATCTCCGCCTCGCCAGTGCGCACCGTTATTTCCGATGTTCCGTCGTCCCGAACGCTGACTCGATAAATTCCCTGCCCCAGCGGATGAACTGCGACACTCGGCGTATCCACTTCCGCTTGCGCCTGGCTGGGACGTAGAACGCGGTACGTCACCGTTCCAGCGGCAACCTGGATCTGGAAACCTCTTACGTCCAAGCCGGAAAATCGAACTTCGGAATTCGGGCCCACGCGAATCAGATTGGCCCAGTCCAGCTGCACTTCCGCACGGGCGGACGATCCGGTAAGAATACTGTCGTTTGCCATCAGGGGGCCGTTGACGGCAGCCGCGACCACATCGCCAGAATCACCTCGGCGAACCGAAACCTCGCCATTCATCACGCTAATGCGAGCCACACCGCGGCCTTGCTCATATTGGCCGTCCGGTTCCTGCTGCTGCTGTTGCTGCGGATCGTTCGGCCCCGGACCTTGCTGCTCCTGCGCCAGCATCGGACCCACTGCCGTGGCCAGCACTGCTATGAGCGATAGGAGAATGCGTTTCATACCCTTCCCAACTTCGCGCCTTAATGGGCATTCTGTTGGCCATTGAGTAATGATTGTGTTTGTAATGGCTTACCAGCTCACATCGGATCCTGGTCGTGGCCGAAAACCACCAGCGGTGCTTGGAAACGACCAAATCTTGTTTTGTTCCGGGAATTGAAGTAAACTACAGTTAAGTTGTCTTCCACAACCACAGTCAATACCTCGCTTCCCGAGGTGCACTCGAGCGTTCCGACGGCCCAACTTTCGGTTTGGCGGAAATTGTTCGCCTTTGCCGGACCCGCTTATCTTGTCAGCGTCGGCTACATGGATCCAGGCAATTGGGCTACCGATCTCGAAGGCGGCGCGCGATTCGGCTATCAATTGCTGTGGGTGTTGGTGCTTTCGAACTTGATGGCCATCCTGCTGCAGACGTTGAGCGCCCGGCTCGGCATCGTCACCCAGCGGGATTTGGCACAAGCCTGCCGCGAGACTTACCCCCGGAGCATTTCCTATTCACTCTGGTTTCTATGTGAGATCGCCATCGCAGCCTGCGACTTGGCAGAGGTCTTGGGCGCGGCTATCGCGCTGAACCTGCTGTTCCATATTCCGCTTCTTTATGGCGTGCTGCTCACCGCGGCCGACACGTTATTGCTGCTGTGGTTCACGGGTCTCGGGATACGCGTGATCGAGAGCTTCGTGCTGGCTTTGATCGCGGTGATCGGTGGATGCTTCTTCATCGAGATCTGCTGGGCGGGTTGGCCTGTAGTGAAGGACATGCTCCCGGGCCTGGTGCCGCATATAACCAACCGCAATCTCTACGTCGCTATCGGAATCCTGGGCGCCACAGTGATGCCGCACAACCTGTATCTGCACTCGGCCTTGGTGCAGACGCGCCGCATCGGAAAAACAGAAGCCGAAAAGCGTACGGCATGCCGGTTCAACCTGATCGATTCCGCCATCGCGCTGAATGGCGCGCTGTTCGTGAATGCTGGGATTCTTATACTGGCCGTGGCCGTATTCTTCAAGCGTGGAATCGTGGTTACCGAGATTCAACAGGCCAACCAATTGCTCTCTCCACTGCTCGGCACCACCATGGCCAGTGTGCTGTTCGCGGTGGCGCTTTTGTGCTCCGGCCAATCGTCGACGCTGACCGGGACCATGGCCGGGCAAATCGTGATGGAGGGTTTCCTGAACTTCCGCATGCGTCCGTGGCTGCGGCGTTTGGTGACGCGCACCATCGCGATTATCCCGGCGGCGTTCACGGTGTATTTTGCGGGCGAGCAGGGCACCTACAAATTGCTGATCCTGAGCCAGGTGATCCTCAATCTGCAACTGCCGTTTGCCGTGATTCCTCTGATCCAGTTCACCAACAGCAAAGAGCGCATGGGAACTTTCGCCAATCGAGCCTGGGTACGCGTGCTGGCGTGGAGCGCGGCTGCGGTGATTCTATCGCTGGATATTTGGCTGGTTGCCATCACGCTGCGGGACTGGCTCAGCGGGTCGGGCGGCCAGCGACTGTGGATCGAGTTAGGCCTGGCGCCCGTCCTCATCCTGCTTACAATGCTGTTGGCTTGGGTGATCTTGCAGCCGGTGCTTCCCCACTGGATTCGGCACCTGGGGCGCGCGCCTATCGAACTTCCGCAGTCCGTGGCGATCAATCTCCCCAGCCCGCTTTATGAGAAGATCCTGGTCCCCTTGGATCACACCAGCCGGGATCGGGAGGCTATCGCGCATGCTGCGGCCATGGCTAAGCAGCACCATGCCAAACTGTACCTGCTGCACGTGGAAGAGGGTGTCACCAGCCAGATGTATGGTTCGCTGGCATCGACTGCGGAAGTCGAAGCGGGCACGGAGTACCTGCGTGAGATTGCCGCCGAGTTAGAAAAGCAGCAGGTGGCCGTCGAAATGGTAGTAAGGCATGCTCGGAGTCCCAAAGACGCCATCGTGGCCTACGCCGAGGAACTCAAGCCGGACCTGGTTGTAATGGGCGCTCACGGGCATAAGGGCTTGAAAGACATTGTATTCGGGACTACAATTAATGCAGTCCGTCACAAATTGAAAATGCCGTTGCTGGTCGTCCGCGGCGGTTGAAAGTTGTACTACGATTGTGTCCATCGGATACACAAACCGCCTGCTTGATCATGGCAAGGCTAATATTTTCATGGACATGCATTGGAACCCCGTTTGCTGATGGGACATTGAACCGAATGCGTCGACTGCTCATCACCGGATTGCTTGCAGCGCTTGGGACACTCCCCGGATCCACGCTGCGGCAACTCAGCCTGGATGACATGATTCGGCAGTCCACTATGATTGTGCGCGGCACCGTGCTGCCAGCCAATATCGTGTATCACGGTTCGGTGATCTTCAGCCACTACACCATTCAGGTTACCGAGACCTACAAAGGCCCAGGTTCAGGCCAAATCGATTTCGGAGTTCCCGGCGGGAACCTCAACGGCGCCATTCAAAGAGTCGCAGGCGCTCCGGTGCTGTCCGCCGGTCAGGATTATGTGCTGTTTCTGTGGACCAGCAAAACCGGGCTCACGCAGATCATCGGGCTATCGCAGGGTTTATTCTCGGTGATTTCAGCGCCAGGCGCTGCTCCTCTGGTGGTGCGCGCGGCCGCGCTCGAAAGAACGTTGAACTCAGCCGGACAGCCGGTATCCGATAACGACATCCGGATGCCGTTGAGCGCCCTCAAGGCTGAAATTGCAAACGTACTCAGCGGGCAGAGCACCGAATGAAGAGATCTTGGATAGTTCGCTGGGCGGTGTTGGTGTTTGCATGCCTCGCATTGAACACTAACGGATGGGGTTACTATTTCTACGTTCTGTATAACGCGAGCAATGGTCCATTCAATCAACCGGTGGTTGAGAAATTCGATCTGAACTCATTGGTAAACAATACGGTTCCATTCTTCATTTCGGATGCTGGCCCGGCGGTCTTAGCGCCCGGTGACAGCTTTCCGGCAATCATAGGCGAGATTCGAGGCGCGGCCGCAGTTTGGGACAGCGTGAGCACGTCCCAGCTTCGATTTGCATATGGAGGGCTGTTTACTGTGGGTGCGGCTTCCGAAACGTCGCCCGGAATCGATATTGAATTCTCCGATGACATTCCGCCGGGTTTGATTGCTTATACGGTACATGAAGTCACTGGGAACATGTCCTTGGGATCCGGTGGCCTCATTGTTCCGATTGTCCGCTCCAGGATTTACCTGCCGAACGACCTGACCCAGGTTGCCACCTATGGAGACTTTCCGAGCTACAGCGAGCCATTCTTCGTAACCCTGGTGCACGAATTCGGACATTCGCTTGGACTGCAGCACACGCTCACGTCCAGCGTGATGGCGACACTGTATACCAGCGCGGCAAGCAAAGCGGCGCCGCTCGGGGCGGACGACATCGCCGGCGTCTCGGTGCTCTATCCAGCCGCCAAATACCTCGGGACGGTGGGTAGCATCAGCGGGCACGTGATGCTGGGTTCGACGGGTCTTGGTCTCGCGTCGGTAGTTGCCTTTTCGATAACCAGTCCTGCGATCAGCACTCTTACGAATCCCGATGGAAGTTATCGGATGGACGGAGTCCCGCCTGGGCAGTACATAGTGTACGCCCATCCCCTGCCTCCCGCGCTTTATGGCGAAAGTACACCGGACAACATAATCTACCCGACCGACGTGAACGGAAATCCCCTGGGCCTGAATTACAATGCGTTTGCCACGGAGTTCTTCACGCCAACTTATGCTGGAACGAGCGACCCTGCGGTAGCGGAGAATTACCCCATTAACGTGCTGCCGGGCCTGTTGACGTCGGGTGTCGAGTTCCATGTGAACAGCCGGCCGTTCCAAGCGGTTTACGCCGTTCGGACTTATGGCTTTTCACCAACCAACGTACCGGTAACGTCGCCGCCTCTTACCAAAGGTTTGGCCACGCCATCGCCCGTAGCCGCCACGGGCGGAGGGTTGCTCGAAGCGAACAATCCGAACAATGTCATCACGCCAGGGCTCAGCATCTCCGTACTCGGGACAGCCGCAACCGCGAGCAATCTGAGGGCATACGCTCCACCCACGCCTTACATCGCCGTGGACGTGCAGGTGAATGCGACTGCAGGCGAAGGTCCCAAACATTTGCTGTTCGCCACTCCCGACGATATATACGTCCTACCGGCGGCGTTTTCGGTAGTTGTCAGTGGGCCGCCATCCATTACCTCAGTCACTCCGAGTTTGGATGCCAATGGAAATCGAATCGTGCTGATAGCCGGATCCAATTTCTTCCCGAACCCTGGTACGCCTACCGCAATCGCTACGACAATTCTGTTTGATGGGCTTCCGGGCGTCATCGGGGGAACCACCAAAAGCGGTCAGTTGATCGTCACACCTCCGCCCGGCCAAAATGGGTACACGGCAACGGTAGAGGCGCTGAACTCGGATGGCCAGAGCTCCTTATTCCTCGATCCAATACCACCCACCTTTTCTTACGGCGGCGGCGTGAGTGCGACTCCCAGCGCCACTGCACTGCCATCGCTCACCGTAACACCCGAGTTGCTGGTAGCGGGCAGCCCCACTACAGTAGACATCGTAGGCGTGAACACTTTCTTCATCGCCGGCCAAACTCTGGTCGGATTCGGCACCAGCGATGTCGTGGTGAATCAAGTGACCGTGCTGAGTTCCAATCACCTGAGTGTGCAGGTAACGCCCAACGTGACGGTGGCGACCTCCGGGATCAACGTCACTACGGGCCTCGAAGTTATTTCGCAGGCCTTGGGCAACCAGATAACCACTGCAAATCCGAAGCAATAATCCCGTTATCGCACCGGAAGTTTGACGTAAGGACTTGACGCGCCTATGGCTCCCCCAGGCCCACATCTTGCACCGCTACCGTCGGTGCACGATCCGGAATTATAGAACAAGGCCCAATCTCCCGCCGCCTGGTGTACCGGTACAACCAAGTTGATCTGCTCGATTCCGATTAGCGTGGGTGCTAGCCCTTGGAACAAGATCTGTAAAGCGGGACTGTCGGTAAAGGACCCGCGCGGGAGGCACCCACCGCGCACAATGGGTGTTGGATAATCTTTGCAAATACAGGCCGTACGCTGCAGGCGGCGACACACTTGGTTCAAACGAAGGGGGCAGCGGGACAGCGAACCCGATCGGGGGTGGAGGCCAAACCGTAAAGAAGCCGTCGGCGTACGCGATGATGGTTTCGCCTGCGTGGGCTGGATTCTGAATCGTCACGAGGCTGTAATGGGAAGCGTGCTGCGCAATCGCGTATCCGTTTTCGTCCATCAAGAACCCGCCCCACGTCGGCGGGGTCAGGGGCGACACGGCATCAACTTCAGATTGCTGCCTCACCTGGAGAGTTCCTCTGGAATCCGAGCCATCGGACTGCAAAGTCGCGTTTCTCTAAGAGGAACCTGAATGTTGATCTGCCCGTTTTGACCTTGGGAAGGAATCGCAACAGCAAGAAGCGGAGCCATTGCGCCGTTGACGGTTACCGTGATCCCGGCGAGCTCCGACGGCAATAGCGATAACGGTGGGGCGACAGTTATGCCGGGTTTTCCCGTGAGGCCCGACACAAAGATCGACGCCAATGCGCCTCCACGAGGCATTCCAGGTTGAAAGGAAGCGGAATTCACAACCGCTTGGATCTTCAGTTGACCCTGCAGCCGAGGGCAAATACTCGCCGTGATGCAGAGAAAAGAACTATACGGCCCACTGTAATAGTGACCCGTCATCCGCCCTCACCAACTACGGCCTCTATTTTCCCTTGCTCAGTTTCCGGAAGTATTCCGCGATGGCGTCCGAATATCCGGCCGGGACGTGCTCGGAACCGGCGCTGCGCACTTGGTCCGAGTTCTTGTCGTCGAGCTGGCGGCGTAGTTCCAGCTCCAACCGCTCCATCTGCGGGATCACTTCGCGGCCGATGCGCTGGGAGAGCTCAGCGTCGTTGGCGTAGGCCGGGCTCATGGCGTGTAGCAATTGCAGAACTTCATTCGAGTATTCCGGATGTGTCCGGATGAAATCACGGAGCTGGCTCATATCGCGCAACGATTCGCGATAGCCTTGCTCCAGCCCGTTATGCGGATATACTTCACCGGAGCCACCGCGATTCCCGACTCCTCCATACGGTGAGGCGCCCGGCTGCCCGGGCGAAGCTTGTCCAGCGCCCGGCTCGGAGCCGTTCTGGGCTTGGCCTTGCTGGCCTTGACCCTGCTGGCCTTGACCCTCCTGACCTTGGCCGGGCTGGCCCTGACCCGACTGTTGGCCCTGACCCTGCTGCGATTGGCCGGACTGCGATTGCCCCGGTTGAGATTGACCCGGGCGTTGCCCCTGACGCGATTGATCTTGACCAGGTTGCGGCCGGGTGCCATTGCGCGACTCATTACCTCTCTGGCCCTGGCCCTCGGTAAGCTGCTGCATCCGATTCCGCATGTTTTCCAATTGCGCCAGCGCCTTTTCGATATCGCCCTTGTCGCCCGCGCCTTTGCCCGGCTCGCCTTGTTGCTGCAACCCGGCTTGGACCTGTTGGAGCTGATCGCGCAACCGGTCGAGCCCCATGGTCACAGTGGGCTCGCGCAGCCACGTTTCCCTCCCTTGGCCTTGCCGGATCCATTCGGCGGCCTTACGCATGCGCAACTCGATTTCGTTCTGCTGAGCCTCGGAAAGCGCATCGCGCAGTTTGGACGAGATCGGATTCTTCGCGCCCGCCAAGCTCTGCGCGGTATCGCCCATCTGCTTTTGGAGATCCTTAAGCTGATTAGCCATCTGTTCTTTTTCGCCGGCCAACTGCGAATTCTGCTGCTGCGATTGACCTGGTTGCGTTCCGCCCGAAAACATCTGGCGCAGGCGATTTTGAAAATCGGTCTGATGTTGCGAAAGCTGATTGGCCTTTTGCGCCATGTCATCGAGCTGTTGGGAAGCGTTCTGGCGTTGTATGCCATTCAAGATGTCATGCGCTTCCTGCAGCCGCTCTCCCGCACGCTTTTGTCCAGCACTCGCCTGATCCGAATTGCCGCCCTGCTGATTCTCGGCCTGCCGCATGTCGTCGGTGGCGCGAGCCAGGCGGTCCAGCGCCTGTTGCAGCCGCGGATCGGCAGTGGATCCTGTACGCTGCTGCTGAGAATTCGCCGATTGCTGGCTCTGCTGTCCTTGCTGCCCGGTTTGTCCCTGCTGTCCTTGTTGTCCTGGCTGATTGGAAGGGGATTGCTGCGACGAATCTCCGCGCGTGAGCTGCTCCATTTGCCGCTGCAGCTTTTCCGCTTCACGGCGAAGCATCTCCTGCTCCCAACGTTGCCGGAACGGCTGCTGCTGATCTTTCTTCGCGGCCAATTCCTGCTGCCGGCGAGCCAGCTCCGCAAGTTTCTGCATCGCCGCGTCGATTTCCTTGGCGCGGCTATCGGAAGCCGATTGCTGGCCGGTTTCGTACTGATTCTTTTCGCGGTCCAGCTCCAGGTCGGCGAGATTTGAAAGATCGCGGGCCTGATTACCGCCCTGCCCCGCGCCGCCTGCGCTTCCGAACGCCACCTGGATATCCCGGAAGGTGTCTTCGGCCCGGAGCGCATGCTGCAGGCCCTGCTGTTCCGGTACCAGCGCTTCGTTCCATTTCTGAGCGCGAATCTTCTTCGCGGACTCAGTCATGTTTCCGACGGCATCTTCCATGTTTTTGACGAAGTTCTGCATCTCCGGACTGCCGTCCAATTGGCGCGCCTTCGCGCGATCCACCAGGGACTTGGCTTGAGCGGCAAGCTTTTCCTGGATCTGCCCCAGGAACTTGGCGTCGTCAGCCGCCGCGGATGGATCCTTGGGTCCGTTCTTGGCTTCGTTCCACGTGGCCGCGATAATTTCCTTCTGGTGTTCCGAAATTTCCTGCGCGGGATTGTCGCCACCACCGGCGCCACCCTGCGCTTGCGATTGCGAATAATTCCGCTCGAACGGCTCAGCCTGGATAAAGTACATATCGGTCTTGGTGGTGGTGCGGGCATCGCGAGCGGAGGCGTAGATGCTAACGATGTCACCCGGAGACAGCTTGTAATCCTCAAGAGCGATCACGTACTTGCCGTCGGCGTTCTTGGTTCCCTTCTGGCCGAGCATCGAAACGGTTTTCTCCGCTCCGCCATTCACAGAATAATGCACGCTAACTTCGTTCAATCCGAAATCGTCTTCGGCGCTCACTTCCACGGTGACCTCTTCAATTGGATTCACTTTGGCATCCCGGCCGGGGCGAGTGATTTTGACGCTGGGCGGAGAATCCTTGCGAGCCTCGATAAAGAAATCCTCGCTCATGCGGACGTTCTCGCCCTGCTCAATAGCCGCAATGTGATACATACCGTCTTTCTGCACCGGCAGATGGGCGGTGAGCCAGTTCCCTGTCCCGGATTGGAGCGGAATTTGTGAGTCATCGCTCAACATCAGAATGCCTTTGTTGAGCGGCCGGTCGGTGAGAACGGCGATCTCGGCATCGGTGCCTTCCACCGCGCGCACATCTCCGCCGGGATCTTCCACGACGTCCTTCATGCCGGACCATGCCGGGTAATGATACGTCACGCGAATCTTCTGGATAGAAGGCAGATCAATGACCTTCAGGTTGTAATGCTTGGATTGGACAGCGCCGGCTTCCACGTAATACTCGACATTTTCGGCCAGACCGCTGAACAGAAACTCATAGGTTGAGGCGCCCGGCGATGGACGCATCTCGACAGGTTCCCATTTGGAAGCGCTCTTTGATTGTGCGAACAGCCGTACCTTTGGAGCTTCGAAGCCAAGAAGCTGGGCCGTAACCAATTGATCAGATTTGCGGCGAACGGTGCGGTCGCCGGGGTTGACGGCGATGTCATAAAAAGCATGATTGCCGGATCGCGGCGCGCCCGCCCACAGAAGCGATGTTCCGTAGCCGAGATATCCGGGGCCAGCCAGGATCAGCCACAGCAGAACGGCAACGGCGACGCCTGCGGACGTCAGGAATCCAAGAATGGGGCCGGTGGGCGCCAGGCGCTCCGGTTGATTGGCTGCGGCAACTTTCATGGCGTCGCCAGCGAGCAGCTCGACAAATGGGTTGGATGCGTTCGGCTTTTCGGCTAGCGTCAGTAGACGCTCCTGGAAATCAGGGAATTCGCATTCGGCGCTGCGGGCGGCGTTGCGCCGGTTCATACGAAGTAGCGGAATCACCAGGCCAAACGCAATGGCCGTGGCGACGGAAATAAATAGAAGAATGCGCGCCCAGAGCAGGCTGGTGGGTGAGAACGCGTAGCGGTTGATGATCCAGACCAGGAGCACCGTTATCACTAGCGCTGACACCGTGACCAGCGATGTGCCTTTCGACAGCGCCGAGAGCCGCAAGCGGCTTTCCAGGCGCTGGAGATATGTGTTGAGTTGATCGAGGGGGCTCATGGGCGCTCCTTTTTTTGGCCGCGAATGAAGGCGAATGAACGCAAATCAAAAATGCTCATGCGGCCTCTTTCTCTACCGACAAATATCGGCTGGCGATCACTGATTCGATTATGGCGACTATTAAAACCAATAGCAAAGCGTAGCGCCACAGGCTTTGGGGGCGCGGCTGAGCCGCGGCTTCGCTGTTCGTATTCGCGGTTTCCGGGCCACGGCCTGTGTTGCGCCACAATTCCAGCGTATCTTGCGGCACGGGTGTCAAATCCGATTCCAAGCGGTCTGCGTGGACCGCGACCATCTCGACGCGTCCGTTGGCGCGGTGGATTTCGTAAAAGCCTTCTCGATTCACTTGGAACGATTGCGTGGTTGCGGCTTCCTTCAGCGAGAGCGGATGCTTTCCGTTAGGATCAATCACGTCCACGGATGCGCCTTGATCCTTGGCCGAGCGCAGCTCGATGAACGAGTCCACTGGCACGCTGGTGGAACGGCCCTGCTGGCCTCCGAGATATTGTGCCGTTTCCTCGACAAACGGAACAAACGATGCGTGCAGCGGGAAATCGTTCGCAATGTTGTCGAACGTCGATGCAAACACGAACACCCGGCCTTCGCCCACTTGTTTTTCGAGCAGCAGAGGCACTTGATTGGTCAAGCGGGCGATTACGCGCGACTGGCCGGGGTCTACGCGCACTACTTGATAGAACTGCACGCCGTCCAGCTTGTTGGCTCGTCTTAGCGAGGGATGTTCGGCATCGGCGTTGGCGACGATCTGGAATCTATCGCCTTCGCGCCCGGCGTAGCTGGTTCCCTGGATGGCCTCGCCCGAAACCGGCACGTGCGGAAGAGCTGCGGACAAAGGACCCAGAGCAATCAATAATGAGCCGCCTCCATTCACGTAGGCGCGCAAGCTGTTTTCAAGACCAGACGGCAGCGAGCTGACGTCGGAAAGTACCACAAACGCGTATTTCGAAAGCGACTGGTTGGTGGCCTGGTCCACCGCGAGCGGTTCCAACACAAAACCGGCCTCAGTTACGGATTCGAGTGCCGAGCGGTAATAAAGCTCTCCTTGTTGCTGTCCGGCTGCGTGTAGAAACAGCACGGGGTGCGGGTCGGCGCGCTCCACGGCGAATGGAAAACGATCATCCTCATGCAGAGAATCGCCTGGCTCGATCCGGATCTCGGCTTTGTGGAATCCATAGGGCGATTCGAGCGACAGAAATTCTACGCTGGCCCGGCCCCCGGCTGGAACGTCCACTGATTTGCTTTCGAGCACACGGCCATCCAAGACCAGCGACACCGTTCGCTTCGCCGGCTCGGTTCCAATGCCTCGAATGACAGCTTGTACCCGCACTTTTTTCGGATCGTAGATCTTGCCGGGCGCCGTCACGCTCTCTAGCAGCCAATTGGGTTCGTGAGTGTCGGCGACCGAATGGAAAATCAGGTTCGTATCGCCGCCCAGCCGCAAATCGGCGAAAGACGGAGGCAGCGACGACTTTTGCATGTCGCTAACGAAGTGAACCTCAAGCGGCAAGCGCGAGGATTGCGCGATGGTCCGCAACGTTCGCGCCAATTCGCCATAGGAGCTGCGCTCGTCGGAGGGCTGAATCGATTGAATAGCAGCCTTGAGCTGGTCCACCTCTTCCACCGGCTGGGTGAGCATGCGAATGTGCGAGCCGACTTCCAGCACCTGGCCGCGTTCTCCAGCGTTGAGATTCGAAACAGCGTTCAGAGCCTCTCGTTTCGCCCGGGCTAGATGATCGCCGTAACGCATGCTGAAGGAGTTGTCCACGGCGATCAGCAGCATTTTGTGAGAACTGGAACTAGCCGCGGATCGTGTAACGAACGGATTGGCGAACGCCAGCGCGAGCAATAGCAGCAGAGCCACGCGTAGAGAAAGCAGCAAGAGATAGCGGAGCCGGCGGTGCTTAATCGAGCTCTGGGTTCGGCGCTCGAAGAACATCAGCGAGCTGAAGGGATGTGGAGTGCTGCGGTATTGGCGCAGCAGGTGAATCCACAAGGGCAGCCCGATCGCCGCCAATCCAGCCAGAAACCATGGCGCGAGAAACCCCACCTACAACCTCCCCTTGCGAATCAGGAAATACTCGCGCATAGCGTCGTCCAGCGGCCGGTCCGTACGGAGCAGGAAATAATCGATATTGTGGGCGCGCGCTTTTTTCTTCAATGCGTCCACGTGCGCGTCTATCTTCGGCCCATATTCTTCGCGCGCGTATTCGGGCGAGACATCCAGCGCGTCTTTGGTTTCCATATCCACCAGCAGAACCGGCTCCTTCAGGGTCGGGCGAATCTCTTCGGGATCGAGGACGTGGAACAGAACCAGATCGTTGCCGTGGAAGCGCAGCGGGGCAATGGTGTCGATCACCACCTGTGGCTCCTGATAGAAATCCGACAGCACCACAACAATGCCGCGGCGCCGGTGGAACTGCTGAAAATGAATGAACGGCTTGGCAAAATCCGTCCGCGTTCCGAGCTCGGCTTTTTCCACCGCATGCGCCACGCGCATGAACTGGCCTTGGCGCGTGGAGGGCTGCACGTAGTTGCGGACGTCGTCGTCAAAAACAATCACGCCCGCGGCGTCGCGCTGCTGATTTGCGAGATACGCCAGCGAGACTGCCAGGAAACGCGCGTAATCCAGCTTCGTGATGCCGTGCGAGGAATATCCCATGGAAGCGCTCGAATCCACCATCAAAGTGAGCTGGCTGTTGGTTTCTCCGCGATAGCGTTTCAGATACGCACGTTCGGTGCGCGCGTAGACATTCCAATCCACGTGCCGCAGATCGTCACCGGGCGAATAGGCGCGGTATTCGGCAAACTCCTGGCTGAATCCAAAATCGGGAGAGCGATGCAGCCCGGCCACAAATCCATCCACAACCGTTTTCGCCACGAGATCCAGGCTCGATATTTCGGCCAGGAGCGCTGGGTTGATGAAGCGGGTTGGAGTGCGGGGATGCATCTAATTGTTTCTGGTTCCTGGTTTCTGGTTTCTGGTTCCCACGGTTGTGCGCTGGTTGAACGAACAACCAGAAACCAGAAACGAGAAACGAGAAACGGATTTCACTTCGGCTCCGGTTTCGACTCCAACAGCCGCTTCAGGATCGCGTCCGAATCCAGCCGCTCCGATTCGGCGTGGAAATTCAGGAGAATGCGGTGGCGCAGGATCGGGGCGGCTAGCGCGCGGATATCTTCGTAGGTCACGTGATACCGGTTGCGCATCAAGGACCGCGCTTTTGCGGCCAGAACTACGAATTGCGCGGCGCGGACGCTGGCGCCGAAGTTGACGTAATTTTTGACAAAATCCGGAGCGCTCGCGTCGTTGGGGCGCGTGGCGCGAACCAGTTCTACGGCGTAGCGGGCGACTGAATCCGCGATCGGAACCATGCGTACCAACTGCTGGAAATCCAGAATCTCTTCCGGATTGGTCACGGTATCCACCTGCGCGACTGCGGTTGTAGTGGTGAGATCCACCACCTTCACTTCGTCTTCAGCCGACAAATAATCGAGAATCGTGTTGAACAAAAACCGGTCCAGTTGTGCTTCGGGCAGCGGATAGGTTCCCTCCAGCTCGATGGGATTCTGCGTGGCGAGAACAAAGAACGGCGCGTTGATTTTGTATTGATGGCCGCGCACTGTGCAGGACAATTCCTGCATAGCTTCGAGCAGCGCCGATTGAGTCTTCGGAGGCGTGCGGTTGATCTCGTCCGCCAGCAGGACATTCGAAAATATCGGGCCGGGAACAAACGTCCAGGTACGATGTCCGGTGGTGGTGTCCTCTTCGATGATGTCGGTCCCAGTGATGTCGGAAGGCATCAGGTCCGGCGTAAACTGGATGCGCTTGAAGACCAGGCCGAGCGTCTGAGCCAGCGTGCGAACCAGCAGCGTTTTGGCTGTCCCGGGCAAGCCGGTGATCAGACAGTGGCCGCCCACGAAGAGCGAAATCAGCACCTGCTCGATCACTTCTTCTTGCCCAACAATCGCTTTGTGGACTTCCCGCACGATGCTGTTGCGGACCTCCTGGAAACGGTCAATCCGTTCCTTGAGTTCCGCCGAGCCGGCAATGGTTGTGCTTGGAGTGGACATTTTATTTTGAGATTTCTAAAAGTAGTCTTTGCGCCGGTTTGTAGCCCGGAGCGGCTTCAAGAGCCTGCAGCACCTGATCGCGCGCATCATCCATCCGATTGGCCTTGCGCAACGCGTTGGCCAATTCGAAATGCGCCCCGGCTTGATCCAGCGGCTTGGTGGCGAGTACGGCCTGGTACTCGCGAATCGCACCTGGCAGATTATTCTGCGCGAGCCACAAGTCGCCCAATCGCTTGTGCAATTCCGGATCCTCGGGATAAATGTAGTTTAGACGATCCAGCGTGGCGGCCGCCTTTTTCGGATCGCCGGCTTCCTCTTGATACGTAGCCAGGCGCTTGATCAGAAGCGGGCTCCGGCCACCCTCCTGGCTGTACTTCTCCAGTTCCTTGCGGGCCGCCGGTTTGTCGCCCTTGGCTTCGTATGCGTCCGCCATTAATTCATAGACGCTACCCGGCTCGACATAGTCAGGATAAAAATCGCGAATGACCGCGCCTTCGCGGATCACGTCGTCATACTTCTTGGCGCGCAGATCCTCCACGGTGGTCTTCAATTGTTTTTTCCATTCGTCGAAGTGGTCGACCGTGTTTTTGGTCTGCGCCTCGATCCACGCGAGGAATTGTTTGTCGAACTCCTCGGTGGACATCGCGAGATTGTTGTGGATCGCTTCCGGCGTAGATTCCAGTTTGGCGTACGAATGGATCATGTCGAGAAGTTTCCCGTAGCCCCACTTCTCAGCGATGAAGTTGCAGATCTTGCCTGCTTGATAATACGAAACGACAACTTGGGCTGGATAGCTGGGGCGAATAAAGCCGCGGTCGAGCTCGGCGATAGGCAGCAATTTCTTCGAATGGATCGCAGTGATCACTTCCGGATCCAGGCGATCGCCCCAGTCCGGCGAGGCCGCGGTTTCTTCATAGACGGCCAAGCCCTCGGTGAACCAGCGCGGGACGCGATGATTGGTAGCTTGCAGCACGAACACGTGGCTCAGCTCGTGCCACATGGTGCTGGCCCAATGAAAAGTCCCAGGCGGACGTCCGGAAGGGCTGTCCATGGCGACCACAGACCCGAATGTTACGCCCAGGGCTCCGAGGCCCGGCATGCCCATCGTGCGTACGGCAAAATCTTCGTGATCCGGATAAACCTCGAGTTGCACGGGCCCTTTCAACTTCAATTGATATTTCTTCTCGTAAGTAGCGATGGCCCGCCTTAGCTCAGTTTCAATATAGGGACGCAGCAGTTCCGCTTCCTTCTTGTTGAGCTTGAGAATAGTGTTGCTGGTTTCGAAGGTTGCGAAGTTCTTGTAGCTATCCATCAATCGGAGCGTGTTTACGGTTTCCGCGTTCTTGTAGCCGGCCTCATAGCATTGCTCGAGTTGTTGCCTGGCCTCCTGCTCCTCGCCGAGCCGCATGAGTTGGATTCCCAATTGCGCGCGAGCTTCCCACAGCTGCGGATTCAACTCCAGCGCCTTGCGATAGAACGTGATGCCTTCCCGGTAACGCCGATTCAGCACAAAAAAATGTCCAGCTGTGGAATATCCTTCGCCGTAAACTGGATTGATTTTCAGAATGCGATCCATCCATGGCGAATCTTTTTTGTCGTCCAGCCAATCCATACTGGCGTGAATTGCCATGGCGTCCAGCGATTCCGGATCAATAGCTAGCGCGTTATCGGCCTCTTTTGCTGCGCGTTCCGGCGTGTTGTCTTCGAGCGCCAGGTAGGCCAGCAGCTCATGCGCTTCCGCCATTTTTGGATCCAGCTCAGCAGCGCGCGTAGCGAAATGGACCGCTGCGCTCCCGAAGCCTTCCGCTGCTACCAGTGCCAGGCCGAGGCTCGCGCC
>Ga0187863_10001636_pt1 | contig 17656 bp, 13 predicted proteins | sample June2016WEW_11_1_FD_132975 | JGI IMG/M metagenome (GOLD analysis project Ga0187863, IMG submission 132975) | Peatland microbial communities from SPRUCE experiment site at the Marcell Experimental Forest, Minnesota, USA - June2016WEW_11_10 | ecosystem: Environmental > Terrestrial > Soil >... | reverse complement strand
TACTGCACGATGGCCGGGGCGCCTGGAGCGCGTCGCTGAGCAGCCGGAGATCATTCTGGACGGCGCACACAATCCCTCGGGGGCGAGAGCGCTGGCACGTTACATCCGCAAGACATTCGGAAGCCGCAGTGTCCATCTGGTGTATGGCGTCATGCAGGACAAACCCGTGCCCGAGATGACGTGCGAGCTGTTCCCTCTCGCCTCCAGCATTGTTGTCACGGCGCCGGCGAACACGCGCGCGATGCCGCCCGATGAGGTTATTCGCAAGGCCGTGCCGCACGCATGTGTCGCCGCCGCTCCAAACATCCGATCTGCTCTTGAGATAGCGCGAGACAAAGCGGGCCGGGATGCCGTGATCTTCGTCACCGGGTCCTTGTATCTCGTCGGCGAAGCGCGCGCTCTGCTCGTAGAATGAAGGTTCATGTTCCAGACGGTGTGGGCCGCGCTCGTCACCGACCCGCTGATAATTCTCGCTACAATCGTCTTCGCCACAGTTAGCGTCGCGATCTCTCTGTTCGACGCCACGGGGCGCCGGCAAGCCCGGATTGCCGTGGCATGGTCCCGCGCGCTCCTGAAGGTCAGCGGCGTCAAAGGAAAGGTGGAGGGACTTGAAAACATCTCGCCCAATGGTGTGTATGTCTTCGCGAGCAATCACGCGAGCTACATGGATACACCCGTGGTGCTGGGAAACATTCCGGTGCAGTTTCGCTTTTTAGCCAAGCGAGGCCTGTTCATGATCCCTTTCCTTGGCACGCACCTGCAGCGTGCCGGTCACATTCCGGTGTTTCGCGGCAACGCGCGTCAGAATCTGAAGACGCTTGTCATGGCCGCAGAAACAGTGCAGAAGCGGGGGATCTCGCTGCTGATCTTCCCGGAGGGGGTACGTTCGCAGGATGGCACGCTTGGACAGTTCAGCGAAGGCGCGGCCTACATCGCTATCAAGGCGGGAGTGCCTCTGGTTCCGCTGACGCTGCAGGGAACGCGTGCGGTGCTGCCGTTCGGCTCAGGCCTGCCGCGACCGGGCCGAATCCGTATGCTGATTGGCGACCCGATCCCGACAGAAGGTCTCTCCCTGAAATGCCGCGAACGGTTAACGGCACAAGTTCGCGCACAGGTCGCGGCCACGCTTGAACGCGGTCAGGCGCCGATATAACGCGCGTACAAGCTCCGCGCGATCCCCGCGTCGGTCGTACCCTTCACGATCACCCGGCCATCGGGGAACACGATCATCACGTAAGACGGGATTTCGAAACGCAGTGCGAACCCATTGGCGCGAACCCGGCCCAGTGGAAGCAGCCGGTTCGCCAATTCGCTCAGATCGAGTGGCCGGCTAATCTCATGGATCTGCACCGCATCGCGGCCGCACATGCTGACGGGCGCTCGTCTGCGTTCTTCCAGCCACGGGAACTCCCGCCGGACGCAGGCGCGGCAATCGGGATCGCGATCGGGTCCCGCGATGCGCCGCAGGTCACCGGTCCACACATCGACGGTCGTGATCCAGGCGGGCATGTCACCCGTGACAATCCACTTCAGTGCCGCGCTCACCTGCAGGCTGGCCACCAGCGAGGTGACTGTGCCCAACACGCCCGCTGTTTCGCAGGTTGGCTGCGCGCCCGGCGCCGGTTCCGGATAGAGGCACGCGAAGCAGGCGCTCCGTCCGGGGATGACCGGCATCACGATGCCGTAACTGCCCACGGCCCCACCGTAAATCCAGGGAAGGCCGGCCCGCACGCAGTAATCGTTCAGCAGATATCGGGTCTCGAAATTATCGGTACCGTCCAGAATAAGATCCACGCCCTCCAGCAAGTCATCGATGTTCGATGCCGTTAGGTCAGCCACCTCCGCCTGCACCTGCACGCCGGCGTTGATGCGCGCAATCTGCCGCCGCGCCGCCTCCGCCTTGGGCAGCCCCTCCGCCGCATCGCATTCATCGAAAAGCCACTGGCGCTGGAGGTTGCTCAGCTCCACATAATCGCGATCGACAATGCGGATTCTTCCCGTGCCCGCCCGCGCCAGCGCAGCGGCCTGAAAGCTGCCAAGAGCGCCGCAACCAACGATGGCAACCGAAGCGTCCAATATACGTTGGTGGCCTTGCCGGCCGACACCTGGAAACAATATCTGCCGCGAATACCGGTCGCTCGCCCCGCTGTCCATGAAGTAACGATGTTAACAATCCCTGCGATACTATGTAGGATTGTGCCCGCGCTCGCAGAACGCCATTTGTGTATTCTTGCGGCGCTGAGCTTGTTTTGCGCCCTTCCCTCGCTGGCTGCGCCGGGCGATTACGAGGGGAAACAGGTATCCGCGATCCTGTTCGACCCTCCACGGCAACCGCTGCCCGATGCCCAATTGAAAGCGATGCTGCCGATTCAGGTTGGCCAGCCTCTGAAGGAAGGCGCCATCCCGGCGGCGCTGCAGCGCCTCTATTCCACCGGTGAGTACTTCGACATCGCGGTGGATGCGAGTTCGGCGGGCGAAGGCGTGGCCCTGCGATTCATCACCCGCGGCGCTTTCTTCGTGGGACGGGTGGTGGTTGTCGGCGCGTCCGAACCACCCACAACCGCCCAACTGGAAACAGCCACACGGCTCCAACTGGGAGCTCCGTACGTGATCGACGAGGTCCAACAGGCGCGAAGGAATATCGACGACGCGCTCCGCAGAAACGGGTTTTATCACGAATCCGTCGAAGCGCGCGCGACGCCTCACGAAGGCACCCGGCAGATGGATATCGAGTTCATCGTGCACACCGGCGCTCGCGCCAAATTCGACGGCGTGCAAATCGCCGGAAATCCGGGCCGCACAATGGAGCAGATCGTTCACGCCACTGGCTGGCGTAATCCATTCGGCTTTCGCGGCTGGAGGCAACTGACGGAGGCGCGCCTTAATGATGGTGTGGACGGTCTCCGAAAAAGCTTTCAAAAACACGATCGACTGATGGCGCGGGTGGATCTCACGGGTGTCGCCTATCATGAATCCACGAACACGGTAACGCCGGAGCTGAGTATCGATCCCGGCCCCCTGGTTCTGATCAAAGTGACTGGCGTCCACTTGTCTCGGGGACATCTCAAGCAGTTGATTCCCGTTTATCAGGAGCGATCGGTAGACGACGATTTACTGGTAGAAGGCCGCCATAACATTGTCGAGTTCCTGCAATCAGAGGGGTACTTTGAGGCTCAGGCGGACTTCGCACGGTCCGAAACGAATCCTGGCGAGCAGGTGATTACTTATACGGTGAGTCGAGGCGATCTAAGTTACCTCACCCATCTCGAGATTCGCGGGAACAAATACTTCACAACGGCGGCGATTCGAGAACGAATGTATATCGCACCGGCAACGTTAGTCCGCTACCATCATGGGCGCTTCAGCCACGAGTATCTCGACCAGGACCTGAACTCGATTCGCGACTTGTATCGGTCCAATGGCTTTCGAGACGTGAGCGTCACCGCCCACTCAGAGGACAATTACCGGCGGAAGCAGGGCCACCTTGCCGTATTCATTGATGTCGCGGAAGGACCGCAGTGGTTCGTATCGCGGCTTGATATTGAAGGAATCGCCGACGCGGACAGCGAGGCTATACGCTCCGTTCTGCGGCTCAGTTCCGGTCAGCCGTATAGCGATCTCGGGATCGCCACCGACCGCGATCTGATACTCAGCCACTTCTTTGACAACGGCTATGAGGATGCCACGTTCGATTACGTGGCTACCCCGGACCCGGCGAGCAAACGCGTTGCCGTCACTTATACCGTACATGCCGGCAACCGCCGCTTCGTTCGCGGAGTACTCATCAGCGGCCTGAATGAAACTAAACAAAGTCTGGTTGCTCGGCGCATCAGCGTACAGAAAGGCGACCCGGCATCCCAGGCGAAGATGAACGACAGTCAAAGACGACTATACGATTTGGGCATATTCTCCCGCGTCCAAACGGCGTTCCAAAACCCAGAAGGTCAGCAACCCGATAAGTACGCGTTATTCGATATGGACGAGGCGCACAAGTACTCGCTTACGTTCGGCTTCGGAGCCGAGATCGCGCGCATAGGCGGCGGCGCGACGGATCTGAGTAATCCCGCCGGCGCCCCTGGTTTCAGCCCGCGTGTGACTGTCGGGATCAGCCGGATCAACTTTCTCGGTTTGGGGCACACGGTAAGTCTGCAGACTCAACTATCCACCTTTGAACAATCGGGTCTGTTTACTTACCTGGCGCCGCAATTCCGCGGCAACAGTAAGGTGGATCTCCAGTTCTCGCTGCTCTACGATTACTCGCACTATGTCCGAACCTTTACGAATCGCCGCGAGGAAGCATCGATCCAGCTCTCACAGCATCATTCTCGATCTCTCACCTATCAATACCGGTTCCTGTTTCGCAAATCGGATATTATTGGCACGCCGCTGATTTCGCCCGAGCTCATACCGTTGCTCGCTCAGCCGGTGCGCGTGGGCAGCCTTGCGCTGGGCATCATCGACGACCGCCGTGACGATCTCGTCGATCCCCACCGCGGCATTTACACCACTCTCGATATGAGCGTTGCGGCAGGATTATTCGGATCGAATACGGATTACGGAAAGATTATCTTCCGAAATGCCACCTATCATCCACTTACTCGATCGATCGTGTTGGCCCGGTCCACTTACTTCGGCGATATCGCGCGATTCGGCGGGGAACCCGACATTCCTTTGGCCGAGCGTTTTTTTTCAGGTGGCTCCACGACGGACCGCGGTTTCCCCGACAATCAGGCCGGCCCGCGCGATCCGGAAACCGGCTTCCCGATTGGTGGAACGACGCTTCTCATGAATACGATTGAGCTGCGCTTCCCGCTGATTGGCGACAATCTGGGAGGCGTTCTGTTTCATGATATGGGCAACGTCTACTCGGACTTGAGCGATCTGAGCCTGCGTTATCACCAGAACAATCTGCAGGACTTCAACTATGCCGTGCAGACTCTTGGATTCGGCGTCCGCTATCACACACCCGTCGGCCCGTTGAGTCTCGACCTGGCTTTCAGCCCTAACTCACCGCGCTTTTTCGGTTACCAGGGGACTTACGATCAGCTACTTTTTGGCACCGGCCAGCAGGTCCAGCAGCGGATCGACCGGTTTCAATTTCATTTTTCACTGGGGCAGGCGTTTTAATGCGGATGAGCACGTCATGGTCGAGGTTCTTCTTATTCGCATTGCTTGCTTTTGCCCTGCGTGCGGAAATCATCGACCGCATCGCGATTACAATCGGCGACCACGTAATTACCGAGCAGCAGATCGTGCATGAGATTCGCGTGGCCGCGTTCCTGAATCGGGAGACGCCGGATATTTCCACGGCCTCCAGACACGCTGGCGCGGAGCGCCTGATCAAACAGCAGCTGATCCGCCGCGAGATGGAGTCCACGCACTATCCGGAGCCGGAGAAGAGCGAAGCCGAACCGCTGGAGAAGCAGGTGATCGCTCTCTATGGAGGAGAGTCGCCATACGCCGCCGCCCTCACATCAAACAACCTGACGCGCGGCGATATTCTCGATGAGCTATGGTGGCAACTCACCACTCTGCGGTTCATTGACTTTCGTTTCAAACCGGCCATACACATACCCGAAGCGGACATCGCGGCTTACTACGAGCGACAGGTTGATAAATGGAAAGCCCAGGGCCAGAAGGATATTCCGTCCCTTGAGCAGAGCCACGACTCGATTGAAGAGATTCTGGCCGGCCAGCGCGTGGATCAGGCTCTCGATTCCTGGCTCGATGAGGCCCGTAAGCACGCCAACGTAAAATACCGTGAGGATGCCTTCTAATGAGCCGGCGAACAAGGCTTGTCTGCTGGTTCGCGGGTGGATTCATTGCGCTTTGTTTGCTCGCCGCCTGCGCGGGCGTCCTCATCGTTCAGTCTGACTGGTTTCGCGACAAAGTGCGTGAGCGCATCGTCAGCGAAGTGGAGCGCTACACGGGAGGGCACGTTGAGATCGGTTCGTTTCGTTTCGACTGGCAGAACCTGACTGCCGAATTCTCTCCGTTCGTCCTGCATGGAACCGAATCGCGGGCCGCGCGGCCTCTTTTCCGCGCCGGCTCCATCCGCGTCGGGTTGAAGATCGTGTCGATGCTCAGGCGCGATGTCGATTTCAGGTCGCTGACCGTGGAGAAACCAGAGTTGGCAATCGTAGTGCACCCTGATGGCTCAACCAATTTTCCACTGCCGATGATCCCACCGCAATCCGAGGATTTCGTCGAACGGGTGCTGAACCTGGCTATTAAGAAAGTGGCCATTAATAACGGTTTCGTGCAATACAACGAACAGCGGATTCCTTTGGAACTCGATGGCGAGAATCTGGCGATGACTCTGTTGTTCGATCATAAGGGACCGCGGTATCGGGGCAACATTTCGTTCTCCGCCGTGCACATAAGCGCCGGGGCCGTTCGCGATCTGACGTTCGGCCTGGCGGCGTCCATCGCTCTCGACAGGAATGGGCTGCGCGTCGCACAGGGGCGCTTCTCCATGCCACATTCCGAACTCGCCGTAAGCGGGAACATGCTCAACTGGGGCGCCCCAGCAGGAGATTTTACCGCGCGTGCACGGCTGGCGATGGGCGATGTGCGGAATTCTCTTGGTTCCGGCTTCCCGGATCGGGGCGATCTGGCGTTCGACGGGAGGCTGCAATTCTCAGCGTCCGGTTTTCGTTTGTTGGGACAAGCCACCGGTCACGGTCTCGACCTCCGGACAGCCGGCCTTAATTTGCCCGGCGCCTCATTCTCGGCGAACGCCGATGTCACGGAATCGCGAGCGGACCTTAACAATCTGGCGCTCTCTGCGATGGGCGGGAGTTTTCGGGGCCGCCTGACGATCGACCGGCGGAAGACATTTCGTCTGGAAGGGCAGGGCCGCAACATCTCCATCCACCAGTTTGCGGAGGCTGCGCGATGGCGTCCGCTTCCGTGGGATGGAACGGTGGGCGGACCAATGCGCGCGTCAGGTGCTCTCACGGGCGAAGGCATTCGCGACGCGCTGATCGAGACTCAGATGGACATCGCGCCAGCACCTGACGGCCCCCGCGTCTCCGGTCACGTCAATCTACGTTACGATCAGCGCGCGGACGCCCTCCGCCTGGGGCCGTCGCAGCTCTCCACGGGGCAAAGCAACGTCACGCTGGAAGGCACGCTGGGGCAGCCTCTCAATGTGAGTGTTGTGACACACGATATTGACGACCTGCTTCCTCTCGCTGTTCTGGCTGGCGCCAATCCGCCGGCGCGTGTCCCGGTGAAACTGGTGAGCGGCTCCGAAGCCCGATTCACTGGCATCCTCCAGGGCTCTTTGGGCAACCCCACCGTGCGGGGGCGCCTTGAGCTCGGGCAGTTTGAATACGCCGAGCAGAGCTTTAACCGGCTCGCGGCCAACGTGCAGCTCACGCGCTCGCTTCTCGATGCGAGCGATCTCGTCATCACCCACGATCAAATGCGCCTGAGCGGGAGCGGTCATCTGGCTCTTGTCGATTGGCACGTATCCGACGCGAGCGAGATGGCAGGTGCTTTCCAGGTTCACAACGGCGATCTCGCGCGGCTGATCGCGGAGGCCGGTGAGACTTGGCCGGCCACCGGCTCTTTTTCGGGATCGCTGACTATTCAAGGCACGTGGGGCAAGCCGGTGGTGAACGCCAGCGTTAACGGCGTGAACCTGACGGCATGGAATGAGAAGGTCGCCAGCGCTCAGGCTGAGATTCACGACACAGCAAATACAATCGACATCACCAAAGGCGAAGGCGATGCGGCGGGAGGCCATTTCCAATTCTCGGGAAGCTGGCGCCATGACGTTGGCCAGTGGATCGACGGAACCCTGACGCTCAACATTGCTGCTCGGGACGTCGACCTGGAGCATATCAGTCACATACGCGATCTAGGTGGCTCGTTGGGCGGAAAGGCTGAGCTGAAGGCTGCCGGAAGCGCCCGCATTGCTAAACGTAAATTCGACCTGCAGGCCCTGAATGGCTCGCTGACCGTCCGCGACGCCACTGTGAACGGCAAACCGGCGGGCAGTCTCTCGCTCAACGCGGACACCGCCGGCGAAACTCTCAAGGTTACGGCGCAAGGCAATCTCAGCGAGGCTCACTTTGACGGGAGCGGCGAGTGGAAGCTGGCGGCTGGGTATCCCGGAAACGGGCACGTCACATTCACCTCGGCCAGTCTGGCTACGCTCGATGGTATCGTCTCAGCGGCGCGATCGGTCCCCGCTCACGACTTGCCATTCCGTGGCACCGTGAGCGGCTCCGCCTCCCTCACCGGACCTCTGAACAACCCAGGCCAGATGCACGGTGAGGTGCGTCTGGAACAGATCCGCCTGACGCCGAATCCCGACGTGCAGGGCCGTAATGCAACACCCGACGTCACGCTGGAGAACGCCGGCCCCATCGTCTTCGACGTGACGCGAACCGGAGCCGACATCCGTGACGCGCGCTTTTCCGCTACGGATACGCAACTGGAAGCACGGGGGCGCATCGGCTTTGGCGAGCAGGCCCCCTGGGATGTTGCGGTAACCGGCTCCATCAATCTGCGCATTTTGCGGTTGTTTAATTCCGATCTGCTGGCCTCGGGCCATTCCATTCTTCGTGCCACCATTCGCGGATCGTTGGGAGATCCTCAGGTGAACGGGCGGCTCGAATTGCAGAACGCCTCGCTATATCTCGCCGATCTGCCGAACGGCGTGGACAAGGCGAACGGCGTCATCGTGTTCGATCGCAACCGTGCCACCATCCAGAAGCTGGACGCGGAGAGTGGCGGCGGACACATTTCGTTTACGGGCTTCGTTGGTTTCTCGGCTCCGATGCTGACGTATCGCGTGGGGGCACGCGCGGAGAATGTTCGCTACCGTTCCCCGCAGGGCGCCAGCCTGACGATGGACGGCGCTCTGGATTTGACCGGCACCTCGAAAAGCAGCATCGTGTCAGGAACCCTGACGGTGAATAAGGCCAGCTTCAACCCGAGCACCGACATCGGCAGCCTTTTGTCGCAAGCCGCCAGGCCTTCCGTCACGCCGCCCCAGTCCAGCGAATACTTCGCCGGTTTGCAGTTCGATGTTCGCGTGCAGAGTGCGTTGAATCTGGAAATCCAAACATCGCTGGCGCACGGGCTTCAGGGCCAGGCCGATCTTCACGTTACGGGCACTCCGCAACGTCCCGTGCTGCTCGGCCGCATCAGCATCAACCAGGGGCTCATCGAGTTTTTCGGCAATCGCTACACCATCAACCGCGGTGAAGTGCACTTCAATAATCCGCTCAAGCTGGAACCGGTGGTCGACCTCGATCTTGAAACACGCGAGCGCGGCGTCACCGTGGACATCATGATTTCCGGGCCGCTCACCAGGCTAAACCTTTCCTACCGTTCCGACCCACCGCTCAAGAGCGACCAGATTGTGGCGCTGCTCACCGTTGGCCGCACACCGAACGGGCCGGGCGGCCTGGCTAATTCGGAAGCCAATGCGCAACAAGGCTCCATTACCGGCGGCTCCAACCAACTGCTCCAGCAAGCGCTCACCGCACCGGCCGGCGGAAGGCTGGAGAAGTTTTTCGGAGTTAGCCACATCCGGATTGACCCGCAGGTTTCCGACGTCACCACTCTCCCTCAGGCGCACCTGTCGATGGAGCAGCAGATCTCGCAAAGTGTCACGCTCACCTACACCACCAACCTCGCGCGCACGCAGGAGCAGTTCGTGCAGTTTGAGTGGAATTTGAGCCGCGATTGGTCCGTGGTCGCGGTACGCGATGAAAACGGATTTTTTGGCATCGATTTTCAATTGCGGAAGCGGTTCAAGTGAGACTGCGCGCGGCCAGGGGAAGGTTGAAAGTTGAGCACAGCATCATAGATGGCGTGCGCGATCTGCTGGAGCGCCTGCTGGCGCGGCATGCGGAGGTGCGGTCGGTGATTCCGGGCGTGATTCGGCCGGTTCGGGACGCGAAAGGCGAAGTACGCGTGCGTATCACCGTGCCCACATCGAACGGCTGGAAAGCAATCGCACTGAGCGCCGGCGCAAGACAGGAGCTTTTCATCAGCACTTCGTACACGCGGGAGCAGCTTGAGGCCGCACTGCGCGAGTGCGGTGAACGCTAAGTCCGTCCGATGTGCAAAGCCACGATCCCGCCGGTCATGAGTTCATACTCGACCTCGCGAAAGCCCGCCCCGCGCATCTGCTCGGCCAGGTCGGGAGCACCAGGGAACTTGCGGACCGATTCGGGCAGATAGGTGTAAGCATCGCGCGATCCGGAGAGCAGCCCACCAATAACCGGCAGCACGTGCCGCGAATAGAAATTGTAAAGCGCGGCGAACGCGCGATTGGGCGGCTGCGAGAATTCGAGTATCGCCGCCGTTCCGCCGGGCTTCAGCACGCGCACCATCTCGTCGAGACCCCGCCGGTAATTCGCCAGATTGCGAAAACCGAAGGCGACGGTAAGCAGATCAAGCGAATGATCGCGGACGGGCAGCCGCAATGCGTCCGATTCAAAAACGTCGCAGGGATGCTTCGCTCGCGCCGCCACCAGCATGGGATGACAGAAGTCGCTCCCCAGCACGCGCCCCGCCGCCGCTTTTCGAAGCGCGAACATGAGGTCGCCGGTGCCGCAACATAGATCCAGAGACACCGCGCCGCGACGGCTCAGTACATCGCTGACGCACTTGACCGTGCGTGCGCGCCAGTGGCGATCCACATTCGCGGAGAGCAGGTGATTCAGCAGATCGTAACGGGGCGCGACGCGCCCAAACATGTCGCGCACCCATGCCGCAGCCTGTTCTTCAGTTTGCGCTCCGGCAGGTGTTGTCCCCGATCGCACTCAGCCCGCCAGTGCAGCGCCAATGGCCGCAAGCACGTTTGCATCGCTCACGCCGGCGGTGACGCGCGTGGCGCCGATGCGCTCGGCCAGTACGAAGTGAGTTCGGCCATGTACGGTCTTCTTGTCGCTGCGCAGACGCGCGGCAATTCGCTCGGCGGAGATGCCATCGAGCGGTGGAATACTCGCGTATGAATCGATGCAGGCAATAATCGCATCTCCGTCGGAATCGCTGAGAACACCCTCCAACCGCGAAAGCATCGTCGCCGCCTTCATACCCCAGCCTACTGCCTCGCCGTGGAGAAACCGCGTGTACCCAGTCTCCGCCTCGATCGCATGTCCGAATGTATGACCAAAATTCAGGATTCTGCGCAGCCCGCCTTCCTTCTCGTCAGCCGAAACCACCTCCGCCTTGATGCGCACCGAGCCGGAGATGATTCGTTCCAGCACAGCGCCGTCGCGGGCGAGGATGCGGTCCTTCTCCGTTCGCAAAACCTCGAACAACTCGGCGTCGGCGATAATGCCGCACTTAACGATCTCAAACAGGCCGGCTCGATACTCGCGATCGGGCAAGCTGGCCAATACCAGAGGGTCGATCAGTACCGCCAGCGGCTGATGAAAACTGCCTATCAGATTCTTCCCGCTACAGAGATTCACACCGGTCTTTCCGCCCACCGAAGCGTCCACCTGCGCCAATAATGTAGTCGGCACCTGAATCACCGGTATGCCGCGCATGAACACGGCCGCCAGGAATCCGCCCACGTCATTCACGATGCCGCCGCCCACGGCAATCACAACGCTGGCCCTGTCCGCCCCTCGCGCCACCATCTGTTCCGCAAGCTCTTCCAGAGCGGAAAGGCGCTTGTTCACCTCACCTCCCGGGAAAAACAGAAGCTCATGGGCGGGTAACGCAGCGGCGATCTGCGCACCGTACAATTCCCACACGTGCTTCTCGGTCACTAAGAAAACCGTGCTCGCATTCGGCGGCAGAAACTCCGCAATTCGCCCGATGCAGCCGCGCTCAATGATCGCGTTATAGGTGCGTTGCGAAGTTCGAACGGCGTGGATCAAACCTCTGTTGTACCATGTGATGTGACGCACGCCCGCCCGTGAAATCCCGCCCGTTTTCGCTGCATAGCTCCGCTGCCTGCTTCCTCGCGCTGTTGCTGATTGGCGCTGAACCCATCCGCATCGTTGGACCGGAGGCCATCCTGTGGGCCGCTCCCAGCATCCTGTTCGCCTCCATGACCATTGCCTGGGGTGCCGAATCCGCACAGTTCTTCATCGCCCAGGGTTTCGCCCTCGCCATCCTCGCGTGGATGCAGACCCTGCCCGAGCTGGCGGTGGAAGCTGTGCTGGCCTGGAAACAGCAAACCGCCTACCTTCTGGCCAACCTCACCGGCGCACTGCGCATGCTCACCGGACTCGGCTGGCCCATGATCTACTTCGCGACTTCCTTCTACTACCGCCGCCGAACACACCGGCCATTGCGCGGTATCCGTCTTGATCGGGAGCACAGCGTGAACGTCGTGGGCCTGCTGGTAGCGCTCGTCTATATGTCGGTTGTGCTTGCCAAGGGCTCGCTGACGCTGATCGATTCGGTGATTCTGATCGTGATCTATTCCGCCTATCTGGCCATTCTCCGCCGCATCCCGCCGGAGAGCGAGGAAGACATCGAAGATCTTGGCGCGATTCCCCGTGCCATCGTGCTCGCTCCGCGATGGCGTCGCATTCTGCTTATCGCCTTGTGTTTCGGCGCAGGCGGAGCGCTCCTCTACTTCGCGGCCGAACCTTTTCTCGGCAGCCTGCTCGCGCTCTCCGCGTTCCTCGCCATTCCCGGCTTCCTGTTCATCCAGTGGGTGGCGCCGTTCGCTTCGGAATTCCCGGAGATGCTCTCGACGTTCTACTTCGCGCGAACCGTGACCCGCGCACCCATGGCCCTGATGAACATGGTGTCCAGCAACATCAATCAATGGACTCTGGTGGTGGCCATGCTGCCCATCGTATATTCGATGAGCCGTGGCACGATGTCTTCGATTCCATTCGACACCCAGCAGAAGCTGGAACTGCTTCTCACCATCGGTCAGGCGCTGGTGGGCCTGATGTTCATGGTCAACATGGAACTGGCCTGGTGGGAAGCGGCGGTGCTGTTCGTGTTGTGGCTCGTGCAGTTCGCATTCTCGGCCGTGCCCGCGACGGCGACAGGAATGCTGGGTTACCTGGGCCACTACGTGCACCTTTGGGTAACCGTGACTTACTACGCCTGGGCGGGCTGGGAGTTAGTTCGATTAATCACCGGCAAACGGCGCCGTACCGCCCTCGAGGAATTCGTGCGCATGTGGCGGATGTATGTGGTCGGCGGAGGATAGGGAGCGTCAAGTCAAAGCGCGTCGGTGCCCGCCAGGATGCCATCGATAACGCCTTCGCCGATGATTCTGCCCTCGCGCAATTTGAAACGGCTTCCAACCGCAAGTCTGGACTTGATCAAGTCGGGCCTAAGAAACTTTATCGCTACGTTGGCTCGGTCGCCCGGTGCGATTGCCCTTCCCGCCAGCAGCAGCCGACAGTCGAAATCCTCGCCCTCGTGCTGGAATATGCAGCCCCAGCGGTCCGGCGGCGTTGGGCTTTTTCGACCCCCGTCCTCAGTGCGATACAACCACACTTCCGCTATTACATCAGGACGTAGAGGCGAAGCCATCCCGCTCATCGCTGAGCTCCATCATAACCGCACGATCTTGTCCGACTTACGATTGCGGTACGCGTTCCGCGTGTCCACGATCAGCTTCGCCTTATCGTAGATAAGCTCGTAATCGAAGTCGGTGTGGTCGGTAATGATCACCACGCAATCGGCCGCTTCCACGCTGCTGTCCACAGCCAACGCACACAGGCTGGTGCCATCCAGCCGGATCGTCGAAACGAACGGATCGCTGTAAGTCACCTTGGCGCCGAGCTTCTCGAGCAGCATAATCACATCGAGCGCCGGCGATTCACGCACGTCGTCGATGTTCCGCTTGTACGCTACGCCCAGCACATGCACGTGCGAACCCTTCACCGGCTTGGCGCGATCGTTCAGCGCGTCCTGAATCTTCGTCACCACGAAGTGCGGCATCTGGCCATTGATGTATCCGGCCAGCTCGATGAACCGCGCCTCGATGCCCGCCTGCTTGGTTTTCCACGACAGATAGAACGGGTCAATGGGGATGCAATGTCCGCCCAGGCCGGGGCCCGGATAGAACGGCATGAAGCCGAACGGCTTGGTTGCCGCCGCGTCGATCACTTCCCAGATGTTGATGCCCATGCGGTCGCACATCATGGCCAGCTCGTTCACCAGACCAATATTGATCATGCGGAACGTGTTCTCCAGCAGCTTCGCCATCTCCGCCGCGCTGGTGGAACTCACCGGCACTACGTGCTCCAGCGCCTGCCGGTAGAACAACGCACCCATCTCCGTGCACGCGGCCGTGACGCCTCCGACAACCTTGGGAATGTTCTTCGTTTGGAAGTTCGGATTGCCGGGGTCCACGCGCTCGGGCGAAAAGCACAGGAAGAAATCCTCGCCCACCTTCAGGCCGTTTTTCTCCAGCATGGGCAGCACCAGCTCGTCGGTGGTCCCCGGATAGGTCGTCGATTCGAGAATCACCAGGGTTCCGGTCTTGAAGAATTTCGCGATTTCTTCGCACGCGGACACGATGTAGCTCATGTCCGGGTCTTTCGTCTTGCGCAACGGCGTGGGCACGCAGATGTCGATAGTGTCCAGATCGCGGACGACGGAAAACTCGGCGGTCGCTTCCAGACGGCCTTCTTTCACCAGCGGCCGCAGAACGTCGCTGGGAATGTCCTGAATATAGGACTCGCCGGCGTTCAACTGATCCACCTTGGACTGCTGTACATCGATGCCGGTGACGCGGAAGCCGGCCTGCGCGAACTCCACTGCGAGCGGCAGCCCCACATAACCGAGGCCAACAATGCCGACTCGCGCGCTATGAGACGTGATTTTGTTACGAAGGTCCATGTGATGTCCGATTGTCAGCCTCGATTGTACATCGGGCGGCCCGCGCGACCGCGGCGGCTATAGTGAGAAGGAATGGCTGCGATTCTCGTTACCGGCGGCGCCGGCTACATCGGCTCCCACACCGCGCACCTGCTCAAACGGCACGGATACGACGTGATAATCGTCGACGATCTCTCGCGCGGGCATGAACACAACGTGCGCGGCTTCCCGTTCCACAAACTGCGCATGCAGGATACCGCGGCCCTCACCGAGCTTCTGCGAAACAGCCGCATCGAAGCGGTGATCCACTTTGCCGCATACATCGCCGTCGGCGAATCCACCAAAGTCCCAGAACTTTACTTCAGCAACAACACCGGAGGAACGCTTTCGCTGCTGACCGCGATGGTGGACGCGGACGTGTCAAAGATCGTGTTCTCGTCGACGGCGGCGGTGTACGGGATGCCGCAGACGGTGCCCATCCCCGAGACCTCGCCATACAGTCCGCTTAGCCCTTACGGCGATTCCAAGGTGATGGTGGAGAAAATCCTGGATTGGATGGATCAGTTCCGCGCGCTGCGCAGCGTGTGCCTGCGTTACTTCAATGCGTGCGGCGCCGATGCTGAATCGGGTCTCGGCGAAGAACACGATCCCGAAACGCACCTGATCCCCTTGCTGCTGCGCGCAGTCACGACCGGGGCGCCGATCACGCTGTTCGGTGACGATTATCCCACTGCCGACGGCACCTGCATCCGCGACTACATCCATGTGATGGATCTCGCCGACGCGCATTTGCTGGCTTTGCGGCATTTGCTGAATGGCGGCGAATCGCAGCGCTTCAACGTGGGGACTGGCTCAGGTTACTCGGTACGTGAAGTGCTAAGCGCGGTGGAAGAAGTCACGGGTAAGAAGGTCCCGTTCGTTATGGGACCGCGCCGCGAAGGCGACGCGCCGGTGCTGGTTGCCAATTCCGACAAGCTCAAGAGCACGCTCGGCTGGCGCCCGCGCTATACCGATGTACGCGATATTGTACGGTCCGCGTGGGAGTTCGACCAGCGTCAGGCGCGTCCGTAGCCGTAATACAACAAGTCGGCGGCGGTCCCGAAAAGCGGCCAGAAAAACGGATCGAAGAGACGCCACGCCACCACCAGACCGATCAGCGAGAACATGCGGTTGTAGCTCAATTCAAGATAACGAAGCGCCAGCCGGTGCGGCAGAATCGCGGTGATCACCGAAGCGCCGTCCAGCGGCGGCAGCGGGATCAGGTTGAACGTCCCCAGCAGAATGTTCAGCGAAAACAGAATGCTGAGAAACGTCGCGAGCCCCTCGGCAACGCCGCCCTGAGGCGCGCCGATTAGTTGCGTGAAGCCGAGCGCACCCGGCGAGAAAACTCGGACCGCCAATCCAATGCGCATGGCGACCCCGGCGAGAATCGCCAGCGTGAAATTCGCCGCTGGCCCGGCCATGGCCATGGCGGCCGCACGTCGCGGGTAACGTCGCTGCCACTTCGGATCGAACGGGGCGCTGGCCCAGCCCATCATCCAGCCGCTGAAGAAATAGGTGATCAGCGGGAAGATGATGGTGCCGGACGGTTCGCGCTTAATGTGCGGAATCGGATTCAGCGTCGCCTGGCCCGCGTGAAAAGCCGTTGGGTCGCCACCCAGCTTCGCGGCCAGCGCATGCGCGCCTTCATGGCACGTGAGCGAGAGCAGAAACGCCACATACCACATCGGCAGTAACTGTAACTGCTCAGCGGTTATGTTCATTGCAGCAGGCTGCCCTGCTCGTCGCCGCCGCCGTTGATGACTTCAGCTTCGGGGATCACCGATGCCGCGGCCACTTGGTCGCCCTCCTCCATGCGCACCAGACGCACGCCCTGCGTGGACCGGCCCGCCTGCCGAATCTCGCCCGATTCAAGGCGGATGATCTTGCCGTCGCGGGTGATGATCATCAGGTCGGTATCTTCCCTCACCGACAGAATCGCAATCACCTTGCCCACCTTCGGGCCACACTTCATGTTGATGACGCCCTTGCCGCCGCGCGCGGTCAGCCGGTAGTCGCCAAGCGTGGTGCGCTTGCCGTAGCCGCTTTCGGAAATGGAGAGGATGAGACCTTCCTTCTCTACAATCTCCATGCCGACAATGTAGTCTCCATCGGGGAGGTCCATGGCGCGAACGCCGCGGGCCGGACGGCCCATCGCGCGCACCTCGCTTTCGGGGAATCGAATGGCCTTGCCTTCGTGAGTGCCCAGGAAGATAAAATTCTCGCCGTTGGTGAGTCCAGCGCCCAGCAACTCGTCCCCTTCATCAAGCGAGAGCGCGATAATGCCGCGCGACATGGGATTATCGAACTCGGTGAGCTCGCACTTCTTGATGACGCCCTTCTGGGTCACCATGACGATGTACTGTCCGGCGGCGAATTCCTTCACGGTGAGGAACGCCTTCACGGCTTCATCGGGCTGCAGATTGATCAGGTTCGATACGTGTTTCCCTCGGCCCGAGGTGCCCGCATCGGGAATCTCGTAAATCTTAAGCCAGTACACGCGGCCCTTGGTGGTGAACAGCAGCAGATAGGAATGCGTGGAGGCGATAACCAGGTGCTCCACCGTGTCCTCCGCGCGCGTCCCCATGCCGATGCGGCCCTTGCCGCCGCGCGATTGACGCCGATAGGTGTCCACCGCGGTGCGCTTCAGATAACCACCGCGCGTCACCGTGACCGCAACGTCCTCCACCTGCACCAGATCTTCCAGCGAGATCTCGCCGGAATCTTCCACCACTTCGGTGCGGCGCTCGTCGCCGTAGTCCTTGCGGACTTCCTTCAGCTCTTTCACCATCAGGCCGCGTAGCACCGTTTCCGAACCCAGGATTTCGAGATACTCGCC
>Ga0187863_10001634_pt1 | contig 17663 bp, 13 predicted proteins | sample June2016WEW_11_1_FD_132975 | JGI IMG/M metagenome (GOLD analysis project Ga0187863, IMG submission 132975) | Peatland microbial communities from SPRUCE experiment site at the Marcell Experimental Forest, Minnesota, USA - June2016WEW_11_10 | ecosystem: Environmental > Terrestrial > Soil >... | reverse complement strand
GCCGCGCGCCGCCGCTGTGTTAATATTGTGAGCAGTCAATAGGCCCGTAGCTCAGTTGGCTAGAGCGCCACCTTGACACGGTGGAGGTCTGCGGTTCGAGCCCGCACGGGCCTACCATCAATCCGATTGACCTGCCCCCGTTTGCTACTTCCACTATTTGGCTGCTAGGTGAATTCGCCGTTTTCGAAGCGGGTTCCGTAGCGGGTTCCAACACTGTGGGACTCCCAAGCAGTGCCTCGGCAGCCTGCTGCGTCCGTTCATCTGCCGGATGGGTATATCGACGAGGCATGATGATTGAGGCGTGCCCCGCCGGATCCTGAATCAATGGCATCGGTACTCCGGCATCAGCGAGCCGACTGCAGAATGTATGGCGCAGCCGAGGACATCCGTGACTAGCCACCGTCGAGAAGGGAGGCCACGATATCAAGCGCAGCCATTCTTAAGGATAGTATGCCTATGATTTCCTGAGCTCGCGGCAAGTCTCGGTTAGGACGCGGAGTTTGTTGCGAGTGATATCGAGCGGCACATGTCCGAAACCGCACTCGCTCGTGAGCAGGAGGCGATCGGGAGAAAAACAAGCGAGCGCCGGCGCCAGCCGTTCACGAATGATCTCCGGAGTTTCAATCGGATCGCTGCGCTGGTCAATCACCCCGAGCGCCAAGTCGCCTTTGAAGGGCCACTGTTTCCACAGCTCCATCAAATCGTAGCTGAGCGTGCAGTGCTCCAGCGAGACTTCATCAATCTTGACGGTACGGAAGGCCGGCACGATGTCCGTATATTTTGTGAAATAAATCCGTTTTCGCCTCGGGTTACCGCCGCAGACGTGCAGCCCGAACCTGACTCGGGGCAGAGAATCGATCAGTTCGTTTAGTATTTCCGCGGCCCACAAACTATCTTCGGGCGACTCGGTCCACATCGGTTCATCGAATTGAATGTAGTCGCATCCGGCGGCAATCACCTCGCGCAGTTCCGCCGCCAAAACCTCCGCGTAGGCACGGCACAAAGTTTGCTCGTCTGGATAGAGGTCCGGTCGCTGATTTACGCTAAAGCGCGCAAGCACATGCGGGCCGGTCACAGTTTGCTTGACGCGGCAGCGGGAAGGAGCCGCATCGCGCGCCAGCTTCCAATTGCGCGCCAGCTCGAAGCGCGCATTCTTGATCTCACCGATCACACGCGAGCATTCGATTCCGAATCCAGCAGTGCCGAAGGATTGTCTCACCATCCCTTCGAAGGTGATTCCGTCGAGCCGCTTCTGATAAAAATAATACATATTTTCGCGATAGCCCTCGCCATCAGTGATGATGTCGAGTCCCAGGTCTGCCTGGTCGCGCGCCGCCCATTGAATAAGCTCATCAATTTCCGCGCGGCCAAGCGCAGGCTTCTTCATCGTATCTTCCACGCTGGTATTTCGTGGATAGCTGCCCACGACGGTGCTAAGGAATGGTGGCATTGGTTGTTAGTCAGCGTGCTAGACAGGAGGCAAGCTCGCGGCTGAGCGAGCCTCATTGATGTGCGCTCTCACTCCCTCCTCCAGGGGGCGCGGTGCAAAGTCAATCTCGCGAATCAAACGCGTACCGTCTTGATCGTCTATCAGCGGTGTACCGGCGCCTTCCGTAAAAGTGATTTGCGCGTCGGAGATCCACTCCCTGACGATCGTCGCGAGTTGTGCGGCGGTGACGCAGTGACCGCCATTATTGTAGACGAAGTGGGCGAGCTTGGGCTTCAGCGCAAGCTGCACAAGTTGTTCAGCGCAGTCGTCTTTATAAATCCAGGTATCGCGTGTTTGCGCGCCGAACGGCAAAGTTACGGGTTCGCCGACCGCAGGTTTGGATGCAAAATGCTCCGCCCACATCACGGCGCTGCGCTTGCGGCCGTGGCCGAAAACGACAGGCGGCCGCGTACACGCGATGTTCGCTCCATAACGCTCAACATATCGCCGGCCCATGTGCTCGTTCAGAATCTTCATCACCGCATATGTGAAAGCGTGAGAAGCCGGATCGCAGAAATCGTCCTCGGTCACTGGCCGGTCGCCATAAATATGCTGCGACGGACCGGCTACCGTTTCACTGCTCGTGAACAACAGGCGCGTAAGTTTACGTTGTACCGCTGCTTCGAATATGTGTGTCATGCCTAGAATGTTAACGCGAGTCGAGAGCGAAGTATTTTCGTCAACCAGCGGCCCCATCACGTAGGCCAGGTGAATGGCGTGGGTGATGTCAGGATGCCTATGAAAGACAGCCAGGACATCGCGGAAGTCGCTGACGTCCATGGAAACAGAATCGAAAGTCGCGCCGGTGCGGCTGGCCACTGCGCGCAAGCCAGCTTGTGCTTCTGCATTTGCGGATTGATCGGCTGCGACGCTCGGAATGCCGCGCTCGAGGAGATTGCGCACGACCGATTGGCCAATAAAGCCCAATCCGCCGGTTACTAGAAATTTCGTATGCTCACTCATCAGTTCGTCCGCCTAGTCGTCCGCCGTTGCAAGTGACGGTTTATAGCCGCTGAACGAAAAATAAACTACGATCGCGTAACAGAACAACGGAACGGCAAAGGCCGCCTGGATCGAGCTGCGGTCCGAAATGTAGCCCATGACCGCGGGAACGATCGCGCCACCGATGATGGACATTACCAAAAGGGAAGAGCCAAGCTTCGTGTACACACCAAGATTCTTAATGCTCAACGCAAAAATCGTCGGGAACATGATGGAGTCGAAGAAACCAAGTAGGACGACAGCCCACACGGGCGCTATTCCGACCGCGAAAATCGCGACGATGGTGCACAAGGCAGCAGCCGTAGAGAAAAGGCCCAGTAGCCGGGCAGGCGCAACCCGTTTCATAATCGCAGAACCGGCAAAGCGGCCGATCATGAAGCCGAAGAGGTGCCATTTCAGGTAATCCGTCGCGGTTTTTTCCGGAGTACCGGGAAGCGCGTGCTGCGTAAATCGAATCACGAAGCTGGTGACGCCTACCTGCGCGCCGATGTAGAAGAATTCTGTGATGACGCCTCGAATCAGATGTTTGTATTGCCAGATGCCTTTGTGCGTCTTCGGCGCGGCCTCCGGCGCGGGCAACGCCTCGCCGCTCGATTCGCGCACTTCCGGAAGATGAGCAAAATAGATCAGAGCCGCAACAAACAGAAAAATTCCGGCGATTACAAGATACGTGCCTCGGACCCGGTTTGCTTCCGAAGCTGAATAAACCTGCCATTGCTCTGGAGTCATCGCAGCAAGTTTGGCAGCGGAGTACTCGATCCCGGAAAGAATAAAGGCTCTGCCAATGAATGGAGTTACCCAGGCACCCACGGCATTAAAAGATTGTGCGAGGTTCAGGCGGCGTTCCGATGATTCTGGAGGGCCGAGAATCGTGACGTACGGATTGGCGGCGACTTCCAGAATCCCCTGCCCGCAGGCCATCACAAACAGCGCGAACAGGAAAAATCCGTACATCCGGATCGAAGCGGCAGGGATGAAGAGGAGCGCGCCAACAGCACAGGTTCCCAGCCCCACCAGAATGCCTTTGCGATAGCCGATGCGCTCCATCAGCCATCCCGCCGGCAGCGCCGCCAGGAAATATCCGCCAAAAAAAGCAGTTTGAATCAGCGACGACTGAAAATCGGTGAGGTTGAAAGTCTTCTTTAAATGTGGGATCAGTATGTCGTTGAGGTTGACTCCTAGCGCCCAGAGAAAAAAAAGGCTCGTGACTAGCACGAACGGAATTACGTACTTCCGCTCGGTAAGTGGCGCAGTAGGTTTTCCCATGCGTCTCCGTTAGGCCAAGGCTCGGTCGAGGTGCACGTAGCCGCCGTCCACATACATGTGTTGACCGGTGATATGCGACGCCTGCGCGGAGATCAGAAACATAACCATCGCAGCGATCTCATCCGGTGTCGTCATTCTTTTTTCAAAGGGAATTTTGGCCGTGATGGTTTTGAGTTTCACTTCGGGGTCAGGAAATTTGCTAAGCCACTGCTCATAGAGCGGAGTCATCACCTCAGCCGGAACCACTGCGTTGACCCGGATGGCATGGGGTAGCAGTTCCACCGCCCACTCTCGCGTAAGCGCCAGGATCGCGCCCTTCGACGCCACGTAACCCGAAGTATTCCCTTGCCCCGTCACTGCGGTCTTGGAACTGATGCTAACGACCGATCCACGCGTGAGCTTCAAATGAGGAAGGGCGAAGTGCGTCATGTTGTAGTAGTGCAAAAGATTGAGTCTCAGCGAGCCTACAAATTTGTCGGGACTGCCGAGCTCCAGGCCGACGCCGTCGTTCACGCCCGCGTTGTTAATGAGCGCATCAATTCGGCCGAATGCGCGAATCGTGTCCTCGACGGCTTGCGCGCAATTCTCCGCAGGTTGAAGATCCGCGACGACGCGGAGGCCGCGGCTGCGATCGAGCCGCAATTCGGAAAAAAGTTTGTCGCAGGCTTCTTGGTCGCGATCTACGATCACGGGGATCGCGCCTTCACGTACCGAGGCTTTGGTAATCGCCGCGCCGATGCCCTTCGCTCCCCCAGTGACGACCACGACTTTGTCGTTTAACTGCAGATCCATGCGCTACTCCCGGGCCAGCTCCGGCGAATGCGAACTGCTATCCACGAAGATTGAAGAAGCCTCCGTCGAAAGGAAAGTCCACCCCCGTTACGAAAGACGCCGCGTCGGAACAAAGATAGAGAGCGAGGGCTGCGACCTCGTGGGGCTCGGCCATTCTGCCGATGGGTTGCGAATGGGCCAAGTTGCCGAACATTTCTTCTTCGCGGCCGGGATAGTGTTGTCGCAAGTATCCGTCCACGAACGGCGTATGGACTCGTGCGGGCGAGATGCAATTACAGCGAATGTTGCACGCGAGGTAATCCCTGGCAACCGAATAAGTCATGGCAATCACCGCGCCCTTGCTCGTTGAATAAGCAAAGCGGTCCGCCAGACCGGACGAGCCCGCGATGGAAGCCATATTGAGAATTACGCCGCCGCCGTTGACCTTCATGTGTGCTACGGCGGCGAGCATGCAGTGATAGATGCCTTTTACGTTCACCTGCAAAACTCGATCGAAGTCGCGCTCGGTGGTTGATTCAATTTTGCCAACATGAGAGATGCCCGCATTGTTCACCAAGGTGTCGATTCCGCCGCGCTTCGCAAGTTCTTGAAATACCGCCCGGACTTCTTCCTGGTTGGTCACATCACATTCATGAGCGGAAGCTTCACCGCCGCCGTCGAGAATCTCCTGGACGGTCTCCTGCGCCTCTTTCGAATGAATATCCAGCACACACACGCGCGCTCCGCTCGTCGCAAAAAGGTGGGCGATGGCTTTACCGATGCCGCTCGCACCGCCCGTAACGATGACGGTCTTGCCGTCGAGGCGAAACCCATTCGAATTCTTGACGGGATTGATCAGAGAGAAACCCCTCTTTTCCACGGAATGAAGTCATTTTGGCCGAGTATTTCTGCTTTCGTCCGGACCTTGCCGCTGGCTACCTCGATCACTCTGTCGAGAATGGCTTCCCCCATCTGCTCGATCGTCACTTCCCCGTCAATGATAGGACCTGTGTCAAAATCCACGATGTCTGACATGCGCCGCGTCAAGGCCGAATTTGTCGAGATCTTCACAACAGGCGCGATTGGGTTTCCGGTGGGCGTGCCGAGTCCAGTAGTAAAAAGCACAACATTTGCGCCTGCCGCGACCTGAGCAGTGACGCACTCCACGTCATTGCCCGGAGTGCATTGCAAATTCAGTCCCGCTTCTGTGGAATATTCGGGGTAGTCCAGCACGGCTGTGACAGGAGACGTTCCCCCTTTTTTTGCTGCACCGGCCGATTTCATCGCATCGGTAACGAGCCCGTCGCGGATATTTCCGGGCGAGGGATTCATGTCGAATCCGGAGCGAACCGCTTTCGCTCTGGCGGCGTAATCGCGCATCAGTTGGATGAATCGGTCAGCAACTTCCTTGCGCGTGCTACGGTCGATCAGTTCCTGTTCGACGCCGCAAAGCTCGGGAAATTCTGACAAAATCGTGCGGCCACCGAGCGCCGCGAGGATGTCAGAAACGTGACCGATCGCAGGATTCGCGGAAATGCCGGAAAACCCGTCGGAGCCGCCACACTTCAGGCCGACGCACAATTTGGAAAGTGGCGCCGGCGCGCGTTTGCTGCCTTCGTTCATCTCCATCAGCCGGACAAAGGTCTGGCGAATTGCTTCCGACATCATCGCGAGTTCCGAGCCGCTGTGTTGCTGCTCGAGGACTAGAAGAGGTTTCGAGAACTTCGGGTCGCGTTTCTTGATCTGTTCGAGCAGTATCGCGACCTGCGAGTGCTGACAGCCGAGGCTTAGAACGGTGGCGCCCGCCACGTTCGGATGGTGGATGTAACCGGCAATCAGAGAGCAAAGATTATCGGAATCTTCGCGCGTGCCGCCGCAACCACCTTCGTGCATCAGAAACTTGATGCCGTCAACATTCTCGAACACACGCGGAGCCGACGGGCGTGTGTCGGCGGCCACCGCGCCATGGCCTGCGATTTCACCGGAACGGCCCGCTTGATACAGGCGGACGAATTCCGCGACCTGCTGCCGGTAGATTTGCGGCGCGGCAAACCCTAACTCTTCTTCAAACGCCTGCTTCAGCACCGCGATATTCCGGTTTTCGCAGAAGACCAGCGGAACGACGAGCCAATAATTCCGCGTCCCAACTTGACCGTCCGCGCGGTGATATCCCTGGAACGTTGTGTCGCGCCATCGCGAAACGTCGGGAGGCGTCCAGGAATACTCCATGCTTTTTTCGTGGAAGGGCGCGGCCTGATGATGAAGATTGAGTGGCGTCAAGACTTCGCCCGGAAGGACGGGCCGCATAGTCTTTCCGACAAGCACGCCATACATGATGACATCGCTGCCCTGCGCTAGCGGCACCGTGGCGAATTTGTGTTTCGCCGGGACGTCTGTTGCCAGCGTGTAAGAAGTATCCGAGAAGGCGACGCGGTCGCCCTTTCGTAAATCCTTGAGGGCGACCAGAACATTGTCGGCGGAACTTAGTTTGAGCACGCCAGCTTGTTTGCTGCTTCCTGACATAGTGATGACAGAATACTCCAAGACCAGCGGCAGACGCCTCGACCCTTCCCAGAGCCGCGCCATGCGATATAGCAAGCGCTTCAGGAATATTCAAGATAAAAAATTCACTTTTCACATCGCGAAATCTTCGGTATATAGTGCTGCCTGGCTGGGTGGCCTGAAAACGAGCAATCGTTTCCAAGGCGAATAACTAAAAGTTCGCAGGGGGGGCCGCATGATCCGTGCACGCCAAGCGAAGTCAGCTCCGGTGGGAGTGGTCACCAAAGTGTTGAGAGTGTTTGAAGCTCTGTGCGCTGCGCCAGAGGGGCTGCCGCTCAAGGATGTTGCGCTGCGAACCGGCATCAACAAAAGCACTGCATACCGATTTCTCGCTCATTTGGAGTTCGAGGGCTACCTTTTCCGGGACGATTCCGGTTCTTACCTGGTTGGCCCAAAGCTGGTGCGGTTGGGCTCTGGGATCAGCTATCAAACCTCACTGAGAAAGATCAGCCGCCCGGTGCTGCAGGATTTGTGGAAAGTAACCGGCGAAACCGTCAATCTGGGAACCCTGGACGGTCAGGACGTTTTCTATTTGGACGTTCTGCAAAGTCCGCATCCGTTTCGTATGGCATCGCCCGTGGGTAGCTGGCGGCCTATCTATTGCACCGCGATGGGAAAAGCCATGGCCGCGTTCTTGCCGACGGAAGAAAAAGAGCACGTGCTTGGTTTGTTGAAATTCGAACGGCTCACGCCGCACACGATTACGCAACCGCTGCGATTGCGACGCGAACTCGAAAGCATCCGGCAGCGGGGATATGGGCTGGACGACGAAGAAGCCACTTTGGGCGCGCGCTGCATCAGCGCTCCTATTGTGATTGATCAAGGAAAGGTGGCGGCGGCGATCAGCGTGGCCGGACCGGTTACGCGCATCGGCCGCGACAAAATCCCGTTTCTGGCCAAGGCCGTGATGACCAGCGCGAGAGCGATTTCTGCGCGCCTAGATGCGTCCGAGTTCACGGGAATGGAATTTGGCGGTGGTGCTCAGCACTAAACTCGCATCCTCGAGGACATCGCGGCATGAGTCACTCTCTGCCCAACTCCATGAAACTCATACGATTCGGCGATCGCGGTAAAGAAAAGCCCGGCCTTCTTCTGCGGGACGGAACTCGTGTGGATGTTTCCGCCGCCGTGACGGACTATAACGAAGAGTTTTTCGCAACCGACGGACTCAAGAGATTGCAGCGGTGGTTGGAAACGAATACGAGAAACTTGCCACGCGTGGAATCGCCGGTGCGGCTGGGCTCCCCCATCTGCCGCCCAAGCAAGATTGTTTGCATCGGATTGAACTACAGGGATCATGCGGCGGAGACCGGGCAGGAAGTCCCCAAGGAACCGGTGATTTTTTTCAAGGCCAGCAGCTCGTTGGCAGGTCCGAACGACAACGTGGTGATACCCAAAGGATCCACAAAACTCGATTGGGAAGTCGAGCTTGCGTTTGTCATCGGAAAGGAAGCTCGCTACGTCGCGAGGCAGAACGTCCTCGATCATGTTGCCGGCTACGTGCTGCACAATGATTATTCCGAGCGCGCTTTCCAACTCGAGCGCGGCGGCCAATGGGTGAAGGGCAAGAGCGCGGACACGTTCGCGCCACTAGGACCTTTCCTCGCAACGCGCGATGAAATTCCCGACCCGGGACACCTGCACCTATGGCTCAGGGTAAACGGCCAGACGCGGCAAAGCAGCAATACGGAGCAAATGGTTTTCGGCGTTGCCGATCTCGTGACCTACGTCAGCCAATTCATGACCCTTCTTCCGGGTGATTTGATTAGCACCGGAACGCCGCCCGGAGTGGCGCTAGGGATGAAACCGCCGGTTTACTTGCGACCCGGCGACGTTGTGGCGTTGGGGATTCAAGGCCTCGGTGAATCGCAACAAGAGGTCGTGGCCTACCAGGAATGAATATTCTGGCGCCGCACATTCGCCCTCAAGTGAGACATTCGCGGGTGAGTCTGTATTCGAAGTCCACCGGGCCCGCATGAGCCGCACGCCTTTCTTCCTGCTGCTTCCGGTCGCGATCATCGTTAACTTCGCAAATCTCGCTGCGAGGCAACCTGCGCGATACACTCGATCCGCCGCTCCGCCAGCCGCGCAACCCGGCGTTGTACATTTCGAAGACATTGCCCAACGCGCCGGCATCACCATGCAAAACTTTTACGGCAGCGACACTCACAAGGAATTCATCATTGAAACCACCGGAAACGGCAGCGTCGTGTTCGACTACGACAACGACGGCTGGCCGGATATCTTTCTTCCAAACGGTTCGACCGTGGAAGGTTTTGCAAAAGGCAAGGAACCCACTGGACACCTCTATCACAACAACCACGACGGGACGTTCACCGACGTTACCGAAAAAGCCGGACTCGCACGCCCGGGGTGGGGCCAGGGCGGCTGCGTGGGCGATTTCGACAATGACGGAAAACTGGATTTGGTGGTGACCTACTGGGGCCAGAACGTTCTGTATCACAACAATGGCGACGGCACATTTACGGACGTAACCGAGAAGGCCGGACTCAAGACCGCGCACGACGAGTGGAACACCGGCTGCAGTTTTGTGGATTATGACCGCGACGGAAAAGTTGACCTGTTTGTCGCGCGCTACGTGGACTTCTCCTACGATTCGGTGCCCCGGCCCGGTGAGGGACAATGGTGCCAGTGGAAGGGTTTGAACGTGATGTGCGGCCCGCGCGGCCTGAAAATTCCGGTCAACGCGCTCTACCACAACAACGGCGACGGAACGTTCAGCGATGTCTCCAAGAAATCAGGAATCACCACCACGTCCGGCTGCTACGGATTTACTTCACTCACCGCGGATTTCGATCACGATGGCTGGCCGGACATCTATGTGGCCTGCGACTCGACGCCCAGCCTGCTCTACCACAACAACCGCGATGGAACCTTCACCGAAATCGCCAAGGCCGCCGGAGTGGCTTACAACGAGGATGGCACATTGCAAGGGAGCATGGGCGTCGCTGCGGATGACTTCACGCACTCCGGTATGCAAGACATCGTCAAAACAAATTTCAGCGACGATACTTCAACACTCTATCTGAATCGCGGCAACAATCTGTTCGATGACGTTACGCAATTTGCCGGCCTCGCCAAGATCACCCGCCTGCTGGGATGGGGAGTGCAATTCTTCGACTTTGACAATAGCGGCTGGCCGGGAATTCTAATTGCCAACGGACACGTCTATCCCGAAGTTGACGGCAAGGGACTGGGCACCAGCTATCGCGAACCCAAAGTGGCTTACTACAACCTGCGCAACGGAAAATTCGCGGATATTACGGAGAGAGCAGGCGCGGTGCTCAGCGAAATGCATTCCGGCCGGGGCATGGCGCTGGGCGACCTCTTCGACAACGGGCGCGAGGAAGCGGTGGTCAACAACATGAACGAGCCGCCCTCGCTTTACTACAACACCGCACCTATCGGAAATTTCATCAGCTTGCAACTCATCGGCGTTAAGTCGAATCGCGCCGCGCTGGGAGCAGCCGTGACGCTCGAGCAAGGTGCGGACAAACGCGAACAGGAAGTTCGCAGCGGCGACGGATACATTTCGCAGAGCGATTTACGTTTGCATTTCGGCCTGGGCCAAGCGCCGAAGGCCGAAAAAATCGTGATCCGCTGGCCCAGCGGGCTGGTGGACACCCTGAGAGACCTGCCGGCCAATCAATATTACGTCGTAAGAGAGGGCAGCGGAGTGGATGCACAGCTCACGCACGGAGTAAGCACGGTCACAATCAAAAGCTCCAGCAGCGGACCGAACTGAATTATTCAGGAAGCGTTTCCGATCGAGATCAGCACGATCGCCAGCACCAGGACGCCGACTCCGGCCCAGCAATATGCCACCGCCCGTCGGCTCGCCTGCTTCCACTCGCCGCTGACCGCGCCCCAGAAAATTCCGACGATGATGTCGAGCGTCATAAATACCGGCCATCCCACAATTCCGCCCAACTTGCCCAGCGACGCGGCGCCCATGCCATACGCGACCGTCCCTCCATACCAAAGTAGCCCCATGAGTCCGCCGAGAAGCCAGTAGTTGGATGTGCCGCGCTCGCTGTACACGCCCCAGCTTTTATTCTTGTTGAGTAAGTACACGCAGTAGATGAGGTTCGAAAGAAAACCGCCGGTTACCGTCAAGGACCATATGGGATTTGCAGCCATCGCGCTACTTGCTCCGGTCGCCAGAGCGCGCACGCGGATTTCATCGCCGAAAACGAAACTGAAGTTAAGCATCGAAGAAAAAAGTCCCGAAAAGATGCAGATCACCAAGCCCAGCAAGAATCCCGAACGCGCCGTTCCGCTCATTCCCGTGTCACGTTCGCGGCGCTTGCCTGCGAGTGCCAAGAACAGCAATCCCACGATCATCACCGCCGTTCCCAGCATCAGTGCTTCGCCGCGTCGTGCATGAAGCTCCTCGGGATGTAGCACCGCGAGAGGGAATAGCGAACCAAAAGACGCCGTAATTCCAAGAATGATCGCAAATCCCAGCGCCATGCCCACTCGGCTGATTCCAAGTCCGAAAAGTGTTGCACCCACTCCCCACGCAATCCCGAATAGCGCTACCTTCCACAACGTTGCGGACGACGCTCCGCTGTAAACCCCAGCGACATTAGGCACCGTCAAGAACGTGATGATCCATGGAAAAATAATCAGGCCCGTCGTCGCGAAAATCAGCCAGCTGTTTTCCCAGCTCCAGGCCGGCATCCGCTTCATCGGCGCCGCGAAACTGCCATTTAGAATACCGGCGACGAGCACCAGGCCGATTCCAACCGCCAGCTGTTCAGTCATCAATTCTCCCAGGCGCGCAATGGACATCCGGAAAGCGGAGGCGCGCACAAAATGAGGCATGCGCATCTGCGCGTCAAGGTAAATACTCGCGTGCGCCGCACCGTTTCATAATTTGAAATTCGGAGTTCATTGACGATCTCGCCGCCTTTCGTTAGATTGGCCGTGCATTTCGCAAAAGCGAGTCAGGAAATCCAATGACCACACGTAAGCGTCGGGGCCGGCAGTGCGCATAGCTTCAATCGAGATTCGCGTTTGCCAGAACGCTCGCCCCGCCATGTCGGATTCAGAAATGCGCGCGGGCGGTAAATCCACTTTCGACTTTCTTGTCATCACCATGAAGACAGACGAAGGGATCGAAGGCCGCTCCTTCGGTTTTGCCGGCCGCGGCGCGGACATGGCCGGAGCCATCGCCGCCTCGGCGCTCAAACCGTTTTTCTTGGGCAAAGACCCGCTGTTGCGCGAAAGGCACTGGCAGGATTTTCGCGCCTACGATCGCTGGTGGAATCACGTTCCCATTTATTCCTACGGTCCCTTTGACATCTGCCTCTACGACATCGCCGCGAAGCAGGCGGGGTTGCCACTATACAAACTGCTCGGCGCATACCGCGACAAGGTCCCGATTTACGCCAGTTCGTTTGTGCTCTCCGCTCCAGCGGATTACGCAAAGCAAGCGGTTGAAGTGAAAAGCCGCGGATGGCACGCCTATAAACTTCATCCGCCAGGTAAGCTGGCGTTCGACTTGGAAGCATATCGCGCGTGTCGCGAAGCCGTGGGCCCGAATTTCAAACTGATGGCCGACCCGGTCGCAGCCTACTCGCACGAGGAAGCGCTGCGAGTGGGCCGTGAGCTTGAGCGGCTGAATTACTACTGGTTTGAAGAGCCGCTATTTGACGTGGATTTTGGCGGTCTGCGCAAGCTGACGGACAAGCTCGACATTCCCATCTGCGGCGCGGAAGTTTTGGCCGGCTCGCATTACTCCACGGCGGAGTGCATTGCCAGCCGCGTGGTGGATATTGTGCGCACCGACGTTTCCTGGAAAGGCGGTGTGACACCGGTAATGAAGACCGCGCATCTGGCGGAATCGTTTGGCGTGCGCTGCGAACTACACACCACGATTTATCATCCGCTGGAGATCGTCAATCTGCACTGTTGCGCTGCGATTTCGAATTGCGAATTCTTCGAAGTGCTCTATCCCCCGTCGTACATGGATTTCGGAATGAAGACGCCGCTTCACATCGATGCCGAAGGCTTTGCCCATCCGCCGGAGACTCCCGGAATCGGTGTCGATTGGGACTGGGATTATATCGAAAAGTGCACGACGAAAACTCTGTGAACCGAGGATTTGTCGGCAGGAATTCCTGCTGATAAGGAAATCCACTTGCGAGTCTCGGCCCTTGGGTCCACGATGCAGGCGATGCGCAGCGGATTCTTGCCGGCGATTCTCTTCGGGATGCTGCTGAGTGTGGGCGCGCCCTTGGCAGCGCAAGACATCGATACGGTCGTCACCACCACCAGCCGCAATCCCTCCACAGTCGCGGACCAGATTGCCGATCCCGCCGAGAGGGCGGCTTTTCTCCGCCTCTATAATCACCGTGATCCGGGGGAGATGTTACAGGCATCCAAATTGTTCCTACAGGTCTTCCCGCAATCTGCATTTCTCGCGCAAGCGTACGAAGTCGCGGCCGATAGCAGTTTTGACGAGCACGAGTACGCCACTGGATTGGGATATGCGAAAAGGTCACTCACCTACCTGCCGGAGAACCCCCAGTTGCTCGTGGCTGTTGCGGACGTCCAGGCGCGCGAGCATCTGAACGATGAGGCCATCGTGAGTGCGCGAGCCGCGCTGAGCTATTTCGAAAGGTTCGGCCGGCCGGGAGCGATTGCGGAAAGCCAATGGCCGGCCACCAAGCGTCGCTTGCAAGCTACGGCCAATTTCGCTTTGGGACGGGCACTGCTGCAGGTAGCGGTGGACGAGTCCGCTGGTGAAAAGAGAATCGCGCTTTTAAAAGAATCTCGGCGGGCTCTTTCTCAAGCCCGGACTTTGAATCCCACGGACTGGGAAATCGTTTACACGCTCGGCCTGGCGCGACTATCATCGGGCGATTTTCCCGCGGCCGCGAATGCTTTTGCGCAGGTGTACCAGCAGGGCGGTGAACTCGCGCCCAAGGCGCTGGAGCATTTGCAGACAATTTATAAGATGGCCCCTGCGAATTCCAATGGCGACTTCGAATTTTTCGTGCAGCAGGCCGCGCATTTGGATGCTATGGAATCGCAGCAGCAACCGTCCGAGAAATCCACGGTGGCGGCTGAGATGCCTGCGTACGCCGGCTCCGATTCCTGCCGAGCTTGCCACGGCGGCGTTTACCGGAACTGGTCGCACTCCGGCATGTCCAAAATGTTTCGCCCCTACGTGCCAGAAAACGTGATTGGCGATTTCACTCAGAACAACGAATTTTATCTGGGAGACGATGCGGAATATAAAGACGGGAAACTGGAAGTCGTGCGCGGCGCGCATCGTTCACCTTTTGCCCGAATGCAAATCAGAGACGGCAAACACTACTTTGACATCTTGGAATCCGACGGCCAGTGGCACACCTACCCGGTTGACTACACCATCGGATCGAAATGGCAGCAAGCCTATGCGACGAAATTGCCGAACGGCCAGATTCACGTATTCCCAATTCAATACAGCGCCCGCGAAAAGCAGTGGCTCAATTTCTGGAAACTGATTGACTCGTCCGGAAGCGCGCGCGCGGACTTACGGTCCTGGCAAAAACTCGATGAAACAACGAGTTATCAGGCTGTCTGCGCCGTGTGCCATACCAGCCAATTACGAAACACGAAGGGAGGAGCCTTTGAAGCGGCGAACCCGGAATTTCGCGAGCCGGGAATAGATTGCGAAATGTGTCACGGCCCGTCCTCGCGGCACGTTGCTGCCATGGACAACGGCGACGAGTACAAAAAAGAACCGTTCGATCCCCCCGTGGAATTCAAGAAGATCGGTAATCGGGATTTTGTAGCGATCTGCTCGCAGTGTCATATGCAATCTGCAATTCGCACGCCTGGGCCGCATGGCGAATTGAACTACTCCACCAGCGGCAGCTTCTTCATGCGCAATCCGATGATTCCATTCAGCGAATTTTCACGGAAAGGCTTTTACAAGGATGGCCGTTTCCGCCAAACGACGTTCATCGTCGAAGCGCTGGAGCGCTCGCAATGCTTTCAAAAAGGGCAGGTGAGTTGTGGAACCTGCCACAATCCGCACTCACACGATGAATCAGCAAATCCCACAGCTCTGAAGTTTCGCGACGATCCCAACCAGATGTGCACCGGATGCCACGCGCAATTCCAGGACAAGCCGAAGCTAATAGCCCACACGCATCATTCCGCCGATTCGGAAGGCAGCCAGTGTGCGTCCTGCCACATGCCGCGCATCATGGACGCACTTTTGTTTCGCGCGCGAACGCACCAGATTGACGATATTCCGAATCCAGAGATGACTCAGCGCTTTGGGCAGTCCGAAAGCCCCAACGCGTGCCTCCTCTGCCATGCAGAAAAAAACGCGCCGTGGGTGAAGCAACAAATCTCCAGCTGGAAAGCAGCGGATTAACGTGCGCATCCCGCGAGCGAAGCGCCACGAAATAACCCCAAACCAGCTCAATCGCGAAATTCGCTTGGCCGCCTGTCTCGGCGTCATGAGTCTTTTACTGGCAGCGGCGTCGTTCTCTGGTAACAGCCAAAACTCCATGCGCAATGGCGGCGACACCACGATGGCGCCCGCGACCGCTGCGATCTCGGTTATGGCGCCGAGCCGCGCTGGCTACGTGGGCTCGAAAGTGTGCGCGCAGTGCCACGCCCCGATTGCCAGCAAGTACTCCCGAACGGACATGGGACGCTCGATGTCCGCGATCACACCTTCCCTGCTGGAAAGAATTCCTACTTCCGCTGCCGTCGTTGACGACCGGCTGCATCGCCACTTCGATGTCCACTCTGAAGATGGAAAACTCTTTCAAAGCGAATACGCGATCGGCGAGGACGGTAAGGAAGTCTTTCGCGAAACGCACGCGGTTGATTGGATCATCGGCTCAGGTGCCAATGGCTTCGGCGTCCTTTTGCAGCGCGGTGAATTTCTTTTTGAGGCGCCTCTTTCGTTTTATTCGAAAACTCAGGCCTGGGCTCTCTCGCCCGGCTACGAATTTGGCGACTATGGATTCAATCGCCCGATTCTGCCCGGCTGCATCGCATGCCACAGCGGGCAACCGCAAGCGGTGTTGGGAGGCAACGGGAAATTCCTCGATCCGCCGTTCCATGAATTAGCGATCGGCTGTGAAAATTGCCACGGTCCCGGTGAAGCACACGTGCGCGAAATGCGCGAAGGCGATTCCAGCGCCGAAAGCGCCACGCACTCGATCGTGAATCCGGCAAAGCTCGAACCCTGGCTTGCCGACAACATTTGCATGTCCTGCCACCAGACCGGCGACGCGATCGTTCTGAAACCGGGAAAAGACTACCGCGACTTCAAGCCCGGAGCTCCGCTCGATGACACGCTCGCGATATTCATGGTTCCACCGCGGCGCGATTCACCGCAGACGGATCTTCTGGAACACTACTTTTCGATGGCGCTCAGCAAGTGCTATCGCAGCGGTGGCGGTCATCTGAGTTGCATCACCTGCCACGATCCTCACGTAGAACCTGCTGCACAAGACGCTCCCGCGTATTACAGGGCGAAATGCCTCTCCTGCCACACGGAAAAAAGTTGCGCTCTGCCGCTCGGAATCCGCCAGCGCAAAACTCCTCCTGATGATTGTGCCGGTTGCCACATGCCCAAACGCGACGTGCCGGTAATTGCGCATGCAGTTTTGACGAATCATCGAATCGTTGCACAGGCCGAAGAGCCTTACCCCGACGCTGCGTTTCACATGACCACGCCGCAAATGCCAGACCTCGTTCAGCTCAGCGCAATTCCGGGCAAACGCGACGAGCCAGTCTCATCACTCATGCTCTTGGAAGCGTACGGTCAGCTGATGACTCCGAATCCTCAGTATCGCGCCCGATATTTCGCTCTCGCGAAACAGCTGGAGGCGTCGGATTCGAGCAACGTGGTTGTGCTGGAGGCGTTGGCGGCCCTATCAATGGAGCAAAAGAACGACGATGCGACCGTCCGCTATCTCGATAGCGCCGTGAAACACGGCGCCACCTCACCGCAAACCTACGAACAATTGGCCGGCCTCTTGGTCCGATTGGGGCGATACCAGGAAGCCGCCGACGTACTGGAGCTCGGCATCAAGCAGATGCCCTACGATGCCATGCTTTACAGGCTTTTAGGTTCGAGTTATCTCTCGCTGCATATGAATTCAGAAGCCGCCGCGCTGCTACAGCAAGCGGCGCAAATTTTCCCGCAGGATGAAGTACTGCGCAAGCTCCTGAAGGACTCCGAGGGGACGGTTCCAACGAAGAACGCTCCGTGAACGATCTTGGCTTATCTGCGGCGAGAGCTTTCTCAAGGAGCGCAGCGATTCAGGAACGCACCGAATGAAACTTTCGCGGCATTTCGAGCGCCGGCTGTTCCTGGTGAAATCCCATCGCCGTCGAAATCGCCTTGGCTGCCGCAACCACGGCGGCTGATAGCGCGCCCACCTGCTCCCGTCCGACACGCGTGACGGGACCGGAAACACTAATGGCCGCCACCGCCTCACCGTCCGAACCCAGAATCGGCGCGCTCACGCAGCGTGCACCGAGAGTTACCTCCTCGTCGTCAACCGCGTAGCCCTGCCGCCGAACCTTC
>Ga0187863_10001631_pt1 | contig 17686 bp, 9 predicted proteins | sample June2016WEW_11_1_FD_132975 | JGI IMG/M metagenome (GOLD analysis project Ga0187863, IMG submission 132975) | Peatland microbial communities from SPRUCE experiment site at the Marcell Experimental Forest, Minnesota, USA - June2016WEW_11_10 | ecosystem: Environmental > Terrestrial > Soil >... | reverse complement strand
TCCGAGTGCGGGACCGGGTATTCGACCACGCTGCCGGTCTTGGTATCGAATCGCCCGAGCACGTCCATGTCGTGCGAGTCATACCAGAGGTAGCCTTCCGTATCGAAGCCTAGGCTGTAGGGAGAACCGTCCTGCCCCGGCAGCGCATACTCGGTAAAGGTTTCGGTCGCGGGATCGAACCGGGCAATTTTCCCCGCGTTGAATTCGCCCACCCAAATCATTCCGTCCGGACCGATTTCCATCCTCCGGGCGTAGCACTTGGGCGTGGGAACGGTCCACAGAGAAACCTTCATTGTCTTCCCGTCGACTTTGCCGATCTTGTTCGCCCCCGGTTCGGTAAACCAAACGTCGCCGCTCTTGTCCGGTTTTACGTCGTAGGCAATCTTGACTTCATCGAAACGGGTGAACTTTCTCGTTTCCGGGTCGAATTTCGTCAGGGGCTGCCCGCTGCCCCACACATTCCCGCGGGGATCGAGCCGCACCGTGTGCTTGTTTCCGCCTTCGCCCATCCCGTCGAACCCGGGAAGAAATGCGTCCTGAAACTCGGTAATCTGCTTCGTACTGGGATCCCACCGTCCGATTTTGTTCGTCCCTTGCTCGGCGAGCCACACCGAACCGTCCGGCGCAGGCACAGCCGAGTGAATCGCAGCCGCGCCCACGTTGGGGACTTTGTAATCCTGCATCTCGCCCGTCTTAGGATCGAGCCGGGTAATCATATTGTCGACGCCGAAACCCGGAATCCACACGTAGCCGTCTTGGGCTGGCGCCGCGCTAAACGGCATGCGGTTTGGCCCCGGCATCTCGTATTCCACGTACACAATGTTGGTCGCGTCGCCGCCGCTCAGCGGCCGCAGCGTATCTTTATATCCAGGCATGTCCGCGGGAGATTTCGGCAGCACCGAATCCGGTCCGAACACCTTGGCCAGATACGATGCGATATCGTCGGCGTCCTGATCGGTGATTTTGTCCAGGAAGAAATGCAGCACGGTACGCATATAGTCGACGCGGTCTCGCCAGCCTTCCTGGTCGCGCGTCATCGAAGCCATCCGCGTTTGCATCAGGTGGCAGGTCGAGCAGTGCGCAACGATCAGGTCCTTTCCTTTCGCGGGGGGCAGCAGCTGCTTGAGCTGGTAAAATGAAAGATCGTTCCAGCCGACCAGTCCCTTTTGCAGCGCAAAGTCGTAGGACGCCTTCTGGTCCGCCGACAGATCCACGCCTGTCTTCGGATCCGTGCGGAAGCCGACGGCCCGGATCGTCAAGCGATAATCGCCCGCAGGCAGCTTCGGGATTTGGTATTGCCCGAGGCTGTCGGAGAGCACGATCGTAGTGATCCGCGACTTCGTATTCTGCGCCTCGACAAACGCCCCCGAAAACGGTGCCCCACCGACACCCTTCACCGTTCCGGTAATTGTCGCCCCGGAGCACACCCCGGAAAACAGAGCCATCGAGCCTGCCAAACCTAGAGCCTTCCACGGAGACCGCATCATCTGTCGCTTATGCTCCCGGCGTCTTACAGCGATTCGCTTCCGACTTCTACCGCGCCGCGTAAGTCTTGCTGAACATATTCCGCTGATTGGTAACCGTGAAGGTCCCGTCTGCCTGCGCAGACACCTTAATATAATAAGCCTTCCCGTCATGCGTGGGCAGTCCGGGGGTACCTGGCGCAGGCTGTGGCGCCGGATCGATCGGCATCGCTGTAATCGGGTCGTCCATGGTATTCGCTATGAACAATCCCGGCACCGTGTATTGCTGCCCGCTCAAGATCGAGAAATGAATCTCCCACAAATCCTCGAGTCCGGGAGACGTAAACAGCGTCTGCATGGTGGAAGGCGGGCCGCCCTTGCGTGGCCCATCATTCATGATCGCAACCCGCGGGCGGATCGCATGCACCAGTTGAGGCGAGTCCGAGAGCGCCAGCCCGTGATGTGACACGATCCATACATCCAGCGTCCCAATGCGGTTGATCGGGCACATCAGATCGTGTTCCTTGTTCCACGTGAGATCGCCCAGATGCGCCATCCGAAACTTCCCGAAGGTAATAACGCTTCCCACCGACTGCGTGTTCTCGACTCCGCCGTCATCACCGGCAGCCTTGGGAACAAAGCTCGCGCAGGCGGGGTTGGGCGCGCCGGCGCCGGGCAGCGGCGTCTTAATCACTTCTCCCGCCGCGCTCACGATGGTCCAGTCGAGGCCTCTCATCGGGATCTTGTCGCCGGGTTTCACCACCGTGTGCTTTGCCTCGGCATAGAGCCCCGGGTAGGTCTTGTTCATGAATTCGTCGGTGCGGGCATTCTGCGGCTGAATGTTTGGCCCGTGGTCGACGAAATCGCGCACTGGAATGCGCGAAGCGACGTCGGCCATGCCGCCAAAATGATCGCCATGCCAGTGCGTGGTAATCAGATGATCGATATGGTTGAGCCCGGCATCGCTAACGGCGGCCATAATGCGGTTGCCGTCCCTGTTATTCGGTCCACCGCTTCCGGTGTCGATCAGCGTTGAATCCCCGGAAGGCGCCACAAACAGTGTGGAGTTGCCGCCCTCCACGTCAATCACATAAATATCAAAAGTCTTCCCCTCCGGCGTCTGCGCCACCGCCACCACGCAAAGCGCAAAAGTTAACAGAAAAGCAGTTGCCGCCGCGCGCATGAAGGCCTCCCCCGCAAAACAAAACGTCCGAGCCAAGGCAGTCATCCTATGAGCCGCTCCAGGTCGTGTCAACCTCTGATTTGTGACGTGCGCTAGGCTTTCGCACATCCTCTGTGGCGCCGGCGTCTGGCCGGCCCTTATGTTCTTTCGCGACCACGCCGCAGCTGGTGCCGGTCGGCTTGGATTGGCCCCGCTACTGATCACCAGCTGTCGCCATCCCGGAACAACTTGAATTGGCCACCCACTCCGCGTACGATGCCGTTGCTTTTGCTTTGGAATGGCCTGTTAAAAGAGGTTCCTAGCAGGCCTGGGGAAACTCATGACGTTGGCGCGGACAGCATGTCAGTTTCTGGCAGTGTCGGCGATGGCTGCGGCCGCCCTTTCCTCAGGCGCCGCGCCGCAGGCAGGACCGGCGCGCGCCTTCAGTTCCGCGCAAGTCAACATGGGCCGCGTTTTGTATCAGCAGAAATGCGCCTCCTGCCACCTGCCCGACCTTCGCGGCGGCGTGGAAGCTCCTCCGCTCGCGGGCGACAATTTCCTCAACGCGTGGCGAAAGCGCACTACGAGCGATCTGTTCGCTGTCATCGGCAAGACGATGCCGGCCAATAGTCCCGGATCGCTGAGCAACCAGCAGTCGCTGAGCCTGATCGCGTTTATTCTCCAATCGAACGGCGCTGCGGCCGGCGCGGACGACCTCGCCGCGGACGCGGCTGTCATGATTGGCGACCTCACCACCGGAGCGCCTGCTTCGGTGCCGTCCGGGCCGCCCGGCGCCCCAGGCACTCCGCGAGCAGCGGAAGCGCCTGTCGGCCTCACGGTCAAAGGCGAAGTCAAGAATTACGTTCCCGTCACCACCGACATGCTCCTGCATCCCAACCCGGCCGACTGGCTGGTTGTGCGCGGGAACTATCAATCCTGGAACCACAGCTCGCTTTCGCAAATCACTCCCCAGAACGTCGGCGATCTCCGCCTCGCGTGGGTGTGGTCGATGAATGAGGGCTACGCCAACCAGCCGCAGCCGCTCGTGCACAACGGCATCATGTATCTGTTCAACACCGACAACATCGTGCAGGCCCTCGATGCGCGTACCGGCGACCTCATCTGGGAAAATCACATACGCCCCACCGGCCTGCAAGGCGGCGGAACCGGCGCCATACGCAATCTGGCGATCTATAACGACAAGGTGTTTGTACCCACCACCGACGCGCACCTGGCCGCCCTCGACGCGCGCACCGGCAAGACCGTGTGGGACATCGCAATGGGCGACTACACCAAAGGACTTGGCAACTCGAGCGGCCCGATTGTGATTCACGGAAAAGTGCTGCAAGGCATCACCGGATGCGACCGCTACAAGGCAAATCCCGACGAGCAGGGGTGCTTCATCAGTGCCTACGATCCGGATACCGGAGGGCTCCTTTGGAGATTCAACACCATCGCGAAATCCGGTGAGCCCGGCGGCGATACCTGGGGCAAGCTCCCGAACATGCTGCGCGCCGGCGGGGAAACCTGGATTACCGGAAGCTACGACCCCGAGCTGAATCTCACCTATTGGGGCGTCGCTCAACCCAAACCCTGGATGCAGGTGGCTCGCGGATCAAGCGCGGCCGACCGGGACCTGTTCACAAGCTGCACGCTGGCGCTTCGTCCCGATGACGGATCGCTCGTCTGGTATTTCCAGCACGTCGCCGGTGAGACGCTCGACCTCGACGAAGTCTACGAACGCGTCTTGGTGGACATTGGCGACCTCAAGGCTGCCTTCACCATCGGCAAGGCCGGCATCCTGTGGAAGCTTGACCGCCAGACCGGGAAATTCCTCGCCGAGCACGAAACGATCTATCAGAATGTTTTCAGCGGCGTCGACGCAAAGACCGGGAAGCTTACCTACCGGCCCGACATCATCGAGCAAAAGCTCGGCGAGGGCGTGCAGGTGTGCCCCGGCATGCAGGGCGGCCACGGCTGGCAATCGATGAGCTACTATCCGCAGGGCGGGCTGCTGATTATTCCTCTCGCTCAAAGCTGCATGGAAATGACCAGCCGAAAAGTGGAGTTCGAAGACGGTTCAGGCGGCGGCGCAGCGACCGAGAAGCACTTCCAGATGCCTGGAACTCACGGCAACATCGGCAAGCTCGCGGCCTACGATGTGAAGACGTTAAAACAGGTGTGGACCGTTGAACAGCACTCCACATTTCAAACCGCCGTGCTCACCACCGACACAGGCCTTGCGTGGGTCGGCGATCTCGACCGCTATTTCCGCGCTCTCGATGCCAATACCGGCGCGACAATCTGGCAAACACGGCTGGGAAATTCGGTGCAGGGATTCCCGGTGACCTACAGCGTTGACGGCAAGCAATACATCGCCGTCAGCACCGGCGTGCACCACGTCCCCGTCTTGCCGGACGTTCACCAGCCGCCGCACGGCAACACCCTCTACGTGTTCGCGCTGCCGGATAAAAAGTAGCGAGTGAAAATCAAAAAACAGCGCTTCGACCATGTCCGCAATAGCAGCACTGGATGGTCGCAAGCAGCCAGCCCCGTGTGAATGCCGGCGTCACAACGAGATTTGCCAGCTCAGCGGTAGCGATAGAGCGTCGCGCGCTGAATGGGGGTCGCACTCTTTCGTTGCCGCGACGAAGGCGCCCAGCTACCAGGCGGCCATCGCAGCATCAGTCCGTCGCCCTCGGAGGTGTCGTCGCCCGCCAGCCGGCGCCCCGGCACCCAGCGCCCATTTACAAAAACCCCTTCTTCCACGCTGGCCAGTCCGGCGAGCGGAGGGCCGGGAGTATTCGGCGAAAAACTGATCATCAACCCGTTACCAGCGGCGACAAATTCGTCAGGCCCGGTCGCAACCACGATCGCCGCACCATAGGTGAGTGGCGGAATTTCGGTCGGCAGCGCCATGGGGACAGGCGGCGGACGCAGGAATGCCGCCTCCACTGTGTAATTCCCAACCCGCCTCTTCTGCGGCGGGTCGTCTGGGCCGAGCAGAAATGCAGACATGGTGCCATTGCCTGCGTGCTTTGCGATAAGGGGCGCCAATTCGTCGATTAACTCATAGCTGCCAATCAAATCGGCGTCAGGGTCGGGCGACCTCTCGACGGCTCCCATGGCCGAGAAGCCCACTGCATCGTGGCGTCCGAAGGCGTAGAGCACTCGGGTTGCGCCAATCGGTCCGCCAACCGTCTCGGGGATAAACAGCGGATTGCCCGACCGGTCGTAGTGAGCGGTCCATTCCACGAAATCGTTATAGGCATCGGGTGAGAGCATGTCGATTGGGGGCGCGCCGGCTCGCCAGATGTCCATCAGGTCATCCATCGGTCCACCGAGTGCGAAGTACCGTGTCCGCAGATCTCTTCTCTGTTCGGTCAGCGTTTTCGCGGGATCGCGTTTCTTCACGGCGTTGCCCACGGCGACGTTCAGGAACATGGGAATCGGATATTGAGCCTTGCCCGCTTCCGATACGCGGCCGACATAGCGGGCAAAATGCCAGGCCATGAAGATCTCATCGGCCGCTACGCCGTGCCCGAATACTTCTTGCCAGGTGCCCGACGTTTTGGCGCCGGCTGCTTCCCACAGCTGGCGAAACTCGGGAACCAAGGTTTCCTTGTTCTGCTGGAGGGAATCCATCAATTCCTTTGGGACGGGTGCTTCGAATGCTTCGTTGGCCAACCGCGAGCGGTCCCGGGAGTCGCCTTGGAATCCGATTTCATTCTCGACTTGGATCATGATGACGGTGTGTTGCCGCCCGTCGGTTTCCTTCACATGCCGCATCAATGCCGCAAAGGCGCGAGCGTCGGCGTCGCGGTTCGCATCGCTTAACGGCGTGAGCAACTCGATCGATCTTCCCGCCTGGATCTGCGCGCGCGGGAAGCGTTCGAAATCCTTCTTTACCCAATCGGGCGGATAGCTCGAGAGGCCATTCTTCCAGCTGGCAAACCACAGTAGCGCCAGATGTAGGTTGCGGGCCCGCGCCTGGCGGATCAGGCCATCGAGGAGGCTGAAATCAAACTTCCCTTCCTGCGGCTCGATCTGCGCCCAGGAAACCGGCGTGAGGACCGTATTGAGCTTGGCCTGGACGAGCTTCGGCCATACCGATTTCATATAGTCGAGGCTGCTCGGGCTGTCGTTGTTCAATTCTCCTGCCAAAACCAGGAAAGGCTTGCCGTCGACAATGAGCTGGCTGGCAGTGCCCTGCTTGCGCAGATGAGGAATTTCAGACGCCGCCGCATTCCGAACGGCGGCACTCTTGGCTGCCGGTTGGGAAGCGCTCTGGCTCGAAACTTGTGCAGACAATACGGCTCCGGAGAAAAACAGGGCGGCGCAGCTCGATGCGAAAATACGGCCCCGCCCGCGGGCGGGGCTGGTTGTCTTCACGCGGCGATTCACTTGGCGAGAGGATCGGGCCGCAACTGGAAATGCACGGCGTAAGGCCGTGTGCCCCAGCCGCCTTCGGTGTGCCACACCACGCGGCTCTCGACCGCCGACCACAATCCGCGGCCCTTCCATCCGGCTTGGGGATCGTCGATGCGGCCATCCAGGCTGCGAGTGAAAAATCCCATCGGATATGGCACTCGCAGGGTGATCCACTTTTTCGCAGAAGGCAGGTAGGCGATCAGCGAATCGGAACCTGTTCCGGTCACAACCGGAACATCGTTGCCCAAGCCAAGGGTATTCGCGCGGTCCACCCAATCGTTGTAGAAATAATCGGCGGCCACGTTGCTCCCCTTGAACTGCGGGCCAGGCACAGGATAGAGAGTCCAGCCTTCCGGACAGTGCTGGCCGGTCGCCGTCGGGCCGTTCTTGACCTTGCACTTTCGCCGGTCAAAGCTCGCCAGCTGCCCGCTGCCGGTGAGTCCCACCCACACCACACCATGGGAATCAACGTCGATTCCTTGCGGCCCATAGCCGTCCTGATTATTCACGCTGAACGGAGGTTCGTAGACCTCCGCCATGCAGGTCTCCGGCGGATGCGCTCCCACCTCCATGCGGACGATCCTTCCGGGGATAAGGTCGGTTGTGTGAAACCATACGCTTCCGTCGGTTGGACTGACCGCGATGATGTAGCCGGTCGGGCCGGGGATCATGCGGTCGAGCTTCGGGTCGGGCGGCTGATCGGCCGTGGTCCAGGGTTTTGTGATCTTTCCGTCGCCGTTGTAGTCAAGGATGGCCGGGCACCAGCCTTGTGACTTTTCCGGATCGTGGGTCTCATCCCAGACGCGCGCCTTCACCCAACTGATTCCGTAAACGCCCCGCGCGCTCATGTAGAAGGTCTCGTCTTTGTCGTATCCGAAGGCCGTGTGAGAGCCGCCCGTGCACGTGTCGATTACGGTGAACTGGCTGGTCTTGGGATCGTAATAGGCGACGCCTTCGTTGCGCTGGCGGCGCTGCTTCAGCGGATAGTATTGGGCGAACCGATTGTCGGAGCCCGCCTGACAATAAGAAGGAACGTCCAACCGGGACTGCACGTTGAACCAGGTGCGGCCCTGGCTGTCCATCATGCCGGGCCCGGCATTGACAGGATCCAGCCGGACCTGTTTCAGCTCCTTGCCCCAATACGGAGATGGATACTCCGGCATCACGTCCGGTTCGCCACTTTTGAACTGCTTGCGCCACTCTTCATTGCGCAACGGGACTCGGGCAATCTGGTCGGTGTTTTCCACTGGATCGATGATGCTAACCGCGCCTTCCGCCCAATCTACGATGTAGAGGTGACCGTTACCGTTCACCGTGGGCTTGCGCTTATCGGTGCTGATCAAATCGTGGGGAAAAGCAGTGCGCGTGGCAAAATCCCACATCGTGAGAACCAAGTTCCGCTCGACGCCCTGCGGGCGCGGCGGAACCGGCGGCAACGCACCCTTGGCGATTTGCTCCATCCAAGTGGTCCACAGCGCCATCGCCGTGGGATTGCTAAGCCCCAGAGCGGGGGTTGTGTGCAGCAACCGGCCGCCCTGGCCGACTTCGAGCTTGCGCTCCCATCCTTCCCGAATGGTTGGGAAGGTGCCAATTTCCGGCTCGACCACGCGGGTAGCCTTGGTGCCCATCTGATGGCAGACTTCACAGCCTCTGCGCAATCCCCATATATAGTCCGCCTGCGTCTGGATCGTGCGACCGGTGTGTAACTCAAGAAACGAGCCCTCGCCGGGAACGGTCATGGGAAAAGCAGCCTTGGGCGGAATCTGCAACATGGAATACCAATAATTCGGCGGATAGTACTGGGCTGCATCGGCGGGAGTGGGCGCCACTACAGCGGCGAGAGCCAACGTTTGCCCCGGCTTTGCGTCGACCGGCTGCGAATCGACAAGCCCATAACCGCGCACCCAGATCTTGTAATTGGCTTTAGGAAGCTCGGGAATCACGTAGCGGCCGCCCTCATCGGTGACGACGATCTTGCGGAACTTGGTCTGGAAATCGGTGGTTTCGGCTATCACCCAGACGCCTGCTTCCGGACCGTTGGCGCTCGTGACGACTCCGCCGAGGTTATCTGCATCGACCGACACACCGCTTGCTTGCGACTGCGGCCGCGCGATCGCCCCGCCCGGCCGTGGACGAGCCTCTACACCGACGAGCGCTATCCCCGCCATAACTCCCCACGCGGCCAAAATGATTCCGGCCGACCTCCCCATCCTAACGTTCATGATGAGCCTCCCCAGTTGGGCCCATCCTACCCCTTCTATCGCGCCGGACACAACCGGTTTACGCCTGCGCAGTCGTTTTCCAAATGATTGCCTACCGAACTGCCGCCTACCTTCCCGGGCCATTGCTCGTCATTCACCGATTTTGCGGATAGGGACAGGTGCTATACTCCGCCCATTGCCGAAATGAATTTTCCAAAGAAACAGTTTCGACGGCTCGCGACGCTCAAAAAAGCGTGCTTCCCAAAAACCTCCGCCGCTCTTTTTATATCTCTGGCGCTCGTCAGCGGCGTCGGTGCTAACGCGGCTCCGCGCGGAAACAGTTATTTCGTCTACGTGGGTACCTACACGCACCATGCGAGCAAAGGCATCTACCTCTATCGCTTTTCGCCGTCCACTGGAGAAGTTCGTCCGCTCGGGCTGGCCGCCGAAACTGCCAGCCCCGCGTGGCTGATCGTGCATCCCAGCCACCGCTTTTTATACGCAGCGAATGAGTATGGCGGACAAGGCGAGGCGGGCAATACAATCACCGCGTATGCCAGCAACGCACAGACCGGCAGGCTCACGTTTCTAAACAAGGTCTCATCGAAAGGAGTGGGACCGTGCCATCTCGCCATCGACAAGACGGGAGCAATCCTTGTGGCGGCCAATTTCGGCAGCGGGAGCGTGGCGGCATTTCCGATTCATCGTGACGGAACCCTGGGCGAGGCGTCGGGCTTCGACCAGCACCATGGGTCGAGCGTTGATCCGCTACGCCAAGCCGGTCCGCACGCGCACTGCGTGGTGATCTCGCCCGACAACCGCTTTGTCCTGGCCGCCGACATTGGCCTCGATCGAATCTTTGTCTATCGCCTCAACCTTGCGCGTGGTTCGCTTGAGCCCAGCAACACACCCTTCGTGGCACTGCATCCTGGCTGGGGACCGCGACATTTGGCGTTCCATCCGAATGGGAAAGTTCTGTATTTGATCAGTGAAATGGGGTCGAAGCTGACGACCTTTGATTACGACACCGCCGAGGGCACGCTGAAGGAGATTCAGACGATTTCGACTTTGCCGGAAGGCTTCTCCGGCAAGAGCACGGCTGCCGAGATTCAGGCCGATCGCGCCGGAAGATTCGTTTACGACTCCAATCGCGGGGACGATAGCGTCGGCGTGTTTGCGATAGATGGAAACAACGGAAGACTTTCGCCGGTTCAATTTATTTCCACCGAAGGGAAAACGCCGCGCAGCTTCGCACTCGATCCCACGGGCGAATACTTGTTTGCGGCCAACCAAAATTCCGCCAGCATCGTACTGTTCCGCGTCGATCCGGCAACCGGCAGATTGACGCCCGCGGGTACGGTTCTCAAAGACGCGCCGGAGCCCAGTAGTGTTGTCTTTGTGGCCGGCCCCACTAGGTAACAGCAATCTCGCGAACGCAGTAGCACACCCTCCCGCTGGGCCTTCCATGCGTTGATCTCCCGCTCATAGCAATGCCTTTTCAGGTGTCCTGCTAGGAAACTGCCGTATGGCCGGAACCGGCGCCAGCGTCTATGTTCTGCGTATAGGAGGGCGTTGAGGGGTTCAGCCCGTGGACAACCAGATTCCCAGGTGCTTGCTCCATCCCCCGTCGAGGGTCCAATCCGCCGAGCAGAGCTTCCAGCAATCGGTTTATTATCCCTCGCCGCCGCGGTCCGGGGAAACATGGCAGTCGCCGCCATCCACATCATCGCGGCCGACGGCCACCGGACGGCTGGAAGCAGTGGTCGATCGCGATGCCGATAAAGACGCAGCGGGCATCGGCGCAAACTCCGTGCCCAACGTATTTGCGGTGACCACAAACCTGCGCGTCCAGAAGGGAAACTTAGCCGAAGCGTCCCTGTCGCCAGCCGCGACGAAGTCCCCTCAGCCTCCCGCAACCTACTGGGCGGCCCAGGATGTAGCGGCCTCGCAGCAACGGTGAAACTGTTCCATCTCCACGCGGCTCCCGATGACAAGCGGAGTCCGCTGATGAATGCCCGTGGGCTGAATGTTTACGATGCGGCGCTTGCCGTCGGTGGCAATGCCACCAGCCTGTTCAGCGATGAAGGCGAGCGGATTGGCCTCATAGAGTAGCCGCAGCTTACCCTGCGGATGGCTTTCGGTGGGCGGATAGAGAAATACGCCGCCCTTGAGCAGGGTGCGGTGAAAATCGGCTACCAGTGAGCCGATGTAGCGCGAGCCGTACTCCCTGCCCAAGCCTCCGCGCCGCAATAGGTCGAGATAGCCCTGATATTCGGAAGGAAAACTTCGCACGTTGGCTTCATTCACCGAATAGTATTTGCCCTGGTCGGGCATGCGCATGTTTTCGTGGCTGAGAACGAAAGCGCCTACATTGGGATCGAGAGTGAATCCAAAAACTCCGCGCCCGGCGGTGTATACAAATACCGTGGAAGACCCGTAGACGACATATCCCGCCGCAACCTGCTGCGAGCCGGGCTGCAGCACCGCGTCGTGGAGACTGATGGGGGCGCTTTCGGGGCGGCGAAAAATCGAAAAGATGGTGCCGACGTTTACGTTCACGTCGATGTTCGAGGAGCCGTCCAGCGGGTCGAAGATAACGATGTACTTGCCGGTTTCGGGGGCGCGGTCAAAGGTGACGGGCTGTTCGTTTTCCTCCGAGACCAGGATGGCGACGGCGTCGCGAACACCCAGACAGTGCAAGAGCGCCTGATTGGCATACACGTCGAGCTTCTGCTGTACTTCCCCTTGCACGTTTGTCTCTCCAGCCGAGCCGGTAGCATCAAGCAGCCCGGCTTGGCGAACGCGGGCCTGGATCATCTTTGTGGCTAGGGTGATTCCGGACAGAAGCCAGGAGAAGGTTCCGCGAGAGCTCGGGCTAACCGCTTCCTGCTCCTGAACGATGTGTTGTTGGACGGTAACAATCATATGGGCTGCAAGCTCCTGGCGAGGGCGATTCGGGCGGTGGGCTACACAAAAACGATAGCCGACAATGGCTGCTCTTACAAGCCGCTGCCGGCAACCCCTCGAGCGGGGTGTTCCCAATACGGCACCCACGATGGCAAGCCATGGTGACACAGGTTGCTTACCCGACACTGCCCGGCCTGGGAAAAAGCATTGATTCGAACCGGGATTGCTGGGTTAGGATGGCGCACACTCCCGGGAGGCTATATGCCATCGCGACGAAATTTTCTGGCTGGAGCAACAATGGCCGGAGCCGCAGCGCTCCTCCGGCCGATCACGGCTGCCTTTGCCACTGCGTCGCAGCCCCGTACGCCGGTGGATTTCGACGTGCCCGCGGGTGCGTGCGACTGCCACATTCATATTATCGGAGACGCCGGGCGATTTCCCTTTGCCGCATCGCGCGCTTACACGCCTGAAACCGCCTCCGTGGCAGAGTTGCGCTCCCTGCACCGCGCCCTGCACATGGATCGCGTCGTCGTGGTGCAGCCCACAGTCTATGGCTCGGACAATTCCTGTGCGCTTGATGCGATCAAACAAATCGGGCCCAGCGCGCGGGGCATCGCCGTGCTCGGCGGCGCGACTTCCAAGGCGGAACTCGATGAGATGCACCGTGGAGGGATCCGGGGAATCAGGATCCACTTTGAGAATGCGGGCCCCTTTGACCCGGCTGCGGTGCGGCACCATTTCCAGGCCGCCCTGGAGCAAATCAAGGGGCGGGGCTGGCATTTGGAGATTGTGGCCAGCTGGCGGGAGGTTGAAGCGCTTCAAGAGGAAGTCGCTGCGGCCGAGGCGCCCGTTTCATTTGACCTGGGGGTGCTAACACTCGCGGGCGTGGATCAGGCGGGATTCAAAGCCCTCGTGAGTCTACTGCAGGGAGGCAGGACCTATGTCAACATCGCGGGCCCCTATGACACCCCCGACTATACCCAAATAGCCAAACCGCTCATCGCGGCGAATCCGCGGAGAATTACGTGGGGCAGCAATTGGCCGCATGTGGCGCGGATTCCGGGGCGCCAGATTACCGACATCACTCCGTTCGCTCGGGCCGACGATGGCCGCGACCTCAATCGGCTCCACGCGTGGACATCAGGCGCCGCTGCACGGAAACTTATCCTGGTGGAGAATCCGGCGCGGCTCTACGGCTTTTGAGCCGGTTCACGCGAAACCTTGCGCGCCTCTCTGTCGCAAAGACGGGTCAGTCTGCTTGCTGCGGGGTTACCTCCAGAGGGCGGGAGCGTTTTCTTTGCTGCCACCAGACGCTGAAGCGGTCCATGTAGAGATAGACGACCGGAGTCGTGAAGAGCGTCAGCATCTGGCTGAAAATCAAGCCGCCGATGATCGTAACGCCCAACGGGACGCGCAATTCCGAACCGATTCCCGTGGCTAGAGCCAGAGGCAGCGCCCCGAGCAGGGCTGCCATCGTGGTCATGAGAATGGGGCGAAAACGCAGCAGACACGCTTCATGAATGGCGCTCTTGGCGTCGCGATGTTCATTGCGCTGCACGGCCAGGGCAAAGTCGATCATCAGGATGGCATTTTTCTTCACCAGGCCGATCAGCAAGATGATTCCCACGACCCCGATCACGTTGAGATCCATGTGAAAGATCATCAAGGCCAGCACCGCACCCACTCCCGCCGAAGGCAACGTCGAGAGAATCGTAACGGGGTGAATGTAGCTCTCATAGAGCATTCCGAGCACGATATAAACCGCGAGAAGAGCCGTGATGATCAGGTATGGCTCTGTCGACAGCGAGGCCTGAAAGGCCTGCATGGATCCTGAGAACATGCTCCGAATCGAGGGCGGCATGCCGATATTCTGCTCCGCCTGGCTGATGGCCTGCACCGCGTCGCTCAGGGCGACTCCAGGGGCCAGGTTAAAAGAGATCGTCACAGACGGGAACTGGCCGTCGTGGTTGACCGCCAGGGGAGCAATTCTGTTCTGGAAATGAGCCACGGCACTGAGTGGAACCACCTTGCCGGTGCTCGAGTGGAGGTAAACGTAGTTGAGCGCCTGCGGATCCTGCCAGAACTGCGGGGCCACTTCCATCACCACGTGATACTGGTTAAGTGAGGTGTACATCGTGGAAACCTGGGATTGGCCAAAGGCGCTGTACAAAGTCGTATCCATCAACTGCGGCGTGATTCCCAAGCGCGCGGCCGTCTGGCGGTCGTAGACCAAGCGCGCTTCCAGACCGCTATTCTGCTGGTCGGAGTCTAGGTCGGTGAGCTCGCGCAGCTTCCTCATTTGAGCAAGGACAACCGGCCCCCATTGGACCAGGTCGTCGACGCTATCGGAGCGAAGCGTGTATTGATATTGCGCGTTGGTGGCCCTGCCGCCAATTCGCAAACTCTGGCCAGCCGACAAGATGCCGCGCGCCCCAGGCACGCTATTGAGCTTGGAACGGAGACGGTCGATCACCTGACTCGCACTGAGCTTCCGCTGCTCGATGGGCGTCAGCGTAACGTTGAGATTTCCCGTGTTCAGAGGACCGTTGCCGCCGGTAAAAACGACAGAGGTGGCCACCGCGGGATCGGTCTTGATGAGGACGGAAAAGCGGGAAGCGATCTGCCGCATGGCCTGAAACGAAATATCCTGGGAAGCCCGGATGCCGCCCCGGAGATGGCCTGTATCGCCCAACGGGAAAAATCCTTTGGGCACGATCACCAGAAGATAGATGTTTACGGCGATGGTGATCAGCAGGACTCCCATCGTGAATGCTTCGTTCCTGAAAACCCATTGGAGGCCGCGATCGTATAAGCGCACCAAGGAATTGAAGAAATTTTCATTCAGGCGATACATCCGCCCGTGCCTCCGGCCGTGCTCCCGCCGCAAAAGGCGGGCGCACATCATGGGCGTCATGCTGAGGGAAACGAGCAGGGAAACCAGAATCGACACCGAAAGCGTGATGGCGAACTCGCGGAAGAGGCGGCCCACGATGCCCCCCATTAGCAGAATCGGAATGAATACCGCGACCAGCGACAACGTCATCGAAAGAACCGTAAAGCCAATTTCCTTGGCGCCATGCAACGCGGCTTCCATGGGCCGCAGTCCCTGCTCGACATGCCGCGTAATGTTTTCGATCACGACAATGGCGTCATCGACGACAAATCCCGTGCAGATCGTTACCGCCATCAAAGAGAGGTTGTCGATGCTATAGCCGAGCAGATACATCACGCCGAAGGTGCCTAGTAGCGATACGGGAACAGCCACGCTCGGAATCAGGGTGACGCGAGGGCTTCGCAGAAAGGCAAAGACCACCAGAATGACCAGGCTGATCGAAACCAGAAGAGAACGCTCGACTTCATGGACCGAAGAACGAATGGTCGCCGTGCGGTCAAAGGTGATGGCCACATCCATCCCGGTCGGAATGGACGCTTGCAAGGACGGAAGCGCCTGATGGACCCGATCGACCGTGTTGATGATGTTGGCGCCTGGTTGCCGGAAGATCTGCAGCGTAACGCACGGCCGGCCGTCGAAAAACCCAGCGGCGCGAATGTTTTCGACCGAATCCTGGACATCGGCGATATCGGACAGTTTTATCGCCGCGCCGTCGTGGTAGCCGACGATCAGGGGCCGGTAATAGGCTGCTTTCAGAATCTGATCGTTTGCAAGAATATCGGCGGTGGTGCTGCCGTTCCAGATTTGGCCTTTCGGGACATTCGAATTCTGCTGGCTGAGCATATTCTTCACGTCCTGGAGGCCCAGACCGTAGCTGTTTAATTGCGTGGGATTGATATCGATGCGGACCGCCGGCAGCGAACTACCCCCGACAAACACCTGCCCTACGCCGGAGATTTGGGAAAGCTTCTGCTGCATGACTGTCGACGCGGCATCATACATATGCCCGACATCGTAGTTCTTGGAAGTAAGAGCAAGCTGAAAAATGGGGATGTCAGCCGGATTTACCTTCTCGTATCCGGGATTGGTCGGGAGATTCGACGGCAAATAGCTGCGTGCGGCGTTGATGGCGGCTTGCACATCCCGGGCGGCTCCATCGATATTGCGGCCCAGGTCAAACTGCAAGGTGATCGAGGTAGTTCCGAGATAGCTTGACGAGGTCATTTCCGTAACCCCGGCAATGCGTCCGAATTGGCGCTCGAGCGGCGTGGCAACCGAGGAAGCCATGATTTCCGGGCTGGCTCCCGGCAAGTTGGCCTGCACGTTGATGGTGGGGTAATCGATCTCGGGCAGCTCGCCCACCGGCAGCATCACGAATGCAAGTATTCCGGCAAGCGCGATGGCAGCGGTGAGCAGGGTGGTTGCCACAGGGCGATGGATAAAGGGTGTCGAGAGATTCATTGCTTATTGTTGCTGTGCCGGAACGAGCCCGTTGGCGCATCCAGGGCGAATGAAACGATCCAAAACAAGACGCCCAGCGGCGCACAATGGTTACGATCCGTGCAGATGCTTCCAGATGGCAGACCGAGGGGCTCTCGTGTGGATGGCCTTTGGCTCCCCGGCGGTTTCCCACCCGAGCGGCGTGGACATTGACGGTTTGACCGAGTTGTTTGCGCAGAACGGGCCGGAAAATCACGCATGGTCTGAAACATTGCGTTCCAGCCAGTTTTCGATCACCTCGAATACCTGTTTGCGATTTGTCTCCAGCATCATGAAGTGGCCGTTCCCGGTTACGCCCGAATCCTTCAGCTGCAGGTCGTAGGCCGTGCAGCCGGCCTGGTTCAAAAATGCAACTACCTCCGGGCCCTGCATGTGTCCTGATCTTTCAGAAGTGACATAGGCAATGGGAATACCCTCGAGATTGTTGAGCTTGTGGACACGGCCCTCGGCCTGGAGCTTGTATGCGGGTAAGCCATTGCTGGCAGCAACATCCCGCGTTTCAAGTTGCGACGGGTCGGAAACGGGCGGATCGAGGGCGAGCGGGATATCCGTGAGCCCCCAAGGAGTCTGAGGACTAAACGGAGCGCCCCCCGCTTCCACGTTCACGATCGCTCTCACCAGGTGCGGGCGCTCGTTTGCAACGAGCCAGCCAAACGGGCCCCCGGCGGAGTGGACTTGCACGATCGCCGGACCGATCTTATCGAGCAGTTCGGCGCCGTGGCTCGCCCAGAAGCGATGCGCCATCACGTTGTCCTGGGGCGCGGCGTTCTGGCTGGCCATCAGCTGGTCAACCGACGGGTCACCGATTTTCCCGCTGCCAACCCATCGATGAGAGCGCAGCAGGTCGGGAACGATGATGTCGTAGGTGGGCTGCGGGCCAATGGGGCCAAGCGCGTCGGGGTGATACGGTGTGCGCCCGTGACCGGGACGATCCAAAAGATATACGCGATATCCTGCCTGTACGTAGTAATGCGCCCATCCTGCCTGCCCATCGCCCATGCCCATGTAGTGAAGCATTTGGCCCGTTCCGCCGTGAACCAAAACGATCGGATAACGATGGTGCACCTGCGCGGGAACAAGGTATTGCACATACATCTGGCCGGTGAGAATCGTGCCGTAGGGCATCTTC
>Ga0187863_10001625_pt1 | contig 17719 bp, 13 predicted proteins | sample June2016WEW_11_1_FD_132975 | JGI IMG/M metagenome (GOLD analysis project Ga0187863, IMG submission 132975) | Peatland microbial communities from SPRUCE experiment site at the Marcell Experimental Forest, Minnesota, USA - June2016WEW_11_10 | ecosystem: Environmental > Terrestrial > Soil >... | reverse complement strand
TTCGGGGAGAATACGCCTCCCAGTATGACGCCGTGGTGGCGCGCAAGCTGGCGTACATCCTGGCCGGGGGCAGCATCACGGCGCCGCAAACGGTGCACGAGCAATATATTCTGGACCTCGAGCGGGAAGCCTTCGTGAGCCTGTGCGGCGAGCGCAAGACCCAGGAGCGCATCGCGCACACGCTCAAGACCGGCAAGCCTCTGCGAAACTAAAGGCAGCGAGCGGCGTGCGTTGGTCCATTGCGGGTGGCTGGTGACGGGCAACTAATTGAGGCTGCCGATGTTCTTATTAGTTCGCCGTTGGAGAATGGAACGGACCGATATACTCTAGATTTCCGCTTCCGTGAAATTCATATTGAGTGTCCGCTCCAGAGTCATGTTCCCGCGGAGAAACTGTGAGGCTGAGCCTGAGAAGACGAGTGAGAACGAAACGACTCGAGGGTATTGGACGCAGCGCCCAACGAGGCGCCCGCCTATGAAGTGGCGAAGCTGGCGTTCCATTGCTCTTTTTCTTGCGGCTGCGGGAATTCTGGCGCTGGCAGGCTGCGGGCGGCCCAACACCATCACCAACAGCAGCACGTCGAGCGGTGCTGCGAGCAGTTCCTCGAGCACCTCGACCACACCCAGCAATGTGGCGATCTATCCAGCAGCGGCGGCAACTCCGATCAATGGGAAGGTTCAATTCGCCGCCTACGCTGCGAGCACCCCAGGTTCGACGTTTGCATGGAGCGTCGCCGGCGGCGGCAGCATTACCGCCTCGGGGCTGTTCACGGCTCCGTCGAGCCCGGCGGCCGTGACGGTAACTGCAACTGCGTCGGGGCTGAGCGGGACCACGACACTCAACGTGACGGCCGCGCAGGGGGTTCTGGTAAGTCCTTCCGCCGCGGCGATCGCCGCAGGCGCAACGCAGGCCTTCGCAGCTACAGTGAACGGAACCGTGGTGAATGCAACCTGGGAAGTAAATGGAACTCCCGGAGGCGACGGGCTGCACGGGACGATTGATACCAATGGGAATTATTCTGCACCAGCCTCGCCTCCGCCCGGTGGATCGACCACGATCACTGCCATCAGCGGCAGCGGGTCTTCCACGGTTTCAGGTACCGCGACCGTGGAGGTGATTTTTTCAAACAGTTCTCTCAACGGGTCGTATGCCTTTTCCTACAAGGGGAACAATTCGTCCGGGTTTACAGCGGTGGCCGGAAGCTTCATGGCCCAAGGAAACTCGGGTTCGACCGGCCAGATTTTCGGGGGCGTGGAGGACATTCTGGTTTCCGGTTCCAGCTCGGCTTCTCACACCACTTTTACCGGCACTTTTTCGGTGAATCCGGACGGGACTGCGTCCGCCACTCTATCAAACAATACGACCTGGGAATTCGCGTTGATTTCTAATCCGGTAGGGGGCTCGGTGCGCCAGGCCTTGATGGTCCGCTTCGATTCGAGCTCGACCGGCTCGGGTACGATCAACGCTCAGAGCCAAGGGCTGCTCACGGCGTCGGCTTTCTCGGGCAACTATGCCTTCGGGCTTTCCGGCGTCGATAGCAGCGGAGAGCCGCTCGTGATTGCCGGCAGGTTTTATGCCGACGGGGTGGGCACGATCCCGCCCGGTGCCGCGGTCCAGGACATCAACGACAACGGGACAAGCACCTATTCCGCCATTTCGGGCACCACCACGACCACCACGACCACCACAACAACCAGCACGGGGACGTCGGTGGCGGGGGCCGACACCACGCTCCATGGAAGCTTCCTAATGGACGCAACCGCGCCCAACAGCGGACGCGGGACTCTCACTCTGGCAAGCACCGACACCGCCGTCTTCGCGAATGGAATCACACTGCAATTTGCCTTCTACATCGTGGACAACACGCATCTGAAGGTCGTGGAAATCGATAATGCCGCGGCCCTGACCGGAGACATCTACGGGTACAACGGGTCGAGCCCTGCCGTGGCGGCCGACGGTGAGTTCAACGCAGGTGCGGCCCTGCCGGCGGGCAACTACGCCTTCACGGTCGCCGGATCGTCGACGAATGGCGCTTACGCCGTGGGGGGGGTGTTTAACACAAACGCCGTTGCGTCCGCGACCAGCGGCAGCCTCAGTGGCGTTCTGGACATCAATGATGGAGTTGCCAGCATCTTGCTGGACGCCTCCCTAGCTGGTTCCAGCTTCATCGTTGATCCGAACTACGGGCGGATCACAATGCCGCTTCGAGTGAACAATGTTACGAAGAATTTTATCGGCTACACGGCATATTACAATTCACAGACGGGCCCGGTAGAATTCGTCGAACTCATCGAGGTTGATGCCAACGCCATTGCGAGCGGCATTGCTTTTCCGCAAGCCTCCGCAGGGGCGCTGCAAGGCAACTACGCTCTGAATCTCGCGGGCGCCTGCGGACCCAAGAACGGGGCGGTCGAACAGGATGTGGCCGGACAGGTTACCGCTTCGGGTACGACATCGCTTAACGGCGTGCTTTACATCAACAATTTTGCCCTGGCGACTCTGGTGCCACATACTTCGCTTACCAGCAGCACGACGGTTGTGAGCCCAAGTCCGAATGGACGAGGCACGGCGACAATCGCAACCAGCGTTGCCACGTATTCGATTGCCTACTACATCATCGACAGCGAGAACGCCCTGCTCTTGGAAGCCGACGGGGCGCGGGTTGCCAGCGGCGTGATGTACGTGCAGTTCTGAAGCCTGCGCGACAAACGGCGACAGTCCCTTCCAAGGCTCAACAGCCAGCCAAGAGATTAGCTAAGGGGCAGCCGACGCCGTTCTATCCAAATCACTAGGCAACGATCCGGTTCAAACCCAGCGCCTTAGACGCTCCGGAGCTACTTCGCAACGGCGAAGTCGCTGACGACGCTATAAAGGAAGTCGATGCCTTTGCGGAAGGAATCGACGGGGATGCGTTCGTCGTCGGCGTGCTTGCGCGCGAGGTCTCCTTCGGACATGGCGAAGGGAAGCAAGCCATAGGCCTGCACGTTTCGCAAGCGCAGCGGGACTGAATCGGTGGCGCCGGTGGACATTTCCGGCACCACGATCGCACCAGGAAACTGCTGCTTGGCTTGCTGCGAAATCACGTTGTACAAGGCGGAGGTGAGCGACGACGAAGGGGCCGTTTCTCCGGCGTTGGGCTGCACTTCCAGACCGATTTCCGGATCGTTCACCAGGGTTTGCAGCTTGGCAAGCAGCGGTGAAACCATGTTACCAGGGAGCAGGCGAATGTTTAGTACCGCGTGTGCTTCGGCGGGAATCACGTTCTGGCGAATGCCCGCCTGAAGGATCGTGGGAGAGATCGTGTCGCGCAGCATGGAATTCCAGACGGGATTGGCGTCCGAGACCCATCGCGCCGCGTGGTCCGCCCGGTCGGAAGATTCCAGCGCGCGCATCCATTTACCCGTCTCTTCGTCCTGGATGGGCGCAAGACCCTCGAAGTAAGCGTGTGTGACGGAATTGAATTGCATCGGAGCCTCGAAGGTTCCGATTTTCGCGATGGCTGCGGCCAAGTGCGTGACCGCGTTGTCTTTTCGCGGCACCGAGGCGTGCCCGGAGGTGCCTTTGGCGGTCACGTCGACATTGACGGCAACTTTCTCGCTCGCCTGGATGCCCACGAACTGAACCTTGCCGTTCGCGGTAACGATGTCGCCGCCCTCATTGATCGCGAATCCGCACGCGATCTTGTCCCAGTGTTTGTCCGCCGCGAACCTCATGCCCAGTTCGCCGCCGTCCTCTTCGTCGCCTTCCGCCAGGAAAATCACATCGCGGTTCAGACGCGCGCTGGAACGCTTCAGAGCGATCATCACGGCGAGATTCGCTATGGCCATACCCTTATCGTCAATCGCGCCGCGGCCATAGAGGTAGTTGTCCTTGACAACGGCGCCAAAAGGGTCGACGCTCCAGTTCGCCTTGTCCACTCCGACGACGTCCAGATGTCCCATCAGCAACAGCGCGCGCGACGGGTCCGGCATGGCGCTGGCCGACAGGCGCGCTACGATAAATCCCCGCCCCGGGGCGCTTTCGAAGATCTCCGAAGGGATTCCTTCCTTGTCGAGTATCCCGGCGATATAGTTGGCGGCAACCAGCTCGTTGCCCGGAGGATTGACGGTATTGATGCGGATGAGATCCTCAAGCCAATAGAGGGCGTCGCTTTCGAGCCGGGAAAGATCGGGGGCTGTCTGTGCCGCGGACGCAGCCGACATCGCTTGTTGCGGCGCAGACGGCGCCCGCGTTGCCGCGGCCATGGCCAGCAATGCGAGTAGCGGAACCCGGCAAGAATGCCGCGCCATCCTTTTCAGCTTCGAATGAATCTCAAAGTGCATCGCCCCGCCCCCGATTTTCATACTATCATGGCGGTTTGGGGCGCCGGGCGAGTGGGAAGCAGGGTTTTCTGGGCCGCACGTGACGATCAGGACACGAGACTTGCGCGGGATTTGCGCGGATTGAGGTCGACATGCATAGCAAGACATGGTTGCACGCGGCGCTAGTTGGGGCGCTTATAGCCGCGCTGGGTATTCCGCCGAATAGCCGGGCAGTCTTTGCGCGGCAGCAAGAAGGCCCGCAAGGGGCTCCGCCCGCGCAGGAACCGGCGGCGCCCTTGCCTCCGAGCAGCCAGCCACAGGCGCCCCCGAAGGCGCCGCAAACTCCCCCTCCGCAAACTTCGATATCGGTGGAATCCAACCTGGTCAACGTGGATGTGGTTGTGACCAACCAGGACGGCGACGTGCTCACGGGCCTGACCAAAGATAACTTCCGGATCACCGACAACGGCCAGCCGCAGCAGATCACCAATTTCGCTCCATCAGAAGCTCCCCTCACGATGGTGATCCTGATGGAGTACAGCGGGCGCTTCGGGGGATATTTCGCATATAAGACCAGGCAGTATTCCTTCAGCATCCTGAATGCTCTTACGCCGAAGGACTGGGTCGCGCTGAAAACTTTCTCGCTGCGCACACGGGTGGAAGTGGATTTCACCCAGAACAAGCAGGAGGTGGCGCAAGCGATCAATGCGCTGTTTTTCCCGGACTTCAGCGAGGCGGATCTCTTCGACGCCGTCCTTGAGACGCTCGATCAGCTTCGGGATGTGAAGGGCAAAAAATCCATTCTCGTGCTGGCCACCGGATTCGACACCTTCAGCAAGCACACGCTCGATCAGACGCTCAACCGCATCAAGGAAACGGATGTCCCGATTTTCTGCGTGGGGATGGGAGAGGAAATCGATCTCTACAGCCCGAGGGGAGCAGGCGTGGACTACTTGCAGGCGAAAAACCAGATGACGGCGTTTGCCAACATGACCGGAGGCTACGCGTGGTTTCCGCGGTTTGAAGGCGAGATGCCCGATATTTTCAATTCGGTCGCGGCGTATCTACGGAGCCAGTACACGCTGGGGTTCACGCCCTCCACGCCGCAGGACGGCAGGTTCCACAAGCTGAAAGTCGACTCGGTGGACGAGCAGGGGGATCCGCTCACGTTCGCGGACAAGAAGGGCAAGAAGAAGAAAACCATCGTGCACGCGCGGCAAGGCTACATGGCGACAACCTCCCCCGCCAGCTAACTGGGTGATCACGATTGGTGGCGCGTGGCGCGTTCGAACTTAATATCCGCGCGCGAGGCCGACGCGATTGAGCAGTTCGCTTCCCGCGAACCAGCGTTTCAGGTTTTCTGCGATCAATTCTTCTTCGCGATCCCAGGTATTCTCGGTCGCCCCGCTCACGTGGGGAGTGATGAAAACCTGATTCATCTTCCACAGCGGGCTCGCCGGGGGTAAAGGTTCGGTCGCGGTGACATCCAGGGCAGCGCCTGCGATGACATTCCGCTCCAGCGCCGAAATCAGTGCAGGCTCGTCGAGCAGCGTTCCGCGGGCGACATTAATCAGGTACGCCGAGGGCTTCATCAGCGCGAACTCGCGCTCGCCCAGCATGTTGCGCGTTTCCGGCGTGGCCGGCGCCGCGACGACCACGAAATCGGCGTGCGGCAGCGCTTCGCGGAGAAGGGATGTCTGCAAAACGCGTTCGGCCATATCGGAATCGGAACGGCCGGAATGCGTCACCGCCCAGACGCGCATTTCCAGCGGCCTCACGAGCCTGGCGGCTTCCCGCCCGATGGCGCCGAAGCCGATGAACAGCAACACCTGCCCCCGCAATTCCCGCGGCTTGACCGGAGCGGTCAATAATTCCTTCATCGCCCAGCAAGCCTGATGCTGGTAGCGCAGGCTATCGGGAAATCGCCTGGCCAATCCGACGATCATGCCCAGGATGTGCTGCGCGATGGGCACGCAGTGCACGCTGCTCGCGTTGGTGAGGACCACACCCCTCTGGCGCAACTCCGGATACATGAATTGCGCGACGCCGGCCGTTACCGCCTGGATCCACTGGAGGTTCGGTGCAAGCGCCAATTGGGCCGCGGTGAGCGAGACGGTCATGAAAATATTGGTGTCCACGAGTTCGCGCTCGAGGCCCTCGAAGTCAGGCAGGTGCGTGACGCGCAGCTGAGGGAATCGGGCGCCGATGCGCTGTGCGGCATCCGCCGGGGGATTCCACACCGGAGGGGGATTGTTCACGCAGACCAGGAGCTTTGTTTCCGCGGGATTTCTGAGCGCGTGCCCGGCCATGTCAGGTTGTAGTCACGCGCAAATCGCGGCCCGTCATTTCACCGGGTTCGGGCAGGCCGAGAACGCCGAGCAGCGTGGGCGAGATGTCGCGGAGTGAGCCACCGGGCTTCAGTTGCATTTGCCCGTCCTCGGTAACCAGGATGAAAGGAACCGGATTCGTGGTGTGGTAGGTGTGCGCGCCGCCGGTGACAGGGTCGATCATGGTCTCGGCATTGCCGTGATCGGCCGTGATGATCCATGCGCCGCCGCGCGGGCGGAGGCATTGGAAGATCCTGCCAAGGCATGCGTCCACCGTTTCGACGGCTTTGATGGTGGCTTCGAGCTGTCCGGAATGCCCTACCATGTCTGCGTTGGCAAAGTTCATGATGATCGCGTCGAAGTCGCCCTTCTCAATGGCGTGGATCACGGTGTCGGCGATTGCAGCAGCCGACATTTCAGGTTTGAGGTCGTAGGTAGGCACTTTGGGCGACGGCACCAGGGTGCGTTCCTCGCCGGGGAATGGTTTCTCGACGCCGCCGTTGAAAAAGTAAGTGACGTGCGCGTACTTCTCGGTTTCCGCCACGCGCAGGTTCTTGTAATCCCGCTCCGCAAATACATTGGCTAGGATGTGCTCGAGCTTTTCGGGGGCCAGGAGGTAGCGCAGCCAGGGCCAGGTTTTCTCGTACTGCGTCATGGCCACGTAGACAAGATTCTGCGGGCGCGACGGATCGGCAAACTTGTCAAAGGCAGGCTCGGCCAGCGCTTTGGTGATCTGCCGCGCGCGGTCGGCGCGGAAATTAAAGAAGACCACGGCGTCATCGCTGCGGATCAGGCCGCGGGGTGCGGCGGGGGCGCTCGGAGCGGCCGGGGTGGTGATCGTGGCCGGCACGATGAATTCGTCGGTGATGCCTTTTTCGTAGCTGGCTCGCACCGCGGCGATGGGATCGGTGAATCGCGCCTCGGTGTCGCCGTGTACCATCGCGCGATAGGCCAGCTCGATCCGCTCCCAGCGATTGTCGCGGTCCATCGCGTAATAGCGGCCGCTCACGCTGGCGATCTGCCCGACGCCATACTCGCGCATCTTCTGTTCGAGCTGTCGGAGGAAGTCGACGCCGCTGTTGGGGGGCGTGTCGCGCCCGTCCATGAAGCAGTGTAGGAGAACGTTTTTGACCCTGTTCTCGCGCGCCATGCGCAGCAATTGGAACAGGTGCTCGATGTGCGAATGCACGCCGCCGTCGCTCAGCAGGCCGATCAGGTGCAATTGGCGGCCGCGGGCGCGCTCCATCGCTTCGAGCAGAAGCGGCTGGCGAAAGAAATCTCCGCTGGCGATCAACTGGTCCACGCGCGTGATGTCCATCTGAACGATGCGTCCGGCGCCGATATTGAGATGCCCCACTTCGCTGTTGCCCATTTGTCCCTCGGGCAGGCCGACGTAGGGGCCCGAGGTCTGAATCAGCGTGTTGGGGAAATCCTTCAGCAGGCGTTCGTAATGGGGTTTGCGGGCCAGGGCGATGGCGTTCCCCTTGGTTTCGGCGCGGTAGCCCCAGCCGTCGAGGACGGTCAACACGATTGGTTTGGGTCGTTTGCTCATGGCCGTTCAGGATACACGAGAGGGCGCGGGGCGGACTAGCGGTGAAAGCGAATTTCGTGGGAAACAAGAAAACGAGCGGTTTAGATGCTGCGGCGGCAGCTCTGCGCCGCAATTCGGGTTTACCAAAGATGGTGGTGCTGCAGGCTCTGCATGCGAAACAGGAAGAGACGATTGGCATGGATCACCTGGGAGTTGGCGGGCGCGGCGGTCTTGCAGGCGAAAGAGTTCGATCAAGCAGTCGCTGTTGCCACGGCGGCAGTGCCGGCGATAGGGTGCAGCGGTTCGGGATCATCTGGCGAGCCGGTCGATGGGAACGGCACTCCGGGAAACACAGTTCCGGCCGGCCACCGCGCCTACTGGAAGCAGGTCGGGCTCTCTAAGGAGTGTCAAATGCCATAAATGCCATAGAAACACTTGACACCTGTCTGCCTGTCTGTATGATTATGCAAGACATTGCATATTCAAGCATAACGGTAACATGGCCATTCACAAACGATTTCGCCAAGGACAAATTCTGAAGCTACTCGCGGGCCAGCCGGTCGCGAGCCAGGACCAATTGCGCCGCCAGCTCGGCCACCTGGGCGTGCGCGTGACGCAGGCGACGCTTTCCCGCGACCTGCGCGAGCTGCGCCTGGTGAAAACAGTCAAGGGCTATCGCCCGCTTTCCGCGGTCGCCGAAGAAACCTCGCCGCTGCCAGCCTTGGCGCGCGCGCTCAAGGAATTCTTGCTCGACATTCGCCCCGCGCAGAACATGCTGGTGCTCAAGACGCCCCCCAGCGGCGCGCAGCCGCTGGCAGCAGCCGTGGACGCCGAGCACTGGAAAGAAGTCGCCGGAACCCTCGCGGGAGACGATACCGTCCTGCTGATTACGACCTCGCGCAGCGCCTGTAAAACAATCCAGAAGCGCCTGGAGGAGATGCTTCGATGAACGCCCCTGCAAGGGTCGCCGTCGTCGGAGCAACGGGCTACGCGGGGTATGAGCTGGCCCAGCTCCTGCTGCGGCACCCGAACGTCAGCACCCCGACATTTTTCCTCCGCGACAGCCGCGCCAACCTGCGTTGCCTGACCGAGCTTTACCCGCAGCTGCGTGGCTGGGGTGAAGCGCCCTGCCAGCCGCTTTCGGTGGAAGCGGTCGCAGGCAGCGGCGCGGAGGTAGTCTTTCTTTCGACGCCGCATGAGGTTTCGCTCGCGCTCGTTCCGGAGTTGCTGCAAGCCAATCCCGCGCTGCGCATCGTCGATCTGAGCGGCGCATACCGCTTCCGCAACCCGGAGACGTTCGCGAATTGGTATAAGCTCCCGGCGCCCGATGCCGCCACTTTGGCCGAAGCCGTCTACGGACTGCCCGAGATCTATGAAGCGGCACTTCCCCGGGCGCGCATCGTCGCCAATCCCGGCTGCTACCCGACCTCGGTGATCCTGGGCCTGAAGCCGCTCGTCGAGGCGGGTTGGATCGAAAGAACGCACGGGATCGTGGCCGACTGCAAGTCCGGCGTGACCGGAGCGGGCAAGGAGCCCAAGCGCGAGACGCACTTTGTCGAGGTAAACGAAAACTTCCGCGCCTACAACCTGTTCAAACATCGCCACACGCCGGAAGTGTCCGATCACCTGGGACTGCGGCAGCGGGATTTCGTTTTTACAACGCATCTGCTGCCGGTCGACCGCGGAATTCTCTCGACGCTCTACGTCTGGCTGAATGGCTCGCGTCAGGCGGATGAAGTGGAGGCGTTGTTTCGCAAGTTTTACTCCGGGCGGCCGATGGTCCGCGTGATGCCCGGCGGAAGCTTGCCGGAGCTGCAGTATGTGGCGCACACGAACTTCTGCGATATCGGCTTCGCGCTCGATACAACCGGCGAGCGTTTGATCGTAGTGTCGTGCCTGGACAATCTCGGCAAAGGCGCGGCGGGACAAGCGGTGCAAAATCTGAACGGGATGCGCGGGTATCCCGAAACGGCGGGGTTGCTATGAGACTAGTGGTGAAGATTGCAGGAGCGCTCCTAGAAAAAGAAGAAGACGTGCAGGCGATGGCCCGCCAGATCGCCGAGGTTGCGCGCGCCGGACATGAGGTTCTCGTGATCCATGGCGGCGGGAAGATTTTCACGGCGACGCTGGCGCGCATGGGAATCGCCAGCCGCTTTAAGAACGGCCTGCGCGTCACCGACCGTGAAACCCGCGACGCCGCCATCATGGTGTTTGCGGGACTGCTCAACAAGAAGCTCGCGGGAGCCATCTCGCTCGCCGGCCAGCCCGCCGTGGGCATCGGCGCGAGTGACGCCGCGTGCTTCCTCGCGGAGCCGATGCAGGTCGACGAACGCGAAGGCGGCCTGGGCTTTGTCGGCTACCTCACCGAGGTCAATGTGGAATTTCTCAATTCGCTGTGGCGCGCGGGGCTGGTCCCGGTCGGCTCCTGCATGGGTCTTGGAGCCGACGGCGAGCTCTACAACATCAATGCCGATCACATGGCCGCCGCTGCGGCTGAGTTTATCGAGGCCGACCGCCTGATTTTCCTCACCGACGTGGCGGGCGTGCTCGATGGTGACAAGGTCCTGCGCGCCGTCAAGGGCACCGACGTGGAAGACCTGATCCGCCAGCACAAGGTTTCCGGCGGAATGATTCTGAAGCTGGAAGCCGCCAAGCGCGCGCTGGCCGGAGGTGTTTCCGAGGTGCGCATCGTCGGAGGCACGCAGCGCCGCGCGCTGTTGAACGCCGTCAACGGATCGTCCCGTTGCCCCGGCACTCGCGTGTTTCCTGCTATTCGCGTTCGGGGCAAGGCACGAGCCGCTCACGGAGCCGCGGACTGAAAATGGCCTCCCAGAAGCATCGCGCCGCGCCGCGCACGTCGCCTGCGAAAATCATCGCCGACGGTACGCGCTACCTGATGAACACCTACCGCCGCCCCCCGGTCGTCTTTACCCATGGCCGAGGCTGCCGTCTCTACGATTCGCAGGGGCGCGCCTATCTCGATTTTCTGGCGGGTATTGCCGTCAACGCGCTGGGCTATGCGCATCCTCGTATGGTTCGCGTGATCCGCCGCGAAGCGGGGCGCGCCACGCATATCTCGAATCTGTTCCACAATCGGTACCAGGGACCGCTCGCGCGAAAACTCGCCGGGTGGTCGGGCCTGGACCGCGTTTTCTTCAGCAACAGCGGTTCGGAAGCCATGGAAGGCGCACTCAAGCTCGCGCGAGCTCACGCGCACGCAAAGACCGCCGCGCCCGGCGGCGCTCCCCAGACGCGCATTCTCGCTCTCGATAATTCTTTTCACGGCCGCACCTTTGGCGCGCTCTCGATCACGCACACGGCCAAGTATCGGGAGCCGTTTGAGCCGCTGGTTCCTGGCGTCGAATTCGTCCATGTGAATGACGTGGCGGACCTTGAAAGCAAGTTTGATGAATCGGTTTGTGCCATTGTGATCGAGCCCATTCAAGGCGAGGGCGGAATTTTCCCCATTGGCGAGGCTTTCTGGCAGCGCGCCCGCGCGCTGGCCACGCAGTATGGAGCCGCGCTGATCGCCGATGAAATTCAGTCGGGTCTGGGACGCACCGGGCGATATTTCGCCTACCAGAAATTCGGCGAAAGCGCGCTTCCCGACATCGTCACCATAGCCAAGCCCCTCGCCGGTGGCTTGCCGCTGGGCGCATGCATCGCCAACGAACAATTTGCCTCGGCGTTTTCGCCGGGAATGCACGGCTCGACGTTCGGCGGCGGACCGCTCGCCTGCGCGGCGGCCCTGGAGTTTCTGAACACCGTGGAAGAAGACGGCCTGCTCGCCAACGTGCGCGACCGCGGCGCCGAACTCCGCGCGGGCATCGAACGGCTGGCCACGCGTTTTGATTTCATACGCGAGGTTCGCGGCGAAGGACTGATCCTCGGGATCGATCTTTCCACCGAAGGCGCGCCTTTGGTACGGGAGGCGCTTCGCCGAAGCCTGCTCATCAATTGCACGCACGAACACATTCTGCGCCTGCTGCCGCCCTTCATCATTGGCCGCAAGGACGTTGCGGAATTTCTCCGCACGTTCGAGGCGGTTCTGGCGACGGCGCAGAAATCCGCGGCCCGGGCAAATTCGGCCGCGCATTCTCCCCATGCGGCGGCTCGGCAAGAGCCTCTCGCCGCAGTTGCCGCGAGGTAAATCCACATGAACGCATTTAGCACATCGCTATCTTTGTCCAATGATTTGCTCACCGGAACCGAGTGGAACCCCGTGCAACTGCGTGAATTCTTCCAGCTCGCAGTGGACATCAAGGCCGGTCCGGAGCGATATCGCACGGCGCTTTCCGGTAAATTCCTCGCGCTGATTTTCGAGAAGCCGTCGCTGCGCACGCGCGTCACCTTCGAGGTCGGCGTGGCGAGCCTCGGCGGCACGGCGGTGTTCCTCGACCACACCCTCACGCATCTGGGCGAGCGTGAATGCGTTCGGGACATCGCGAAGAACCTCGAGCGCTGGGTGCATGGCATCGTGGCGCGCGTGTTCGCGCAGGAATCGCTCGAGGAGTTCGCCCGGAACGCCAACATCCCTGTGATCAACGCGCTGTCGGACAAATATCATCCCTGCCAGGCGCTGGCCGATTTCTTCACTTTGGAAGAGCGCTTTGGCAATTTGCGCGGATTGAAGCTCGCCTACATCGGGGACGGCAACAACATGTGCCACTCGCTGCTCACCGTCGGAGCGCGCGTGGGAGCGCACGTGCGCGTGGCGACGCCCGCGGGATATGAGCCCAGTGCGGCGATCGTCGCCGAGGCAAAGCGCGTGGCACGCGAGACCCGCGGCAAGATTGAAATTCTGCGCTCACCCGAGGAGGCCGTCGCCGGCGTACAGGCCGTCTACACGGACGTGTGGGCCAGCATGGGCCAGGAAGACGAATCAGCCAAGCGCGCCGCTGATTTCGCGGGGTACCAGGTGAACGAAAAGCTCTTCTCGCAGGCCGCGCCCGAGGCCCTATTCATGCACTGCCTTCCGGCGCATCGCGGCCTCGAAGTGAGCGAAGGAGTCATCGACTCCGATCGCTCCGTCGTGTACGATCAGGCGGAAAATCGCCTTCACGTTCAGAAGGCGGTTCTGCACACCCTGCTCACTTACTCCTAAGGAGAACGAATTGGCGAAGAAAGTTGTGCTTGCATATTCCGGAGGACTGGACACCTCCATCATTATTCCGTGGCTGAAGGAGAATTACGGCGGCTGCGAAGTCATCGCCATGATTGGCGACCTCGGCCAGAAGGAGGATCTCGAGGCGGCGCGCCAGAAGGCCTTGGCCACCGGCGCAAGTTCGGCGCATATCGAAGACCTGCGCGAGGAATTCATCACCCAATATGTTTGGCCCACGCTCCGCGCCGGAGCGGTCTATGAGCATAAATATCTTCTCGGCACATCATTTGCGCGTCCGATTCTCGCCAAGCGCCAGGTGGAGATTGCCAAGAAAATGGGCGCCGACGCTCTCGCCCATGGTTGCACCGGAAAGGGCAACGACCAGGTTCGCTTCGAGCTGGCCGCCAAGGCGCTCGGTCCCGAGCTGAACATTATCGCTCCCTGGCGCGAATGGAATATCGCGTCGCGCGAGGAAGCCATCGCCTACGCGCAGGCGCACAACGTTCCCGTCGATCAGACCAAGAAAAACATCTACAGTCGCGACCGCAACATCTGGCACCTCAGCCATGAGGGCGGCATACTGGAAGACCCCGCGAGCGCACCCGAAGAAGCCATGTGGCAGTGGGTCGTGGCCCCCGAAAGCGCGCCCGACAAATTCACCACCGTCGAGATCGGTTTTGAGGAAGGGGTTCCTGTCTCCGTGAACCGAAGGGAGCTCGCGCCGATCGCTCTGATCGAAGAACTCAACGAAATCGCCGCAGCAAACGGCGTGGGCCGCATCGAGTTGGTCGAGAACCGTCTGGTCGGGATCAAATCGCGCGGGGCGTACGAAACACCCGGCGGCACGCTGCTTGTGACCGCGCACCGCGAGCTTGAATCACTCGCGCTCGACCGCGAGACCGCCCACTACCAGCAGATTCTCTCGCTGCGCTACGCTGAAATGGTCTATTACGGCATGTGGTTCACGCCCCTACGGGAAGCCCTGGACGGATTCTTCGCCCGTTCGCAGAAGCGCGTCACCGGCTCGGTCGGCTTGACGCTACGCAGGGGCAACGTGACCGTCGCTTCGCGAAAATCGCCTTATTCGCTCTACCGCGCCGGTCTTGCCAGCTTCACGATGACCGGCTACAACCCCAAAGACGCCGAAGGATTCATCAACCTCTTCGCGCTCCCCATCACCGTTCCGGTCGAGGCCCAGGTAAAATGAATGATCCCGGCGGCCAGAAAATGTGGGGCGGCCGCTTCGAGCGCGGCCCGGACGCCTCTTTTTACGAGTTCGAGCGTTCCTGGCACTTCGACCGCAGGATGCTGCCGCAGGAACTCGCGCTCGACCGCGCCTGGGCGCGCGCGATCGCCGCGGCGGGGATTCTCACACCCGACGAGTGCCAGCGAATCGTCACGGCTCTCGACGAAATCGAGCTCCGCGCAGGAAAAGATTCCGCGTGGCTCGATCGCTCGACAGCCGAAGACGTCCACCACTTCGCTGAAACGGCGCTGATCGAAAAGCTCGGCCCGCTCGGGGCCAAGCTGCACACCGGCCGGAGCCGCAACGAAATGGTCGCGACCGAATTCCGCATGTACGTGCAAGCCGCCGCCCGCCAGATGCGCGGGGCAATCGCGCAGCTCTGCCGCACATTTGCCGCGCAGGCGCAGAAGAATCTTCACGTGCCCATGGCCGGAACCACGCACATGCAGCACGCCCAGCCGCTGTTGCTCTCGCACTGGCTTCTCGCCCATGGCGAAGCGTACCAGCGTGACGCCCAGAGGTTTGCAGGCGCAGCCGACCGCGCCGATTCCTGCCCGCTCGGCTCGGGCGCGCTGGCGGGTGCGGCGTTCCCCATCGACCGTACGGTCCTCGCGAAGGATCTCGGATTCAGCCGCATCACGCCGAACAGTCTGGACGCGGTCAGCGATCGCGATTTCGCCCTCGAATATCTCTTCGCGCTTTCCGCCCTGGCGATGCATCTATCGCGCCTCTCCGAAGACATGATCCTTTTCGCTTCGCCGGAGTTCGGCTTTCTCGATCTGCCCGACGAATATTCCACCGGCAGCAGCCTGATGCCGCAAAAGAAGAATCCGGATGCATGGGAGCTGATTCGCGGCAAGACGGGCCGCATTTACGGCGCCCTCGTTGCGCTGTTCACCACGACCAAGGCCCTGCCGTCGAGCTACCAGCGCGATCTGCAGGAAGACAAGGAAGCGCTGTTCGCGGCCCACGACCAGGCGCTCTCCATGGTGCAAATTGCCGCGGCGACTCTTGCCGCCACGCGGTTCCGTGAAGCGCACCTTTGCGAAGTGGCGCAAGACCCTGCACTGGTCGCAACCGAGGTCGCCGACTACCTGGTCGCCAGCGGCATTCCGTTTCGCGAAGCGCACGAAATCGTCGGAAAGCTCCTGCGCGCGGCGGATCGCGAAGGCAAGTCCATCCGGGAGATGCCGCTTGAGCGCTTGCAGGAGTTTTCGCCCGTGTTTGGCCGGGACCTTGGCGCCTTTCTCACCGTGGACGCGGCTCTGGCGCGCCGTTCGGTTCCCGGCGGTACCGCTCCGAGTGCGGTGCGCGCCTCTCTGGAGGATTTCAGGGCGCGGCTGGCGAAACTTGAGGAGACTCTGTGAACCTACCGCTCACCGCCGCAGACCTGCCCCGCGGATTCACTTTCGCCGGCATGCACTGCGGGCTGAAAAAAGCAAAGCTCGATCTCGGGTTGCTCTTAAGCGACGTGCCCGCGTCGGCTGCCGCCGTGTTCACCACCAATCAAGTGGCCGCCGCACCCGTCGTGCTGTGCCGCGCGCACATGCAAAAATCCCGCCAGAAAATTCGCGGCATCATCGTGAATTCAGGCAATGCGAACTGCTGCTCGGGACCGGAGGGCTATGCCGCCTCGGCCGCCACCGCCACCAGGCTGGCTCAGGAATTGGGCCGCGTCGACCCTTCTCAGCTGCTCGTGTGTTCGACGGGCGTGATCGGGGCGCCGCTCCAGGTGGACAAGATCCTCGTTTCGGTCCCGGAGCTGGTCCGCTCGCGCAAAAGCGATGTCGCGGCGTTCGAGCAGTTTGCCCGCTCGATCATGACCACCGATACGGTTCCCAAGTGGGCCGCCGAAAAGATTCGCATCGGAGGGAAACAGGTGCGCATCGCCGCCTGCGCCAAGGGCTCCGGCATGATCCACCCGAATATGGCGACCATGTTCGGTTTTATTGCGACCGATGCGGCAACTCCCGCATCAGTGCTTTCGCGCGCGCTGCGCGCCGCAGTCGCCTCCACCTTTAATTCGATCACCGTCGATGGCGACACCTCGACCAACGATACCGTCGTCCTTTTGGCCAACGGCCAATCCGGCGTTCGCTCGATCACCGGCGGCGCCAACTATGAAACGTTCTTCGAAGCGCTCCACGCCGTGTGCAAATCGCTGGCTCTCGCGATCGTTGCCGATGGAGAGGGCGCGCAGCGGGTGATTGAGATTGAAGTGCGCGGCGCTCCGTCGGATCGCGCTGCGGATCAGGTGGCGCGCACGATTGCGAATTCACCGCTGGTAAAGACGGCGGTAGCCGGCGCCGACCCCAATTGGGGGCGCATTCTCGCCGCGGCGGGCCGTTCCGGCGTGAAATTCGACTTCGAGCGCGCCGATATTTGGCTTGCGGGCATCGAAGTCTGCCGCCGAGGCCGCGAATACCCCTTCGATGAGATCGTCACCCACGAAAAGATGCTCGAGAAATTCGTGCCGATCGTGGTCGATCTGCATTCGGGTGAGGGCAAGGCCCGCCTGTGGACGTGCGACTTGACCAAGGAATACATCCACATCAACGCCAGCTACCGTACGTGAATTTGGGCGCGTCGTAAGCAGGGCCCCCATTTTCAATTTCCAGACAGGCCGCGCAGCTCCAGCCTGTACAACGTTCCCCCGGCCGATGCTCCGATCTCCCGCGGTTGACGGCCGAGGTCCCTTTGCAGCAAGATGCTGCTTGAGTTGCTGGAGCGCTCGCTTCAGACCGGAGAGCCGGCCCTTGCCGGCGGCTAGCGGCCGAGATCCTGCTTCTTCAGCCTCGCGAGGCCCTGCGTTTCACCGGGGGCACAAGGAGCACGACAGTGAAGAAACTCTACGTGGGCAATTTGTCGTTCAAGGCTACAGAAGATCAGGTGCAAGGCCTGTTTTCAGAAATCGGGGTTACCCCGGACTCACTCACGCTGCTTCGCGACCGCTTCACCGGGCAGCCGCGGGGATTCGGTTTCGCCGAAATAGGTAACGATGCGGAGGCGGAAAAAGCGATCGCAGCCCTGAACGGCAAGGATTTTCTCGGACGAGCGCTCGTTGTAAATGAGGCGCGCCCACAACGCGAAGGCGGAGGCGCCGGTGGCGGACGCGGCGGCCATGGCGGTGGCGGTGGTGGCGGACGCGGCGGGCGCGGAGGACGCGGCGGTGGTGGCGGGTACGGTCGAGACCGCTAGGGAATTTCCTTT
>Ga0187863_10001623_pt1 | contig 17726 bp, 17 predicted proteins | sample June2016WEW_11_1_FD_132975 | JGI IMG/M metagenome (GOLD analysis project Ga0187863, IMG submission 132975) | Peatland microbial communities from SPRUCE experiment site at the Marcell Experimental Forest, Minnesota, USA - June2016WEW_11_10 | ecosystem: Environmental > Terrestrial > Soil >... | reverse complement strand
GAGCCGGGCCAAGGTGAGCAAGCGTCCTATGAGTTCGTTGAGGCGACCGGCTTCGAGTTCGATGCGCTCAAGCATGTCGTCGCTCTCCGCGCCCGAGCGCCGCCGCGCCAGGCCCAGCGCCACGTTCAAGCGTGCCAATGGCGAGCGCAGTTCGTGCGAAATGTCGTTGAGCAGGCGCGATTGGGCGTTGACTAGTTTTTCCAGGCGTTCCGCCATACTGTCAAAGTCGCGCATCAGGCCGGCGACCTCATCGCGGCGGCGGCTGGGCGGTGCGCCAGCGCGGGCGGAAAGGTCTCCGGCGGCCAGTTGGCGGGTCGCTGCCCGCAGCCTCACGATGGGCTTGGCCAGGTACCACGATAAGAAATAGCAAACCAGCCCCGAGGAAAGCACCAGAATCAAAAGGCCAGTCAGGGGAAAGCCATGAGGACCGAAGAACACGCGCGGGCCCTGAGGCAGCGCCAGCGCGATGGTATAGCGATGATGGCCGTCGGACGAGCCACGCGATTCCACAATGACGCGGGGCGCGGGGAAAAGAATGCCGTCGCGCGAAAGCAGCGGCTTGCCTAAAGCGATGTGCTCCAGCCAGACCGGCGCGGCGCGCCCGGAGATCTCGTTGCCTTGCTCATCGAAAACGTGGGCGCGCACATGCTGCGTGGCTTCCAGGTTCTCCAGGTACGCTCGCAGCTGGTGCGCTCCGCCCTGCTCGTAGGCGCCAACCGAGTCCGCCAGCGCGGTAGTGGCTAAGGACTCCCACGTGGGATTGCGCTGCGGACGGAAGGCGACGACCGCCAGGATCGCGAGCACCACGAACAGCGCGATGGCCAGCCAGAACGACAGAAAAATTCTCAGGAACAAGCTCTTCATGTCGAGCTCCTCGCTTTCTCGCGGGGACGCGCAAAAATGTAGCCTACACCGCGCACCGTCTTGATGTGCTCGTCGTTATCGGCGTCGCCATCGGAATCACCCAGCTTCTTGCGCACCTTGCTGACGTGCATATCGATGCTGCGGTCAAAAGGCGAAAACTTGCGGCTGAGCACGGCATTCACCAGACGCTCGCGCGGCACCACGTGGCCGGCTTCGCGCAGCAGAACTTCCAGCAGATTGAACTCGACAGAAGTCAGGTCCACGGGCTGGCCGTCGCGGCGCACCGTGCGCGTTGCGGGATCGAGTTCCACTTCTCCCACGCGCACAATTTCCGGCGTAGCCGGGACGGCCTTGCCGTCGCTGCGCGAGCGCCGCAGAATCGCGCGAATGCGCGCCACCAGCTCTCGCGGATTAAAAGGCTTGGGAAGATAATCATCGGCGCCGATCTCGAGGCCGACAATGCGGTCCACATCTTCGCCGCGGGCAGTGAGCAGGAGTACCGGCAGGCGCGAGGTGGCGCGGATTCTCCGCAGCACTTCAAAACCGTTGATGCCGGGCAACATTACGTCCAGCACGGCCAGAAGATAACCGCCGGCGGTGGCGCGCTGCAGGCCGCGCTCGCCGTCATGCACACACTCCACGGTGAAGCCTTCCGCGTGAAGATATTCCTGCACCAGGCTGCAGAGTTCCACGTCGTCGTCGATGACTAGAATGCGATCCATATTTACGCGATCTGTGTTTATGCGATCCGTGTTTATGCGATCTGTGTTTACGCGATCTGTGTGCGCTGGTTTCATTGTGCACCACGCCGACCGAACCTTGTAGTAAAGAATTGTCAAACCGCGATTGTCAAACCGGAAATCGCAAGGGACCCCTCCCACGACTTAGCCAGAATGGTTCCGCTTTGACAAAACTTTACTCCGGTTGACCGATTCTTTACTCCTTTTTCGCGGGTGCCGTGTTTCCATGAGTGCAGGCAAAACCGGCCTCGATTTAGAAGTTGAGACGGAAGTTGAGACGGATGTTGAGACGAATGAGACGCCCGGAATGAAGGAGTTTACCAACATGATGAAAGCACTTCGTTTTCGTTTCCTGGTTGCGGCGCTGTGCGTGTTGCTGGTGACAATGGTTGCGCAGTCGCGGGCCGCCGATGCATCACCTGCTCCGCCCGCGCGTGGTCACCAGTTTGGCCGGGGCGGCAGCGGCGAGTTTTTCGCCGACTACCTCAACCTGACCGACGCTCAGACGGCGCAGATGAAAGGCATTCTGGCCAAAGAGAATCCCGCGTTGAAGCCGCTGTTCCAGCAACTGCAACAGACGCGGCAGGAGTTGAAACAGTATGAGCAAGGCACCTACGACGACGCCAAAGTTCGTGCTCTCGCCGCGCAACAGTCCGCGGCGATGGTGGAACTGACGGTGCAGCAGACGCGAATTCATTCCGAACTGTTCCAGGTGCTCACCCCGGACCAGCAGGCGACGATGAAGACAGTGCAGGCCCGCCGCGCGGCTCGTATGTCGCGACATGTGCACGCAGCGCCCGCGGCTCCTGCTCCCGCGGAACAGTAAGGCGCGACTCCGGGTGCCCCATTTCTCGCGTCTTTTGCGAGAAGTGGGGTTTTTGACCTTGGTTCGCTACAAGAAGCCTGGACGCCGTTAAGACTCCAGGAACGGGGGACGATGACGATCACCGGCGGCTTATCCTACCTTCTCGATGCAGGCTGGCTCTTTTTCGCGGGATGGAGCCTGATGGTGGTCACGGTTAGCGTGATTGCGTTCGGCAAAGACTTTGTTCCGGTTCCTCCGTTGTTTCCGTTGTTTGAGGAACGAGCGTTCGAGAAGCAGCGTCCGAGAATCAGTGGCAAAGCAGTGTCACCGGCACCGTTCCTCGATCGGCGTGACCAGCACGAGCGCGTGAGTGCAGATCGAGCACGCGCCCTCAATAGCAAGAATGTCATCCCGAGCGGGGTCCGTTAGCCCTTCCGTCCCTCGTCCCCGCGAAAAGCTGAACCCCGCCTGTTAAAATCTCATCTACCGAACCTGTCTGGAAATCTGCAATGGTGCCCAAGAATCTGCGTCCGCTTCTGCCTTACCTCAAACGCTACCGCTGGAGTTACGCGGCGGGGACGGTTTGCGTTTTTCTGACGAACGGCATCTGGATTCTGTTTCCCCTCGTGATCGGCCGTGCGGCGGAAGATCTGCGCGAGGGCGTCACCCGTCACAAGCTGCTTTTCTATGCCGGATTGTTGCTGGCGATTGCGGCGTTCAAGGGAATTTTTCAGTTCCTGACGCGCTGGATCGTAATCGGCATTTCGCGCGAGATCGAGTTTGACTTGCGCAACGATCTCTTCAAGCATCTGGAAAGCCTTTCTTATTCCTATTACCAGCGCAATCGCACCGGCGACATCATGGCCCGCGCCACCAACGACCTGAATGCGGTGCGGATGCTGCTGGGCCCGGCCATCATGTATTCGGCGAATACTTTTGTCTACACGGCCGGGGCGCTGGCCTTCATGATCTCGATCAGTCCGAAGCTGACGTTTTATACATTTCTTCCGCTGCCGGTGGTGAGCATCGTGATCCAGTATTTTGGCCGGCGGATTCACGAGCGTTTCGAGCGCATTCAGGCGATGTTCTCTGACATTTCGGCGCGCGCCCAGGAAAACTTTTCCGGCGCGCGGCTGATTCGCGCTTACGTGCAGGAGGAAGCGGAGATTCGCGCGTTTGAAAAAGAGAACCATGAATACATCCGGCGCAGCCTGAAGCTGGTGCGGCTCATGGGCATGCTCTGGCCTACTCTGGAACTACTGCTCGGTTTCGCGGTGGTGCTGGTGTTGTGGCTGGGCGGCCGCGAGGTGCTGCAAGGTCAGGATCGAGTGCAGCTCGTGTCGTATCTCGGAACCAGGACTACGCTAATGCTCAACGGCTCGATGGGCGTTGGGGATTTCGTGGCTTTCACCACTTACATGGTGCAGCTCACGTGGCCAGTGATTGCCCTGGGATGGGTGATCAACATTTTTCAGCGAGGCACCGCCTCACTGATACGCATCAACGAGATTCTTCTGGAGCAGCCGGAGATTCAAGACGGTGCCGACGCGCGGGAGCGGCCAGTCGAGGGCGAAATCGAGTTCCGCGGACTCAACTTCAGTTACGACGGCAAAGCGGTCTTGCAAGATTTGAACCTGCGAATCCCGGCGGGCAGCAGCCTGGCAATTGTCGGACCTACGGGCTCGGGAAAGACCACGCTGGTAAGCCTGATTCCGCGCATCTACGATGCTGCCGCGGGAATGGTGCTGATTGATGGGCGTCCGATTCGCGAATATTCGATTGCGTCGTTGCGCAAGAGCATCGGGTTCGTGCCCCAGGAGACTTTTCTTTTCAGCGACCGCATTCGGGAAAACATCGCGCTGGGTGTGGACACAGCGACGGACCGGGAGATCCACAATGCCGCGGAAGCCGCGAATATCGCGGCGGATATTGAGAGTTTTCCCGAGGGATATCAGACTCTGGTGGGCGAGCGCGGCATTACGCTCTCCGGCGGGCAAAAGCAGCGCACGGCGATTGCTCGCGCTCTGATTCGCAACCCGCAGATTCTGATTCTTGACGACGCGCTCTCCAGCGTGGACACGCATACGGAAGACAAAATCCTCAACCATCTGCGGGACGTGATGCGGGGACGAACCACAATTTTTATTTCGCACCGCGTTTCCACCGTACGCAACGCCGACCGCATCGCGGTTCTGCACGGCGGCGCGATTGTCGAACTGGGCACGCACGAAGAACTCCTCGCCTTGAACGGCTACTACACCGACCTGTATAACAAGCAGTTGCTGGAAGAAGAGTTGGCTGAGGTCTGAACGCCCCGGCAATTGTTTTTCTTCTGAGATTCGACTGAGGGCGCGCCGGGCCGTGCCGTTCGACGACCAGCCCCTGACGACGAACCAGCGGCGAGCTTTCCCGATTTCCATTCCACGATGAAGCGCGTCGACATACCCGAACTTCTCGACTCTGATGCGTGTTCGCCCGCGGATGTGCAAACCTCCTTGCGCGATATTAGCCGCATCAACCGCTGGTTTGGCGGTGTAGCCACCACGCAAGCGCTGATTGAGCAGGTTGCCCGGGTTACGGGGCTGCGGCGCTTCTCTCTACTGGAAGTCGCTGCTGGCACGGGAGAGGTTTCGCACATTGTGCGCGAGAAGCTGGCGCGGCGGGGCATAGCACTCGACATCACGCTGCTGGACCGGGCATGGTCGCATCTGCCGAAGCGGGGCTGCGCCATCGTCGCCGACGCCCTCGCACTTCCCTTCCGGGACGCTGCCTTTGACCTGGTCAGCTGTAATTTGTTCGCGCATCATCTGGAACCGGACGCACTGGCGCAATTCGCAGGTGAAGCTTCCCGTGTGAGTCGGCGGGCGGTTCTGATCAACGATCTGGTGCGCCATCCTCTCCACCTTGCGCTGGTCTATGCCGGGTTCCCGCTGATGCGCAGCACCATCTCGCGTGCCGATGGCGTCGCTTCGGTACGCAGAGCCTATGTTCCGGAGGAGTTGCAACGGATTATTTCGTCGGGCGGGCATCCCGCCGCGCGCGTGGCGATCTCGCGGCACTTCCTGTTTCGCATGGGAGCGGTTGCGTGGAAAAGAGCAATTGCTGATTGATGATTGTTGATTTCTGATTGAAAAGCAAAACCCCAAGCCCCACCACTTCATCAAGGTTTTCAATCAGCAATCAGCAATCAAAAATCAGCAATTGTTCCCCTTACCGGATCACCAGCACTTCCCTCACATTATCCCGCGCCAGGAAAAACTTAATCGACGCAAAGTCGCGGAATAAATTCTCGATGTGCCGGTTGTTGAAGACTCTTTGCAGATGGAAACCATCCGTGATTGCGGTATGAATCGCTCCCGTAGGACCGCGCCGCGTTTCTTTCCGCATCACGATGCGCTGCATTTCCAGAGTATCCCGCCCCACAATGTGGAAACGGTAGCAAGGCGAATCCGGCCCGGCATCGCGCGTATGAAAAAATGCCAGCAGCATCCCGCCCGGTTTCAGCACCGACCACAAACGCCCAACCACCGGCCGCACCAGGCTTTCATGCAGATAATCCGGAAGATTCCAGCACAGCACCACATCAAAATGCGCAGCGGGGTACACCAGGTTATCGGCCAGAAACTGCCGGCTGTCGAGCACCACATTTCCCTGCTCATCTTTGGTGACCAGCGTGGGCTCGGTCGACGCGACCAGAAGATCTTCGCTGTAGATACGATGCCCGCGCTCGGTGAAGTAGCTAATATTCGCCGGCGAGGTCGAGCCCAGATCGAGCACGCAGAGCGGAGTCTCCGTGTCCCAGGTGCGGGCCACTTCCCCGAGTCCGCTGGAACGCCGGTTCAGTCTCTGCGAAGTCTGCGCCGATGTGGGCGGCTCCGCGCCGCCCGATGAACCTCGAAAGAGTTTCATGAAATTCTGGGTTACTGATGCCATTCCATTCAGGGAAATCGAATCCCGCCTCTGCCTGCCAGTCTATGCCAGAGCGCGGAAAATAACGCCGGCGCCGACCCATCTATTTTGCCTTCGCAATTTTCCCTTTATTTCGCCTTGCCGTCCTGCGTGCCGTGAATGTCTACTTTTCCTTTAAGATACGCGCCTTCTTCAATGGAAATTCGCCGCGCGGAAATGTCGCCCGTGACCACCGCCGATTTTCGCAATTCGACTTGCTCGCTGGCCTGTACGTTTCCTTCCAGCTTGCCCTGCACCACCACACCTTTGGCGTCGACGCTGGCTTTGACCTGGCCATGCGGACCGACGGTCAAGCTGTTGCCTTTCAAAGCGATGGTTCCTTCCACCTGGCCATCGACGTAGAGGTCTTCGCTGCCCGACAGTTCCCCTTTGATGACCACCGACTTGCCAATCTGCGCCAATTCGCCCGACAACGGTGCACTCATGGAAACTCTCCTTGCAAAGCTGGGTCGAGAAACTTAACAAACTCGGAAACTAAAGAAACCACCAAGAACACATTAAGCAAAGCCAGCACCCACAAAGCACGTGTAGGATGGCCGCGCCGTTCCCTCGACTATACTCAACCTTCCGAACATGCGGCAAGCGACACTAATTGGGAATCGTTGGCGCCCGGGGTAATCGCAAGTTCACGGCAAGGAAATGTAGCGGCCTTCATTGGTAAAATAGGTGGATGCGAAGCGATCCATTCTTGACGGAAAGCGAACCGCAGGGCCGGGATTTTCTTAGCGTTTGGCTCGGGCGAGGTATCGCGCTTACCGTTCTTGCAGCGCTTCTGCATGCGGTCTCGGCTGCCGGCCAGTCGTCGCCCCCGCAGTCTCCGCCCATTCAATCTTCGCCCGTTCAGTCGTCCCCGCTGGGAAACACCACGCCAGGCGAGCTCGTGCGCCAGGCGGTTGCCACCGAGATGGCAGCATTCCAGGACCCGTCGGTGAAACACCAGTTCCGCTCGCGCAAGCAGACTCCGCACGGTTCACAGACCAAGTTGTACGTGGAAACACACGACGCGATGGCGGGCATGGTCATCGCCTACGACGACCGTCCCGTGACGGACGCGGAACTTGCAGGTGAGCAGGCGCATTTGCAAGGCCTGCTCGACCAACCCGAGCAGCTTCGCCACAAGCAGGCGCAGGAAAAAGAAGTCACAGACCGCTTCATACGCATCCTCAAAGCCCTGCCCGACGTTTACGTTTATGAATACGACGGCACGGAAACGGCGACGGCGGATTTTGGCAAGGCCGGCGAACCCTTGGTGCGCCTGAAGTTCCGGCCGAATCCGAATTACACTCCGCCCTCCCACCTTTCCGAACAGGCGCTCGGCGGCACGCAGGGAACGATGCTCATTGATGTGGAACGACATCGCATCGCCAGAATCGAGGGCAGCGTGTTCAAGGACGTGACCTTCGGCTGGGGATTTTTCGGGCGGCTCGACAAAGGCGGACATTTCCTGATCGCGCAGACCGATGTTGGCGACGGCACGTGGAAGATCACGCGCATGACCTTAAGCTTCACCGGGAAGATACTGTTGTTCAAAAGCTTCAACATGGTCAGCGATGAGGTGCTGAGCGACTTTCGCCGCGTCCCCGCGGATATGACATTTGCGCAAGGGGTTGACTTGTTGAAAGCCGAACAAACGAAGCTCGCTCAAAACCATGCGCAGAGCCCCGCCGGCAGCGCTCACTAGAGATCGCTGCGGAGCAGCGGAGTCATCCACCATGACGACGCGAGTCATCACGTGGGCCGCCGTTGTTCGGGATTTCCTTCGTGCAACTTTGTGTCCTTGGTGGTAAAAGCCTTCGGATTTAGTGCTTGCGCAGCGTTTCTTTTCGGGTGGTCAGCTTCTCGATCAAATCCTCTCTGATCGCGTAACCCGTGCCCGGATCGTCGCGAATAGCGATGGTGCCCGCGGGCGAGACTTCCACTTCAGGATCGATGACATCCTCTTTCCAATAGCGCTTCGAAGCGGAAACGTCCCCTGGCAAACGAAAATTCTGCAGCGTGGAAAGCGCGATGTTGTGAGATCGGCCGATTCCCGACTCCAGCATGCCCCCGCACCAAACGGGGATGTTTTGATGGTGGCAAATATCGTGGATCTTTATCGCTTCGGTAAATCCGCCGACCCGGCCGACCTTGATGTTGATAATGCGGCAGGCGCCGCTTTCAACCGCAAACGCCGCCGTCCGCGCGTTGACGATCGATTCGTCCAGGCAAATGGAAGTGCGCAGCTCTTTTTGCAGCCGGGCGTGGTAGTAGATATCGTCGTCCCATAGTGGCTGCTCGATCATCAGCAGGTTGAACTGATCGAACAGGCGCAAGTGTTCGACCTGGTCGAGCGTGTAAGCGGAATTGGCATCGCAGCTGAGCGTGATGTCGGCCCAGCGCGAGCGAATCTTTTCGAGCACATTCACGTCCCAGCCCGGTTTTACTTTCACCTTGATGCGGCGGTATCCGGCGGCCAGTTCGGTCTGAATCTTTTCCAGCAACTGCTCAATGGAATCCTGAATGCCGATAGAGACGCCGCAAGCAATTTCGCGGCGCGTTCCGCCCAGCAATTTCCACAGCGGTTCCTGCTTCTGTTTGGCTTCGGCATCCCACAGAGCGTTTTCCAGCGCGGCCTTTGCCATCCGATGACCGCGCACCTTGGCGAAGAACGAAACGCATTCACGCGCCGACTCCCACGCCTGGCCCAGCACTGCCGGCGCCAGATAATGCACCATCGTCGGCCAGACGCTATCGATCCATTCGCTGCTATAGAAAGGATCTTCGCCGGCGACGCATTCTCCCCAGCCTTTCACGCCCTCGCAATGGACCGTGACCAGAAGAATGCGGCGGCTGTAGGTGCGGCCAAAGCTGGTCTCAAAAAAATGGACCAGCGGCATCTGAATTTCGCGGAGCGTGATGGCTTCAACGTTCATGGGATAGTTCATTTCACCACGGAGGCACGGAGACACGGAGAAAATCTTTCAAAAATAAAATCTGGAGGAAGAGCATAGATGTGCGTCAGTTGTTCGGCCTCCCGCTTTTTCTATTGTGTTCGGTTTCTCCGTGCCTCCGTGTCTCCGTGGTGAATCAGTCTTCCGATGCGTACGACCAATTCTCATCCCAACGCCCCAGCAGGAATTTTCCGTTGCCGGCCGCGTCGCGCTCGTAGCCCAGCACGGTCAAGCCTTCGCCGAAGGCGCGTAGAAACTGGTCGCGGTTGCGCTCTTGCAGCTGCTGAGCCTGGGCGCGGGTTTCGGGTGTGGCCTTCCACTCGTAGATCTGCGCCGGGACTTCAATTTTCATTTCGATCTTAGCGGGAGGGTTCTTGCCGGTACTGAGCAGCGTCTCCACGCGCTTCGACTTTAACCACCACTCGGCGATGAGCCGGTCGCTGGGCAATCCGCCTTGCAGCGGCGAAGAGGTGATTCCATATTGATTGATGTTGTAGCGCCGCGTGATGGCTCCCAGCTTCTCGATGTTGAGGTAGGCGTTCTTGATCTCCAGGGGATCGAACGTCCACTCGATCAGCTCAATGCCTCGCGCCAGAGCATCTTCCCGCTGCAAGAGCTTGAGCCGCCGGCCCAGGCCGCTGTTGCGCTGGTCTTTTCTCACGGCGAGCATGTGGGAGTGAAGATAAACATGGCCATCGCGAGTGCCGGGAACCGAAAGAGCGAACCCCACCATGTCGTGGCCCGCGAAGGCGCCCATCACCTGTCCGCCAACTTTTTCCGCCACCACAAACATCCGCAGAGGAATCAGCTCAGCGTCGGTGAAGTTCCAGACTTCTTTCTGCAGGGCGACGCAGGCGCGGAGTTCCTCGAGACCGTGGCAAGACCGGATGACGACGGAGTCGATCATCGGCTCCTCTCATCGAAGGCGTCATCCCGAAGCCTGGCGCCTGTCAGCCAGGCGAGGGATCTCGCGATGAGCGTCACGGCGCTGTGGCCAGATTGCAGGCGCCGCACGCCAGATCCCCCGCCCCGCTCGTAAAAACGCGGGGCTTCGGGACGACACAGCTGTGGAGGGTTACGCACCACTTCCCTCCTGGTGCTTGGCCTGTCGCCACAAAGATTCCAGTTCGTCCATGCTGGCCTGGTCGGGAGTGCGTCCGGTTTCGCGCAGGCGCTCTTCCATCCATTGAAATCGGCGTTTGAATTTGCGATTTGTTTTGCGCAGCGCGGATTCCGGATCGACCGAAAGATAGCGAGCGATGTTGACCACCACAAAGAAAAGATCACCAACTTCTCCTTCGAGCCGGTTCTGCAATTTTTCGGGAATGATCGTGCGCCCGGAGCTGGCAACGCCCCGGCTCTGCGGCTGTGGCCCGGGTGCGGGAAATTCTTTCAGCTGTTCTCTTAATTCGTCGACTTCTTCGTGGAGCTTCGCGAACAGGCCCTCCACATTCGGCCAGTCGAAGCCGACTTGCGCGGCGCGTGAACTGAGCTTGTAGGCTTCGATCATGGATGGCATTTTCGAGGATATTCCGCCAAGAACCGGGTCGCTTTTGTTCGGCGCACTCGAATCAGTGGCAGGCTCGCTTGCGGCGGCGCTCTCCGCTTCCCTGCTCTGACGCTTCTTGCGCTCCTCCACCTTCAAGGCTTCCCAGTTGCGCTTCACCTCGGCAGAAGTGTCGGCTTTGACGTCGCCGAACACATGGGGATGGCGGTCCACGAGTTTCCCTGAGAGCCGGTCGAGCACGTCGTCGATCGAAAACGTTCCCTGCTCTTTCGCCATCTCCGAGTAAAAGAGAACCTGCAGCAGCAGATCTCCGAGTTCGCCGGTGAGTTCGTCCCAATCGCGATTGTCGATGGCCTCCAGCACTTCATAGGTTTCTTCCAAGGTGTAGGGCTTGATGGAATCGAAGGTCTGCTCGCGATCCCAAGGGCAGCCTCCCGGCGCGCGCAGCCGCTCCATAATGGCAACAGCGCGTTCAAAACGTTCTCCTGTGGCGGACATTCGGCAACTACTGTAAATGACCTTCCGCAACGCGAGCAATGATGCGACGAGCGAACGAGGTCAGTGGTGTGTCGAACTGAGGGCCTTTACCGCTAAGGACACAAAGTCACACAAAGGAAAACCCTGCCAGGAAAGCCCTTCGTGATACTTCGTGCCCTTCGTGGTGAATGACTTTCTTTCGTGCGAGCGAAAGTCTGAGGTCTGAGGTCCGACCGCCGCCATCTTGCCGTAACGTATAGTCAGGAATAGGATTTAGGCCAAGTACCCACCGCACTTACGTTACCTTCCTCCGGAATGCGAACCAGCGCAAACTGGGAAGGAAGAGTGGGTCCAGGGGCTAAAAAAGTGTATTCTCTGGCTTGCGGGCGCGATGCATCTTATTGAAATTACATGGCTTTAGCGATTAAGCCTCGAGCGCCACTGGAAGGGCAGCGCTTCCATGTGGTGGTGATCGGCGGGGGCATCAACGGCGTGGCTGTGGCGCGCGAGTGTGCGCGCGCGGGGAAGGCTACGCTGCTGCTGGAGCAGAACGACTTTGCTTCCGGGGTTACCAGCCGCTCTACCCGCATCATTCACGGGGGGTTACGGTATCTGGAGCACGGCGAAATTGGCCTGGTGCGGGAGTCCTTGCGGGAACGCGAGCGGTTGCTGCGCGAGCGCTCGCATCTTGTTCAGCCGACTCAGTTTCTGGTGCTTTTGAACGAGCAAAGCCGGCGCAGCGCGCTGAAAGTTCGCATCGGACTGTGGCTTTATTCACGACTTGCGGGCAGGAAATCAAACAAAAGCATCGGCGAAATGGAATTGAAACGAGTCGAACGGGCGCTTGATGCGGGGCATCGCTGGTCGATTTTCAACTATGAGGATGCGCAGTGCGAGTTCCCGGAACGTCTTGTGGCTGAGTGGCTTACGGAGGCGATCGAGGCGGGAGCGGTGGTTCGCAATCACGCGGAAGTTTTAGCAGTAAATGTTGCGCATGGGCGGGCGCGGGGAGTGCTGTTTCGCGACCGGATTACGGGGAAGGATGCGCGCGTGGACGCGGCGTGGGTGGTGAACTGCTGTGGACCGTGGGCTGACCGCATTTGCCAGCGATCTTCGATACGGACGGCGAAGCCGATGTTGGGCGGGGTGCGCGGGTCGCACATTGTCTTGCCGCGTTTTCCTGCTGCGCCGACTAACCCTCTGTATACCGAGGCCGCGGATGGGCGTCCGATTTTTGTGGTGCCGTGGAATGAGCAATTGATGGTGGGCACAACCGAGGTTGCCGATGCGGGCGATCCGGGGAGGACCGAGCCCTCGGCCGACGAGACTGGGTATTTGTTGAGCAGCGTGGCAAAGTTGTTCCCCAAGGCGAAGCTCTCGGCGCACGACGTGAAATATGCATTTGCGGGAGTGCGTCCGCTTCCCTACTCGGACGGAAGTCGGCCATCGGCAGTTACGCGGCGACATTTTCTGCACGACCATACTTCGGAAGGAGCGGCGCGGATGATTTCAGTGATCGGCGGAAAGCTGACGACTGCAGCGTCGCTGGCACGCGAGTGTGTGCGGAAAATCGGGATCGCGGTTTCCGAACCGAGTTCGGTTTCGGTGGGGCCGGGGGTCGCGCTCGACCCCATGCTCGACCAGGCGGTGCTCGAGATTGCGCAGGCTGGGTCGGTGAGCGAGGAGTCGGCGCGCGGGATGGTGGAATGGTACGGCAAGCGCGCCATGGATATTGCCCGCATGGCGTTGGTGAGTGCGGAATTGCGGGCTCCGATCTGCCCGCACAGTTCGCACGTGGTGGCTGAGGTGGTGGAGGCTTACCGGCGCGAGTGTGCGGTGAGCCTGGCTGATGTTCTGCTGCGTCGAGTTCCCGTGGCCTTGGGATCGTGCTGGTCGGAGTCGTGCAGCCGCGAGGCGGCGTTGCGCATTGGCGCCGTGCTGGGCTGGGACGAGCAGACTGTGGGAGCGAATCTGGAAGCTTTTGAGACTGAGCGGGCTTTGTTCCTTCGCAAGTTGAGTGGGAGAACTTCCGTCCTGGAAGCTGCTGCCGACTGAACTGAAATCTTTGCCACGGATCTGCGCGGATTCACACGGATGAACGCAGATCGAGAAATTGGAAAAGAATTTGTGTCCAGCAGGGCGATTTAGGCCACGGTCACCTCCTGCATGAGCCGTGCCCCTGGCGGGGCGGACGAGGGCGTCCGCCCCTCCAAAAGCAAAGAAGCTTCGCTATTAGAAGTTACTAAGGATTTTTTTTGGCATCGAGTCATCTGGGAATTCGGCTGAAACGACACTACACTGGCGCGGAGCGCATCCTGATTTCGGCAAAAGGCGCGGTTCGATGCTGATTCCGATCAAACACGAAAACATGGCGACGCGGCGATGGCCAGTGGTGACCATGGCATTGATCGCGATCAATGTCGTGGTGTTTCTGTTTACCAATTCGGCGATCAACGATGAGAAACCGGCGCTGGGGCAGGTGAAATCTCACATCCTGATCCTGGCGGCGTCGCATCCCGAGTTGAAGATGCAGCCGGAATCGCAGCGGCTGGTGGAGAACTTTCAAAAGAGCTATCCGGATGCGTGGAAGTACGCGCAGGATCCGAATCACGACGTCATTGATGCTTACGACGCGAAGCTCCGAATCAAGGACGACAACGTCGGCCTGCAGGCCGAGATGGATTCGCTCAACGAACAGTATGTGAAGTTGTCGGCGTCGTCGATCCTGGACCAGTATGCATTCATACCGGCGCATCCTACGGCGATCAGCTACCTGACGGCGAATTTTCTGCACGGCGGGTGGTTGCACCTGATTGGCAACATGTGGTTCCTGTGGCTGGCGGGATTTGTGCTGGAAGACGTTTGGGGGCGCTGGCTGTACTCGGTTTTCTATTTGATCGCGGGCGTGGCGGCGTTGCAGCTTTACGCGTGGTCGAGTCCCGGGAGTATGACGCCGACGCTGGGAGCGTCGGGCGCGGTAGCGGCGCTGATGGGCGCGTTCCTGGTGCGCTTCCCGAAGATGAAGATCGAGATGGCGTGGCTGCTCATGTTCCGTTTTTATCGCTTCAAGGCCGCGGCTTACTGGCTGTTGCCACTGTGGCTGGGCATGGAGGTGTTTTACGGATCGCTGTTTGGCTCGACCAGCGGCGTGGCACACTGGGCACACGTTGGCGGCTTTGTGTTTGGTGCCCTGATGGCTCTGGCGCTGCAGCACTCCGGTCTTGAGCACAAGGCGAACAAGGCGATCGAGGAGCAACTGAGCTGGAGCGCGGATCCGGAAATCGATCAGGCCAACGAGTTGATGGAACACGGACAGCTCGACCAGGCAGCGAACATCCTGAACAATCACGTTGCGGCCAAGCCGAATGCGCTGGATGCGTGGAACCTGCTGCGGCAGATTTATTCGCGGCAGGCGAACAACGCGGCCTATCAGGAAGCTACGGCGAAAACCTGCGCGCTGCATCTGCGAGCCCACGAAGCGGACGCTGCATTACAGGACTATGCGGATTTTCTCAGCGCGGGTGGTGGAAAGTTGCCGGTGGCAACCTGGCTCGATCTCGCCAAGGCTGCCGAGGAAAAACAAGATTTCGAGCGTGCGCTGAGTGAATACCAGCAACTGGCGGCGGCGTTCCCGACCGAGCGGCAGGCTCTGACTGCCCAGCTTGGAGCTGCCCGAATCTGCATGAAGCGGTTGAATCGCCCGCAGGAGGCGCTGGCCTTTTACCAGGCTGCGGCGGCTTCCCCGATTCCGCATCTTGATTGGGAGCAGCATATTCAGGCAGGAATCAAAGACGCCAACTTGGCGCTGTCCGGCGGGAAAACGATGTCGGCTTCAGCGCAGTAGGGCGATTCCACACATTCGAAGAATCCCGGCCCAAAAACTTATTCGACTCGTTCCGCGCCTGCAGGGCCTGCGCCCATGGTCTGGACCAGCAGTTTGGTGTCGTCGGAGATAATGCCGTCGACTCCCCACTCCGCGGATTGGTGCATGGCGGCGGGATCGTTGACGGTCCACACGATGACCTTTTTGCCGGCTCCCTTCACTTTGCGGACGAGCTCGGCGTCGAGCAAATCATAATGTGGGATCAGGTAGTTGATGGGTAGTTCGCTCCACAGGCGGAGTTGAGTTTTGGTTTCGCAGATCAGGCCCAGCGGGATGGTGGCATCCTCGGAGTGGAGGGACTTCAGGACTCCGGGCAGGAATGACGAGACCACGCATCCCTTGCGGGGTTTGAGCCGGAGGAACAGGTCGACCACGGTTCTTTCCAGGCCTTTCACTTTCAACTCAATATCCAGGAAAGAGTCGCGGTAGCGCTGTAGGACGTCGCGCAGGCGGGGCAGTTGAGAAACTTCTTTGGCCGTGGCGCGTTCGATCTTGTCCCGGCCGACTTTTGCGTCGTGACAGACTACGGCCTCGAGATCGAAGGTGAGGCGGACGTCGAATTCGAAGCCGTCACAGCCGTCGGCCAGAGCGCGATCGAACGACGCCAGCGTGTTTTCCGGGATCGACTGGACGGCGCGCGCGCCACGGTGGCCGAGAAGAAGAGGACGAGTCGTCATGGGGAGTTGTTAAGTCCGCGCTTGTTAATCCGGCGCTCACTAATCCAGGGTACTTATTAATCCAGATCGAAGTCGCGGATGGGCCGGCCGGTGTCGGGCGTCTCTTTGGCCTTCTTGACGGCTTCCTGAAATTTCTTTTCCAAGAGAGCTGAGGAATTTTTTTGCGCTTCTACGGATTGCCGGAAGATGGATTCGCGGCGGCTGTCCTGCTCTTTCATGGCGCGCGCGGCTTCTTCCATATCGTTGAAAGTTTTCGGTTGCTTGGCGGCGGTGTGGGAGATCACCGTGCCGGTGGTCGCATCCACTTTCAGCAGGCCGTTGCAGCACGGGCAGGTAATTTCGAAATTTGTGGGACGGTTGGGCATGCCAAAAAGAATCATACCGCATATGTCGGGTTGCGGGGTTGTCGTCGAGGCGGTTGGTAGTGTCCTTCGGCTGCGAAAATCCCCACTTCTCGCGAAAGACGCGAGAAATGGGGCACCCGGTTCGTTTTGAACGCACCCGCGCTTGTTCGATTAATTTAGCGCTGGAGTTTGATGGGGAAGATGTGGAAGAGGTTTAACATTTCCCATCCCAGCAGGAAGACTGAGAGGACCACAACGAGCACGGCCATCAGTTCGCCGAAGCTCATGCCGCGGCGGTTGGGCTCGAGGCGGCGGGACGCGAGGCTGAGGATGTTCAGCGTCGCGAAACCGAAGACGACCGCCCAGAGAATGTTGTAGACGTCTTCGCGGGAGCCGTGAGAGCGCACGGCCAGCAGCAGGCTCAGGAAAACTGAGGCTTGCAGGCGCACCGCGGGGAAGGCGGTGAGTGCGGCGCGAGTTGTGCGCGCGAGGCCTGAAAACATGTCCATTCTAAAGTCGGCGCCTAAGACGTGAGCGACTTTCCGCGAAGCGTCTGCCGGGGCGCTCACGGGGCCGAAAGTTGGATCTTACCTGTTTTTGGTCGGTTGGTCACGGGTCGGAAGTTCAGGCGGTAACTACGGTTCGTGTGGTTCATGGTTCGTGCGCATCTTGGATATTATGATTCATGGGCGAAATTCGCTTTGTATTCTTTGATGTGGGCAACACGTTGTTGTTTCCGAACCGGGCGCGCATCCTGGCGGCGCTGCCGCCGGATCGTCATCCGACACTCGAGCAGTGGCAGGCTCTCGAGCGGAGAACCAAGAAGGAATTTGACGAGGGCATGGTCGGCGGGCGAGTGGACCACAGCTTTTGGTGGACGTTCCATACTTATCTGCTAGAGGAATTGAATCTGCGGGAAGATGGCCTGCGCGACGTGCTGGTCGAGAACACGCAGAAATCGGCGAATTGGGACATAATCCTGCCGGGGACGCGGGAGGCGATTGAGCGCATTGGAGGTGACTACGCGACTGCCGTGATTTCGAATGCGGATGGCAAAATCGAAGAGGTGCTGCGACGCCGCGGCATCGCAGATTGTTTCAAGAGCATTACGGACTCTGGGATCGTGGGGCAGGAAAAGCCGCATCCCGCGGTGTTTGAGGCGGCACTGCTGGCGATGCAGGCGCAGGCGGCGGAGAGCCTCTATGTGGGTGATGTGTATTCCGTGGACTATGTTGGCGCACGCAAGGCCGGGATGCAGGCGATTTTATTCGATGTGGCTGGAGCCTACCGCGACCGCGGGGTTGAGCGCGTGGAGTCGCTTAGGGAGTTGGAAAGCTGGCTGAAGTAGTAAGAGTGTTGGCTCTTCACAGCTCCAAGATTTGATGGTCGTGGCAATCCAGCTGGATAGCGTCGTGCAGCTGGCGAAGAAGGTCCAGGCCGTAGCGCGCGAGGAAATACGCGCCGCCGATTCCACGCTCCTGCAGCCCCTTGCCGGGAAACAGAGACTGGGTGAGGGTTTCGGCGTGGCGG
>Ga0187863_10001622_pt1 | contig 17730 bp, 18 predicted proteins | sample June2016WEW_11_1_FD_132975 | JGI IMG/M metagenome (GOLD analysis project Ga0187863, IMG submission 132975) | Peatland microbial communities from SPRUCE experiment site at the Marcell Experimental Forest, Minnesota, USA - June2016WEW_11_10 | ecosystem: Environmental > Terrestrial > Soil >... | reverse complement strand
GACCTCGGAAACTACGTCAGCGAAATCGCTGACGGACTTGGGCTGCGCTGCGTCAACATCCTAGTCTTGGGGACCGAGGGCAAACAGAGCAGGTTCGCCGGGATCGGCAAACCCTGGGCTGACACGAGCTATAAGCTCGGCGACGAAGACCACCACATCTTCGCTTTCCTCACGCCATTCGTCCACGCGACGGGCACGTCGCCGGCGCTCTACGACCTTCGTCTGCTCCGCAAGAACTTCTCCGCAGCCGGGATCGCCGACAAGGAGTACGCACGGATGGTCTACGGCTACGACTTTCTATTGCTTATCCCGAATACGACCGCCGATCCGCCGATCGCTCAAAACGCGTTTTAGGGAAAGCGCGGCGCGCTTTACCGTGGTCGGAGCACGAGCGTGGCGGTCGCATTCTTCGCGACCGCGGCGGCGCCGAACGGAAGCGGTTGCAGATCGCCGGCAACCCAGGCGCGCGTGAGATCGGTGTAGTGTGACGAGCCCGGTTCCCCCGACTCGCCGCTGGGAATCGCAATCCCGCCGCGATCCCAATCGCCGACGTCCCACACGGCTCGCAAGCTCTGCGCAAATCCCGGCTCCTGCAGGCGAATTGTGTACTCGTCTCCCGCACCGGGCAGCCACGCACCATTTAGAAAGGCGAAGTTCATCGGCGCCAGCGGATGCTCGATACGCATGCCCCCGGCCTCACGCCACGCGCGGCGCTGTTCGAACGCAAAAGAAAACCACCCCTCCAGGTCCGATTCTAGGTCGCGCGCCGCAGCGTCGTCGACGCCGCGCAGCTCCTCGAGCCTCGCGCTAAACTCGGGCGCATCTCCGAGCACCGACCCCCGAAGTATGTGCTCGAGCGCGGCCGCCCGCGAATCCGGTTCGAAGCGTCCGTCCCATCGCCCGAGCACCGCGAGCACGTCCGCTCTGGGTTCCTGCTCGGGATGCGCGCGGGCAAATCGCACCACGTCGCGCGCGATCTCTAGATCGATCGGCGACAGCGTGTCGAGCTGCATCCGCGCAAAATACGCGGCGTCGTACCTTGGACGCCCATGGAGCAACTGCGCGATACGATAAGCGCGGTACGGCGGTTCGAACTGAGCAGACAGGCGGAATGGATAGTCTGGCGCATACGCCTTATTATTTGCAGAGACCAAGATCGAGTCGCCGGCCGGATCCTCTCGTGGAAGCTGCGCGAACGGGATCGGCGGGAAGCTCGCAAGCAAATCGCGCGCCGGGTGGACGTAACGCCCCCACGCCGAATCGTCGGGGACGAGCCCCGCGACGTGATAGGCGACCCGCCCGCTGCGATCGGCGAGAATGAAGTTCTGCGGCGACCCGCGGTAGTTCGCGATTATCCGTAATGCGGTATTGATATCCGGCGCGCGATCTAGCGCCAGCACCGTCGCAATCGTAGAATGCTTCTCCGCGTAGATCGGCCAACGCACGAGGGCAACCGCCGAGCTCGAATGGTCGTTCGGTACGGAGAAGTCGCCCGGCGTGCGATAGTACGACGCGCTTACGTCGCGCGCAAAGCGCACGCGAAACCGCTCCGTCACCCAAAATCTTCGGTTGAGATGACCGGCCTGAAATACGCTGATCGTCGCCATCTCGGCATTCGTCAACGCCCACGCGAGACGCGCGTTGTGCCCGAGAACGACGCCCGGAATTCCGGGAATCGTCGCGCCCGCCGCGTGCATTTGCGGCGATTCGACGTCGACGACGTACCAGATGCCGGGAATCGTCAAGATCAAGTGTGGGTCATTTGCAAGCAGCGCATGCCCGTCGACGGTCCGTCCCGAACCCGCGGCCCAAGCGTTGCTGCCGATTGCGTTGCGCTGCGGCCGCACGGAAACTTCCGCTGCGTTGCAGTCGCTCGGACGAGCGGGCGCAGGCCGCGCGTTCCGCGCACCGTCGATCGTGACGTCGTACCGAGCGTCCGACAGCGGGAAGAGCGTATCGAAGCAGCGAGGCCCGCGCTCCCGCCAAACGGCATCGCGCGCGAATACGTCGTGCCACGAATCGGCGAGTTCGAGCGAGACGACGATGGAGACTGCTAGGGAATCCTTCGGCGTCCACGGCGCGGGCTGGTACAGCAGCATGCGGAACTCGACGGGCAGCGGTTGCGACGCCGCGGCCGCATTAACCCCTTCGCTAAATGCAACGATCGCAGCGCGATCGTTCGGTGCAAGCGCCCGCAGCTGGCGCTCGGCGATGCCGTCGATATCTACCGCTCGCTGCGCTTTGTCCATTCCGAGCGCTTTGGTACCAAATACTTCGGCGAGCCGGCCGTACGCGTAGCGACGGCTCAAGTCCATCTGGAAGAGCCGGTCCGAGCCCTGCGCGTAGCCCTCGGCAAAGTAGAGATCGTGGTCGTTTGCGGCTCTGATATGCGGGATGTCACGCCGGTCGCGCACGATCGTGACGGGAGCGTCGAGTCCCCTCACGCCGACGGTGCCGCGCGTCACAGCGGTGGCGTGCAGTCCCCGCTCGACCGTCGCGGCATATGCGCTCGCGATCCCGAGCAAGCAGACGGCGAACGCCAACGCGTGCCGCTTCAGCGCAGCGGCGATTGCCGCGGGCGGAGTTGGGTCGGCGCTTCGGATTAATCGAGGGTCGGGCCGCTCGAAGAAACCCACCTTCATTCAGCGTCCGGTAGCGCCGGCCCGTGACCGGCTGAGGAACCTAGGACTTCGTGCAGGTCTCCTTGACGTTGACGACGCGACCGCTCGTTTCGGTGAACGACGTGGTCATCGTCTTCTTCGTGTCGCTCACTTTGACATAGACGAGCGGCGCGTACGAAGCGATGTCCGGCGCCTTCGTCTGGATCGCGTACGTCCAGGTTTTCTTCATGCCTGTCGCCATCGGAGCCGTAGCCACGCTGTAGCCTCCCGTGTCGCCGGTCGTTATCATAACCCAGCGCTTCGCTTGCGCATCGTACGTGATTTTGGCTTGGCTGTGGAAATCTCTCGGAATCCAGGACGCCTTGTGCGTCGTGTCGTCGCGCACGATCCAATAGCCGCTCGGGTCCATTGAGAAGACCTGCGTGACGCTGAACGGTCCCGGCCGGCGAGAACTCAAATCGGAGCATTGCCAAGTGCCGATCAAGTAGTTGAGCCCGGACATATCGGGCTTAGGAGTCATGGGAACCGGCGTTCCTTCTACCTTCGCCGTGGCGCCAAAGGCGGTTGCCCCGGTCGCCATGAGCAGCACGGCCAGCGCGGCGTAGACTCGGTTAGAAACTTTCATAGTGTAGGACCCTCCATTCGGCCGGCCCCTTCGTAGCCAAGCGGCCGCCTCCTATCGCGGTTTGATTCTTTGAGAACCCTAGGCGGCGCTGTAGGCGTTCGAGGCAGTGTACGCGATGAACAACGCAATGGCAAACACGATGAGGATCCCAAACGCGATCGCGCGGTTTGTCCGGCCCGAGTGGGCCTGAAACCAACCGTTGAACGTTCCGAGCGCGCCGCAGAGTATGATGAGCACGAACACGACGTTGAGCCGCCCGACAAAGGCGGCCGCTCCGGGAGCGGTCTGACCCGCCATGAGGCGATCGACCCAGATCCAGACCGCCGAGACGAATACAACCAAAAAGACGCCAGCGCCAAACGCGACCCAGCCTCGGCGCTTCGCGCTCTCCAGAGTCTTGAGCCGCGTGCGGCACTTCGTACACTTCTCGGTATCGCTGCTGGGATTATTGCAGCGCGGACAAAACATCATGATTTGCGCAAGATTCGTCCGGTTTCGACGACCTCGAAGGCCGCGCCGGGGATGTTCTTGAGCTGATCGAGATCGCTGTCGTTCCAGCACGACGATTGACGACCGCCTTCGCCCGCGAAGTACCAGTTCGAGCCGTTCTGCGCGACGAACATCCCGTATTTTTTCATCGCGACGGCGATCACGTGCGCCTGCCCATTGATGTGCGAGATATCGTACGATGCCTTCATCCGCAAGCGCAACCCCATCGGCGCCAGGTCCTTAGCCCGTCTGTCGCTGGCATAGTGGGTCGCGGGATGAATATACCCCGCCTGCGTTTCCTCGAAGGTCACCTGCAATGCATGGTTGATGACTCCTGTCCTGACCTCGGCGCACTTCACCAGAGCGGGTATGATTGGCAGCCCCGCGGCATCCGCGGAGGTCCAGCCGTTTGGACGCAGCTTGTTGGTATCGAGTGCAAAGATCGCGCCCGAGCCGGCCCGCCAACTCTTTCCGTGGCCGATCGGATAGGCGTCAAACATCTCGTAGAGCTTGCACGTGCCTTGTTGCAGAACCAACACGTGGCGATCGCCGGTCGAGTGGGGCCCGCCTTCGATCTGCGCGTTGCGCGGGATTGGATACGGCCCGGGATTGCTCTGTGACCGGTAGTGAAAGCGCACCGGCACCTTCTTCTGCGTGCGGCTCACGACGTTGATCGGAAAGCCCCAGTGTGGATTTTGGCCGAAATCGGGATGAAGGTTGCCGGGCAGTGCGGCGATGTAGCGCGCCGAAAGCGGATCGACGGGATACTTCGAGATGTCGGTGTTCCACGGGTTGTTTTCGGGAAAGATTCGGCAGCCTCCGACGACCGGCACACGCTCAGCCGTAACCTGCCCCTGCGCGTCAATCGGCGCTCCGCCCGTCGCACTCGGCAGGCCCAAACGGCCGCACGAAACCAGCGGCGAAGCCGCGAGAACTAACGCCAGAATGCGCCGCTTCATAGCATCCTCCGCGCTGACGGCTCGAGCCGCTCATTTGCGAGTGGGCGACGTTCGGTCGCGTCGCCCACTCGTGCAAGTTCAGTTAGAGACCGGCGATACCGTTGGGCGTGCCCCAACCCGACGGTCCCGAGTATTGTCCGAACTGCTTGGTTCCGGCATCGCACAGATACGTGCCCTGCAAGCTCGTGGGACAACCCCCAAGTTCTCCATCCTTGATGTAGTGAAAATCCTTCCGGAGTTCGTCCTTCTTCAGTTTCCAGAGCTTTTCGCCGCCGTACTCGCTTTTGGAGTTCCCAGCTAAGGCGAACATGCCGGCCACTAGCGGTGAGGACACGCTCGTCCCGCCGACCGTAAACCAGCCGGAGTTGCCATACGTGTCGTACTCGGCGGCATTCCATGCGACCGCCGAAACGTCGTTACCTGTTCGCAAAGTACAACCTTTGTCGTGTTGCCACGAAGGCTTGTTCACAACGGAGCAGCCGCCGCCGCTGTCGGGCCAGACGGTTTCGATGAACTTCGACCCGCTGCTGACATTGAGAAACGTGCCGCCGACGGAAACGACGGTTTGATAATCGGCCGGATCCTGCATCCCGTAACCGCCGTCACCGGCGCTCGCGAGATACGTTATTCCCTTCGTAGCAAACGCGCCCCCGGACGAAGATCCCGCGCCACCGCCCCAGCTGTTGCTGACGATGCCGGCGCCTAATTTCACGGCTTCGATCTCTGCATCGTAGAGATTGGTTCCGCTATTGTCGTCGGATTCAATCAGATAGATCGTGCACTTCGGACAGCTTGCCGAAACCATTTCAATGTCGAGGTCTTCCTCAACTCCCCAACCCGAGCTACCCTGCGGGTAGTTCTTCGTCTGGCCGAGCTGGTTATATTTGGTAAAATTCGCCTTTCCGAGGCCGAACTCGGTGCGGTAGGCGGCTAGGTCCGTCGCGGCGTTCGGGTTGTCAAACGCGTCGACGATCGCGACGACCTGACCTGCCCCATCCTTCGTAGACGGCAGGTTGTAGCGCGCCTCGAAATTTGCGGGAGTCAACCCTTCGACGTTGGGGCCGGCACCGGTCTTGGACTCGATCAAGACGTCGCAGTGCATATATCCCAGCGGGGCGTCGGGGCAAGCCCGGTGCGCGAGGTGCTTCGCCTGCCATTGCGGCATGGACCCAGTCGAAACGCTTGATTGGCTTGGCGACGACGGCACGTTCGAAGTGCCGCCGGCGCTACATGCCGCGGCAGCGAGTACCGCCAGCATCGGCAAAAAGAATCTGATTTGGCTTTTCACGGGAGCTCCTTTTATTCGTTTAGTGTCCGAGGTATCGGCCCACTTCGACACGAGCCTGCTTCCCAACTCCAGAGTCCCGGCGATCCTTCAGATCGCGCCGCAGGCGCAAGCGTCGATGCGCTTTTTGAGAAAGCGCTGCTCCACCGGGTTGCGAGCCAGCGCAAGCGCGGTCGCAAAGTGCTCGCGCGCAATCGCATTGTTCTTGCGGCGCAACTCGAGTTCGCCTCGGGCGGCATAATAGAACGGATACCGCGCCAGGCGATCGCGGCCGTTCACGGCGTCGATCGCTTCCAGTCCGGTCTGAGGTCCGCGCAGCTGCGCGACGGCGATGGCGCGGTTGAGCGCGACGACCGGCGAGGGCGCGATCTCCATCAATGTGTCGTAGAGCGAGACGATCGCCGTCCAATCCGTCACTTCGAAGCGCGTCGCGCCGGCGTGAACCGCGGCGATCGCGGCTTCAACGTGATAGCGGCTCAGTTCGGTGCCGGTTGCCGAGCGTTCGAGCCACGCCCGGCCTTCGTCGATCATCGCGCGATCCCAACGCGAACGATCTTGATCGAACAACGAGCTTAAGTCGCCCCAAGCGTCGAGACGCGCCGGCAAGCGCGCGGCATCGAGGTACATGAGCGCACAGAGCGCTAACGTAGATGGCACCGCGCCCAACGGATGTTCGGCGAGCAGCCGCGTGAGCCGTATCGATTCGCGACATAAGTCGGTGCGAACGACGGCGTGGGCCGACGCGCCATGGTAACCTTCGCTGAAGATCAGATACAGGGCCCGCTGAACGACGGGGAGCCGAACGGCAAAGTCGGCTGCGTCGGCGATATCGAAGAGCACGCCCGATTCCGCCAGCGTCTTCTTGGAGCGGCTCAAACGCTTCTCAACTGCGGCGGGGCTGCTAACGAACGCGCTCGCAACTTCTCGAGAGCCAAAGCCGCCAACGAGTTGCAGTACGAGCATCACCTGTGCCGGCTCTGAAAGCCGCGGATGGCAGCACGAGAACATCATGCGAAGCTGATCGTCTTTGATGCCCATTGGGGCGAAGATCTCCTCGACCGCATTGGTCAAGGTCCACTCGGTCTGCAGCAGTCGCCCGAAATCCGGCGCAAAGGTCAGCGCCGTGCGTTCGCGACGCAATAAGTCGATGGCGCGATTCTTCGCAGTCTTCATGAGCCACGCGGATGGGTTTTCAGGGACGCCGCGGAGCTTCCAAACCTCCAACGCTCGGCAGAAGGCGTCTTGGACGACGTCTTCTGCCAGCGCAAGGTTGTGAAGGCCGAATGCCCGCGCGAGGGTGGCGACCATGCGTCCCGCCTCTCGGCGAAAGAGATGGTCGCTCAGCTCCATGTTTACATGTCCATTTTCATGACGGGCCGTACCTCGACTGAGCCATCCACTTCGAGAATCGGGCAGCCGCCGGCGAGCTTTGCCGCGTGCGCGAGATCGTCGGCGACGACGAGCGTGAATCCGCCGACGAGATCCTTTGCTTCGGCGAAGGGACCGTCCGTCACCGTGCCGCCCTTACCTTTGACGACCTTGCCCTCGAATTCGAGCGGCTGCCCCGGGTCCTTTAAATTGCCGCTGACGGTTAGCTCCTTCATCCAGGCAAGCCATTTCTGCATGATCTGCTGTGACTGTTCCGGGCTCGGGTTTCGTTGACCGCCGCGATAGAGATAGAGAAATTCGCCCATGATCGTACCTCCTAGAAGAGTGTTATGTGCCTTAGACGTTTGAGAGGCTTTGCACCGGACATTCTCTTTCAAAAAATCGCCGCGAGCGGAACAGGGCTGGACCGGGAATTTCGGAGAAGTGACGGCGATGCCAACAACTACGTCGCCATTCCAAGAGGAAGTTTGCTCGATCATTAAGGAGCGCCATCTGCTCGGTCACCCTTTCTACGTCGCGTGGTCGAAGGGTGAACTCTCCCACGAGCAGCTCCGGCAGTACGCCGGCCAATATATGCATCACGTGTTGGCGGAGCCCACCTATTTGAGTGCCGTTCACTCGAACACGCCGCACTTTGCAAGCGACGGAAAAAGCGATCTAAGCACGCGGCAGGCGATCCTCCAAAATCTTATGGACGAGGAGTTTGGGCCCGAGAACCACCCGGCCCTTTGGAAGCGCTTCGCCGCGGCGTTGGGACTGTCGGAGGACGACCTTGCCGCGGCCGCGCCGTTGCCCGCGACGCAATCGCTGGTGAGAACCTTCACCGACCTCTGCCGGAACCGCCCGTACTACGCGGGTTTGGCGGCACTGCACGCCTTTGAATCGCAAGTACCGTCGATCGCAGCCGTGAAGATCGACGGACTCCGGCGTTTTTATGGCTTTGCCGACCCTCGCGGGTACGAATTCTTCACCGTGCACGAGGAGGCGGACATCTTCCATTCCGCCGCCGAGTGGCGTTTGATCGAGCGGGCCGCCGATGCTCCGGCAAAGCGAGCCGAGGTTCTCTCCGCAACGAGCGAGGCGTGCGAAGCGCTTTGGAGTTTCCTCGGCGGCGTGTACGACCTTAACGGCGCCGGCTGACAACCGCGGCCTCCGGTATGTCGAGGCCGGTCAACGTTCTCGTAGCATCGCCGCCTGCCGGAAATTTCCAGTAGCCGGCGGTCCCCAGCGATGCGGATGGGGCAATGACTCGTTTGCGCGCCGGATCGATCCAGAATTGGTGCACGTTTTTCGAACCGGCCAGCGAGGTCGAGGTAACCTCCGTTCCGCTGCTGCCGCTTATGCTGAACTGATACACCGAGTCGGGACCCTCGTTCTCTTCGGCGACGGCCACGTACTTGCCGTTCCAGGCAACGCCGCCGGCAACCGTGATGCTTTGATCGATCGAAATGTTGGTGAACGTGCCGCTGCCGGCGGGAAGCTCGGCTAATTGGAAACCGCTTGTGCCGCTCTTATCGCCGTCGACGAAAAGGTTGCCGCCGTTGTCGTAGCTGCAGAACCAAGCTCGCGAGATCGAAGAATCCGTGTAAATGACGGGCTTACCCTTGGCCTTCTTGAAAATCGATACGCTGCCCTGACCGCCGCCCGGCCCCTCGTAGTTCGTAATGGCGAGATTCCCGGTGCTCGGATCGACGGAACAACCAGCGGGGTACTCTCCCGAATCGTTCAAGGTCCTGATGGGTTTCGTGCCGCCGTGCGCGTACTCCGTGATCGTTGCCGTTTCATCGTCCACGATCCATACAACCCCCGCTTTGCCGGTGCATTCACCGTACGGCTCTTCGAAGCCGGTTAGCGTGCCCTCGAGCTCGCCCTTGGGATACGAGAAGACCGAAACCGTGCCATTATTGGCGTCGGTGATGTAAAGGAGCGACGTTCGGTTTGCGCCGGCAGCCATCCACGAAGAGCGGCCGTCGTGGCGGCGCGCAGGTGCAAGTCGATCTGGGCTAATGAGCGGCGGACCACTTCGCAGGAGCGGTTCTGCCGTACTCAGCTGCGGTGCAGCGCCGCTGCAGCCGGCGAGTAGTGCAACGGCCGCGGAGACGCTCGCGGCAGAGTATGGCGCACGATCGATCCTCATCATACCGACACAGATTTCCAAACGAGGGGCGGGACTCTTTCCACAGCCGCGAAGCTCGGGGCGAGATGGCCAGTAGAGACTTGACGCGTCGGGAGTTCGAACTCGTGGTCGGCGAAGCGTTGGAATCGCTTCCAAAGCGCTTCGCCGACCTCGTTGAGAATGTCGTCATCGCCGTCGAAGAGGAACCGACCGACGAAGACCTCGATAGCATCGAGGACGACGCCGGCGACGATTCGGAGCTTCTCGGCATCTACCGTGGCGTGGCGCTTACCGAGCGGACGCACGACATGCCGTTGTTACCCGACGAGATCGCCATCTTTCGCGGCCCCATCAACCGAATCGCCTCCACCAGGGAGGAGGCCGTGGAAGAGGTGCGCGAGACCGTCATTCACGAGCTCGGTCACTATTTCGGTCTGCACGACGAGGAGATGCCGCACTGATCGCGGTGGTGTGGTCTTAGGTCCTCACGCAAGTAACGTTGTACTGCTCTTTCCAGGGGCCACTTGTTTTATATTCGCCGAGGTCGGTTGTCTTCGTCTGGCTATAGGTGACGGTGTCCCGAACCTGCATGTTCGTTCCTGAAGGATTGGAGGCCGTGCCGACCCATACCATCTTCTTTCCGCTCATCGACGACGACTCCGTGCCGTAGCTTCCGTCGGAGACGATGAACGGGCTCCACCAGGTCCTCGTCTTGGCCGCGTAAACGTTGTACCACGTGTTGTCGAAGTTCGTGCCGGTGGAGTGATACATGATGGCGCCGCCGTTGGTACGCGTGACGGTCATGGACTGGTGGCTTGGGCCACCCATCGCCGACGGCATCATGTTGGTACACGACCACGTTCCGACCGCCCAATCGAAGCCGTGCGGACCGACGCCCGGCATCGACGAAGACATCATCTGAGACTGCGCAGCGCATGGAACCGCGACGACAAACGCCGCAAGTACGGCCTGCAAAAGAACCTTCTTCATTCTCGTTCCTTTCCGTGAGCTAGTAGGAACTTGTTTGTTTGCCGAGTCTCCGAGCGCCCCTCTAGGAGCCCATAGGCTCCTAGGAGGCGATGAGCGTCGCGTCTCGCGCCGAGTTCAGGCCATCCCAAAACCCCGCCACCCCATCCAGCATCGCTTCCCCCGCCTCGAGAAAGCGCTGCGCGCTAAAGCTCGGCTTGGCAAAGGCTTCCCGTAGCTCGTCTGAGGTATGCGCGGCGTGGTTCTCCTCCAAGGCGTCGTGCCACGTCCAGAAGCCGAGCGGAAGGCCGGGCATTCGGCTCTTCTTGATCGCGCGTAACCCCGCAATCAGCTCCTTCCAAAATCCGGCGGCCGCCCAATGCTCGATGGCGTACGATGCCCCGGCGGCGGTCGATTCATCCTCAGAGCTATACCAGAACATCAATGCGTCGCAAAAGGCCAGCGTCGAGGCTCTTCCAAAGCGCCGCTTCCCGATCTCGCCCCAACCGAGATCGAGGGTCGCGGCGAAATGCGCCAGCCATTCGAAGTGCCCGGCCGTAAAGCGAAACGTGCCGCCTTCGATGCTGCCGGAAGGCGCGAACGTGACGCCCAGCTCGTTGAGTAAGATCTCTTTGCCCGCGCGGTAGCTTTGGAGGTCCGGTGCGTTGATGCACTTGCGCAGCTGAGCCTCGATAAAGAGGTGGCTGAAGACGGAAAACTGCACGGTGAAGTCGCGAAGCTCTTCAAGCGTTGCCTCACCACGCGCAAACCACTTGGTATATTCGTTATTGCAGACGATTGGGTGGCGGTTTATGCTCTTTGCGACGGCGCGTTCGAACTCCGTAAGGTCCTTGGTTGTCGTGACTGCCTTCATGGTGCTCCTACAATAAAAAGAGCCGCCTCGCATCGGCGAGGCGGCTTTGCATTTTTACGAACTCGTTCGTTAAAGCAATGGCGTACCTTGCCGACTTCGATCGAGGTAGCCGTAATAATAACAGTACGCGTTGATATGCAGAACGAACATGTGTAGGCCAATCTACCACAGGCCTTCGCCGAATGCAAGACCGCCGGAAGCGCCCGCCTAACCTGCCCGGCGGGGAAAGCATGCCCACCGCGGAACCCGATCTGTTACAATGAAAAACGCCTTGATATTGCTTACGCTCGCATTGGCGCTGGGGGCCTGTTCGGGTTCCTCGTCCGGTCGCGGCTCCTACGGCTCCGGCGATCCGAACCTGGCGGCGCCGAATCTCGGGGGCGGACCGATCGATCCGTTCTTAACCGACGGCCAAGCGGTGTTACGCGCGTTGGACGCGATTGCCGCGCGTTCCGGACGGCCGATGCGCGTGACCTCCCTGAGCGCAGACCGCGTCAACGGCCTGATGGTCGACGTGCAGGAGCCTAAAAACCACATCAACGTCGATCACTACGTGATCGCACCCGACGGTACGCTTTCGGGGCCCACGCCCGTTAAATTGATGTCAATGGACAGCGGTCCGATCACCGCAGCGAAGGTCGACGGAGAAGCCTTTGACCCAAAGGCGATCGCCTTCGCACGCCTTACGCAGACGGCGCGCGATGCAATCGCCGAATCGAAGTATCCCGACGCCCGTGTGACGCAATGGGAGTTCGGCGGGATCGGGCCCGACGACCGGCAGTTCATCTACTTGGAGTCTTCCCGCGCCCGGCCGGTTGCGGTCGTCAACTCGCAGCTGAAGATCCTTACGATGCGGTTCTAAGACGCGCTAGCTCGGGAACCGAGTTGAGTGCGCAGCCCAGGTCCGCCACGAGGTCCTCGACATCTTCGATGCCCACCGAGAGGCGCAGCAGATCGTCGGTAATATCGAGCTCCGCGCGCTGCTGGGGCGTGAGCGATGCGTGCGTCATCCGTGCCGGACTGCAGATCAGGGACTCGACACCCCCCAGCGAGACCGCAAGCGCGAAGACGGAGGTTGCGGTTGCAATCGCACGCGCGCGCTCCGCACCGCCCTTCGGACGGAACGAGACGATGCCCCCGAAACCGCTCATTTGCCGCTTCGCAAGCTCGTGCTGCGGATGGGTCGCGAGGCCTGGGTAGAAGACGTCGGCGACGTCGTCGCGCTGCGCGAGAAACTCCGCAATGGCCTGGCCGTTCTTCGAATGCGCCCGCATGCGCAAGCCGAGCGTCTTCGCGCCGCGCATCGTGAGATAGGCGTCCCACGGACCCGGTATCGCGCCGACGCAGTTCTGATGGTAGGCGACTTGCTCGGCGATCTCGCGATCGTTGGTGATCACGGCACCGCCGACAACGTCGCTGTGGCCGCCGATGTATTTCGTCGTCGAATGGACGACGATGTCGGCGCCCAGCGCGAGCGGCTGCTGCAAAAACGGCGACGCAAAGGTATTATCGGCGACGATCAACACGCCGGCCGGCCGCAGACGCGCGAGCGCTTCGATATCGCACAGCCGCAGCAGCGGGTTGCTGGGCGTCTCGAGCCACAACAGCCGCGTATTCGGCCTGGCTGCCGCCCAGGTCTCGCGAGCGTCGCTGGTATCGACGAACGTTACGTCGATGCCGTAGCGCGAGAGGACCGTCGTAAAGAGACGATGCGTGCCGCCGTAGATGTCGCGCGTGGCGATGATATGGTCGCCGCACGAAAGCAGCGAGGTCGCGCCGGCGACCGCGGCCATGCCCGAAGCAAAGGCCGAAGCGAAGGTTCCGCCCTCGAGCGCGGCGAGTTGGCGCTCCATCGCGGAACGCGTCGGGTTGACGGTGCGCGAATAGTCGAAACCTTTCGTTACGCCGATGTCCGGCAGCGTAAACGTCGCGGTTTGATAGACGGGAACGATCGTCGCCCCGGTTGCGGGACACGGGTCCTGGCCGCTCCAAATGGCTCGCGTCGAAAATCCGAGCGCCGGAGAGCGGTGCGATTTTCCATTCAACATAGACTGCTCCTGATATCCGCCGTAACGGGCGTGCTGATAAGTGGTTCTAAGAGTGCTCGTAACGCGGCCGGCTCGGCCAAAAACGCGTCGTGTCCGTGATGCGATCGTAACTCGATGTATTGCGCGTCGAAGCCACGCAGGGCGAACCGCTGAGCCGCTCGCCGCACGTCTTGCGGACGAAACAGCCAATCGGCGGTAATTCCGACGAACGTCAGCGCGGGTTTTCTGGTGCCGCCCAGCTGTAGGAACACTTCGCCGGCGCGCACGTCGAAAGAGTCCATCGCATGGGTGAGCGCCACGTAGCTGGCGGCATCCATGCGCGCTTCGAAGAGCGCGGCCTGACGGTCCAAATAGCCCTCGACGTCGAAGCACGGTCGCCCCTGTCGATCGCTGCGGCGCCCGTGGCGCTCGTTAAAGAGATCTTCGCTCTTATACGAGAGCATCGCGAGCTTGCGCGCCAGGCGTAAACCTCGAACCGGATCGAGCGCGAGCGCTTCCCGCTGCAGCGAGTTGAGCGCAATGCCCATCGCGCTGTGATGGTCGTGCGCGCCGACCACTACCGCCGCGCCGACTCGTTCGGGCGCATCGAGCGCCCACTGCAGCGCGCGCATGCCGCCCAGCGATCCGCCGATCGCCAGCTCGACGCGCTCGAATCCAAGCTCGTGCAACGCCCGCATTTCGGCTCGCACGATATCGCGAACCGTAATCCGGTGCGAGGTCCTCGTCGAACCGTAACAACTGCCCAGCGCGTTGATGCCGACCACGCACCATTCGCGCGGGTCAAAGAGCGCGCCCTCACCAACGATTCCGGGCCACCAATCGGCGGCGCGACTCGAACCGGTCAGCGCGTGTTCCACCAAAACGACGTTTGAGCCGTCTGCGGTGGGAGTGCCGTAAATAGTTACGCATTGCTCGGCGGCCGCCAGCGTTTGCCCGCAATCGAGTCGCAGCGCGCCGATAGCCACGGTCTCCTCGCGCATCAGGCGTTCACCAGCTCTTGAATCGGAACGTTGGTCAACGCATCGTCCCAGATCGCGTAGTTAGGAAGTTCAGCGGTGCGGGAGAGGCGGTCGAAGAACGGCTCGATGCGGAGCGCCGTTTCGAGCGAGCTCGAGCGGCCGCGCAGGTCGAAGCCGCGACCTTGGCCCAGCGCGTGCAAGACGCTAACGACATCGCCGAGCACCGCCGAACCGGTCGCTGCGCCACCGGCACCCGCGCCGCGCAACACGAGCCGTCCGGCGTCGCGCGCGGCAACCTGCACGACGTTCTCCGCATCGGCCGTGCGAGCGAACTCGTGGTTCTCCTCGACCAGAACCGGCGCAACCTCGGCCAAAACGCCTCGAGGCGTGCGCAGGACCGCGGCGACGTGACGGATTCTATATCCCAGCATCCGGGCGCGCGCGACGTCGCGTTGAGTAACCGCCGTAATGCCGGTTCGCGCGATGCGCGGAGAGGTTACCGCAAGACCAAAAGCCAGTTGCGCAACGACCGCAATCTTGTGAGCTGCATCGACTCCCTCGACGTCGTTGCCGGGATCGGCTTCGGCATAACCTAACCGTTGCGCTCGAGCCAGCGAATCGTCGAATCCCGCGCCTTCTTCCATGGCTGAGAGAATCGCCGTGCAGGTGCCGTTGATGACGCCCGCAACCGAGAGAATCTCGTCTCCCGCCAGGGCCTCGTCGAGCGTTCGTACGATCGGAATCGCACCCGCCACCGCGCCCTCGAAGCGCAGTGCCGCGCGGCGCGATGCGGCCAACGCCTTCAATCGCGGGCCGTGCTCGCCAAGCAAATCCTTATTGGCCGTCACCACGTGGCGTCCGCGCTCGAGCGCGCGCTCGACGAGCTCGGCCGCGTCGGTCGTTCCCCCGATAACCTCGATAACGAGATCGATGTGGGGATCGTCGACGACGGAGCGAGCGTCCCGTGTGAAAAGGCGCCTTTCGAGCACGTTCGAACGCAGCTTTAGCGAATCTTGAATCGCGATCGCGCGAAGCTCGTATCGGACACCGCTGCGGCGTTCGATGGCATCGCGCTCGCGCTGCAGACGATCGGCGACGTTTGAGCCAACCGTACCACACCCGAGCAGTCCGACCCCTACGGTCGTTTTCATAGTTTCCCGGCCTCCTGTTGCGATGGGAAAGCGAGGATAAAAACGCGCCCCCCGCCGTGGTGGCGAGGGGCGCGAGAAGCATTTTTGATTTCCGGACTTAACTTACGAGCTTCACGACGACCCTGCCACATGCATACGCATGCCGCACATCAAGAACATCATACTGCTCGCAGGACCAGACATGGTCCGAAGATTAGCATCCGGGGCGGGCCGATGTCAAGGAAAGAGGGGCTGCGAATACTTGTCAACGCCCTAACGGGACGGGCAAGATTCGCCGCAAAGGTGGGTACAATGCCCAAATGAAGATTGCGGTTTTTGGCTCGGACACCCGCGCGGTCGCCATCGGGAAGCTGCTGGCCGATGCGGGCTACCACGTCTGCTTCGGCGATGCGGCCGGCGTGAATCGCGCCGAGACGGCCGCCCAGCAGGCAGGTGGCGTCGCGGACACGCCCTATAACGACGTCCTCTTGTCCGAGATGTTGATCTTCGCCGGCTCCCGAGCCGAGGTCGATAGCCTGCTGACGGCGACAGGCAGCATTTCGCCAAATGCGGTGGTCGTCGACGCCATGGAGGGCGACGACGGCGGAGGTCCGGATTTGCTGGCCCACAAGCTGGATACGCATCGAGTCATCCGCGCGCTGATTGTGGCTCCGCAGGTGAATGCCAACATTCCGTACTGCGGCGACGATGCCGACGCGATGACGGTGTTCGAGGAGGTCTTTCGCACGGCGGGGTGTCTAACCGCCTATCGCGGCCCGCTCGCCAAGGCCCGCGAGATCACGCTTCCGGGCACGGCCGAGGCCGGCGAAGCCTCCTTCCAGAGCGTCAAATCGACGAACGCCGTCAGCACGTAACCGCGCGGTACGAACTCTCCGTAGCCGAACCCTATCGGCTGGATCTCACCGCGAGCGTTCTGCGGCGCCTATCAACCAACGTCGTCGACGTGCTCGCTCCGGAGGGCGCCTATCGGCGGGCGCTCCAGGTGGACGGGAGTCCGATGCTCGTGCGCGTCACTTCGGAAAAACCGGGCGCGCTCGCGGTAACCCTCGAGGGCGCGCGTCGTGGCCATCCCCTCGCCCTGGAAACGGTGCGCCGGATGCTCGGTACCGAGACAACGCTGAGAGAGTTCGACCGTGCCGCCGCGCGCATCCCTTGGCTGCGTCCGCTGGCGCGGCGGATGCGAGGCGTCAAGCCGCCCCGGTACCCGACGCTTTGGGAGGCCTGCGTGAACGCGATCGTCTTCCAGCAGGTGAGCATCCACGCGGCTAGTGCGATTCTGCAACGGTACGTCGTCGCGCTCGGCTGGCCATTCGAGTTGCGCGACGGAGCAACACTGCACGCTTTTCCGGAGGCCGAGGTGACGCTCCGAGCCAACGATGACACGCTCCGCGCCGCCGGTTTGAGCGCGAACAAGATTGCGGCGTTACGCCGCGTCGGCGAGGCTCTCGCCTCCGGAACGCTCGACGAGCGAATGTTGGAAGAGCGCTCCAGCGTTGAAGCGACGGCACTACTGACCTCGATCAAAGGGATCGGACCGTGGACGGCGACCGTCATCCTCCTGCGGGGACTCGGCCGGCTCGACGTTTTCCCAATGAACGACTCCGGCGTCGCCGGCGGCATCGCGTTTGCGGGCGGCTCGCTGCCGGAAATCGAGAGCGTGCTCGACGCGCTTGGTTCGCAGCGAGGAATGCTCTACTATCACCTGTTGCTCGCGCGGCTCGAAGCCCGTGGCGAGCTCGGCCCGGGAACCTAAGTGCCGTAGCGGCGCTGGCGTAACGCGTAGTCGTCGAGTGCGGCCTGCAGCTCGACTTCGCCAAAGTCCGGCCAGTAGGTGTCGGTCGCCCAAAACTCCGCGTAGGCGGCCTGAAACAACAGGAAGTTTGAGAGGCGAAGCTCGCCGCCGGTTCGGATGACCAGATCGGGATCCGGAAGCCCGGCCGTGTACAGGCGGCTTTCGACGGCGTGCTCGTCGATCGATTCGGGGTCGCGCAACCCGGCGTTTACTTCGCGAACCAACGCGCGCACCGCGTCGCCGATCTCCCGGCGCGCCCCATAGTCGATTGCAAGATTGAGGATCACCGCATCGTTGCCAGCCGTCTTCGCGACGAGGTCGGCAAGCGCGCCGCGAGCCGCGGCGGGAAGCCGGTCGCTGCGCCCGCAGAGCCGAACGCGAACGCCTTCGCGCGCGAGATTGCGAAGTTCGCCGCTCGCCGCCGCGATGCAGAGGCCCATCAGCAGCTCGACTTCG
>Ga0187863_10001617_pt1 | contig 17747 bp, 8 predicted proteins | sample June2016WEW_11_1_FD_132975 | JGI IMG/M metagenome (GOLD analysis project Ga0187863, IMG submission 132975) | Peatland microbial communities from SPRUCE experiment site at the Marcell Experimental Forest, Minnesota, USA - June2016WEW_11_10 | ecosystem: Environmental > Terrestrial > Soil >... | reverse complement strand
CTTTCGCGTTGTCCCACAACACCGCGTCTAGAGAATCCCCGATGCCTTTGACTATCCAATTCGTGCACTATGCACGTAAGTGATCGACATCACTCGAGAAATAAAGATCCTACCTATGAGCTTGTATTGAGCCGACGGGTCGTACGTGTCGTGCTGCTCGACGCGGTCCATGATGTCGACGAGCTCCCGGAGGAACACGCGCGGTGCCACGGTCACCTTCCCGCCGAAGCCAGCCGTGACCTGACCGACGAGGCCCTCTAGAAATGCATCGGAGACCCGTTCCATCACCCGATCCGGCTGCCGTGCCGGGTAGAGGTCGCGGACGCGGCGCCCAACGTCGAGCAAGCGGCTCGAGTCGAACGGTGGCAGTCGAACCTGCGGCGCCCGAAGATTGTCGAAGTGCGGGTCATCCCCGAACGACACGCTGACACGCTGGTAAAGCGGCGTGAGGCTCTTCAGGCCCTTGTAGCCCTCGAAGAAGTCGCGTGTGCCGGTCACGACGAGATAGAGGCCAGGTAGCTGCTCCTCGGCGAGCTGGTCCATCAGCTGGCGCAGCGCATTGAGTGACTTCTCTCGCGTCTGCGAGTTCATCCGCTGGACGGTTTCGACCTCGTCGAGCACCACGACCAGGCCGGGTCGGTCGGTTTGGCGCAGCAGACAGAGCAGGCCGGCGAGGAAGGTCAACGCGGCCTGCCCGTCCAGCTTCCCCCGGATGCCCGCCTTCGAAATGATCGTGGAGCTTACGTGTGGCTGACCGGCCAGCCACGCGATGAGCCCCTGCGCAGTCGCAAAGTCCCCTTGATGCATCGCGCGGTGGTACGCGCGAAGGACCGCCGGGAACGTCTGGTTCTGTCGCGAGAGCTCGGCGAGCTTGTCTTCGAGCCGCTTCTCCGTCGCGTCGGCCAACCGTGGATCGTCTTCCGCGATCCCTTGCAGGCGTTGGACCTCGTCCCCAACCTGATAGAGCCACGCGTCGACGATTGCCTGAAACGCGCCACCACCATCCGCAGCCGTTTCGAGACGCTCGATCAAACGCCGGTACACGGTCTCGAGATGGTGGAGTGGCGTGTCGTTGATCGAGATCTGCACCTCGGATGTCGCGAACCCTCGCTCACGCGCGCGGGCGCACAGCAAGCGAGTGGCGAACGTCTTGCCGCTGCCGTATTCGCCGCGAATCCACTTCGCAGTCCCTTTCCCTGCCGCGACGAAGTCGAGTTCCTGATCGACAGCTCGCATCAGCCCGTCGATCCCCGTCGCCAAATGGTGCAAGCCTCGGCGGGGAACCTGGCCGCTCCGCAGGGCCTGCACAATGTCTTCAGCGTCTCGGCGATTCATTCGGTTCCTCGATCTACAGGCTCGTATCGATAAAGCCGGTCATTGTCCGGGAGTACCTCAGCGGTAATGCATGGGTATCGAATCTCGAATAGCTTGCGCACGAGCTGTTGCATGAATCCAGACGCCCGCATTGGACTCTTGTTGAGATGCCTTGCGATCAGACTGAGACGTACTGACTCGTTCTTCTGAAGAAGAGCAACGACGAGTCTTTCCTCGGGCGCGAGCGTGTCGAGCCTTGGATCCAGCTTGACTTCGCGCGCCGCAACTCCCTGAGGCGCGTGAGCGGGATGAGGCTGCGGCTGCGGCCGGAGTGCGGCTTGCGGACGCTGCTCGGGAGGTACGTCGCCGTCCACCGACCACCACCACGAGGGAGCCCGTGGACGCCCCTCTTGCTCACCGCGGACTCTTCCGAGAAACGCCAGCGGCACAGCGACTTCCTCCAGACCGGCACCGCCGTGGAAGCCACGATGCTGGGTGCCGAGCCACGCTCCAAACCCCACAAGCAAGTGGAGCGGCTGTCGAGGCAGGGGGCCGCTTCGAAACTCCACGGAGCCGGAGCAGGCTTCGGCACTGAAACGATGCCCAAGTCCCCCGGACCCGGCTTTTCGCTCCTGCGTCACGAACGGCGTGTGTCCGTGGTCGGCGGTTACGATGATGCACCATCCAGCGTCGACGGCCGCGCGAATGGCCTCCGCGGCGCCCGCTCCGAGGTTGCCAAGTGACCAACGCGGCAGGGCCGTTGTCTGCTTGCTGGACAAGGCATCGTCGACACCGTTGAACACCGCCGCGACGACGCGAGAGTCGTTCGTACGAAGCGCGTCGAGCAAAGGCTGACCAGCGGGTCCAAGGTCGCCCTTCAGAAACAGCCGACGGGGAAGGTCTCCGAGTGCGGTGTTGCGACTCCAGGCTCTATGGTCCGCGGTTGCGTTGGCCGCCGCCGACTCGGTGTCATCCAGCGCGGTGTTGCCCGGAATCTCTCCGGCGAAGAGCGCCCGTCTTGAGTGACTCGTCACGGTTGGGAGCGGCGAGATCGCGACTGCAAGCGCTCCCGTTGCGGTCAGGTCGTCCCGCAGGACGGCGTCGTGAACATCAGGAAGGACAAGACCGACGCGTTCTTCCGGCGGCAGCGACTCGAGGATCTCGAGAAAGGACGCGACATCGCAGCCGTCAAGCACGACAAGAAACACTCGCTGACCGTCATCGACGAGGCGCCGGACTACGCAGCGCGTCAGTTGATGGAGCGCCAGTGGATGGCGCATGTCACTGTTCCTCGCCAGCACGGGCCAAGCGCCGGCGAGCGACTCGGCGAAGCGCTGGTTCAGAAGATCGCGCCGCGTGAGCCACGTACTGATGACCCGCTGCGCGGTATCCGCCAACCAAGGCGGAATGGTCTCGACAGCGCGGCGCACGCGACGAAATGCCATGTCGGCCCAAGCGACATCGCGAAGGGCGTGGCCAAACCATTCAACGGCGGGCTTCGTATCCGCCGGTATGGGCAACCCTTGGAAGCGCGCGAGGCGTGCCAGGTCCCCCACCACCCGGATGGTGTCCGCAAGTTCACCCGCATGCAGGTTGCGCTTGAGGCCTTCGATCTCGACGTCGTCCGGGGGATGACCCTGCGCAGCGAGGTTCGCTGCACGGCTGAGCGCGCCTTCCAACGGAACGCGGAGGAGGCGGTGACGGCTTGCATCGAGCTCTGCCTGCCGCGCGATGCGTTCGGCCTCGCTCAGTACCTCGCGGGCGCGTCCAGGCGCAGTGCGCCACACCTCACGGAGCGCAGCATCGACGAGCTCCACGAGCTGGCCTCGATCGGACGCGGCGAGGCCAGGTATTGTGGGCGCTCGAGACTCCCCCTCTGCTGAGGCGAGCAACGCGCCGACTGTGCAGAGAAGCTCGAGGCTCCCGTCTGTGAGCGCCCATCCAAGCCATGCGCCGCTGCGAGGCTGGGCTTCCTCCAAGGCGGAACGCACAAGCGTGGGGGCGCGGAAGGTCGGCGCACCCTCGCGGACCCATCGGGCAAGGAGCTCCCAGTCGCGCTCGCGGTCCAAACGCGCGGCGCCGAGTTCGGCGCCCACGAGCACCGATCGCACTTCGCGCGCGGTGACGAGGTCACCGAGGCTCCAAGCCCCGGCGGTATCGCGGAGGTGCTCGAGGGAGTCGAAGACAGCTTGGGTGAGGCCTTCATCCACGAGAGCCTCACAGAATCGGCCGGAGGCACCTGCAACGACATCCTCTGCGCGCACGTCGAGGATCCGCCGCAGGTAGGTGCGGCCGGCGATGTCCATCGGGAGCGGCGGGAAGCTCGCTGGTACAATGGCGAGAAGGCGATCGGCCTCCGGAAGCGCGTCCCGAAGCGTGAGCTCTCCAGTGACCCGTGCGACGCGCCAGGGCTCACCTCTCACGTCGATGCTGGGACCGACGTCGACCAGCGCAGGGCAGTCGTGGACGAGCACTAGGTCGTGCTCGAGCCGGACCGCCTGATGAAGGCGTCGCAGCATCCAATCGAGTACGCGTTCGCCCAGCGGTGCTGTCACGACTTCCTCGGCTCGAGGCCCTCGAAGACGATGCGCACCCGGAATTCCTTCACGTTGGGGTGGGCCTGCACCATTTCTTCCAGCTGGGTCTTCACGGCCCCACCGATGCTGTCCCTCGACCCACTTACAGTCCGCGAGTGCGCCTGCTCGGCCTGTTCTCGCTGTCGCTGGGCCTCAAGTTGGCGCTCAGCCTCTGCTCGTGCCTGCTGCGCGATCGCCGTGTTGCGCTCGGCTTCCTCGCGCGCCCGGCGTTCGGCGTTCGCGCGCTCAGCCTCAGCTCGTGCCTTCGCCTCGGCGGCCCCCTGGTCTCGCGCGCGAAGAGCTGCGTCGGTCGCGACAGCGGAGAAACGGCGCTTGGCATCTTCGGTCCATGCCGTCGCCCGGTCCGCGAGAAGAGTGCCCGTGACGGGATCGCTCAGTAGATTCTTGAGTCTCACGACAACAGCGGTGCGATCGTCCTCACTGCCATGCGACGCGAGGTGATCAAACGCGTTGCGTTGGCCGGCGATGCCGGTGAGCGCCGAAGCCTCCCCCGGGAGCGTCGTCCGGAGGCGCAGGAACGCCTCGAACCTCGGGTCGCCATGCAGAGTTGCAAGCCGTCGGGTGCGCGAAGCGTTTCCCGTGTCCGCCAGAAGCTCGTCCAGCCAAGCGGAGAGTGCGGACACGGTTTGCACCCGAGCCGACTCGTCTGGCACCACGCCGGCCCATGTGCATACGTCGCGCAACCTCGTCTCGAAGTCACGGACAGCCTCACGCAGCTCGCGCCCCTTCTTCGCGAGCTCACGACAGAGCTTCGCTTGCTCGGGAGGAGTCGGAAGGTCGGCTTGACCACGGTGATCGAGGAGCCGATCTGCAACCCGCAGTGCCTTGTCCCACGTGGGGGCGTCGACGACGTCCTCTTTGACGAGCCGGAACTTGTCCTTGATGTCAGCGAGGCCGTGGACCGTCTCGCTACGTTCTCCGCTCTGCGCCTCGAACCCTGCGACCTGCAGGAGGTAGTAGAGGAAGAAGTTGGCGACTTCCTTTGTGAGTCCGAAGCCCCACTTCTCGCGGCCCTCTGCGTCTGCCGTCATCGCCGCGCGGAGATCCTGAGCGTCGATCTCCCGCTTCGTACCGACCCACGCCTCGATTGCCGCGAGGTAGCGACCATCGGTTCTCCGCGTGATTCCCGACGGCGCTTTGTGGGCGACCTCGAGAGGCAGGAGGATCGCGTCGACGTACGGCATGTCCGAGCCGCGCAGGTCGACCGTGGCACCGGTCTTTGCCGCGCGAACGACCCAGTCTGCCACCAGCACCAGCTCGGCCTGCGTGACACGTCGAGTAAACGGCGGATGGTTTGGATATCGCTTGTCGAGGATGGTCTTCGCCAGCCGCTCGAGCGCCGTGGTCACCTCGAGACCGGTCGAATCGATACGGTCCAGAGCAGCCTTCATCCCGAAGATCTGCCCCTGCTCGAAAAAGAGACGCCGGACCGCCTCGGCAAGCTGCCGTCGCCGATCCTGCTGATAGCCTTCCAACATGCGCGCAGCGGCGTCGGCCTCGCGCGGGCTGAGGTCTTGATATGCCCCACGAGGATCCTGGCGGATGATGTCGACCGCTGCCGCGTTGGTGAGCGCCTCGAACTCGTTGGGCGCCAGATGATCGGGCAACCACGCAAGCGTCCAGTTCGAGCCGCGAGCCTTCGCGCGTTGGCAGTTGTCGAAGTCGTCCTGCCTTGAGCGGCCTGCCTCCTCATCGAAGGGATAGTCGACGACGATGAGGAACTCGTCCTTGCCCGGGTCAAACTCGTTCGTCTGGCCCGCATAGGAGAGGGTCCGGACATTGGCGAGCTTCACATGCCCACGTCGCTTCGTACCTTTCCACAGGACATCGAAGGTGCCCTCGTTCGACGTCCCGAGGTCGAGACCGAGCTCATCGATCATGAGCTTGCGCATAAACGCAAACCGGTGAGAGTGACCGACCTGAGTGCGTGCGGTGTTGAGCACGCGTTCGATGTCGAGCTGCTCGATCTTGATGCTGACGGTCGGGTCGGCCTCGCCAGAGACCTGCACGTGCGGCGCAACGCCGTTTAGCGCGCGAAACCAGGCTGCAACTTTGCTGATGCCCGTCCGCGGCACCATTGCTCGGATGTCGGTCTCATTTAGATGCAGAAGCATCGATGCTGTGAGCCGCTCTCCCAATGCCCGGCCGTCCGGGAAGTACGGCCTGTCCGAAAGCTGGCAAAGAAGCACGGTACGTACGACCTGCTGCAGTTGATGAAGAGTCGCCCCAGCTTCCTGCGCCACCGTCTCGAGCTTCGGTTCAAGGCGTACCCACGTCTCATGCGTATCCGCGAGACGCTGGCACAGCTTGCTGGAGGCGTTCTGCTTAACGTACGACACGTTCTCGGGTTCGAAGACAAACTCCCACAACGCGCCGACGGGAATGAACTGACCGACTTCGAGGTCAGCATGCTTATTGAGGAGCCGATAGAGCGCGGCGATCGCCGTGCGGTTGCGCGAGAGCGCCTGCGTTACGTCAACGAGGATTCTGAGCAGCGCAGGATTGAACGGATACAGGCGCCGAACGAAGTCGGCCGGAAGTCCACCGGAGAGACCTACGATGGCGTCGCCGTGTTTCTGGAAGGCAGCGTCGATCGCCGCTTCGAAAGCCTTCTTTTCCGCCACCGTGAGGTCACCGCGCCGCGCGAGCACGCGCTCGGCTGCCACTTCGTAGAGATCCTGATCTTCAAGCTCGAGTTGCGGCTGGAACCGGTCGCGAATGAAACCGAGTTGCTCTTGGAAGTCCCGCTGCGACAAGTCCTCGGGGCAAGTGCGAGAGATGTCCATCTGGACAGCTACCGCGACGAAGAACGGGAGCACGCGAGCTGCGTCATGATCAACCAGGGCCGAGAGATTGTTGATCTCGTTGACGTACTCCGCACGAGAGCGTCCTCGGATCCAGATCACGAGCTCGTCGACGAGCCACGCGACCGACGTGAACCCCTGCTCCTTGGCATGTCGAGCAATGCGGTCGAGGCCCTGGCGAGCGTCCACCCAGAGGTCATCAGGCCGAATTGCATTCGCACCGTGGTTGCGCCAGTTCTGGAGGGCTGCAGCCAACGCGAGACGCTTGTCACGATCTCCGCGACGTAGCCGCTGGTAGTACTCCACGAAGAGAGGGCCGGGCATTCCACGCGGCATCTCCGGGATCGCGTCGAACGCGGCCTCGCTTGCTGCCTGCTCCAACAATGCAGTCAGCCCGCCGAGCCGCTGCGCGTCCTTATCGATCAGCTCGAAGACCCGCTCGTCATCGGTGAAACCGAGTTGCGGCGCGGCTGCGGGAAGCGCCGCGTTGTATCCCTCGAAGAGCGCTCGCGTCAGCGAGTGCTTGCCCATCATGTTGATGCGAACGACGAGGGTACGGTGGCGATCAAGCCAGGAGTGCTTCGCACGCAGTTCGCGCAGCGCCGGATGCCCCAGGTCGTAGACCATCTCGTCGCGCTCGAGCATCTTGCTGAGCACGGTGAGGAGATTCGACTTACCTGACCCGAAGGCGCCATGGATGTAGCGGCCAACATCGCGGTTGTCGTCCAGACGCTCGCCGACCGCCTTCAGCATTGAGTCGAGGCGCTCGCGCACCTTCGCGCCGACGACGTACTGCCGCACGTTTTGGCGGACCCGATCCTCGCTGTCGGATAGCCGCGTGATGAATGCGTCAAGGTCAGTATCGTCCTGCCACTGCAGGTGCTCGCGAATCTTCATTGACGCCCCCGGAAGACACCTTTGCTGCGTGCAGATTCCAAGTGTCCGCTGTCGAGTGGTTGGTTCATGAAGCGACCCCGCGAGCCACGAGCTGGAATCGCTTCTTCTTTCCGCGTCCCGTCAACTGAAGATCACCGCTCGCCACGAGATCGTCGAGAACGAGGGCAAGTTGAGCTAGGTCCATTGACGTTTGCTCGTTGGCACCTCCACTGGTAGCGATAGGCATCGTCAATTGCACGGGGCTCTCGTCGACACCTGAAATGGCGAGCTGACCTGATTCTGACATCCGGACCCGGTGACATGCCCACACGCCGGCGAGGTCGAGCTCTTTGCCAACCTGGAATAGCGATGCGACCCACGCCCGTTGGGCGAGCGATACCGCTCCAACCACGGGCGGCCTCTTCTTGGCCCGCCGCTGCTCGCTGTTGTCAGGCTGGCCGTTGAGCTCCTGCGCCCTCCAGTGCTGGACAACCGGACATGGACAACGGGGTTGGCGACAAGCCTCCCGAGCGAGCGCAAGGAGCTCTCCGTGCTCTTCCGTGGAGCCCCAGCGACGTACATCTGGCAGCGACTCCCAAAGACCGAGAGTGACGCCACAACGACGCGGTTCGTCAGGTGTCGGCGCAGGGAGCGGGGCTTGCGGGTCGTTCTCCGCGATGGAAAAAGCCTCCACTTGTGCCAACGCACGCTCGCGACCACGCCAGCCGCTCCAACCGTAACGATGTGGGGTTAGATCAGCGAAGAGGACGAAACGCTCACGACCGACGTTCAGTTTGCCACGCGCGGAGAAGAACTCCGACTTCACGAAGTCGTGCTTTTCAAAAGGCGGCGGAACCGGAATGGAGTCGAGTTCCCTCTCTGGAGCTTCGGGGTCCGCCAGGCGCAGCTTCGGCGGCGTCTCGCCTCGCGCTTCTGCCCCAACGCACGCCTGCCGCCACGCATCCTCTTGGTCCTGCAGGATCCACACGCGCTTCCACTCGTCGACCTTGCGGAGGCCGTCTTCGGTGTACACGCGGTGAGGGTTATCGGGCAGGGAGTGTGCACGTAACAGCTTTTCGGCTATCAACCACAGATCTACGGAAAGACCAGTGCCAGCCCACACCCCTGCAACTGCCGCAACGCATGGGTCACGCGACCACGCGACAGCAATATCCTCAAGGCGGTACGGTCTTGGCTCAGCGAGCGGCCCGCGCGTTTGTGTTTCAGTGGCAGGCGCAAACAGACTCTCGAGCCGGTCGAGCAGCCACGACTCGGCAGCTTTTCGGGTCTCGCTCGTCCAGTCGACGGGCTGCCAGCGCCGCTTGTACGGGGGCGTTTCCAGCATGGCGATGCGCGAATCCGACTCGATCAGATCAATCCGCGTCTGAAGTCGTGCACGGTGTGCCTCCGAATAGGTCTTTGGAACTGCGGTAACTCGGTCGTGCCCGTGACGAGCCCACCAAGCACTCTTTTCGACTCTTTTCGTCCTCGTCGGCGTCCTCATCCCTACGAGCGAGGACGATTTCGAAGGGACGATGCCCGGGCGCTAGCGGCTCGACAGCTTCGACGCTGCAGGTCTTGGGCGAATCGATCAGCCCGTACGAACCATACGTTAGCCAATCAAGCTCCTCTTGGAGCGCAACCATACGTTGGGTGAGAGCAAGGAATCGATCTCTTGCAGCTGCCAAGTCTTGCGCGATCGACCCTGGGGACCAAGTACTCGTGGCGAGTAGCGCGCCGGGTAGCGCGGCAGCGCGCTCCTGGGCGGCGGAGTCGAGCGCTCTTGCAAGAGCGATCCGTGCCTCCTTATCTCTTGAGGCAACTGGTGCCTGCTGAAGCTTCGTGGAATCGTATTCGAAGAAACGCTCCCAATCTTCGGCCGCAATTCCTCCACCAATGCCGCCGTTGCCCTTGTCGTGAAAGACTTGCTTCATCCAGAAGCCAAGTGTGCTGCTGTTCAATAAGCCAAGCAGATCGAAGTGGTCGTCAGCAGTGGCGGTCGGCCGGAGCTTGACCACGGGCGAGGTTCGGTTGAACACCTTGCCGCCACGTTCGAGGATGAAGTGATTGTGCGTCGACACAAATGGGAACACGAGCAGACGCTCCGCGGAGAATCGCCCCGGGTAAAAGAAGGAGAGGCGATTCTCCGGCTCGGATGACTGCCATATCTTCCCAAATCCCTTCGTCGGCCGTTCGCGAACCCAAGGACGCCACGGTCGCAGAAGGCGCTGCACGTCATCGGTGTCGACCGGGCAAGGCGGTTGACCTTCATAAGAGAATATGAGGGCGAGTTCGTTTGCAGACACCGAATAGTCACGCAATTCATCGCCGGCGTGAACTTCTACCAGATGGTCTGGGCTGACCCCGCTCTGCAATGCTCGTGTTCGTGGCCGAATAAACAGGTCATCTTGGCCAGTGATTCCGCCCGGACCGATGTCGTCCACCCAACTCCTGACGAGCACAGTCGAGGATTCGTTGAGAGCATCGTAAATGCCTCGTGCGGCGCCACCGCCGAGGCTCCAGGGATGCGCCGTCAGATCTGAGCGAGACAGGTGGACAACTGTCACGAAGGGATTGGAGTCGTCTGGGCCGCTCCCCGCGGCAGCGATCGCTGACCAGACCAGGCCCTTTTCGGCATTCGCGAGGCGCTTCGGTTCCCCTCTCTTGCCGAGAATGGCTCGAATCGTTGGTGCCGAAGGACGTAGGTTCCTGCCGATCAAGATCACGGTGGGGGTTCCGTGGCCAGGCATGTAGGCACCCGAAGTGTCAAGCACGTCGGTCAAGTCGAGGCGCGGGAAGACCGTGGTGACTAGCCTCTTGCCGAATTCGCGCTTCATAAACGAATTGGCGGTTATCTGCCCAACAAACGCGTCGGGCGCACCGATGGCAAACATTCGTTCGGCGAAGGGGGCCGAAAGTGCGTATTTTCTAGCGGCGGAGTCTGGCCAAAAATGTCTGTAGTCGTCGCGTTTGCGCACATCTTTTGGAGTGATGTACGGCGGATTGCCTACCACGACATGAAAGTCGTGACCGAGAAAAGAAGCATTCTCGCGTCGTTGCTTTGGGGTTGCGTAAGCGTCGAGACGGTCTTTGGCGGGAAACAGGTCGCCTTGTTTTGCAAATCGTTCCCACGGGATTAGCGAATCCATCGCGCGCAGATTGAGTTTCAGCTCTGCAAGTCGTTCGAGCTCCTTCACTCCGCTGCGGGCAACGACTTCAAGGAGCAACCGGAACGCGGCTATCTCCGTTGCATGAGGGTTGATGTCGCATCCCCACACTGTCTCGAGTGCTCGTTTGCATGCGTCCCATTCGCTGAGCTTCTGAGTGCGCCAATAGTCCGCCAGCCGGTGGAAGGCTCCAATAAGGAAGTGCCCGCTGCCACAAGCGGGATCAAGCAGACGAAACGTCTGCCCAGCCGCTCGAAGCTTTACGGGGTCGAACTCCGCGAGGGCTGGCGTGAGGGTCTGGTCGAGGATGTATTCTTCGACGAACCGCGGCGTTTGGAGCAGCGCGTACCGCTTCCGAATGTCCGCGTCCAGGTCTTGGTACAAGTCGCCGAGGAAACGGCTATCGAATCCGTCGCCATTCCAAACGTAACGTTCGCCATCTCGGTTTGGGTGATGCCAGAGATGCCAGAGTGCACGGCAGCTGTCTTCATTGGGCAGCGGCAGCTCGTCGTCGCCCGGAGAAAACAACGCCGGGAAGTCGATTGCGAGGTCTCGGAAGATGAACAGAAAGTAGGAGCGAAGGCCGAGTGCCGGAGCGACCTCGCGAAATGCCGCGAATCCCCATTCATCGCGGATGCGCTTCAAACCGAGAATGCCAAGGTCTTCAAGGACGCGCACGAAGACGCTCCGCAAGAGGAAGAGCACAGTGCTCTTTCGCGCAGTGGTGGCCACGAAGTCGTCCACTCGACCGCCCACCTCTGCTTCGCCGTGGACCCGCGCCATACGCTCGGTGAGCGCATGGTCGGCCCGCACCGCGTCGATCTGAGAAGCCACTACCGTCTTCTGCAGCTTCTGAAGGTCTTTCAGCAACGCCTTGTAGGTCTCGGGCTTCATCGTGCTTCCGCCTCGACGTACACCGCGGCCATGTCGGGCGTGTACGGTAGGTTGTACTTCTCGTTCAACCGAACGCGGTCCTCGTGAATGCCGCCGGGGACCGCGAGAACGATCAGGCCATGCTTGCCGCCTCGTGCGCGTTCATAAAAACCGGAGAGCCAGTCCATCAGCCCCAAGGGGCCGAGCAGAGATGGCTGGGCGAGGACCGTGATATGCCCCGGTTTCGCGTCTCGAACTGCTCGGTCGAGCGCCGCTGCCAGCTCCGCATGGAACATGCGCCAGTCGGCGTCTTCGCGCGCTTCGAGGTACGGTACAAACTTCCAAAGATCGCTCGCCTTAAGGGCGTCGAGCACGAGACGATCGATGGCGACGAGCTGGACGCGCTCTCCACCCAACTTGTCGGCTAGCCAGCCGGCGAGGCGTCGGCCGAGTGTGTGGTGGGCCGCTGGAGTGAGCGCGATGACGCGAAAGCCCCCCCGATCGACCTGCGAGGCAAGGGTGGCCACGACAGGTGGCAGCTGGTCGAGCGAAACGCGTTGCTTCGGGATCGTCGCATCGACCTTTGGTGACACGACCCTTCCCGCGCCCTCTATTCGCGCAGGATCGATCCAACGATCGCCATCGCGCCTATACCCGGCGCGTTCGATCGCGAGCTCCACCGACTTGGCGTCGTCGGGTACCGACACGCCGCAATAGGCAGCGTGCACCTCGGCTAGCAGGCTCGCGGTGTCCACGACTGGAACGAGCCCGGGGCGGAGCGAGGTGAGCGCGAGCCCGAGTTCGACAGGCGGTGTGTAAAGACCGCCTACTCGATCGAGCAGCACGGCATCGTCGAGTTTGAGTAGAGCGTCGAGGAGCTGCGACGCGTCGGCGCCCCAGCGTACTAGCGCTCGCTGGAGTTCGAGTGGGAGCTCGTCCCAGAGCCGGGTCTCGACATTGGCGCGCGGTGCGGGCGGCCAGTTGGCGACCGTTGCGAGGAGTGTTCGAAGCTGGCCGATTCGTTCGTCGGTCCACGGCGAACGGATGACCCATTCGAGGGCGGATGCATCCGTGGCGCGAGCGTCGTGCTTCAGCAGTAGTCCGCCGAGCCGCGCATAGCCGATGGCAGATGGTCCCGTGTCCGTTGTGGCAAGGCGCGCCGCCAGCGCCGCACCCGCGACGTCCAGGGTAGCGAAGCCCGCTGGTGGAATCGCGTTGGTGATGGTGGTGACAAGAAAGTGGGCCCAGCTCGCCTCGGCACGAAGTGCATCAAGATCGGCGATCTGAGAAACACGTTGTCGGCTCACGCCGAGTGCTGTCGCTACTTCGGAAAGCGACCGCGTCTTCCCATCATGCAAGCCAATCACAAGCCCAAGCGCCTGCCAGGTCCGCTCCCCGAGTTCCTCCTTCAGAAGGTTGTCGAGTTCGGACAGGGAGTCGGGAACACGCTCGCGGCCTGCGAGCCGTCGTAGGGCGCCCCGCAGACGAGCGAGCTTGGCCGGCCCAATAAAGGGTAGGCGTTCGAGCGCGCTCGGAGGCATTGCCGCAAGGTCACCGACGCTGATCACTCCGCGAGCGATGAGGGATTCCCTCATTGCCGGCGTAAGCTCGCGCCCTAGTTCGTCAAGCGGGCGAGCATCTTCGGCGAGCGCCGCATAGAATCGCTCGGGCGGTGGGCGTTCCGCTCGCGGCTGGTTCGGCCAGCGGTCCGCGATCTGGCCTGCGAGCGCGTGAAGCTCTCGGATGGTCTTGGACCCCACGTTGGGCAGTCCCCGAGCCGAGGCTGCATCGAAACCAACAAGATCGGCGACCACGGTGAGTCCGAGCCGCGCGAGGGCGCCCTGCGCCCGTGTGGAGAGGGTCAGATCCGTGAGCGGATCTCCGAGTTCGAGCTTCGATGGGAGTGGCGGCGGTGGGAGAGATTCCTTCTGGCGCCCGTCACCGTCGTTCGCGCCCTCTTCGGCCGGCCGGAGAGCCAGCTCGAGGTCTTTGATCGCGGCTGTTGTTGTCTTTGGTCGCTCGCTAGCGACAGGCGAAAGGGCCCGACCGAAGACCTCCGCGAGGCGCTCGACGACTGCTGGGGCGAAGCTGTCTGGAAATTCCTCGCGTTGGATCGTGGCCCGCTGGTTCGGCTCTGGAGAGCCGCCACCGAACGGATGAGTGCCCGTCAGCACTTCGTACAGCACGAGGAAGACGGAGAAGAGGTCGTTCTTCGGGCTCCACTGGTTCTCCGAGTAGACCAGCGGGTCCTTGTACCTGATGCTGCCGACGGCGAGATCGCCTTCCAAAGGCCATCGCGCAGCGAGCCCAACATCGAGCAACTTCGGTGCGGCGTCGGCCTCCGCGAGCATGACGTTGTCGGGCTTCACGTCGCGGTGGACCCACCCCGCATTGTGGAGAGCCCCGAGCGCTCCAAGAAGTCCGGTCGCCACCATGAGGAATCGAGCGGGGTCCAGCGCATCACCGGCAGCGGCCCACAGCGAGGCCGTGAAGCCCTCGACGTACTCGAGGACCAGAAGGTTGCCACCCTCGAACGGCTCGACGTTGTGGAAGCGGACGAGGTTCGGATGATGCACCGCTGCGAGCACCCGCCCCTCCTCTTGGAGGTAATGCGCGTGCTCCGGGTTTGCGATCTTCAGGACGACGAAGTGGTCCGTCTGGAGCTGACGAGCCTTCCAGGTTGTTGCGGTCGCGCCGCGACCAAGGCGCGCGACGAGCTCGTACGTCTGCCGGATCTCAGCGCCTGGGGCGAGCTCAGTCCGGACAGGTTGGTGGGTGAGGTCGTGCAGTCCCTGCTCGAGTCGATCCGCAACGGCCGCCGCGTCCTGGGGCCGGGCTGCTGGATCGATGGCAAGCAATTCGGTTACGAGTTCCGAAACGACGCGCGGGCACGCACGCTCGCCGAGATGGAGCGGCGGTACGGTGAACGGCCTCAGGACTTCATCGACGTTCGCGAACAGCGAACGTCCGGTGAACAGCTCCACTAGCGTTGCGCCCAGCGAGAACAGATCGGAGCGCGGTGTCGCTTCACCAGTCTTGAGCGCCTCGGGGGCGGCGTATCGAAACGTCGGATCGCCGAGAGAGCTCCCAGTAACCGTGGCCACTGCTCCGGTCAGATCCCGAGCGAGCTCAAACGCGCAGAGGCGTACCTCCACCGGGATATCTTCACTCGAGACCAGGACGGCTTCCGGAGATAGCCGGCGGTGGACGAGACCTTTCTCGTGAACCCACGCGAGGGATCTTGCGAGCCGAGCGGCCACGGCGAGCCGAGCGTGCTGCCCCGGGTTTCGATCTTTGGCCCACGCATCCATCGGCTGCAGCGGAGTGGTGTCCTCGAACTGCAGCACGATGCGCTGCGGATCGTCGCGCGTGACGAAGTACGTGTCGTAGCGAAGGACGTCGGGGCCGCCACGGATCTTCCCATGAAGGGTTGCCTCGCGGAGCGCATGAGCGCGGAGGCGCTCGCGCTCCGCTTCGGTTTCCCCGACGATGGTGTACGCGTGGAGTACGCGTCGTTCGCGCGTCAGCGATGTGCGCTCGGCCAACCAGGCTTCGAAGGGACGGTCCTCCGCGGCGAGCCGTTGAAGGAGGCGAAAGTCCTCGAGCTGATCCTGAATGCGAGTCGGACGCCCGTCGTTGAGGAAGTCCTCGATCGCTCGCCGTTGCGTCGCGGTGATCGGCGTCGGATGACCAAGCCATGCTGGGTCCGTCAGGGCCTTGCGAAGGCCGTCGTGGTTCACGACGAAGTCTTCGTAGTCGCGCGTGATCTGCGGAGCTGCGTCGGCTGCGGAGAGGAAAACGACCCCTTGAACCCAGACAGTGCCAAGTTCACGCCGGCGCGTCTGAAGCCGGCCCTTCAACACTCGAGCCTTCGCGAGCACGAGCGGGATTGGGGAGGGGACCACAGTTCCGTCTGCGAGCGTCCATCGGTCTCGGTTCCCGACGATGCGGCCACCCCAGCTTTTGAGCTCCACGGTGAACACCGCGTGGGGCGCAAGGACGATGGCATCGTGCTCGAACGTCTGTCCGCGGCGATCGCTCGGAAGCTCGATGTTCGAGAACACCCAGTAGTTGTCGGGGAGGGCTCGAACGAGCGCCTGGATTCCGCGCGCTTCTGCGTCGTGAACCGGATGACCCTTGGGGACGTGCCGAGCGGGCATCAGCTCATCTCCGGGCCAAGCTGAAGTCGGCTCTGGGCCATCAGATGGCCGCGTCGCAGGAGACCTGCAGTGACACCCGCATCGACGCAGATCGCCGCATAGTCGGATCGAGGCGCAAACAGTCGTGCGGCAAACGAGTCTCGGGTCGCCCACGTCTCGGAGGCTTCGCCTTGCTCGCGAAGCTCGCGCGCCACCACCCACGCAAACGCCAGCGGGTCAGGCCGGCCCCGGCGAACGCGGAACGCTCGCTCTCGATTTCCCGTGATCTCGAGGACGCCAACATCTCGCAGCGCCCCTTGTACGGTGCTCCGTGTCTTCGCGAACGCCTCGCTGGGCACGTCGGACCGCAGCGCGGAGCGCAAGAACCTGTCCCAGGTATCAGCGTCGATCACGTCCGAGTCATGAGGAGCCAGCGGACGGTCAGCCCGCTCAAGGGCGGGGTGCACGACCTCGTCGAGCGCGCGGAGAACGACGGGGCGATTCCTCCATAGACGGCCGTAGAGAAGCCCAAGCCGCCGGTGGGGGCTCCCGTTCTGAAAGAGGCGTAGCCACGCCGACTCGACGATCACGGCGTCGCGGCTATCGAGCAGCTCTTCGCGGACGATGCGAATGAGCTCCCGACGGCGCGCGGGGCTCGCCTGTGGCAACAAGCTATCGCCGCGCGCAGCCCAGTCCTCTACCGAAGTCCCGGCATGGGCGGAGTCCAAGAGCGTGAGGGCGTCCTCCTCGTTCAGCGTCCGCGTCCACGAGGTGAGAGCTTCGGTGGTCTCCGCCGCTAGGCCCATCGAACCTCCAGACCGAGGTCCGACGCGAGTTGCTCGGCTTGGGGGTAGCCCTTGATGCCGAACACGTGATCGAACGAAGGGCGCCGAGCCCGCAGTTCAGCCTGGGTGATGATGGTCGGCGGATTGGCCCGCAGCTCGGCGGCCGCGAGACCGATCGCGACGCGCTCGGCGTCGCTGTCGGCGACGAACGTGAAATGCTCGTGGAACGACAGCCCCGTGTTCGTAATGACCTGGTGTGCTGCGATCCTGCCGCCACATCCAGGCAGCTCGAGTACACGCTGGTGAGTCTGAACCTTCGGGAGGGCCGCGATGTTTCCCCCGTCCATGAGCCCAAGTCCTCGGCATGCGTTCCGGAGAAATGCCAGCCGGTCCGCGTCGTCCGGGCGGACAGCCTCATCGATGAGCGCAAGCGCAGCACGCTCGTCGAGAGCCGTCGTCGGTGGCTCCGACCAGCGGTCGAGCGCGAACGCCGTCGGAAACGGCTCTGCGAGGTCCTCATGAAGGAGCTCTATGAAGGCGACCCATCCGAGCTTTCGCCGGACGCGATGCCAGCGCTCGTGGTCGGGCTCGGTGAGCCTGGCGGGACGAAGCGCTTCAGGGCCGTATCCGCCACGCTCGAGTCGAGCGATTTCGCGGAGAGTCCACCAGAGCGGGGTGCTTGTCATCGCGAAGCGCCGTCCTCACCCTCGGCACCGTCCGTGCGGACCCAGGCATCAACCTCGGTGAGCTTGAACTTCCAGAGCCGCCCGATCTTGTGCGCGGGCAGACGACGATGCTCGATCCAGCGGTAGACGGAGTCCTTTGCAACACCGAGGTGCTTAGCGACATCCTCGACCGAGACCCACGGTTCGGCGCTGCGCAGCGCTACGTTGCGGGGCGCGTTCCGAGACATGCGGCCAACGTACCCGGCGACGTGCTCTGCCGACAAGACCCAACCAAAGCCGACTAGAGTCGAAACTGAGGATACGAGGTCACGGCACGTCCACGTTGAAACATGGCGCCACGTCACATGGCGATGGTCGATCCGGCGCAGAAACTGCTCGCGTTGCATCTTGAGGACACGCTCGCACAGGTTATTGTCGAGCGGGGCTCCCGGAACACGGAGAAAAACCGTGAATTTGTCCCACCGTTTGAGGAAATAGTGGAAGGCCTGCCCGAGGTCGGAGTGGGG
>Ga0187863_10001616_pt1 | contig 17749 bp, 16 predicted proteins | sample June2016WEW_11_1_FD_132975 | JGI IMG/M metagenome (GOLD analysis project Ga0187863, IMG submission 132975) | Peatland microbial communities from SPRUCE experiment site at the Marcell Experimental Forest, Minnesota, USA - June2016WEW_11_10 | ecosystem: Environmental > Terrestrial > Soil >... | reverse complement strand
TCGGCAAGTTCAGTAATCATTGCGGAAAACTGAGCGGAGTCACCAATGACAGAGACGCCCCAGATGACCAGGATCGTGATGAACAGCCACGACGGTCCGCCAAAGGCGAAGCCGATCGCAACGGCGCAGGCTCCGGACGTGATCATCATCGCCGCGGTCGTCGCGGTGCGTCCGATGCGGTCTGACAGAATCCCTCCCATGAGGCAGCCGAAAGCGCCCGTCCCGATCGTCACGAAGGTAAGAAAAGACGCGCGACCGAACAACCATGCGTGCTGGGCTGCAAGGGCCTCATTCACATATACGAGAAGCCAAGCCCACATTGCATACAGCTCCCACATGTGTCCGAAATAGCCGAGATTGGCCAAGCGGAGGTCTCGATCGCGGAAAACAGCCCCGGCCTGCCGCGGATCGAATATAGCGCGTCCGAAGGGATAGGGTCCCTCGCGGGCGAAGAGCCAAAGAAGCACTCCGCCAATCGACGTGGCAAGGGTCGAGGTCTTGACGACGAATCGCCAATCCACGGCACCGGAAAGGCTGCGAAACAGATGCGGCATGGATGATCCGATGGTCAGCGCACCGACCACCGTCCCGAGCGCAATACCTCGATCACGGTTGAACCAAGTGGAGACCAGCTTAAGAGCGGGTGGATAGACGCCGGCCAAAGCAAATCCCGTTACGACCCGGGCTGCAACAGCCGCCACGGGACCATGCGCCGTCAGAAGCGTCGCATTCGCCGCTGCCGCGATCAGGGCAGACAGCGCCATCAGCCGGTTCAGCCGCACAATGTCCGGAAGATTCACCAGGCTGGCGCCCAAAGCGCCACAGACGAAACCAATCTGCACCCCAATCGTCAGCCAAGAGATGGCTAAAGGAGAAAGGGACCATTCCCGCTTCAATTCGGGCGTGATGGATGTCGCCGAAAACCATGTCGTCAATGACAGGACAATTGCAATTGATAGTATCGCCAGAACCCACCAGCGCGAAGCGTCGGAACTGCGTCGCAAATCCGATGCGCGGTTAGGCGGCGTTCTGTGCATGTGGCTTCGGCATCTCCGGAGTAGGTGTTGGACGCTTGGCTCGAGTCTACTGGATCAAGAAGCGAATCGGGATGTGCGCGTCCTCGGGTCCACCGAGCTTTTTCCTCTTTGGATTTTGAGCAACAGAAATATAAGTTCATCGAGCGCCCAGGACAACATTTATGTGTCCGATTCGGAGACTGGCGAGGTCTTCGTCTTTAAATTCGGATGGAAAATACTGGCGCGCCAGCGGCAGCATAAAAGGTGGCGAAGGCTACTTCAAACGTGCGACGGGAATTGCCGTCTGCGGCGCAGCGCATTTATGTCACCGACACGCTGCGCGACAGGATTTTCGCTCGTAACGCCGACGGTCTTTATCCGTCGGTGATGCGGATATATACAAACTGACTGATGGCAGACTCTTCACGGCTCTCGTTCCTTTCGGGCTGAAACCGACGTCTACAATGGGCAGTCTTTCTTGTTTAGCCGGGATCTAGCGGAAACAGGTAGCCGGACGCGCTAGGCTCCTATTTTCAAGGGATTAGAAAAACTGGCGGAGAGAGTGGGATTCGAACCCACGTTACCCTTTCGAGTAAACACGCTTTCCAAGCGTGCGCCTTCAGCCACTCGGCCATCTCTCCGTCTTATCACCGCACAAAATTCCTGTCGATATTGTACACACACAATGGGATGCCCCCGATCCTTCTAAAGCGCCCAGTGACGCTCCTTCGGTGGCCTTCACCAATTCGAAGTGAATTTCTCTCGCGATGCGAACCTGCCGGAGTCAGCGGTACCCTGGGAGGAACTGGATCAGTCCCAGTACTTCTTTGTTCGATCTTGCGTCCGGCTTTAGCTTTCCTCGGCCTTGTGCAGCTGCTGCGCCAGATAATTTTCGTAGGTCATCTCTTTGATCGCGTGCAACTGCCCTTCCAGCCAATCGATATGGTGTTCTTCGTCCAGCAGAATCTTCTCCATTAACTCGCGCGACCCGTTGTCTCCTGCTGCTACGCTCGCTTTGATGCCCTCGTTCAGCCGCTTCACCGCCGTGTATTCCAGTTCGAGATCGTTCTCCAGTTGCGCTTTCACGGTTTGCCCGATATTGATCTTGAAATAGTCGGTCATGTTGGGAGCGCCATCGAGGTAGAGGATGCGTTCCATCAAAATTTCGGCGTGCTGCATTTCTTCTATGGATTCCTTACGAATCTGCTTGGCCATCCGTTGATAGCCCCAGTTCTCGCACATCTCGGCATGAAGAAAATACTGGTTGATGGCCGTGAGCTCGGCCTTGAGCACGTCGTTCAAAATAGCAATAACTTTTGCGTCGCCCTTCATATTGGCCCTCTCTGTTCTCGCTTCACATCTTGCAGTCGACAATCTAAGCATGAGAAATCAGCGCCATTGCTCCCCGGCCCTTCAATGACTTCGCCAGCAATTGCGCGCGACAGGGAATTGTACTAGAGCCGGTTTCATTCTCCACTCTTCGGATTGACACAAGAATGCACCCTGCCAGCAAAATGCGCGGCAACAGCCAATCTTAACGCTCTTTTGGTGGAACCTATTTCAGACTCTTGATGTAATCGGCGACTGCTTTCGCATCATCAGGGGAAAGTCCGGTCACGGGTTTTTTGTGAGGCGGCTTCTTGCTGTCATCCCCAGTCGTGATGAGTGCCATAATCTGGTCACCGGTCAAGCTCGTTCCCTTGAGCGCAGGACCGACCTTGCCTTGGCCTTCCGCACCATGGCACATGGCGCACTTGGCTTTATAAGTGGCCGCTCCGTCCGCAGCGAACGAAAGTGCAGGCAGTGCGAGACACAGAACCAGAGTCGTTGCAATTAGCCATTTCGTGGAGTTCATTTTTGATTGCTCCTCTTTTTTGTTTTCTTTGCGTGGCCCAGGACGATGCGACGATCGCTTCATTCTCTGCTAGTCCATGACAAATTGCCACTAGGGCTGCCGGTCACTCGTGAAGAGCGTTGGGTAGAGTAAAGAGATACGGGAAAAAGAACTAGGAGCGGGATCCGGATGCAGCCGCAGCGGCGGCTGTCTCCGGTACGGAGGAAGCGTGGCCATTCGTTGGTTGGCCGGGCGCAACTGGCTTCGCCGGGGCTGCGCCGTCGACCACGCGGTGATTCAAGCAGTAGAGTGCCAACTCCAGACGATCGGCGACGCCGAGTTTATCGTAAACCTTGCGAAGATAATTCTTGACCACCTGTTCCGTGGTACCCACGCGCAAAGCAATTTCTTTATTCTTCATGCCCTGGGTAACGCAGGAAACGATGAGCGACTCTTTCGGAGTGAGAGAAACTTTGGGACGCGACCCCGCCGGACGCATGCCTTGCGTACGATACGCTTGCATCACCCAAGCAACCGCGCGACTTTCGAGCCACGGCTCTCCCTGGGCAACTTTGCGCAGGCATTCGACTAGCACCTCCGGCTCAATCTCGCGCGACACGATGCCGTGCGCGCCCCGGCGGAACAGGTCGAGTGTCATTTCCTGGTCAGGTTCCTGCAGAACTACTACGATGTGACAGCCGGCGCTCTGGCGGAGAAGATCTGAAACCGCATCGACCGGATTCGGCGTGAGAGCCGCTTCGAAAATCACAATGTCAGCAGAGAATTTCTGGATGGCTGCGACGGTCTGATCAAAACTCTCGGCCTGGCCGACGACGCGTATGTCGTCCTCGAGCGCAAAAATCTTGCGCAGCCCGGCGCGGAAAATGGCCTGCGTATCCGCCACAATCACGCGGATCGTGCCTTTGCCGTCATCAGGCTGAAGGCCATCGCCCGGCTCAACACTGACCGCTGTGCTGGTCGAAGCGCTGGTCGAATTGCTGGTCGAGGCGTTGACCGAGCTGTTGCCCGAATTGCCGACCGAATTGCCGAGCAAAGTGCTGCCCATCCGTCCTCTTCTTCGCGCCCTACCCGACGCCCTACAGGGTCTAGTTACCTGCGCTCAAAACGGTACTCATCGATGACTACGCCGACACCGCGCCGGCCACCATCTTCAAAACTGCGCACCACTCGCCCGCGGCAGTCCACTTGTACATCGGCTTCCGCGCCCACAACATCAGCGGGAAGCGAAATCGTGAAGTCAACCGGCGAACCCACAGGCACATCGGCATCCATGCGGAACAGGACACCGTTGGCGGAAATGTTTTCGGTCTCGACCGTCTCCCCTATCACGCCCTGGCCCGCAGCTCCAGCCTGAGCCACCGCCGACTTAAGTGCTACCGGCAGTTTGATGGGAAAGCGCGGCGCGCCTTGCACGTCCGTATAACCTTTTCGATTCTTGCTGGGATCAGCAATGGTTCCTTTGGCGGCTTCAGACACGTTTCGGATGACCTTCCTTCCGGTTTCTGCTGTGCACCACTCCCCTTGAGTATGTGCACATTTCAGAGCGAGATTACACCCCAGCACCAGCAGCGCAAAGTTACGGAAGTCATGGAACAAAGGCGGCGAAGTGCCAGTGGTACAGGGACTTAGGGGCGTAGCAGGGGTGCTGTGAGGGCCATCACAGCGAGTCGGAGTGCCTGGCGGCTGGCATCCAGCAGTCAGCACTCAGCATTCAGTCCCGACAGTGCCTTGCCGCGGTTCGTTGGAGATTCCTATGAAGAGCTTTCTCTGCGACGAAGAATACAAGAAATTGGATGGTTCCACGATTGAGGTCAAGGGAATGCTGGCGGGTCTAATCGAGAAGGTGGAAGCCGATCGACAAGCGAGCTGAGCTGAATGCTGATTGCTGAGTGTTCAAAACTTCGTCGCTTCCGTAAAATTAAACTCCCGCACCTTCATCGCGGGCACTACCATGTCAAACGATTCCTCTCCGCTGGCGCGCACCGGAACGCTCATGGCGTCGACATTTGACAGCATCGAAATCAGGCTTTCATTGAAGCGGAAATTTCGCAGTCCGCACTGCACCTTTCCGTTCTCCACCAGAAACGTCCCATCCCGCGTCATGCCGGTCACGATCTTGTCGTAAGGATCAACCTCGCGTATGTACCACAACCGCGTCACCAGCACGCCGCGCTCGGTAGAACCGATCATCTCATCCACGGTCTGCGGCTTTTCTGAAGCGGTTTCTGCGCCAGCGAACACAATATTCATCGGCATCTCGCCCACTTCATTCGGCAGAGGCAATCCATGCCCGGTGGGCTCGATCGGTCCCACTTTGCCGGCGTACTCCGAATTTTTCATCTTCTCCGCTGTGGCCCGAGCATACACCACACGCTTCACCACACCGTTCTCGACCAGCGGCACGCGCTGCCGCCGCATCCCCTCACCATCAAACGGAGAGCCAGCCTGCAACGGATGCGCGACATCATCGCTGATGCTGATGTTCTTGCCAAACAATTGCGTACCGATCCGATCGTTCAGAAACGACCGTTGATCCAGAATCGCCACGCCGCTGTAATCCCAAAACATGAAGCCCACAATATCGAGCGCGGCGGCCGGTTCGAGAATCACGGTGTACTTGCCGGGCGCAATCTCCCGTGGACCTGAAGAGTCGACAGCTTTTTGCGCCGCCGTCTCCGCCAGTCGCCGAGCATCGAGATTCCGCACATCAGGAGAATTCAATTTCTGCCAGCCCGAAGAATCGGAAGCCAGCATGGTGATAGAAATCTCCGCTAGCGTCTGCTTGTGCCAGCGCGCCAGCCCGCGCGAGTTGAAGATTCCCTCGCGCGAATCTGAGGTCGAATAAATTCCCGCAGTAGTCAGATTGTGCCGATCAGCAACAATGACGACGCCCCGAACCACCTCGGCGCGGTCGGCTGGAGTCGCAGCTGCAGTCTCCGCAAAAAACCGCGAAGACAAAGTTAGTGTGGAGCGGACACTCCTGTCCGCTGCTTTTTGGTCAGCCTCGCCAAGATCCGCTTCCTCGGCAGTAGGCATGGGCAGCAAATCAGGGTCGGGTTCCTGCACCCGCGCCAGACTCTCCGAAGCCGCTACCGCCCGCCGCAAACTCTCATCGTCAAACTGATTCGCCGTAGACCGCGCCGTCCGCCCGCCAAAATTGGTGCGGATCGAAACCACTGAATTTTCTTCTTCGACATTCTGATGAATCGTGCTATTGGCGAAGCGAGTCAGCGCAAAGCGCGAGCCGGTGAAAATAGCTTCAACCTCATCGGCAGAGGAAAAGCGGCGAATGCGGTCGAAGACAGCCGCGGCTTGTTCTTGCGTTAGCATTTTGTTGCTTTTCTCGGCGTCTCGGCGGTGATCTTCCGAACTAGCTTCCCTTGTAAGCCGATCCCACACGAATATTTCGAAAGCGAGCCGGGCTCGCTCCATGCCCCGTCCCGACCACCTGCTGCGGCTGCCCCTTGCCGCAATTCGGAGTCCCCCACAGCGTCCACTCCCCGCGCGAACAGATCGCATCCATTGAATTCCAGAACTCCGTCGTGATCCCCGAATAGGAAGAATTCTTCAGCATCCGCACGCGCTTACCGCGCTTGATCTCCCAAGCAATCTCGCAGCCAAACTGAAAGTTGTAGCGCTTGTCGTCAATCGACCACGACTTATTCGTCTCCATGTAAATCCCATCGTCAGTCGAGGCGATCAGCTGGTCCAGACTCAGCGGCGTCTCTCCCGGCAGAATGCTGACGTTGGTCATACGAATCATAGGCAACCGGTTCCATCCCTCCGCGCGCAGCGTCCCGCCCGATCTCGCAGCGCCGATCGTGTGCGCAGTTTCGCGTGAACTTAAATATCCCGTGAAGCGCCCGTTCGTAATAATCGGAGTCGATTGCGCCGCCACTCCCTCATCGTCATAAGCGAATGTTCCCAAGCCCGGACCATGCTCCTGCCGCGCGTCGGCCACGACGTTCACGAGTTCGCTGCCATAGCGCAGATTTCCGAGCTTCTCGAGAGTAAGAAACGACGTTCCGGCAAAATTTGCTTCCATACCGAGCACGCGATCGAGTTCAATCGGATGCCCAATCGATTCGTGAATCTGCAACCCGAGCTGCGAGCCGTCGAGAATAATGGTAGCTGTGCCCTCTGGGCATTGCTCCGCATGGTGCAGGGCAACCGCCTCTTCCCCGACACGCCGCGCGTTCTCCAGCAATCGCATCTCTTCGATCAGTTCATAGCCGCGATTCTGCCATTGCCCGCCAAACGAATTCGGATACGACCGCTTCTGAATCTCGGAACCGGCAAAGGCATACGCCGTATAGCCCGCGCCCGTCGAATACTTTGTCTGATGAATGTCCGCACCTTCGGACGAAAGAAACCACGATTCCTCGCGCTGAAAGTTCATGCCAGTTTCAGCCAGCGTCACTCCTGCAACGGCGCGCATCTCCGCATCCACCTTCAGCAGCAGATCAAGATTCTGCTCGACCGAAGTCGTAAACGGATCGATCCTATAAGGCGTGATCCACTCCGCCACCGCCGCCTGCTCCGGAGCCAGCCGAATATTTTCCCGCTTCACCCGCGCCGAGGCCTTCGCAATCTCGACCGCTCGCGCCGCCGCGGCCTCGACCGACGCACGGCTCAAATCGGCAGACGCGGCAAAGCCCCAGGCGCCATCGGCGATCACACGCACGCCGATCCCGAGCGATTCCGACTCCAACGCATGCCCGACGCGTCCATTCTTGGTGGTCAGTGAGCGGTTGCGGATCGCGACCGCGCGCGCGTCAGCATAGGTTGCTCCGCGCCCGCTAGCGGCATCCAGAGCCAGTTTGGCGGTGGCTTTCATTGCGGTGGCTTTCATTAAGGATTTAACGTATCACGACCGGAGGTTAACTATTAGTGGTAGTAGTCCGCCCAGATCAGCGCAGACCCGGCGCAGCCGCCGCCAGCGTAGCTCGCTTGCGCGCGATGTCTACCAGGAAGCGCCCCGCGTGCAAATGGTTTCCGCCAGCGCTCTCGCCGTCATCACCATCACCGGCGGAGTCCGTCCATACCGCCCCAATCTCAACTTTGCCATTGCCCGAGCCCGCGACCTTCGTCGGCTGCCGCCGCTGCTTGTCGACATAGGCTTTAATCACCTGCGAGGCCACGCGCGCCGCCAGATATCCGTGCTCTCCCTCCTCGAGCAACGCGCAGACAACAATCTCAGGATCGCGCCGCGGCTCGACTCCAGCGAACCAACCGTTATCTTTAAATTTCGCCTTCCCGTTCGCCACGCGCGCCTTGGCCATGTTGCTGATCGTCTGCGCACTCCCCGTCTTGCCCGCAAAATCTATGCCCTGCAAATGCGCGCTGTTTGCCGTTCCAATAGGCGAGACCACATTCGCCATCGCGTCGGTAATCAGCTCCCAGTTGGCCGGATCGAGCGGCACGCGCGTTTCGCCAGTCGTAGCGCCCGCCGGCACAACATTCGCCGGCAAGTCCGTAGGATTAATCACGTGCGGGCGCTGCAGCAATCCGCCGCTGGCAATCGCGCCAATGGCTCGCGCCAACTGAATCGGCGTAGTCGCTACCGCTCCCTGACCGATGCCCACCGAAATCGTTTCGCCGGCGTACCACTTCTGTTTAAAGTTGCGGATTTTCCATTCTTCCGAGGGCATCACGCCGCTGACTTCCTGCGGCAGATCGATACCCGTCTTCTGCCCCAGCCCAAACGCCGTCGCGTACTTGGCGATGCGATCGATGCCCAACTTTTCCGCCAGCGTGTAAAAAAAGACATCGCAAGATTGATAAATAGCTTTGCTGATCTCGACCGGTCCATGCACGCGATGTTCCGCCAGCACCCAGCATTTGAAATAGCGCCCATAGAAAATAGCGCCGCCCGCGCAATTCACATGCAGATCCTGCGCGACGCCTTCCTGCAAACCCGCTGTTGCCATGATGATCTTGAACACCGACCCTGGCGCCAGTTGCGCTTGAATGGCCTTGTTCAGCAGGGGATGATCAGGATCGTCGACCAGTTTGTTCCACTCGTCCCGCGAAATCTTTACCGCAAAATCATTGGGATCGAAAGTCGGCCGGCTGACCATCGCAAGGATCTCACCGTTACGCGGATTCATCGCCACCACCGCACCGTTCTTCCCCTCCAGAGCTTGCTCCGCCGCAATCTGCAGATCGAGATCGACCGTCAGCTTGAGCTGCTTGCCTGGCTCCGCGGGAGTCTCATCAAGGCGTCCCACTTCCCTTCCGTGGCTATTCACCAGCGCGCGCCGCGAACCATTCTTTCCCATCAGAATGTTGTTGTATTGCTTCTCCACTCCGCTCACGCCCACCACATCGCCCGGCGTATACAGTTCAAATTGCGGCTGGTTGAGCATCTCTTCGGTGACTTCGCCAACGTATCCAATCAGGTGCGCCATGAAACCATTGCGCGGATAGAGCCGCCGGTGCGCCATGATAGTTTCCAGTTCGGGCAGTTCGTTCTTGTGCGCTTCGATGAACGCCAGTTCATCGGGAGTGATGTCTTCTTTGAGAATGATCGGTTGATACTGCGGCATCGACGCGAAGCGCCGCACGCGTTGCCGCACATCCTCGGGATTCAAATGCAGCCCTCGGGAGATCGCCTCCGCGTCGGCATTCAGATCGCGCGTAGAATCGCGCAATAACAGCGCCGAAAACGATGGGTAGTTGTCGACGATGACGCGGCCTTCGCGATCGAGGATCTTACCTCGTGGCGCCAGAATCGGCACATTGCGCACACGGTTTTTCTCCGCCAGCAAAGCGTATTCGTCGCTGTGCATTACCTGCAGCCGCCAGAGCCCATAGGCCAGCAACAGAAAGATAAACACCACGATGTATTGCACGGCGGTGAGCCGGAGGGCGGAAACTTTTTCTTCGCGGCCGAACATCGATCCTCAGTTTTTCGCAGACGGCATGGGAGACGCAAGCTGAATGAGAATTGGCAACTGCGATCAACCCCGTAAGCCGCTGAGACAGATCAGTTGTAACGAGTTAACTGTATTGTAACCCGCAGTGGCTCCTCGCGTAATCAACGGCGAAAACGAAAGTTTTCGGCCAAAAGCCTGCGATTCTCGGCAAAATTCGTCCCGATTCCGCGGGGCATGTACAACCGGCAATTGTCTTTTAGGGGTCTCCAGACAACAATAAGGGTAGGTTCTTACTTCTAACTTACTTCCACCCAAGGAATGGAATGCGGATTCGCAGTTTCATCATCGCCTACGCGCTCGTGCTCGCCATTCTGTTATTCGCCGATCGGCGCCCCGGCACGATGCAACAGGATCGCTACTCTCATGTGGTCGACCTGACCGACGGGCAAAATGCGACTGCTAAGCGCGCGACATCGATCGAATCGTCAGAATCTAGAACCCGCATCATTGCTCCCGCTGCAATCATCCCCGGCACTTGGACCGCCGGCCAGATTCCGCCCGAGCGCCTCGTCGCCCCGCTGGTGGTCATGGATTTGAAGTCCGCTTCCGAAACGAACTCGCAGATTTCGCTCGACGATATCGCCACTTGGGAAGCGCAGCACGGCATTATTCCACCAGGAGCCGTAGTCGCCATCCGCCCCTTCGGCCCAAACGACAATCGGCCGGCTGACGATCGCTTCGCCGCACCTCCAACTCCGCTTCCAATAGCGCGCGATGCCGCTCTATTTCTCATCGAGGCTCGCGACACCATAGGGTTTGCGATTGAGACGCCCGTTAACTTATCCTCCGACCGCACTCTCGCGACACAAATCGCCCTCCACGGAAACTACGTGGTCGAAGGAACTGCACGCTTTACCTCGCTACCCGCGACCGGATCGCTCATCATCGTTGCCCCGGCGAAAAATAAGAAACCCGGTGAAGCTCCTGTCCGCATTTTGGCCATGGTGAAATAGTCTTCTGCTTGGCCTTTTTTCCTTGCACCGCACTTCCATCCAAAATCATCTACCCTTGCGGAGGGAAATTCATGTCTGACCCGCGCTATCCGATTGGAAAGTTTTCCTACTCCGGACCGCTTACCGCTGAACAAAAACAGGAATGCCTCACCAATATCGAGCAGACTCCGGCCCGCTTGCGCGCGGCGCTCAGCGGACTGTCTGACCAGCAACTGGATACCCCCTATCGCGAGGGCGGCTGGACGCTGCGCCAGTTGGCCCATCACGTCCCCGATAGCCACATGAACTCCTACATCCGCTGGAAGCTGGCGCTCACCGAAGACGATCCGACGATTAAGCCCTACATGGAAGATCTATGGGCGGAGCTGCCGGAGGCCAAACAAGCTCCGATCGAGATATCGCTGGCCTTGCTCGATTCCCTGCACCAGCGCTGGATGCTGATGCTGCGCAATCTCACCGATGCAGATTGGCAGCGCACCTTCCGCCATCCCGCGTTAGGTCCAATGTCGCTGGAAAAGAATCTAGCCCTCTACTCCTGGCACGGGCGCCATCACGTCGCGCATGTGACAACGTTGCGCGAGAAGATGGGATGGTAGGAAGGCAGCTGCGAGCTTCGAGCCGCGAGCTAAGGCCTACGGCCAGGCAAGCAGTGAGGCAGCCCCAAGACTGAACTGGATTTTCTATGGGACGTTGTCGCCTGCTCGCAGCTCACAGCCCGAAGCTCGCAGCTTTCCTAAGTCATCCCTGCCTTCCAGACCAGATAACTCGCCGCCTCGCGCATGACCGCCGCGAAACGGTCCCACACATGTCGCGGACGCGACTCTGGCCTCGGCGCCAACTCGACCTGCACGCCTTCGTGCTCAAGCAACGCGCGTATGCGAAAAACGTGGAATGCATCGCTCACCGCAATGCAGCTGTGCATGCCATTCGCGCGCATGATATTCGCTACCCGCGCCGCCGACTGTGCCGTATCCGAGCCTTGCGTCTCTGCAATCAGCGCCTGTTCCGGTATACCCCGCCGCAGAAGATAGTCGCGGCCCACTCCACCCTCGCTGAACTCCGGATCCTGCGCCGCGCCGCCCGTCGTAATTACCACCGGCGCCATTCCCTGCTCAAATAATTCGAAGCCATGATCGAGCCGCGCCCTGTACACCGGCGAAGGCCGTCCGGAATATTCGGCCGCCCCAAAAACAACGATCACATCCGCCTTTTTTGCCGGGGATTCGCCAGCGGCGCGCACAATGCGCGATCCCGTAACGCCAAAAAATAAAAGCAGCGCTCCCAACACCGCCAGCGCTAAAAGCAGCCATGGTCGTGTTCGATAGGATTTTTTGGGGGGGGATGGGTTGTGATCTTCGGCCATCTCAATGTGAATACAGGATTCCAAGGGTTCCGGGGGTGCAGCCGCCAGCGCTTAGCACTCAGCCGGGGTTCCTGAGTGCTGAATGCTGAGTGCTGAATGCTAATTTACGACAACGCCTCCACAATCTCCTTCGCCGGAATCGCGCCCTCGCGCAGTATCTGCCAAGTTCCATCTTCTCTGAAGTGCACGATTGTCGATGACATCGTCCGCGGAGACTTCCCGCCATCCACGATCAGCGAGATGCGATTTTCCAACTGGTCGCGCACCTGCTCCGCCGTCGTACATTCCGCCGCGCCGCTCAGGTTGGCGGAGGTCGCAGTAATCGGAATCTTCGCCGCCCGCACCACCGCCAGCGGAATCTCCGATGCGGGCACGCGCAGGGCCACATTCCCCGTATTCGCCGTAACCTTCAGCGGCAGATGCGACGCCGCAGGCACGATCATAGTCAGCGGCCCCGGCCAGAAACGCCGCGCCAGCAAATGAAAGTCATCCGGTAAAGGCCGCGCAAACTCCTCCGCCTGGTCGACATTCTCGATCAGTAGGGACAAAGGTTTGTGCCGCAGGCGCGATTTGATTTCATAGACGCGCTCGACGGCGCGCAGGTTGAACGGGTCGGCCGCTAGCCCGTAAAACGTGTCCGTCGGCATGCCCAGCACCTGCCCCGCCTGAATTTGCTCGGCGGCATATTTAATCAGCGAAGCTTCGGGCGTATCGGCATGAATTTTCAGGATTTCCGCGCGCACTCTGTTCCCCTCCGGACGGACAGCTAGAATCTTATCGGCATACCCTTCGCCGTATCATCGTGGTAGGCGTCAACGTTGTCGGTATAAACATTGTCGGCATAAACAATGAAATGTACCATACATCCTGATCTCGGAACTAACCCCATGAAGCAGGAGGCGAAGCCCGCCCGAACTCGCACTCACGCGGACCGCCTCCGCCCGGTCACCGGCCGCCACAATCAGCGGCTCAAAGAATTGCGCATGGCCTTCCGCCGCGCAGAACTCACCTCCGAGGGCGAATGCGCCATCGAGGGCGTCAAGCTGCTTGAAGAAGCCTTGAGCAGCGGCCTCGATCTCGACAGCGTATTCTTCAGCGAGTCGGCCCGCCCGCTAGCCGAAAAGCTCCTGCCCCAGATCGGCATGCGCGTCGAGGCTCTCATCCTGCCCAATGCGCTCTTCAAATCGATCGCGCCAAGCGACGCGCCCCAAGGCGTGGCGGCCCTCGTCAGGCTGCGCGCCTTCTCTGCCGCTGAATTGCTCGATCGCGCGAGCAGCTGCCCACTAGTCGTAGCCTCTGGCCTGCAAGATCCGGGCAACCTGGGCACAATTTTCCGCTCCGCCGAGGCCTTCGGAGCCGCCGGAATTTTTCTCACCGAAGGAACCGTCAGTCCCTACAACTGGAAAGTTCTGCGCGGCTCGGCTGGCTCGATCTTCCGCTTGCCATTTCTGCAAATCTCTTCTGATCAACTAATCCCGCTTCTGCGAGCGCGGGGCGTGCGCTTAATCGCAACCTCCTCGCACCAGGGAACCCCGCTGTCAAAAATCTCATGGACGCTCCCACTCGCGATCTTCATCGGCAACGAAGGTGCCGGCCTGCCTCGCGAACTGATGCGCGAAATGGACGAGACGCTAGCCATCCCGCAAGCCAAGCAAGTCGAATCGCTCAATGCCGGAGTTGCGGCCAGCATCGTGTTGTACGAAGCCGCAAGAGCAGGTCAGAGGTGAGAGGTCAGATTGCAGAGATCCAAAACTGGATCGAGAATAGTTCACACGCACTCAGGAGCCTTCACCTCTGCAATCTGACCTCTGGAATCTGAACTTGTATGAACCTCTTCGCACCCAACCCGCCGGAAGACTCCAACTCGCCAGGCGCGCGCCCGCTCGCCGACCGCATGCGCCCGCGCACCCTCGATGAATTCGTCGGCCAGGAGCATCTCGTCGGCCCCGGCAAGCCCCTGCGCGTGCAGATCGAACGCGACGACCCGACCTCCATGATTTTCTGGGGCCCTCCCGGCACCGGCAAAACGACTCTGGCTAAAATCATCGCCCGCATCACCAAGGCCGACTTCATCGAATTTTCCGCCGTCCTCGCCGGCATCAAAGAGATCAAGCAGGTCATGAGCGATGCCGACCGCGCCCGCCAATATGGCACCCGTACCATCGTCTTCGTCGATGAAATCCACCGCTTCAACAAAGCGCAGCAGGATGCCTTCCTCCCCCACGTAGAAAAAGGCAGCATTCGCCTCATCGGAGCCACCACCGAGAATCCCTCCTTCGAAATCAATTCCGCCCTGCTCTCGCGCTGCCGCGTCTATGTGCTCAAGCCGCTCACCGAAGATGAAATCGTTACGCTGCTGCGACGCGCGCTCAAAGACAACGATCGCGGCCTGGGCCACATGCACATCGAAGCCGACGAGGACGCGCTGCGCAAAATCGCCTCATATTCCAACGGCGATGCGCGCAGCGCCTACAACGTGCTCGAAGTCGCCGCCTCGCTCGCCCAGCAGTCGAACATGACTACGCTCTCCGACGAAATTATCCGCGAAGCCCTGCAGAAGCGCGTTCTGCTCTACGACAAAGCCGGAGAGGAGCACTACAACATCATCTCCGCGCTGCACAAAAGCGTTCGCAACAGCGATCCTGACGCCGCCCTCTACTGGCTAGCCCGCATGTTAGAAGCCGGAGAAGATCCGCTCTACATCGCCCGCCGCGTCGTCCGCATGGCCGTCGAAGACATCGGACTCGCGGAACCGAATGCGCTAGGGCTCTGCATGGCCGCCCGCGACGCTGTCGATTTCATCGGCATGCCCGAAGGCAATCTCGCGCTCGCGCAAGCCGTCGTCTATCTTTCGATCGCCCCAAAATCGAACGCGCTCTACACTGCGTACAGCGCGGTTTTGCAGGACGTCGAGCGAACCGCGGCCGAGTCCGTCCCGCTGCACCTGCGCAATGCCCCGACCAGCCTGATGAAAGGCCTCGGCTACGGCAAAGACTATCAATACGCGCACGACACCGAAGCCAAAGTCGCCGACATGCAGTGCTTGCCCGACAGCCTGCGCGACCGCGTCTACTATCGCCCCACGAATGAAGGAGTCGAAAAACGCATTCGCGAGCGCCTCGAAGAAATCAAAAAGCTGAAGAGGCCAGCGTCAACTCCGCCCGCAAATCCAGCTGCAAAATCGGCTTTAAAATCAGAAGAAAAGCCCCACAAAAAGAGAATCTGAAACCCACTTTTTGCAATCTCATACAGCAGTTGCAATCATCCGGCAGGAGGATTTTGTTGTGTCCACCGCACCCTTCATGGATCCCGGCTTCTCCGCCCCGCCTCTCCCTGAAACCTCCGAGCGAAGGCTCGCCGAACTTGTGCGCCTGCAGAAATTTGCGCAACGCATCACCTCCACTCTCGACATCGAAGAACTGGTTCCGCGCATCGTCGATGAGGTCGCTTCCTCGCTCGGCTGCGTCGAAATCAACCTCTATCTGCGCGATCACGAAGAACCTGAATTCGTGCTCGCCGGCGTTCGCGGCTGTAGCCTTTACGGCAAGGGCCATCGCCTCAAGAAAGGCGCCGGAATGGTCGGCCACGTCGCGCTTACCGGCAAGATGCACTACGCCCCCGACGTCACTCGCGATCCTTATTACATGGCCTGCGAGCCCGATACGCGCTCCGAGGTTGCTATCCCGCTGCAACGCGACGGTGATCTCGTCGGGGTCTTCACCGCTTCCCATTGCGAGGTTAACGCTTTCTGCCCCGATCAATTGCGTCTGTTGCAGGGATTGTGCGATCACGTTGCCGTCGCTGTTCATAATGCCCGGCGCTTTGGCGATGAGCGCGACCAACGGGAGCGCATGAGCCGCGAAGCCGAAGAAGCCCGCTCCATGCAGCAGGCCTTGTTGCCGCGCACTTCTCCTCTGATCCCAGGATTTCGCGTGTCTGGCCTTTCCGTTCCCGCAGGCTCTGTCGGCGGCGATTGGTATGACTTCATTCCGCTCGCGGATGGGCGCTGGGGGCTGGTACTCGCCGATGTGGCGGGTAAGGGCATGGCGGCGGCGCTGCTGATGTCCTCCACGCGAGGCATGCTGCGATCGCTCGCGCAAACCGGATCAGGACCGGCCGAGGTTCTAACCCGACTCAACAACATGATGATCGAAGATTTTCCCAGCGGCCGCTTCGTCACCATGGTCTATGCTGAATTTGATCCATCAACCCGTATTCTGCGCATCGCGAACGCGGGGCATCTGGCGCCGCTGCTGGTCGAACCCTCCGGCCACCGCTGGATCAATCACGAGCACGGCTTGCCGCTCGGAATTTCCGCCAGTAAATTTTCGGAGGCTGAAGTAACGCTCGCCGAGCATTCGTGCATCGCGTTTTATTCCGATGGAATCACCGAAGCGGAAGCCGATTCCGGCGAAGAATACGGCGCGGAACGCCTTCTTGCCCAGATGCAATCGGCCGATATCACGACGGATGGCCTGCTGGCAGATGTAAGGACATTTACGAATGGTTGCGGACTGCGCGACGACGCCACGGTGATTTTGGTTCAATCTCCCGGGGCTTCAGTCCGGTCGCCAGCGCCTGACGCAGGTTGTGATGCGCTCTGGCAGATTCGCGCGGGGTCCCGTTACCCGAACCTCGCCCGGTGATCTTTTAAAATGCACCGATCCATTACCACAAACATCCCAGCCTTTCGTGCCTTTTCCGCCGCGCGCTCGTTGATCACGCCCTCCTGCAACCAGATCGCAGGAATCTTCAACTGAATCGCCTGCTCTACAATCTCATCGACAAACTCCGGCCGCCGGAATACATCGACCAGATCGATCGTCCGCGCCACATCCGGAGGAATTTCGAGCAACGACGGATACGCCATCTCGCCGAGCGCCTCCGCAATCTGCGGATTCACCGGAACAATCTTGTACCCAACCGATTGCATGTAAGCAGAAACCCCGTGGCTGGCCCGCATCGGGCTCTGCGACAATCCCACCACTGCAATCGTCTTCGTCCGCGAAAAAAGATCGTAAACAGGATCAGATTGTTTCAAGATAGTTTCTCTTTGATTCACTGCAGCTAAAGAACGAAGACGCTGGGTACTAGGTACTGAGTACTAGTCCTTCTTCTCCAGCTTCTGCTTGAACATGCGCGTCGCTGTCTTGCGAACCGTCTCCGACACTTCTTTATTTTCCGATAGGTTTTTCAGGTCGCGAGTCAGCAGTTGCTTCATCAATCCGAGCGATGCATCGAGCGGAGTGCGCGGGTTGTAGACCAGATTCCGCATGATGTTGTAATTTTTCGCGAACTTTCGTTTCATCGGAATGGCCCGGAGCACCGTCTCCAATACATTTTTCTGCAGCGCAATTTTTTCCACTTCGGCATCGCTAATCTTTGGCGAGTCCAGCACTGCCAGCGCCACCAGTTTCGTCGAATCGCGGATCAGAATCGTCCGATCCTCCTTGTTGCCGCGCATGGCCAGCGCGATTCGTCCCGTGATGTCCAATTTGGCGATCTTCTGCAGCGTGCTGTCGCGCTTCGCCTCGCCCAGAACGGGGTGCTTCTTGGCCTTCGCAGCCATCGCTGCTTTCGCGGCGGCCCTCATTGCGTCCGTAGTCGCGTCTGTAGTCGCGGCC
>Ga0187863_10001604_pt1 | contig 17822 bp, 12 predicted proteins | sample June2016WEW_11_1_FD_132975 | JGI IMG/M metagenome (GOLD analysis project Ga0187863, IMG submission 132975) | Peatland microbial communities from SPRUCE experiment site at the Marcell Experimental Forest, Minnesota, USA - June2016WEW_11_10 | ecosystem: Environmental > Terrestrial > Soil >... | reverse complement strand
TCTGAACTATCCGACGCCGCCATCGGTGGTTGACCCGGCGATTTCGCCGCAGTTGCAAGAGGTCCTGTACCGCGCACTCGAACGCGATCCGAAAAATCGTTATGCGCGAGCGAAGGATTTTGCACATGACCTGCAGCATTTGGACCAGGTTGGAGTCGAAAATCGACCAGAAATCCACAACTGGCGCAAGCGCAAAGCCCAGTTGCCACGCGCGATTCTTTACTATTCCGCGATTGCTCTCATCCCTGTCGTCATCCTTCTGCTGATGATGCTGGTTGCCCATCATAAGTAGAGCAAATTGGACTGGAAATCCTCACGGGTTCTTTATGTCCCAAGCTCTACGATTTGAATGCAAACCCACATCTTTCCTGCTCGAAGGAGACCCATGGCAAAGTACAAACTTGAGTACATCTGGCTTGATGGCAAGAAGCCGATTCCCGAACTGCGCGGCAAGACTCAGCTCAAGGATTTTGAGAAGCCGCCCACTCTCGCCGATCTGCCCCTTTGGGGGTTCGACGGTAGCTCCACGATGCAGGCCGAGGGCAAGAGTTCGGACTGTATTCTCAAACCCGTGGCTCTTTATCCAGATGGTAGCCGCAAGGACGCCTACATTGTTCTGAGCGAAGTGATGCACCCCGACGGCACGCCGCACTCGACCAATATGCGCGCCACGACCGAGGACGATCCCGACCTGTGGCTCGGCTTTGAGCAGGAGTACTTCCTCTACAAAGACGGGCGGCCACTCGGATTCCCGGAAGAGGGCTTTCCGGCGCCCCAGGGCCCGTATTACTGCGGAGTCGGTTACAAGTACATGGGCAGGATTGCCCGCACCATCGTCGAAGAGCACCTCGAGCTTTGCCTCTATGCGGGCATCAACCACGAAGGTATCAACGCCGAGGTGGCAAAGGGCCAGTGGGAGTTCCAGATCTTCGGCAAGGGATCGCACAAGGCTGCTGACGATGTCTGGGTCGCACGCTACCTGATGGCACGGCTCTGCGAAAAGTACGAAGTCGACTTCATGCTGCATTGCAAGCCAATCAAGGGCGACTGGAATGGCTCGGGAATGCACACCAACTTCTCCACGAAACATCTGCGCGAGGTGGGTGGTAAAGAATACTTCGAAGGGCTGATGGCTGCATTTCAGAACAATATTGCGGCGCACATCGATGTGTACGGGCCAGACAATCATCTGCGCCTGACCGGCCATCACGAGACGCAGGCCATCGACAAGTTCAGCTACGGCCTGTCGGACCGTGGAGCTTCCATCCGGCTGCCCGTCAACTTCATCAAGAACGGCTACCGTGGCTACCTGGAAGATCGCCGTCCGAACTCCGAGGCCGATCCGTACCAGATCGTTTCTCGGATTGTGAAGACAGTGAACAGTGTCCCGGTGCCTGCACTGACACTCGCCTAACCCCGCATACCACCTGGCCGGTGACGGCGCCTCCGTCACCGTTTGGGCCCCTCAAGTTCTCGCTCAGTATTTCAAAGTTTAGAGAAGCTAAGTGTTACGAGCCTCGGTCACCCACGGGTAGTGTCGGAAACCAGGGAAGCCTTTCTCTGCCTGCCACTCGTCGATGTTCCGATATGTTTTCCCACCGACCTCCTACCGGTGAAGATGATTTATCCTGTCGGGTACTCCATTTAGCGCCGAACAGAGGAGATGTATGTCGACTGAGTTGCGGAATTTTCTCGCCCTTTCGTACGAAGAGTTGGAAGAACTCAATCTGAAAGCCAAAGCAGATCGCATGAACCGGGTCGCGATCGAGGAGATTCGCGAAAAGCGACTCAAATACCTGACCGATGAAAAGCGCATTAAAGCGGTCACCGTGCTTTTCAGCGATCTCGAAGGACGGTTGCACCTACTCGACTACGACAAAAAGTTTTTGACTGGCGCTTATGAGAACCTGACCTTCGACGGCTCGTCGATTCGCGGATTCACTGCGCAGAAAGAGAGCGATCTGCGGCTGGGCATCGACTGGAGCGCCTTCTACTGGGTGCCCTCCGATGTCTTCGGCACCGGGAAAGCGCTGGTCTTTGGCAACGTCATCGATAAGGACGGCTCGCCCTACGCCGGAGATTTGCGAGGCGTGCTCAAGAACTACTCCGAAAAGCTGTTCAAGGAGAAGGAGTACACACTAAATGCGGCTACGGAGATCGAAGGATTCCTGTTCGCGGGCCGCGACGCGGAGCAGACCTACCACCAGACCGGCAAGTTTGAGTTCATCAGCACAGGCGGCTACTACCACTCGCTGCCGCTCGATCCGCTGCGCCAGTTCATCGACACGGCGGCTGAAGTGCAGCGGGCGATGGGATTCCAGAACGAGAAGGATCACCCCGAAGTGGCGCCCAGCCAGTTCGAGATCAACTACGGCTACGCCGAGGCCGTTGCGGCAGCCGACCAGATTCAACTCTACAAACTGCTGTGCCGGCAGATCGCCAGCAACATGGGCTACACGGCCAGCTTCCTGCCCAAGCCGGTGGTGGGTGTAAACGGCAGCGGCATGCACACCAATGTTTCCGTATCGAAGGGCAAGACCAACCTGTTCTGGGACGAAAAGGGACTTGAGCAGCTATCGAAATTCGGTTGGGACTTTCTTGACCGCATTCTTACTCATGCCCTGGATCTGTGCCTGGTTTTCAATTCGAGCGTGAACGCCTACCGGCGGCTCGATCCGCACTTCGAGGCGCCCAACCAGATTCGCGCTTCTGCGGTAGACCGCGGCGCGATGGTGCGCGTTCCGATCGGCAACCATCGGTCGATGAGGACTGAGGTGCGCGCGGTGGCGCCGGATGCGAACCCGTACCTTGCGCTCTACGGCATCTTCAAGACTGGAATTGACGGGCAAATCTCCGGAGCCGACAACCTTCGCGCGGGCGGCAAGTACCTGCCGGATAACATTCAGGAAGCGATCCAGGATTTCATGGAATCGAAGTGGATCGGGGAGATTCTGGGTACCGATGTGCAGGGCCGCTACGGGGACTTGAAGCAAGCGGTCGCGAATCGCTCTCCACGTGAGTTGGGAACAATTGTGAAGGGTTCCGAAGTGCAGTTCCATCACGCTGTCTACAATCAGTCGTTGTGGAATTTGTTCTAAAGTCGCGTTTTAAGCGGCCAGCAAAATTGAGCTAAAGAACGATGCGGCGCAACCTTCGGGAGGTTGCGCCGCTTCTTTTTGCACGAGCCTTCGGTGATGCAGCACTTCCTATTTCACGTTGGGCAGGAAGTAGGCCTCGACGGCCCGCATTAAAGACGAATGGTCGATCTTGGGCTGGACTCCCTCATAACGTGCAGACCAGCAGATCTGATTCACAAGGTCGCGCGGATAACAACCCCGCAACTCCAGCTTCAACGATTCCTTGATCAAGGCGATGAGGTCTCTTATCAGAGCGGGATCAGCGTCAATTTCATGGTCCCTCGCAACTCGGCGAAAGATCTCGCAGAATTGATCGTCGTTGACTGCACCAATGCTGATCTTTGTCTGGATGCGCCGCAGGAAGGCTGGGTCCAGCAACTCGGCCGGATCGAGATTGGATGCGAACACAACCAGCATTTCGAATGGGATTTCGATCTTGCGGCCACCCGCCAAAGTGAGGAACTCGATTCTACGATCGAGAGGCACCACCCAGCGGTTCAGCAACTCGTCGGGACGAATGCGTTGGCGGCCAAGGTCGTCGATGATCAGCACGCCGTTGTTGGCTTTCATCTGCATCGGGCCGACGTAGAACTTGTTGATCGGGTTAAATTGCAAGTCGAGCATCTCGGCGGTCAGTTCGCCTCCAACCATCACAGTAGGACGATGGCAACGAACCCAGCGCAGATCGCGGTTGTCCGACTCCGACTCCCAGGTCCGTTTGTGAATTGCAGGATCGTAGACGGTGATGATCTGACTGTCGACTTCGATTGCATACGGTATCCAAATCGCATCCTCCGCGAGGACGCGCGAAAGGGTCTCGGCGACTGCTGTTTTTCCGACGCCGGGAGGGCCATAAAGGAAGATGGCAGAACCGGAATTGAGTGCGGTTCCGAACTGGGCCAGTGTCTTGGCGTCTATGACCATGTGCGCGAACGCCCGTTCGATGTCCGGCGGATGCACCTCGACGTTGCGGACGCTCTGCTTGCGGACTTGCTCGACATAGCTGGCCAACGACACAGGCGCGGGGCCGGCATACTGGCTGTGCGAAAGAAGTTCCAACGCCCGTGATCGCCCCTGGGAAGTAATCGCGATGTAGGGGATGTTCCCGGTCATTCCGGTCACTTCGCAAAGCAGCTTTCCGCGCAGCCGGCTGAACAGGTCATTGGCGACGTCAAAATTCAGCCGCATATGTTCGCCGAGATCGAGAACCGAAAACGGGCCAGACGTATAGAGCGACTTCAGTGCCAGGTCTTCGAGGACAGAATCGCGCACGCCTACTTCAGGAATCGTTCGGGGTCGATGGTCGGGGGTAGCGATATGTTCAGTCTTGCGGAAATCTTGAATATTGAGAATATCTTCCAATTTGCAGTCTCCGGTAGATGTGAATATACCCCCTTGTTTCGAGGCGAGCCAATGTTTTGTATAGCTTGAGGAGTACGAAAGAGAGGTACTTGGGTTTCGTCTGGTTAGCAGACAAGGATGAGTGCTATTGACAGAATTCTGTCGAGGGCCAATGGAATATCTTGTGAAGGAGCGGAAGAACAGTCCCGGCAAAGAGTCAGTCCGAGACCAGAAATCCTCTGACCGGCGACCGAAAGCTAACTTTGTTCGCCGCTGATTAGTCGGAAAGTCGAGGTATTTTTGATAGTGGATATTTTTGATTTGCATGGGAAAAAGGCATTAGTCACGGGCTCTTCGCGCGGGCTCGGTTTCGGAATCGCGCTGGCACTGGCCGAGGCTGGCGCGCAGATCGCGCTGCACGGATCGAAGTCTGTACCTGCAGAAGCCACAAAACGTATCGACGAGGCCGGCGGGAAACCCACCACTGTGACCGGCGATCTGAGTGATCCCGACGTTTGCCGTCAAATCATCGATCAAGTCATTTCCAGCTTCGGCGGGATCGACATCCTCGTGAACAATGCAGGGACAATCCGTCGTGCTCCGGTAGCGGACCATTCGTGGGAGGATTGGAACACGGTCCTTGAGACGAATCTTTCGAGTGTCTTCCGACTGAGCCAGCTGGCCGGGCAACACATGCTGGCACAGGGCCGTGGGAAGATCATCAATATCGCGTCGATGCTCACATTCCAGGGCGGAATGTTTGTCCCCTCGTATGCAGCGGCCAAGGGCGGCGTTGGGCAATTGACGAAGGCCTTTGCCAATGAATGGGCCTCCCGGGGAATCAACGTAAATGCGATTGCACCCGGCTACATGGAGACAGACAATACGGCTGCGCTGCGTGCCGATCCGGTTCGCTCGCGGCAGATTCTCGAGCGAATTCCGGCAGGGCGCTGGGGAAATCCATCGGATTTGAACGGAGCCGCGATCTTCCTCGCATCGCGAGCCAGCGACTACGTGCACGGCCATATTCTTGTGGTCGATGGCGGATGGTTGAGCCGCTGAGTGAGAAGGCACATGCTTTGCGGATCCTGAGCCACAAACCGCAAGCCGTCATCAATGGCTCCGCGGCGTCTTCTACAATGTCGGAGCAAGCTTCTGTTGTCCTCGCCACGAGTCCTTCTCTTTTTCGTGGCGACCAAGTCGAATCGAATTTTGAACGCGAGGGAATGCATCGATGAGTGAATCGACTGGAAACGGTCTGACATTCCGCAAGAGTGCTGAATTGGATCTTCTTTCGTTAGGTGCCCTAGTGCACCGACTGGACCCAGGGATAATCCCGTTTCGCAAAGCGACACAATGCGCGATCCATGTCAGCGGCGGCGAGTTTAATGTGGCCGCCAATCTTTCCGATTGTTTCGGGCTCAGGACCGGGATTGCTAGCGCGATGGTGGACTATCCGCTGGGAGACTTGATCGCCGAGCGCGTGCGCGCCATGGGCGTCAAGCCCTTCTACAAGCATTTCGCGCACAACGGCGTAAACGGGCCCAATATGGCTGCTGTTTATAGCGATAGAGGTTTTGGCGTGCGTGCCCCGGTGGTCTTTTACAACAGGGCCAATGAGGCTGCCGCACAACTGAAGCCGGGTGATTTCGACTGGAAGGCGATCTTTGCCGGTGGCGTCAAATGGGTGCACAGCGGTGGAATTTTCGCAGCGCTCTCGCCAACCACGTCGGAACTCGCGGTCGAAGCAATGCGCGAGGCCAAGGCGGCTGGTGCGATCACCTCCTTCGACTTGAACTTCCGTGAGAAGCTATGGAATGTCTCCGGAGGCAATGAGCACGCAGTCAACGTGATTGGACGTATCGTCGAGAACGTGGATGTTCTGGTTGGCAACGAGGAGGACTTACAGAAAGGACTGGGAATTGCAGGACCTGAGATTGCATCCAAGTCCAAACTCGACCCGCGTGTCTTCTTCGAAATGATCGACAAAGTCGTGCAGAAACATCCCCGCGTGAAGGTAGTCGCGACGACGCTGCGGGAAGTACACTCAACTAATAGGCATAGCTGGAGCGCAGTTGCCTGGATGAATGGAAAGACGTACACGGCGCCGACTGCTGAACTGGAAGTATACGATCGCGTCGGCGGCGGGGATGGCTTCGCAGCGGGATTCTTTTATGGCCTGTTGACGGGGGAAGCGCCGGAAGCAGCAACCAAGCTTGGTTGGGCGCACGGTGCCCTGCTTACAACTTTTCCAGGCGACACCACGATGGCTACTCTTGACCAAGTACGCGCATTCGCAAAGGGAGGCTCGGCGCGCATCCAGAGATAAGTGCGGCTTCCCCACAATTATGGCCAGCTAAAAGTGCTCGGTCGCGTCGTCGACTCATTATCCAGCAGTAAGTCATTCCTTCACTTTGACCACAATCGCGCTGTAGGTTGTGCCGGGGGCGACGATTAATTGGTGAGGCACACCGGCATTCACGGTCACTAAATCTCCCACTGCGATGGTTTGCGATTTTCCGCCTTGAATACTAGTCCCCTTTGTTTCCCCATCGGCGCTTGCTTTCGGATCAATGACGGTGCCTCCGGTGATGAGCGTTGCGCTTCCCTGCTGCACAATCATCACGTCGTCGAAGTGGGCGTGAATCTCAGCGCCGCCGCTCGCGGTCCGAACCGAGATCTGCACCTTGTGGCTCCCGTAGTCTGCCAGAGTTTCCCCTGCACTGCCGGATGCAGCCGCTTGCGTAGCAAGCGATGCTAGCTGGGTCCGAATTTGAGCAGCGGAGAATAGCTCAGCTTTGCCCCTGATTTGCGCAAACGCCGGAATACTTAGTGCAACCAGGACTACAACTACCTTCATCGCATTCATCGAAGTTCCTCCTCAGCGCATGCTTTCAAGCGGCGCTGGGTCCATGTCTGTATAGTCCTGGTTCTCGCCGCCCATACCCCAACAGAATTTGTAGGCCTGCGTGCCGACGCCGGCATGGATTGACCATCCAGGTGAAACGACCGCCTCGCAATTTCGCATGATCAGGTGCCGGGTTTCGTTCGGCGGGCCCATCAAGTGAAAGATGCGGGCGTTTTCTGCCACGTCAAAATACAGATAGATTTCAGAGCGGCGCATGTGGGTGTGAGCCGGCATGGTATTCCATGCACTACCCTTATGCAAATGCGTTACACCCATCACAAGCTGACAGCTTTTCGCTCCAGCCAGGTGAATGTACTTATAGATTGTGCGAAGGTTGCAGGATTCGACGCTTCCTATTTCGGTTGGCTGCGCCTCCTCCTTTCTGACAATTGTGACAGGGTAGATTGCGTGCGCCGGATAACTGAGAAGATAGAAGGCCGCCGGTGCATTGTTCGGCTTTGATTCGAATCGAATGTCGGGATTGCCGCGGCCGATGTAAATCAGATCGAGATTGTCGAGTTCGTAGGATGAACTGCCGACATGTACTACTCCTGCGGCACCGACGTTGAGTGCGCCGAGTTCGCGGCGCTCGGTGAAATACTCTGCGCGCAATTCCGGACTCGTTGCCAGAACCAATGGGTTTTCCAGCGGCACCGCCATCCCCACTACGGCACGGTCCAGATCTAGATACGTCAATTGAATTGTGCCCGCTTTGTGAAGACCGTCGACCAGGAAAGACTCGCGAAGTTCCTGCGTTGTCATGTGCGGATATCGAATGAGGTCGGCCATTAAGACGGTTTTCATAACTAGTGGATGTACCTCGATCTCGCTCTCACGGGGTTATTGTGGACGTTGCTCCAACAGCCATCGAACCAGCTCCTTGCCGGCTGCGAAGTTATCGAACTGATTGTAGATGAGGGGATTCTTTCGCCCATCGGCGTATTCGTTGTAAAGCCAGGGATCGACGGCGGCAAATACGGTTCCGCGCCCGTATTTCGCGGTCGCCATCACAACATCGCCTCGATCGCGGAGCAACGCTACTGCGGGTCCACGCAGCGAGATGGCGCATGTGTCCTTCATGTAGAGGGTGTGAGGATGATGAAAGATCGGCCCCTCAGCCACAACAGGAATTCGGCCATCTTCAACGTGCTCGCCGAGGATGTGATGATGAAGAACGTCATCGAAGTGAATGCCGAAACGATCAGACAGCAGATTCAAATGAGAGATATCGGCGTTGGGCGGATCGTTCTCCATGAGGATAAGCACCCCGCCTTTTTTGACCCAGGCCGCAACCTCTTCTGCGTCCTGATCCGTCATGTAATGGGGATTGGGATTCTTGATTGGAATATCGGGCGAAACGATGATATAGAACTTCGCCTTTTCTAGATTGCTTTGTGTCGGTGCGGAGTAGAGAGTCTCCGTCATCATTCCATAGGTCTGAAACATCTGCCCAAAGAGAGAATATCCGCTGTCACTTAGATCGGACCATTTGTAGTGGAAGTACTCCGGCTGTCCGGCAGCGTTCTTGCGCTGCTGGCTGTTATACCACGCATCGAGCAATACCGTTTGACCTTGTGCAAGAGCCGCCGTCGGTGCGTGGTCGACTTCCGTGGCCGCCAGGAGAAACGCGCCCAATCCTGCGGAGTTGTCAGCGCCAGCAGGGGCTCGGTGCCCGCTCGAGGTTTTTCTGTTCGGATCTTCGAGCGCTAAGTCGAGTGGCCGCAGGGTCACGATTCCGACGGCATCAGTCTGAGCTGCGTATCTCAAGACTCCCTGCCAGGCTTGCTCGGCTTGCGCGGTAGCGGTCGCGGGAAGATATCCCAAGCGAGCGCCTTTCGCGAGTGCATACACGAACAGGCAGTTGGCAACGGTGGAGGCGGGAGACTGCATGGATCCCATCGATACCGCCGCTTCGTGAAAAAGCCCTGTCTCGCGATCCTGATGGTGTTCGACCGTCGACGCAATCCTATTCAGCATTGCGATGAGATCAGTCCGCCCGGTGTCATCCTTTGGATAATAGGGCAGCGAATCAACAAGCGCTGCTGACAGACGTGCGATGGATCCGGCATTGGAAAAAGCGGCTGCCGTCTCGACTCCCGACCTGGATGAAGGGGCCGACTCATTCCACTGTTCAAAGCTTCGAGTAATTCCCGCAAAATCCTGCGGCTCTTGAAACACGAATGCGTATTCGGCGAGAAAAGGCTGGGCCATGCACAGGCCATTTGATTGCGGCCCGCTTTGCTGGGCGGATGGAAGGTCGCAGTCAGCGGCGATTTGCCGGCGGATTTCCGCGGCTGCTTTGTAGTACTTCGGGGCGAGCGTTACGCGGTACATCAGGAGCAGCTGACGGCCCCACGAAGCGTTGTCGGATAAGTTCGCGTTTCGATTGACCGAGTCGAGATACTGGTCGACTACGCTCTTTCCATAGCGGAAGTAGTCACCGTTTGCGGAGTCATACCAGAGCGCATCCAAACCTTCGAGCTGCCTGCCAGTCGCTTCGTCCCATACACTCGTCGACCGGGTGCCTGTTTTGTCTGCGGGATTGTGCTGGATGATCGTGTTCGCTATCCGGACCGGCCATTGGGTAGATTGCGAACTGGCCGGAAGACTCGCGCAGAGGAGTGTGGCAACGAATGCAAGCCGGTAGGCCACGCTTTGCAGCGCCGTAGAATGTAAACGATCGCCGAAGAGCATGAGAGGTTTTGGCGGCAATCGCATAATCAATCTCCTGAAAGGGACCGGGATAAGACACGAAATTGTCGCGTCTTGCCACTGTAACGGTTTATCACATGACACTTCGACCGCAGGAATTGAATCGGCCGTTTGTGCAGCGTGATTGAACCCAAATATCGTTGAGTCGCATGATGAGAAATCGGTGCTTGTTTCGCAGGAGATTGGAATCCCGATTCATATTCCTCGCCACAGGGCGACGATGCGCGGTCCTTTCTCTTTCGACCACAGGCCGCCGAAGAAGGCTGAGACTCCCAGGACAAAGATGGAGATTGCAGACGTGGGTGCCACTTACTCTATCGATCAATGAAATCGCCTAGCTCGCGGAATCTTGAATACTCTCACGCGCACCTTGCCGAGAAGAATCGCATTCCGCATCGCAGAAATGGATTCATTCGACTTGGTCACATCGACTGCGGTTTCGATCAGACGGTCACTGGCGCCAAGCGCGCCGCGCAACAAGTCGAAGACTCCATGATCGTGTAGCTGCTGCAGTAACTCATACGAGTCGAGCAATGCCTCCCCGTGCGCAGCGTCAGCTTTGAATTTTTGCGGTTCCTTGAACGCCAGCCTGGGGCATCGCGGCCACGAGAGCCAACGCAAGGATCAAACTCTAAGGTCATACAGACGGAGATTGCACCTCAAATGTTCGAAGGGGTGGCGGTTTAAACGGAGTGGGGAACGAAATGTGTTCGCGAAGTAATTGATTTTATGGTGGACGCGGTAGGAATCGAACCTACAACCTGTCGGTTAAGAGCCGAATGCTCTGCCAGTTGAGCTACGCGTCCAGACAATTGGAAAAACCGTGCGGCGGGAGAATCGAAGCACGGATCGAGCAGGCGAAATATTCGCTGCTACTTGAAAAATATAGCATAGGTGAGAGGGGGATCGAAAGCCGAGACCGGGTCGTGAAGAGAGGGCTAGAAGGTGAAGGCCAGCCCCGCGCTGACGCCTCGCTGGTCTTGCGCAAAGATGAGGACCGAGCCGTCGCTCAGCAGGTAAGGTCGATAGCCTTGCGCGAGCATGTTTCTCACGTCGAGCAGAGCTTCAATTCCGCCCGTGCCTTCGTGGCGCGTGCAAATTGGCTGACGGAGATGAAGGTTCATATAGGGGCTCTCTGCGGCAACTGCAAAGGGCGCTACGCGGGAGATGGTGTCTTCCGGTTGCCAGCGATAGCTCGCGCGCCACTTCGTCCCTGTGCCTTCCAGAGTTCCCGAAAGCGAGAGGGCATAGGTTTGCACGCGGCGGGGACGGGCGGCGCCGACCACCTGAGTGAGCGGCATCGGGTGGGATGCAACGGGCATCGCCAGCGCATCTCCATTGGCATAGCTCAGGCGGACGCGGTTGCCGCCCGGCAAGCGACGCTCAACGACCGCCATCATTCCAGCGGTGGCAAAGTCAGGCCCCGCGGTGCGCAACATGCCGCTCGCCTGGTCATAGAGGAAGCTCGCTCCGGATGGAACTGCGCTACCCGCAGCGATCCGGGATGCGGCATCGATGATCGGATTCCTGATGTTGTCTGCGAAGAACATCATGGAAATATCGGAGGAATCCGTCTGCCGCTCCCAGGCAATCTCCTGGTGAAGGCCATGCTCAAGCGTCAGTTCGCCGTTACGCATTGCGACGGAAGGCAAGTAATCCGCCGCCTGGGCACCATTCTCCTGGTGCCGCGTCGGGATGATCGTGGTCATGCGGTAGCTGATGATCGAGTTTCCATCGCGCCAGCCCACTGAGGCAAACGGCAAAGCGGCGACCACGGTGTTGGGCGAGTTCTGGCCGAAGCGCGCAATCACCTGCTCTGAGCCGACCTGTCCCTCGAACTCATCGCCAAGATTCAAGTTTTCTGAGGTGCGCATTGAGGCTTCGTCCAAGCCGTCAGATCCCTGGCTTTCGATCTCAGGCCGAATGGCAATGGCTGCCAAAGACTGGACAGAGCCGGCGAAGCCAAGATCCTGACGGAAGCCCAGCATCGATTCCATTCCTGCATCGGTGCCGGGCGCGAAGTCTACACGCGCCAGCAATTCGCGGCTGTCAGACGGAGTGTTTTCGATGGATGCCGTGATTCGTTCTCCGCTCTCGCCGAATGTTCCTTCGCTGCCGGTGGCCATCAAGCGTGCTTTGAGCTTCGGCTGGGCACTGGAGCCGTCGGATACAACCACCAGCGGCCCATCTTCAAGCCAGCGTAGCAGCGGACGGTTTGCCGCCGAGCGGAGCGTCCACGCCCAATCGTCCCTTTGCGCATTCGCAGCACGCGGTTGGGCCGGCAACCATTGCATCACTTCGTAAAGAGTGTTGAGCGTGAGATTCACGACGGTCTCGCGGCGGATGTGAACATTTTCGCGCAGCGAGGGAAGAAACGACGTCCCCATAGCCTTGACGGCGTAGCGGCCGGGAATAACGGAAGGGATGGAGAACTGGCCTTTGTCGTTGGTGTAAACGATCGTGAGGATGCTGAGGTCCGGGCGCAGTAACTGCACAACGGCGCCAATCTGGGGCACTCCGGCGGTGTTACGCACCACGCCTGAAATGGACCCGGGAGCAGCTCCCATTAACGGAACGGCGCCCAGAGCAATCAGCGTGATGAAGAAGGCGGAATGAAGCCTGCGCATCATCACTCGTTTTGACAAACCGGCGGCGTCCCTGGCAGATCTGTTCCGGAAAAAGCCTGCGCGAGCTCGCCGATCTGGTGCCGGATCGCTCTGTTGCGCAAGATACATACTATTCCACGACAAAAGGCGCCGATTGTGCAATCTCTTGTTTTGAGATTCCGTCATTAATCTGAATCGTCACCTTGTACTTCCCAGGTTGCAATCCAGCCATTGGCACTGTGTTCTGGACCGTAAGCTGGTCGCTGTGAGCCCCTAAATCCTTTGAATCGAGATGTTTTTCGAGCAGAACAGCGTTGTTCGAGGAGTCTACGATCCGGTAGGTAACCTGAGCTTCGTTACTCTTGGTGGATTCATTGATGCTCAGGTTATAAACCTGCATCCAGAAGTTGAGTTGCTGAGCGCGCTTGAAACTGACAGGCGTGGCGGGATTGGCGCTGACACGCGGACAAATCTTCGTATTACCGAGCACGCAATTGCCTTCGCCTATTTCATGCGAAGAAACGGGGTTCATCTGGTCCGCCAGGATCAGTGTGGAAGTGGCAAGCTTCTCATCGTGATATTCGGGTACCTCGAGGGCGCGGCCGTAGATGCCCACGTGGTCCGGATTATTTACATCCTTGATGGCGATGTCGAGACGATAGAGCCCCGGAAGCAGCGGCACAGCCTTCCAATAAATAGACTGGCGATCGAGCGATTTCTCCAGCAATTCAGCGGGCTGCTCCACCTGCACGGTTTCTTCAAAGGTCTGCACCGTCTTGTGCGTAATGGTAGTTACTTTGCCAAGAATGTTTACTATCCCGGTTGCAACGCCATTCTTGGTCACAAAGGTGATGTCGCGATTCTTGATCTGCAGCGTGATCGGGACAAGCACTGTGTTGTCTGTGACCTTAACGAGATCAGTGCGCACATCGAACGGAAAAATCGGACCGTTGATCAGCTTGTGCTCGGAGATGAAGTTATCCAGATCCTTGAACTTGATTGGTGGCGGGGCAAAAAGCTTCGATGCAAGTTCGATGCGGTCAAACTCCTTCGAGGCCTGCGAAGAGGCAAGAGGACCTGTCCCGAGGCTCTCAAATCCGCCCTTGAAGCGGTCGGCCTTTTTGGCCATCCCCATCTCTTCCCATTGCGTGGCGCCCATGCCGGGGACATGGAGCAATGCGTCTTTCTCGCCACGATCGATGGTGAAGTGATAGTCGCCGCACATGCAGGTATCGACAAATTCAATGTCGATGTTGTCGCCGATACCTTCCAAATAGCGATAGTGCCAAACCTCGAACGGGAACGTAGAAGTTTCACCGCCGCCTTCATCCATCGGGCGCTGGTAGCTGCCTCCCGAAGGATGCGAATCGATTGAGTCGGGCGCACCGAAGGCAATATAGATATGCCCGCGGTCAGTCTTCCAACCAGGTTTGCCGGCGGCGTAATGCTCGTTGGCATACGCGATGCGCCGGTAATGCTCTTCGCGGAATTCGTTATCGGGCGAGTCGGGGTTGGGATTGCGGCGAAGCCAGAACTGCTCAATAAAGGCGTCGCGCTCTTCGTCGTTGCTCAGGTTTCGAAATGCCTTTCGCTCTTCATCCGAAATGATGTAGGCCACATCCTGGTCGAGCCAGGACTTATAAGCTCCCTTTAACTCCTGACGGACAGCTTTCTGAGCCTCCATCTTTTCTTTGTCGCTCCGGGGTCGCTTGAGGGGGTCGACTTCCTGATCCTGGCCGGCGGGTTGGGCTTGCGTGGGCTGATCGCCGGACTGGGCTCGAAGACCAGTTGCGGGCCCGAATGCCAAGCCGCAACTCAGCGCGAAATAAAGGAAGGTACGACGGTTACCCATCATTGCGTCAAGAAACTCCTACAATGGCCTATTCTACGAGTCCCAGCGGGCAGGAGCAAGGATTTGCATGGAGCTACCCTGCAATTGGACGCAGCGCGCGTGGAAAGGTAATGCCATTGCGGCCTGATTACCTGCCTATCGATTGCGGATCGCGGTCGATTTTGAGACCTTCCAAATGAGCCGTTCGTCAACAAAAACAGGCGCAATCACTCAGTTATCGCGATCAATCGGTCCAGCGGAGAATCTCTGCATCCCGAAATCGGGAGCAGGTTACCTTTGATGTCTGAATGCGCGCACAAATGCGGGAAGAGTGTCTTCCTCGGAAGGTACGCAACAGAGACCAGGAAACTGGGAACCGTGAGCACAAACCTTGCGTAGACTAGACTGAGAGAAGCCTGGAGCAGCCACTTCAAATGAAAAAAGTTCTTTTAATTGCTCTTGCCGTAGTTGTGACCGCTGGACTTGTGGGCTTTATGGTCTACAAGCAACAGTCGGGGTATACGAAGGTGCTCACCGCCAAACTCATGAAGCAGGATTTGGCCACGGTGGTGAGCGGAACGGGCCAAATCAAGCCAAAGACCTATGTGAACGTGGGTGCCACCTCATTCGGACGCATCACGCATCTTTACGTGAAGGAAGGCGACCACGTAAAGAAGGGACAGATCATCGCGACGGTCGAAAACGTGCAGCCCGAGGCAAACGTCGACGCCCAAAAAGCCACCATTGCCGCGGCGAAGACCGATATTGCTTCGTATATCGCTGCGGAAAAGACAGGCGAGGCCAATGTCGAACATGCCAAAGCCGACCTGGAGCAGAAGAAACTGGATTGGCAGCGGGCCCAGGGCCTCTATCAGGCGGGTATCATGGCCAAGCAGGATTACGACGCCAAGAAGGCCGCCTACGACACCGATCTGGCCTCGCTCGATCAGGCTGTCGCTGGTCTCAATCAGGCCAAAGCGCAGACTGATTCGGCACGCGGGCATTTGCAGACCCAGGTCGCTACACTGCGTTTCAACGAGGACGCTTTGAGCAAGACGGTGTCGACTGCCCCATTTGACGGCATCGTGACCAACCTGCCTGTGCGCGAGGGCGAGACAGTGGTCGTCGGCATTCAGAATGCCGAAGGCTCCACTCTGATGACCCTTGCGGACATGAGCGTCATCACCGCCGAAGTGAAGGTTGATGAAACCGACATCGTGAACATCAAGATTGGTCAACCAGCCGATGTAACCGTGGACGCCATTCCGGGAAAGGTCTTCAAAGGGCACGTCACGCTGGTCGGGGATCAGGCCTTGCTGCGCTCGACGGGTGTGGCTACCTCCCAATCGACCACCGGTACGGAAGAGGCCAAAGATTTCAAGGTCGTAGTAACGGTGGACACTGCCTCGGACGAGTTGCGGCCTGGTCTCTCAACGACTGCGAAGATCACTACGGCTCGCAAGTCAAACGTTTTGTCGCTTCCCATTCAGGCTTTGACAATGTATGCGCCACCGCCGCCCGGTAGCAAAGACGGCAAAGTCGAAGCTGCATCGACGTCGAGTCCGAGCACGACCGTTCAGCCGAAGCAAGGTGTTTTCGTAGTCGACAAGGATGCACATGGAAGACAGCGGGCCAAATTCGTCCCGGTGACCACGGGTATTACGGGAGCCACGGACATCGAAGTGCTCACTGGACTCAGCCCGGGCCAGGACGTTGTCACGGGACCCTATAAAACTCTGCGCGTCTTGAAAGATGGCGCATTGCTGAAAAAAGACACCGAGAAACCACTCACTCCGGCAAATGGGAACTCCTGAGCATCTCGCAATTCAGGCAGTCTCGCACTTCAGGTAAACGAAGGGGCAGCTGTACATTTGAGGTAGTCCCTCGAAGCGTAACCGCACTTTCGGAAGCAGCGATAAGGATGGGATTCGGATGGTTGTGGAGAGCATGATGAGCGAGGTCGACCCGCAACAGGTTGCACCGCCCTCCAGCGACGTAATCGTCGTCGAGGATCTTTGGCGTACGTATGACATGGGCTCGGAGCAGCAGGTACAAGCCCTGCGAGGCGTCTCTTTGCGCATCAAGCACAACGAGTACGTGGCGATCATGGGCCCTTCGGGATCAGGCAAGTCGACACTGATGAACCTGATTGGCTGCCTGGATACTCCGTCCAAGGGAAAGTATTGGCTGAATGGTCAGCTAGTGAGCGAGCTGGATGATGACGAGCTGGCCAGGATCCGCAACAAGGAGATCGGCTTCGTATTCCAGACCTTCAATCTGCTGGCGCGCGCCAGCTCATTGCACAATGTGGAGCTGCCGCTGATTTACAACGGCACGCCCGCGGCCGCACGCATTGAGAGGGCCAAGGAATCTCTCACGAATGTGGGGCTGGAAAGCCGCATGTATCACAAGCCCAACGAGCTCTCCGGTGGTCAGCGGCAGCGTGTCGCGATTGCGCGCGCACTGGTGAACAGTCCCTCCATCATCCTGGCCGACGAACCGACCGGCAATCTTGATTCCAAGACCGGCATCGAGATCATGGCGCTTTTCGACACGTTACATGCCAAGGGAAACACGATTGTTCTGGTCACGCATGAACCGGACATCGCCGACTATGCGCATCGCGTCGTGCATATTCGCGACGGTCAGATCTTTTCCGATGAGCCGTCAAGGCGTTTCCGTAAAGACACCGCGCGCATGTAAGAGGCAAGCCGTTTCAGCCTGAGCCGGAGATGATCTCTCCGGATCATGTTTTTAGACTGAAAGCCGATGAGAGTGCTGACGCCCTTTTTAGCGACCAGGGCCGCGGAGGCAAGGCACGCTGATGGCAATGCAGACCGCCCCTCAATTTCAATCGAGCGCACCTATTTCAGTATCCCAGCATCTCGAACTGGAAGCACCGGTCGCTGCGCACTTGGTCGGTGTGAATTCAGTTGGCGCAAATTGCTGTTGCAAGCCGAAATCGTGGCGCCGCATTTGCACCTCGCCACCATTGAAGGCGAGAACGGGTCTGGCAAGCAGACCTTCGCTCGGTTCCTGCACAGCCGTTCTACGCTGGCAAAGTCGGCCTTTCAACGTCATGATGCACGCGAATGGCTGGTCACAGAAGCCGACCCGACGATGCTGGCGGGATTCATTTATCTCGATCGCGTCGACCTGCTGGCATCTCCCGGTCAAGGGCTGCTACTCGGTGTGTTGAAGGCGATGCAGGACCGTCCGCAGGGTCGCGCCGTTCTATTGGCTTCTTCAGAAAGCTCTTTGCGGCAAATGGCGGGGCAAGGCCTCTT